>Ga0308164_10001957_pt1 | contig 21830 bp, 17 predicted proteins | sample PhyTR2_FD_201031 | JGI IMG/M metagenome (GOLD analysis project Ga0308164, IMG submission 201031) | Phyllosphere microbial communities from UC Gill Tract Community Farm, Albany, California, United States - DLSLT.R2 | ecosystem: Host-associated > Plants > Phyllosphere > Unclassified | place: USA... | reverse complement strand
GTTGCTCGCATGACTCATGGCCGCTTCCTCGTTCTGAACCTCGGCGAACGCAAGACCCCAGACCATCGGCACTATCCTGCGAGGACCGTCGGCACCTGGGTAATGTCCGTCGTCCACGCCGGCGATCGCATCTCCGATCGCATTTTCCACTCGCGCTTGAACCCCTGCGATGCGGTCACCGCGGTCCACGTCCCGAACTTACCGTTGATTGCGTCGAGCGCCCCCATCAGCCGGTCGCGTTTGGCCGTATCCTCCTCGAACAGCGTGCGGGGCCGTTCATTCTCCGGCAGCAGTTCGTCGAGCATGATGCCCGCTTTCGTGTAGGCGTAGCCGTCGCGCCACGCCTTCTCAGCGCCGCGCCTAGCCGCGGCGATCAGTTCGAAGCTGTCGTTCGTCATCGGATGCAGCGTCACCATCCGCGACGCGCCGTACTGCGGCCGGTCGGGCTTGTGCTTGTTCGTATGGAAGAACGTGGTCAGTCGCGCGGCGACGAGCCCGTGCGACCGCAGCTTCTCGCCTGCGCGCAGTGCGTATTGCGACAGCGCGCCCATCATCCGTTCGAAGTCGCAGATCGGCGTACCGAACGACCGGGTGACTGCCATGCCCTTCCGCCGCGGCTCGACCGCTTCGACCGCATTGGACGGGACGCCGCGGAGCTCGGCCACCAGCCGCTCGAGCACGACCGTCCCAACCGCACGCGCCTGTTTCATCGGCATGTCGCGCAGCGCGCCGGCGGTATGGATTCCCAAGTCGATCAGCTTACGCGCGGTCGCACCGCCTACGCCCCACACGTCGCCGACCGCGAAGGCGTGCATCACGTGGCGACGCACTTCGTCGTCGCGAAGGTCGGCCACACCGGCAAACTGCGGGTCCTTCTTGGCCGCAGCGTTCGCCAGCTTCGCGAGCGTCTTGGTGTCCGCTATGCCGACACAGGTGGGTATCGTCGTCCACTGCTGGACCTGAGCACGCATCGCGTTGGCATGTGCCACGAGATCACGGCCCTCGAAGCCCGCGAAATCCAGGAACGTCTCGTCGATCGAGTATATCTCGAAGTCGCGGGCGAAGGACTCGCAGGCGGCGATCACGCGGCGCTGCATGTCGCCATAGAGCGCATAGTTCGACGACCGCACCTGGATGCCATGCTGCCGCACCCTGTCGCGAAGATGGTGGATCGGATCGCCCATCTTTATCCCAAGCGCCTTCGCCTCCGCGGATCGGGCGATTGCGCATCCGTCGTTGTTCGACAGGACGATGACCGGCACGCCGATCAAGCTGGCATCGAAAGCGCGCTCACAGGAGACGTAGTAGTTGTTGCAATCGATGAGGGCGATCGGCGCGCTCATGCCATCTTGCGCGCGACGCCGACGACCGTGCCCCAGATCTCGACATGTTCGTCGACCAGGATGTCCGCGAACCCTTCAGCCTCGGGGACAAGCCAATGGCGACCGTCCACATAACGCAGGCGCTTCAGGGTCCGCTCGCCGTGCACGAGCGCGACGACGATGGCGCCCGTTCTCGGCGACTTGGCGCGGTTCACGACGAGCAGATCGCCGTCGATGATTCCAGCACCCGCCATCGACCGTCCCTCGACGCGCATGACATAGCTGGCGGCAGGATGTTCGATGAGCCACGCGCTCAGGTCGATCGGCTCCTGCATGTCGTCCTGTGCGGGCGACGGGAAGCCGGCCGGGGTGTGGACGAGGAAGAACGGCACTTCGCACGGCACCAGTTCGAACGGGACGTCGTGAAGCCGCAGCGCATCGTCACGACGGTTCAGCGGCACAACAACCGCGCGCCCTGGGGTCCTGGAGAACATGATCTAGAGGATCGCGGCAAAGAGGAGCTGGTCGTGCTGAGCGGTCAGGACCGACCGGGCATCCTGCGCCGCGCCTACAGCCTGCCGGTACTGCACGGTACCGAACCGTTCGGCTTCGTCAAAGCTGAACGGTAAAGGATCCGCAGGCGGATAGACGTTGTCGTATATCACGCGCGCAGCCGCTCTCAGTCGCAGATCGTGCTGCATTTCGTTGCTCCGTCAATATCGAGTCGCCGGTCGTGGCGTGTCCCTAGCTAGGCCCGATACAGATTGATTCGCAAGAACATTGCAAGAACATCAATCTGATGCGATTGGCGGCCCAACGTTTTGAGGGATGCCAGAATGATCGACAGCGACGATGACCAGCAGGAGTCGAAGGCGGCCTTCGGCCAGTGGCTTATGACGCAAAAGGACCGAAGCGACCTTGTCGGTCAGCTTGCGATCGGTGCCGTTGCCGACCGCCGGTTCCCACGCAACGGGGATCCAGAAGCCGTGCGTAAGCACCTCAGCGCCATGCAGGCCGAGGGGGACATGTTCGCCGCGGTCGACGATGCCGAGTCGGATTGGTTGTCCGCATGATGCAGCACGCGTGGGAGCAGGCCTTCGTGCTGATGGCTGGACATGGACAGATGGGTGCGTGCGAGATCGTCGCTTCGGGCATGCGGAAGACGTCCCCGGAAAACACTGAAGAGTATCGACGGTGGGAGGCCTTGGCCGACTGTCTGAACGCGGTAGCGGAGGCCTGCAGTACGAAGCACTGATGCCGCAATCGACGCGATGACGTCCCGCAAACCGGACGATATGCCGGAAGCGATCGCCACGGACACGTGATCGAGGCGAGAAGCGGGGATGTCGCCAGGTGGTGCTGCCGCCGCTAGACGGCCCGGCCAATTCGGAGAATGCTTGATGAACAACGCAGAACTCGCTGAGGCGCTGGTGAAGGACCACGGCATGACCAAGCCGGATGCTCGCAGAATCGTGGACGACCTCATGGCCGCGATCGTCGCGGCCGCGGCGAAGGGCGAAGAGGTCTCGCTCGCCGGCTTCGGCAAATTCAAGATCAAGGACAGTCCAGCGCGCGAAGGCCGGAACCCCGCGACGGGGGAAACGATCCAGATCGCCGCATCGAAGAAACTAACGTTCGTGCCGGCGAAGGCCGTGAAGGACGTTCTGAACGGTTGATCGATCACCGGTGCAACCGCTTGGAGCACGTCGTCGGCAACGGACCGCGACGTGCTCCAAGCCTCGCGACCGTAGCCATAACGGCGATCATGAACCTCAAGCCCGCGACGCCCCGACGGATTGTGGCCCGCGAAAGTACGATTGTGGTCCGCGATGTCGGTCGCATCGAGCCGCCCCCGATCCCAAATCCTGCAGATCGCCAGCAGGAGAGCACCATTCCTCAGAATAGCACCCGGCCGCCGCAGTCACACGACATCGAACGACGTCAACTGTGGTAGCGGCGGTATGCTCGGCCGCGGACGGCCGCGCCGTCCAGCGCGCAGTCCTTACCGCGAAGACCTCCTGATTAACTTCGACGCGTAACGACGCATCGGACCGCAGCGCAACGCGTCAAGGACCGATCGACCGACGATCGGACGCAAGGGGCGGTCGAGCTTCACCTGCATCGGCGGCGGATGTGATCACACCCGCAGGACCAACGCGACCCCGACTATCCGCCCGAAACGGTAGGGCGCGGTAGCGAATGGAGGAACAGCGAAGGTGAGGATTCGTCCCCGAAAATCGGAGACAACGGATGAAAGACGAGGATCGCGCGACGTCGATCAAGCAGCAGGAGGCAGTGCGTCGAGCGGACATAATCCGTCGCTACGTCGGTCTCGCTAGGCCCACCGAGGCGGATGCCGAAAGGGCGGCAGCCAGTCTCGGGCTGACCGTACGCCGGCTGCACATGCTCGCTCTGTCATGGCGGACCCATGGTACGACATCCATGCGCCTCGGCGAACTGCGCCATGACGCCCGAGCGCGCGACGAGGCCGTCGCCGCAGCCGAGGGACCGCTGGAACTCGATGCGATCCGCGAAGCCCATCGGGTGGAAGTGGCGCGACGGGTGCGCGTCATCGGCAGATACCTGCGCACCGGAACGAGCGACAGAGCGACCGCCGACGTCTTCGCGGCCGAATACGGCACGGGCTACAACACCTTCAGGCGCGCGGTCACCGCATGGATGATCTCGCGTGATCCAGCCAAGCTTCCGGGCGTCGCAGCACTCTCGGCGGCGCCGAAACGCACGCGAAGCTTGGATCCCGGCATCGAAGCCATGCTGGCCGATGCGATAGCCGACCTCGGCCCCGACGCAACGGGCACGGCGATACAGCGACGCCTCGTCCAGCTTTGCAACGCGGCCGGGCTCGAAAGACCGTCGCTCTCGGTCGTGTACGACCGCCTGCTCAAGGCGCGTTCGGGCGCCGACCGCCGGAAGGTCGATCTTGCGATCTGCATTGACCACGTGGCCGTCGAGCCGATGGCGGAAGGCGACGCATCAGGGCCCGTCACGCTGACCCTCCTGTTCGGAGCCTCCTCCGGCACGGTGTACGAGCACCGCCTCGACGTCGAACCCCCTTCCGCCCTTTCAGCAGCCATCGTGACCGAACACTACCTGCGACGCGGAGGTCGGGGCGGTGGAGCCGCGCTTCTCGAGATCGAAGCGCCGCCGGGCGACGAATGGGACGCGCTGCTCGGCCTGCTCGAAGACGCCGGCGTCGCTATGGAGACGTCCGCACCTCGCAGCCTGCGTTCGTCGAAGCTCGCCTTCGCGACGTTCGGCAATCGTCTCGGCGAACTGGGCCTTCAGCGCATCAACGCGCGCATGCTTCGCGGTTGGAACCGCACCGGACGGATATGCCCGCATCTCCGACGGACGGTGTCGGACGCCGTCGCGCGACACAACGGCGATCAGCCGACCGGGAACGGACCGCCGATCGTCGATGCCGCTTCGAGCATCGGCCTGGCCGACCGCTTGGCGGAGTTCGGCCGCTCCTTCAGCAAGCCGCAGACCGAACCCTAGAGGCGGAGCGCCCGAACGGATCCTGCGACCTTCTCCGCAATGGCTCTCGCCAGCTCCCCGGACCCGGCGGGCGCCAAAGCCTTCCGGACGGCGTTGTGTTCGGCAAGGGCATGACCGATGCGTTCGATCAGCGCGGGCGTGGCCACGGGGAGCCCTGCGGGTACGCGCGAGCGGTGTATGACGTCCGACGGCGCGAACCCGGCGGCCAGCCGGACTCCGGCGATATCCCTGCCGACGGCCGCGAGCACGCGCCGACCGATCCGGCGACGGTTGAACACTATGATCCAACCACCACTGGTGAACTTCCTGCCGGTCACGTCATCCTTCAGGGGGACCGATGCCTCCAAACGCAAGGGCTCCGCCGATGCGGCGAGGTTTCCGAGCATCGTCCCGCAGACGGCGGGCATGGCTGCCGCCGCCGTCGCATATCCAGTGCCGAACCGTTCGTCCGGCGTGATGCTCCATCCGAGCATCAGGCCGGTGTTGACGTCGACCGCGGCGTATAGCCGCAGACGCAGGCCCGCCTCGTCCGTCAGGTCCATGCTCGCAGCATCGAACGCGATCACCTCTCCGAACGGTCCGCTGGCGGGGGCGTGTCGCCGTACGTCGTCGATCTTCCGAAGCAGCGTCGTGGACGACAGTCCGACGCCGGCGCCTTCCGAAAGCACACGGACGAGATCGGTCGCCCGGGTGGCGGGATCGTTCCGCAGCAGCTCGGCCGCGGTCTCGGAAACCCCCGCCGCAGGCGGCTGCTCGGGACCGTTGCGATGCAGATACAGGCCCAACCCGTCGAGACTGGGCACTTCCATCTGCTTCAGCAGATTGAAGAAGCCGCGCCGGGACAGCCCTAATCTTTTGCCCGCGTCGGCAGCGTTCCGGAAAAGTAGACTGCGTGACGGCGAGTGCCAGCCCCGTAGGACGGCAAGGCGACGGTTGGCGTCCAGGCGCTTCGCCTGCGGCAATGCCGCGAGGCGTTCGAGATCGTCCGCCGGTAGCATCGGCTCCACGGCCGCTTCCTCGAGGCGTCGCAGTTCGCGCCCGATGTCGTCGTCCGATCCGATCATCGCGCTTGGCTAATGGCTGTCCCGGCCGATGCAAGCCGCATCGCGAAGCCAAAACTTCACAAAACCGAAAAAGATTTGCAAACCCTGAAAACTGCACTATCTATCGCGGACCTATCGAGGTGCATATTTCAGTGCATCGAATACTGAGAAGGGAATATATTGCCCATGCCCGCCCCAGAAACTCCCGTTCGCCACACGATCGTGCGGCCCAGCGGGCTTCCGAGAGGTCCGCCTCGGTCGGAGCGACCGACGATGCATACGAACAGGTTTCAGATCGAAAGGACCAACGATGAACGAATTCCGCAACAACCTCCCGCAGGCAGCCCGCAGCGCCGCCAAGGCATCGGGCGGGGTCGACCTCCCGTCGGCCATCGATGACGGAGGTCTCCACAACCCGTTCGAGTCGACCGGACCCGGACCGATGATCGCGGCACCGGTAGACCTCCTCGACTCTGCGGCCTTCGCGGGTTCGTCCTACGGCGCCAGTGCGCTCGAGAGGCGCGAAGCGGCGGTCGCGATCATCATGCGCCACGCGTCGGGGCAGGGAACGAAGGCGATCGACCGAGCCATGAGGGATCACTGGACGGCGGATCACGTCGGGAAGTACGGTCCGATGCCGAAGGCGAGGACCGCTCGACGCTGGTGCAGCATCGCTCGGGCCGGTCGATCCCTGTCGACGCGCGACTACACCCGGCACGAAAGGTCGATCGCCCGAAAGACGACGGCCGTCCCGGAAGCGACCGCGGAAGCGACCGCGGAAGCATGCCCGTCGCCGCACTCATGGCTCCCGGCCATCGGCGAGTGCATCTACGTCGACGGCATGCGCATCACCACGGTGACCGCCGCCGGAGGGCCGTCGTTCTACCGGCTGGACGGCGGCGGCATGACCGGCCGAGGGGTCGAACAGGGCAGGATGATCGCTGCGGAGGTCGAACTGCAGCGGGTCGTGGCGGCCGCCATCGCTCCGAAACAGAAAGAGCAGGACGACGACGATCCCAAGGTGGTCCGCGCAACCACGGGGAACATCGACGACCTGGTCGCAGGCCCGCCGTGGAAGCGTCGCCGGCACCGCCTCTTCCCGGCCGTCGCCGGGGATCCGGCCATCGGCGAGCGCGTGAAGGTCGGCGATCGTGTCCGACGGTTCCTCGGCAGGACCGGCAACGGCCGTCTGGCGTTCGCCGATACGCCCGTTCCGGGAATGGTCCCGCGACCGACCATCCGTACCTTTCCGTCGTCGGTGACCATCGTCCGATTGCGCCGCTCGCCCGACGCCTGACGGCCTCCGACAGAAGATGCCTGCGATATTGCGACCCGCCGCTGCGTCACGACGCCGGCGGGTCGCTTCGTTTCCAGCGCCTACTCGGCTGACGCCGCCACATCCGAGGCGATGGCGTGGTCAATCGGCCGGAGCTAGGTTCGTAGCGGGGCCTCTAGCGTCGTCGACGCATCGGCGGATCGGACTGGCATCGCTGCCGGTCCGGCAGGGGGAACGCCAGCAGGTCTATGCATCCACGTGCGGCGATCACCTCGTTCATGATCGGCTTCGATCCGCAGATGTCTCGGTCGCATCCCTCCGATCGATCGTCTTCTCGCAGGGTAGTTTGGAACGCAGGATGAAAACGAGATGAGCAACGAACTGATCGTATCGACGGGAGATCAAGGACGTCCTGAGGAGGAGAGCCCCGAGAAGAGGGCCCGACGCCTCTTCGACGAGATGGCCCGCAACATCGGCCGGGAGGCCGTCAATCATCTCAAGTCCATGTATCCGGATGCGCTGGCGGCGGTGCCGAAGAGCGCCGAGACGTCGCTCACGAACCGCATACGGAACGACATAAACTGGCGGATGCGCCCGATGCTGGTGGCGATGATCGCCATGCACAAGGAGTGGGACGAGGAACTGGCGACCGACGAGTAACACCCAAGGTTGAGCGGGTCCGGTATCCCGAACATCACGTACCGCCTCCGCGAACGGGCCGGTCGGGTCATTCCATATCTGTCGTCCAGGGACCTTCATTTCGGACATGAACCGGGTCGCAGACGTATCGAAGCTTCCCATCCGCGCAATGAGGATCGGGCGCACCGCCGAGCCGCCGCTGGTCGAACGCGGCATACGCCGCCTTCCTGACGCTCGTGAATATGAGAGCGTCGCCACCTCGCTCTCCGCACCGCCGTTCCGCGCCTGTTGAACGCGTACAACGGATCCCAGCCTATCGGCCTACCGAAGTGGTCTCAGCACCAAGGTCGCCGGCGTCCCTCCCAGGTCCGTGCCAAGCCCTCTTGCACGAGTTGATCTCCGATCGAGCGTCCTTTGCGCACGAGGATCCGAAGCTTCCGCCCATACCTGTCGGTGTCACGGTCGATCATCCTGATTTCGAACGGGCCGAGGTTCATCAGCGCCGCAAGTCGGGCCGTAGCGGCGTTGCCTAGTTCGGATTCATGGTCGCACCTCGGCGGATGGGTCTCCGGGGCGTCGATGTCGGCGATCCGGATCTTCTCCCCCCCAACCCAGGCCGTGTCCCCATCCACTACGCAGTTCGTGCCGCCGCCGGTGTGGCAAATCGAAAACGTCTCGTGCCCCGACGTCGCCGAACCGGCTTCGGACGACAGACTAGTCGAACGGGTGGGTTCGATTGCGGCTACGGCACCAAGAGCGTCGTTCCGCACGGAAGTCGATGCGGATCCACCCGGCGCAGACATGGGCGGCAACGACGCTGATCTCTGACCTTCGCCTCTCATGTACGTCACGACGAACACAGCGACGAACGCCAGCGAAACCGTTGCGAGCGCCAACCGCTCCAACGCACTCGCACCAACCCCTCCTCGGATGGGATCGACCCTGCCCCGAGGCGTTCTGGCGGATCGACGCCCTCTACGGCGTTCCACTAGCTCCGCCCCCCGAACAAGCGGGCAAGCCACCCGGCACGTGACCAATCTGCCGCAGGATCGACGGCGTTCTGTGCGTCCTCGACCTGCTCCGCGGCCCGGCTGACTTTGGCGACCCGCCGTTCGACCGCACGGCGCAGCACCTCCAGATTGGCATCGAGAAGATCCATCAGCGCCGTATCGTAGGCGACGATTCCTGGGTCGACTTGCGAAGCCGTATCTCGATCCGACGACGTCGCTGATCGTCGCTTCGGGCGGTGCCGTCGGCGACATGGTCGACGGGTACGATCATCTGCGCACCAGACAGAGGGAGGATCGATACCCGACGAAGCCGGGGATCGGCCCGAAGAAGGTGTACGACGGCCACCGCACGCGCCATCGCGAGCCCCGCGTTGTCCGTCGAACGAAGGGCTCCGACCGGGACGCGGCCGATGGACGCTTGTATCAGGGATGAGTCCAGATTGCTCCGACCGGACATGGGCACCTCGTCGGTGTGGCCGATTACCTCGACGACGTCGACGTCGTAGTCCTCCACGCTCCGAGCGAGCATGGGGATCACCTGGGACTTTAGGTTCCGCTCGAACTCGGGACGCAGGGTCGCCTTGCCGCTGTCGAAGAAGTAGCCGCCCGCCTCGCTCAGGCTGAAGAACGGCGGCCACTGCCCCTTTCGTCCTCGGGACGACGCCGCGACGACTTCCTTGACGAACTTCTCCGGATCCTTGACCCCGCTTGATGTCGCCGCCGCGCGGACCTGTCGGCCCACTTCCGCATCCGCCAGCAGGTTCTTCGCGCCGCCCGCGACCCCTGCCTCCTCGATCTGACGTCGTGCCTCGATCGCGCGGGTCAGCTCCTTGAAGTACTCGTTCCTGCTGCGGGCCTGCGGATAGGCACGCTGCAATTGCTCGACCATCCTCGACGCGCCGTCATGATCCAGGACCCGGATCCGGGCGTCCCTATTCTGCAGCGCCGCAGCCAGCGCCATAAGCAGTACGAAGAGGAGCAGGATCATGACCTCGGCCATCGTCAGCCCCAGGACGAGGCCCCGTCGATACGCCTTGTCCTGTCGGAGATCGAGCTGCGATCCGCTCACGCCCCATCGGCCCGAACACGATCCACCAGCGTGCCGGTCATCTCCACGAGCGCGCCGTGGACCTTGGCGACGTTCTCGCGAGAGCGGCCGAGTTCCTGTTCTATGGCCGCATTGTGGCGGTCCAGCATCGCGACGCTTTCCGCCGTACGACGCGCGATCTCATCCGCGAAGACCTGCTGCCCCTGCGTGATGGTTGCGAACTGCTCCTGCATCGCGCCGGATGCACGCCCGAAGGCGTCGGCCGTGCGGGCCATCATGTCGCCGGGCGACTGTTTGATCTCCTCCAGGCGAGCGATCACGGCGGCGTCGAAGCGCGTGGCGGTCGCGTCAAAGCTCTTCACGTGCTGCGTCATTCCGGAAACGGCCTCGCGAAGGTCGTCCCCCGACCGGGCCAGCAGGGTCTGAGCGCCCGCCATTCCATCAGCGCGTTGCGAAAGCTCCCCGAGGTTACGCTCGGTCCGCCCGGCGACTCTTTCGAGGGACGCCAGACTGGCTGCGATGGCGGTGGACGAGCGCTCGATGCCACCAAGGGCCTCGGCATGCTTCTCGATCCCGGCGATGACCTTGTCCGTGGCGGCCGACATCCGCTTGGCGCGGGCGGCGGCTTCCGTCGACTGCTGCGTCACGACTGCGGTCGCGCCCGCCGACATGGCCGTGATCGCCTCGCCCGCCGCGACCGACGTCTCGAAGATGGCTTTGGTCGCATCTCCCTGAACGCCGACGAGCGCATCTACGACCTGCGACCTCAGTTCCTCGAGCGCCTGCCTGGTCTCGCGGCCATAGTCGCTCATGCTGACCGTCATGGCCTGAAGTTCGGCCTTGAGCCGTCCAGCGGCGTCCGCCAGTTCGATGCGAGCCGTATCTTCGGTCTCCACCAGATCGGTGCGACTCTGACTGAAGAAGACACGTAGGATCAGCCCCATGATCGTGGTGGCCAGGGCAACGCCGAAGCCCTGAACTACGGTCGTCGCGGTAGTCGCCGGATCAAAGAAGAAGATCGCGTATGCGAGACTGATCAGAGTGTAGATCAGCCCCAGATAGTAGCAGTTGTCGCCGGCCTGATCAGCGCGGAGACGCCCCGTGCCCGACGTCTGAACGACCACGGCGTACCCGACCATCGCCGCGGCCGCACCGGCCGCGACCGGTATTGCGGTGACGCCGAACGTCTTTGCGAGCAGGATACCCGTCGCTCCGCCAAATGCGAATAGGAGGAATCCCCAGCGATCGATCCAACCGCGATCCTCGAGCAGATTGCGCTGATATCCGTCCGTATCGCTCATCGTCATCCGCTCACGTTGTAGATTCGGCGCACGTCGCCGCCCTCGGCATCGATGACGCGCTCCCACAGATCAGCGAGCGCACGCGGCTGAGTCGAAGCGGCATCCGCACGCTCCAGCATCCAGAGCTCGACGTCCACACCCCTCAGGTCGGTACGCAACCGCCGGAACACCGCTCCATCGGTGAACGTCCGAGGTTCAGGCAATGTGCGATAGAAGCTGACGTCGCCGGTATTCTGCAGAAGGTCCGAGGCAACGATGAGCCGCTTGGGCACACCGTCGAGGCCGGGCTTCTGCAACTCCGTCAAGGCGATGGACTGGACGCTCTCCAGAATGGGCGACTGCTCGGCGCCCGTTGCTGTCGCCAGCCGGTTGAAGGCCTGGGTGAGCGGTTCGTCGAACCCTGCGCTCCATTGCTTCTGCAACGCCGCCGGGTTTCCCGTCCATGAGTTCTCATCGGACGCGGTACCCGGGTTGCAACGCGTTATGACCGGAGACAGCAGGCCGGCACTGGTCGCATCGACCTTCGCCACTATGAGCTTACCGTAGCGGGGAATGGAATTCTTGAGCTTGGCGAGCTGATTCGCGAAATCCTGCTTCTGGGCCGCGTTCATCGGGTCCGTGACGTCGACCAACAGTACCGTCACGCTGCCCGCCGTGGAGGGACACAACGTGTCCGTGTCAAGACTGCGTCGGGACGCAAGGATCGCCAGATACGCAGAGCCGACGAGGAGCACGACGGCCATGACGGCCGCGATCTTGATCATGGCGCTGCGGCTTTCCCTGCTCGCGCGCGTTGCGGCTGCCGAACGACCGCGGGGTCGAGCTTTTACCCGATCCTTCGATGATCTAGCCATTCGCAATCCGCTTCTTCAGTTCGTCGAGGGGTTCGAAACTGTCGATCGCCTCATCGAAAGCGGTCGATATCTCGGCTACCGTAGCCTCAAGATCGGCCTCCGCTGCATCGATCGCGGATTTCGGAATGTCCACTCCCGGTGCGTGGGGCAGCGGTGTCCGCGGCAACGACCAAGCGAAGTCGAAGCGCGCTGGTGCTTCGGTCGTTCGACTTGCCCGGTTGGCCGTGCGGTATTCCTGCAGAAGCGCGTTCGCTGTCGCCTCCAAGTGCTCCGCATATTCTTCCGACCGTCTCCGGAACGCGTCCCTGTGCGTCAATATCTGCTGACGCTGGGTTAGCTGCCGGCCGAGTTCCATGCGGACGTCGGTGGCTTCGCCCACCGCTTCGTCACGAATCGCCGTCAACTCGTCGGTCGCGTCCTCGACCTCGGTGAGATAGTCCTCGCAGCGTTTGGCGTGACGGCGGGACACCGGACCATAGCCTGGGAACGGATCATCCATCCGGTAGCCGGCGAACGCCGCCGTGATCGCGAAGATGATACCAGCTATCAGCAGTCCATACGAGTAGATGCTATGCAACCCTGAACCGAACAGACTCAATGCCGCATTCTCCGGATCGGCGAGACCTAACGATTTCGCGTCCCGGTAGTAGGCCGCGAGAAGGTTCCAGCTCAGGGTGGCGAGGGCCCAGATCGTCACTCCGACCCAACCCGCGATGCGTGCGCCGGGCTCACGCCGGTTGACCCATGGCCAGATCTGTCGGCCGACGAAAGCGGCAACGAACACGTTGATCGCACCGACGATCGCGGCCGCAACGACACCACCGAGGTACCCCATGCTGTCGTTCAGGCGAAGGAGCATCGAGTTGGCGACCGTCTCCATGAGCCAGCATATCGCCATCGTTCCGATCGTGCTGATTTTCGGAAGCACTTCGTGCGCAGGACGCTTGAGTCCGTTCGCGTGCTTGAAATCCCGCAGTTCGGCGTAGCTCTCGACGATCGCGTCACGGCTGTTGGTCAATCGACCACGACTGTTCACGACCTCGGCCTTGAAGTCCGATAGGGCGATCTTGGCCTGCGTCCGGATCGAGCTCAGGTTCGCGATCAACGACAGGCCGTTCAATCGGGAGTCGTAGGTCCGAACGCTATTTCCGGCGTCGATCTGCGCACGTTCGAAGAGATCCTGGATGAAGGCCGCGACGTCCGCTTCAACCACGTCCAGCGTCTGCATCGAACTGGCGGGCAGCTCCAGAACGCCTTGTTCAGCGCCTCGCTCGCGCAGCTTCAATGAGCTCGCAGCAGCAGCTCTGTCGATCTGAATGAAAGGATCGTCCATCGAAGCGCGCATCGGTTCGCCGCGGTCGAAGAACTGCTTAACCTTTGTCCATGCCCCCATCAGGTTTCCCTAGCGGGCGACATGTCGAAAATCCAAGAGACTTTCTCGCCAATAAACGTGTTCGGTGCAACGGACGAGGAAATGCCGCACTTCTAACGCATCAGGTTTGACCGTTCGGCCCCTGTCCCGGGGGAAGATCGACATCGAAATCGTAATCCCCCTTCCCGATCTTCTTCTGCGCGGCTTTGAAACACCATTCCGGTGCTGGTGGAGCGGCCGTCCGTGCCGCGTCCATCCGATCCATCAACGCTTCGAACTCCGCCTTGAATTCGTCGAACCCGGCATGCGAAGTGACTGTGGCTGCCCGCCTGAAGCGATCACGCAGATTGGTGCCCGCCCCGGCATCGCGATGAATCCCTTCGAGATGAAGGTCGAGGTTCAGTGCTTTGAAGATCGCCGGACAGAATCCGGCAAGCAGGCCGCACAAGGCACCTGCGAGCTTGCCGTACGCTCCTCCTGACCGTGCCCAACCAGCTCGGCGTGGAATACTGCACGCACGTGATCGAGGCCATCCTCCGGCATGTCGCCCCCGCCCTCGGATGGCGGTGAGCACCGGTCGCGCCATCCTCCTCGAGGCAATCGGCCGATGTCGTCTCTCAAACGCTGAGCGCGGAAAAATCGGTTCTGCACAATCGATACGAGCTACACAGGACAGTCCGGTTCGCTCAGCGGCGCAGAATAGTGGACAGTCCGGTGCTAGTCCTTGAGAACTCTACCTTCAGCAGCTGCGGCCGATCGAAGGCTGCGTCAGGGTTGCTCGTCCTTGCACAACGGCGATAGCCACGCACAGCGTCTGCACTTCTTCGTGGGGAGCCATGCCGATCCGAGGTGTGCGAGGCCATAAGCATGACCGGTTGAGAAGGGCACGTGGACTGCGGGCGGTCCTCAACGCCGACCAGCAGCGTAGGAACGAGCAGGTCGTCGAAATCTGTCGAACCGCGGGACTGCCCAAGTCCCCTCGACCCGACGTCGTCTTCAAATTCATGCGGGACCGGGGCGTACTGCAGGCGTAACTCACGCCGTTCCACAACCGACCCGCGAATGGCCGCTCCTACTAAAGGCCACTATCCCCGTTCCACCGAGCTGTCTGGCAGCAGTGCGCCCTGATATCAGTCGTTCAGCGGAATCGACGTCCCATCCGAAGCCGTCATTCAGACACCTGTGCAAGGGTCATTGGACGCCAGCGCAGTCCTCGCCTTCGAACTTCGCGTCGGATCTGGCAACCGGTGTGACTGCATCATTGGCAAGCACCGCGTGCGACCACGCGCGTATAAGATGCGGCGTAAGCGATGGCGCGATTTCGCCGATGAGCTTCAAAGCAACCAAGAGGTTGGGAATTCCAGGCCCCGCGGGAAGCGCAAAGGCAAATCCGGTCAGATACTCGCCAACCTTTTCGTGCCAGCGCATTTCGTCGGCATTCGTTGCACCGCCCAGCAAACTGAATCTGACCGGGACGCTGATGTCGGTGATCTTGCCATCGCCAGTGCGCGCGAGCGTGAGTTCGATGATCTGTTCGGCAGCATCGGGCAGTTTCCACCTCGCCAGGATCTGAAGCATCAGATCGGCGGCGTGCATGAACTGCTCGCCCTCAAGCGAGCTCAGATATCCCGGATAGGCAGCCGCTAGAGCTTCGCGATGATCCGCATGCACATCGAACGCGACGACCAGATTGGAGAGGTCACTGAGCACCCGCTGCGTGTCCGCCTGAGCGTCCATACGGGAGACCATCTCGGTCGCGGTCTCTCCGCTAACATCGACTAATCCCCCCCAGTCATCCTCCAAGGGATCGAACGGGTTGGGAGCCATATAGGGTAGGGCATCCTGTTCGGCACTGATCTCGTCCCTCTTGGATTCGAGCAAATCCTTCCATGTCGGCGGCACTTCGGCCTCAGGCATGTCGGCAACGGCCTGAGCGACGCGAGCTAGAACGACCGCGTGTATTCGATCGGTCGTCGGGCCTCGCCACAGGTTGAACGGAACGGTCCGCGCATCGCAGAGTTCGAGGAGCCGATAGTTCAAGTTGAGCGGACGCCCCACCGCGTCCTGCATGACCTGTGGATCGATCTGCCCAAGCCCGAAGGTTCGGACGATGAGGCTGGCATGGATATGCCAGGCCAGTCGCCGCGCGTAGACCGGCCAGTCGCCCAACGTCTGCGCTCGCCCGGAAACGCTGCCCGTTAGGATCAGGGCTGCGCTGAGGAATAGCAGACCGGGCGCCGTCCTCTCATGTGTCTTGTCCAGCAGCTGGGGAAGAATTGCATCCCCGACCGCCCTGAACTCTGGATCGTCGGGCTCCGCCGCCGCCAATTGAAACCCTGCGACCTGGCTGAGCGGGTCCAGTCCTTCGATCAGAAATCGCGCAAGGCGCAATCGGACCTCGCGATCGAGCTGTCTCGCCGCCGGAACGACGAGTTGCCCTCGCAGCACAGCGATCGGGGCTGTCAGGGCAATCCATCGCGCGCGTCGGACTGGATCCAATGATGCCGATCGGACAAGCCACTCGGCCCGGTATTTCCCCAAAGTCTCAGGCGGCGGTCCGCCCAGCAACTCCTCGAAGAACCCGCGGTTTTCGGGCACTAATTCATCGAATGCCAAGCCAGTCTCAAGTTGCGTGACAAGCTGGCGATAGACGGCCTTGGGTGTGGCATCGATCAACGATTCGACTTCAAGGAACTGGCTATCGTCGAGCGCGCCGCCCGTAACCCACCCCCTCACTCTTTCCTCGATGGAGGGACTGATATCTTCGGTTGTGAGCAATTGTTCCAAGGTTTGGCGTCGTAGGTCGGCATCCAGGCTAAGCAAACCCGCGCTCGCGAACCGGGCAGCTTCCTCACCAGCAATCAAAACCGCCGATCCATCCGGATCCAATCGACCCTCCTGGACTTTGAGCAGGTCATCCGCCGACGACATTGCGCACGCTTCACCATTGGCGACGCTTCTCACCGCGGCGAGCAAGTCCTTCTTCAAGAACCGGTGCCCGAACAGTCGAATTGAATCTTCGGTCGGCAGCCCGAGACTGGCGAGCGAAACTGTGTTCGAAAGGATGGCCTGGCTCACGACCTCCGGCATCTTCTGCATCATTGCGATGATGATGGCGCGCCGGCCTTCATCCAGCACCGGCTGATCGTCAATCATCGCCTTCATCCAGATCGAGCGGGCTGACCAACGAAGCGAACAGGAACTTGCCAACTGCGTGGAATGCGCCCGGATCGCGCCGTTCTATCGACGCCTGCACCCGGCTTGCGAACCAGGTTCGATATCTTTCGACCCTGGCACCGGAAAGCTCGATGATCCCCGCCATTGCCCATGTGGACATGCGGGTGACCTCGCTGATCCAAGCGGCACGGTCCGGTGACGTATCGCTCTCGCTCAATGCGTCGATGTCCGGAAAAAGGTCGAGCAGCCAGTTTGCCGCGGCTTCGGCCCGCGCATCGTCTTCGATGTCGGCCCAAGCACCGCGGATCGCGAAGCTGATCGCCAGGCACACGCCTCGGACCCAGACCCGCTCCTGCGGTATCTGCACGACCTTGCGGGCCAATGGGAGATGAATCGAGTCCCGCACCGCGCGCAACTCGGCGTTCGGCCCAATGCTCCAGTCGCTGTCCTTGACGTAGCGGCGGAACTCGTCCGGATCGACGGGCATCATGGCTACGCCGGAGCGCCGCAGCTTTTCCCTCGCGGCGTCGACCTTTTCATCGTCGATCACACTGATCGCTCGCATGATTCCAAGGAGATCCGCGGTTGTCAGGAAGACGACCTTCTTCCCGGTTCGATCGGTCGTCTCCTGGTATTTGTTCATCGCCCGGTCATCGCACACGAACGCGTCAATGCCGGCCGTATCGCGGAGCACGCTCATGACCGGGCTCGTCCGTATGGAGCCCCTGCCCGCGCCCTGATCCAGTTCATCCTCGTTCTTCACGCGTCGCGCAGGGCCGATCCGAACCCTGCCGTCGCTCAAAGCTCGGGCCAACGCTGCTCGGATCGGCTCGATCCCCGCGCGAATGGTTTCTGCTGCCGTCCCGTCCGCGATCTCGCGGTCGGCACGCATGATCGTCTCCCTCAATGTGACAAGTTCCCCGGCGTACGATTTCAAGGCAGGCAGAATGTCCGTTTCGATCAAATAGTGAACCGCTAGGCTGGTGAGGTACAACGGCTTGCCTCGGCTGAGGGCAGGCTCGTCGGGGAAGCGTTGGCCGCCAGCAGCGGCGATCCTTCCAGCGGCGTTCGCAACTGTACGGCTGATGGCCCCGGCACCCTGCATCGCTGAAACAAGGCCGATCGGCGTCATCAGTCGTTTGGCGTAGGGCGTGGGATCGGTAACGGAGTCCAGTCGACCTGGAGGATGCAGCGGGCAGCTGTCGATAAGATAGCCGTCATGCTTCTCAACGTCGGCAAACAGCGTTGCAAATTCGGCGTCCACGTCGGTCGTTTCGGCGAGGCCTTGCGAGTCAGTTACCTTGAGAAGGCCGGACGCGACCGCTTCCTTGATACGCTTAGCCTGACTGACCCGGCTAGGCTGAGAATGAGCGGCCTTACCCCAATCCTCGAAGAAGCTGTGCAGCGTTCCCGATGGAAGCACGACGTCCTCGAAGGCATCGATGGCTTGGTCGAGCAGGCCAAGCTGTTGCAGCACCAGGATTGATAACGGATCGAACGAAATGGACTTCGGTCTGAGGTCGAACCGAAGCAGTCGGTTGCCCGCGTAAAGCGGAACCACAGATCGACGTCGGGGATCGGTTTGGCTCTCGTTCCTCGACATCTGGTGGATCACAAGTTCGCTCTGCGAACCGCCGAGCATGCCGATGCCCATGAAAATCGGTACCGAAGCGTCGTTTATCAGGCCGCCGATGCGCTCGGACTCCTTGCGGGAGTTGCTCATGATTTCGATGACCTCATCGAGACCGGTCTTCTCGATCAGGCCGACTTCGTCCTTGTTCTCCAGCGCATGTCTCAGCCACTGGCCTACGACCGGTTCGCGATCGAGACCGGCTTCGGTCGCAGTGGTGTAAGCCTGAAGGGCGATCCGCGGATCGGTAGGAGCTGCTGTTGTCGCGGCGACCAACAAATCCATAGTCGACGCACTGCCGATGTTCATCGCTATCCGGGCGCTGGAGACGAGTTCCCTGGGTTCCCTATCCGCCTTGTTAGCGAGGTCGCGCTGTACATGAGCTTCGAGATCGGACCACCGACCCGACTCCACTGCCAGCAGGATCCGGAGCCGGCGCGTGTTGCTATCGTCAACGCCGATCTGCGCCAGCGCATCCAGTTCGCTGGCAGCCTCCGTCAGCCTGCCCTGCCGGTATCTGGCCCAGGCAAGGTGCGTACGGAGCAACGGATCGGCCCGCGCTTCGTCGCCGAGTTCATCGAGGAAGGCGTCTGCTCCCACCTCGTCACCTTCGCGTAGCAGCGCTTCACAACCGCGCTGTGCATCTTCGAGCTGGCGACGCAGGCGCCAGAGCTTGACCAGGTACTCACCAACACGCGGATCGCCGCGGGCGCCCATGGTGTTCACCAAGATGTCGAGATCATGAGCAGACCCCGTCGCCTCAAATTGGTCAATGCGCGCCTGTATCGTGTCGGCCCCATCAAGTTCGGCGATGATGGTCTTCAGGAAGATGGCCGTCTCTGCACTGAGCTTTCTGCTCTCGGCCTCGAGCAGGTCCAAGGCGTCCTGCTTGCGACCGGACTTAGCGAGCGCCTCGATCTCGATGGCAACAACACTATCGTCGGTGGAAAAGTGTTCGAGGTCGTCGCGATAGCGATGGACGAAATCGGCAACCTCCGCAGGCGTGCCCTCATCCATCAATATGCTGAAGGCGGTCCGGAGCTGAGCCTCGTCATACCCGCCGAGCTTCTCAGCTTTCGAAAGCCTGGCCTTCAATGCTGTCCAGTCGATGTCGATGCGATACATCTTCGCCAGCGGGGCAAGCAGCAGGTCCTGCGCCGGGTCCTTCATCCGCTCGATGAACTCGTTCCGTGCGAACGCTCGGACTGCCGGATCAGCCGAGCAAAGCGACAATGCCGTCAGATTGACGTCGATAAGGGCCGTGAAGCTCGGAGACTGGAAGTCCGGCAAGATCGGCTTGAGGCGTTCCAGGTCTGCTCGCGCTTCCTCAAGGTGACGTCGGCCTTCGGCATCGTCATGAAAATCGGTCGAGCGGGGCAGCATGCCCTCAATTTCGAGAAGGCGCTTGCCGATCTCAGGAGGAACCGCCCTTGCCATGCTGAGCCGCGCACGGATGAACAGGACAACGGGGTTTTCCGAGATTTGGTCGTCTGTTGCCTGCCGCAGAATGTCAGCAGCCTCGCCGGGCTTATCGGCCAAAAGCTTCCGTGCCGCGGCATTCTGCAGGGCTGCGCCGGTCAGGTCCGCCAATTTAAGATTTTCGTCCAAATAGGCGAAGAAAGCGTCATCGCCGTCCCGTCGGGCGATCGCATCGAGGACGAGGCTGAATGAAACGGAGTCGCTTCGGTCACGCAGCATTTTAAGCGCGACGTCATAGTCCTTCTCGATGATCGCTATTCTAGCGTGCTCAGTAGTCGTGTCAGCGCCGAGAGCGTCCGCCTTCTCAAGCCAACTTCTGGCTTCCCCAACGCGATCGAAACGACTGAGGACGACGGCGACTTCTTTGAACGCCTCGCCTTGGGCTTGCGGCGATGCTAATCGCAGGGCCGATTCCACTCTCGCTCCGAAGACTGCAGCGCGATCGGCCGCCGGCGGTTCATGGAGCATGCGCTGCCGACGCAGCATCAGGATTTCTGCTCTCACCGCGTCGTCATAGGGCGCAGAATCGAGGGAGCCGGTGTTATAGCCCAGCTGCATCTCGCCTAGTTTTCCGAGAACCTGATCAAAGCCTCCGCGCAACTCTTGGCGAACATCGACGATCAGTTCGATCATCTGCCGGTCAGCTGGGGTGAGATGAGCCAGCAAGGTCAACGCGGCGAACGCGATCGCATCCTCGATCAGCGTTTCGCCGTAGATCCCATCGTCGGAAAATTTCTCCGCGTGCAATGCGCGCGCCTGGGCGCGTTCATCGTCGATGCTTTCGTCGCGAAGAGTATGGCGAGCGCCTGATTTAATGAGATCAATGACCCGCTGATCGTCGATGAACTCCCTGGCATCCTTGTTGGCGAAGCTAATCGGCCTTTCGGAAATGATGCCTTTGAGCCGGTTAAAGACCGTAGCAGGCAGGCTGTCCGCCTTGCCTCGTAGGACGCCGATGGCGTCATCAAGTTCTCGATCGGCGCCACGCAGTGTATCGAAATCCGCAAAAGGTGCGCCCCGCCGCGCAACCTGCTGGCGAAGAAATGCGAGTGTAGGCTTGATCGCGGCACTTACGGCGGACTTGCCGGCGGCGGTGCTCAAAGGGTCTAATGCCATGCTATTTTGGTTTGCCCATGCTCGTCGAACGAAGATAGAACATAGCCAAACCCGTAACAAGTCGGGCGTAAAATTACGAGGACAGGATCCGATAACACGTCCCCAAGCCGAGGCAGTTGCAAAGGGGTGGCTCTACAAATCTGGACAGGCTGCTAAGTATAGTTTCGGCCTGAAGGCGGCCAGCATGGCGCCGAACAGAAAATCAGACACCAAAACGAACACGCCGGAACCACAGTCCGGCCTTTAACGCGAAGTGGCGTTGGCTGCCGTGAAGGGTGAGAAGACGCTGGCCGAGTTGGCGCAGCAGTTCGACGTCCACGCGAACAGATCACGATCTGGCGCGGCCAGCCGCTGGAAGGGGCGGCAGGAATATCCGGGTGCGACGGCCACAGTGAACCACCGCTTCTCGCAGCAAAGTTAAACCGGCGGGACGCTCCACTTAGCAATCGCGCTGAGCTGTTCAGTTGAACCGAGGCACCTCGCGAAGCCTTCGAGACTCTATCATTGGCATCAGGGAAACACTTGGCTGTCCGTCCGCGTCGGAATGGACAAGTGCGCCTTGGAAGGATAACTTGTTCTAGTGAGCCCGGACCGATGGCGTCGGGTGCTGAACGCGCTCGATACATTCGTGAGGCACTTTGCTGTGAGCCGCCGGGTCGAAAAGGATAACGGCGGTGAGAAGATCATCGCCGCCATTCGGGACAGGAAGTGCCTGTTGCCCTAGCAGACAGTACGTCCTCGCCTTGTCTGTTCTCTGCTGAGCACGATCGTCATATTGCCCTCGAGAAGAGGCCGAAAACCGCTAACGGGTTCCTAAACGTGTATCGCGTCGCTTCACCTGTTCCTTAACGTGGTTTGCTTAGCGTGCACGGATGTGCGCCCCTCGTAGAACCGCAAGCCTGTTAATGTGCGCGATTAATATAGCAACGTCGAACCGTACTCTGCGGCAGGCGTCCAAGCGCGTTCAGCCGCCGCATCATGCCGTTCATGGTCCAGCCTCGCCCGGGCGGCCATCCAGCCCATAGTCTTGTCAATTGTGCTCCA
>Ga0308164_10001956_pt1 | contig 21839 bp, 17 predicted proteins | sample PhyTR2_FD_201031 | JGI IMG/M metagenome (GOLD analysis project Ga0308164, IMG submission 201031) | Phyllosphere microbial communities from UC Gill Tract Community Farm, Albany, California, United States - DLSLT.R2 | ecosystem: Host-associated > Plants > Phyllosphere > Unclassified | place: USA... | reverse complement strand
ACAGGTGGCCGCCGCGCCGCCAGGCCAGCATCAGTTTCCATTCCAGCGCCGGTTCGGCCAGCGTGGCCACCGTGAACTGGCCGCGCGGCAGCGTGTCGCAGAACAGCTTGGGCAGGATGGCGATGCCTACCCCGAGGCGCACCAGCGACGCCACGAAATCCCACTGCCCGCTGCGCCCGCTGATCTTCGGCTTGAAGCCGGCGCCAGCGCAGGCGTCGGCCACGATGTCGTTGAGCGCGAACGATTCGCCGTAAAAAATGAACGGACTGTCTGCCAGCTCGGGCAGCGGCACCGACTTGCGCCCGCGCCATCGGGAATCGGCCGGCGCCAGCAGGCATAGCGTCGATCGTACCAGCGGGAACGACTCGAACTCGTTCCAGATATGGGCATTGCCCGCGTAATCGAGCAGCGATCCCATCTCCAGCGTGCCGCTGCGCAGGTCCGATTCGATTGACTGCGTGCCGCCTTCGAACAGTTTGAGCTCGACGTCCGGGTGCCGCCGGTGGTACGCGGCCAGCAGCGGCGCCAGCGGCTGGTGCGCCTGCTGCGTGACGCCCAGGCGCAACTCGCCGCGCCGCAGTTGCTGCAGGTCGGCCAGCTCCACGTTCAATTCCTCGTGCATGGCGAGCAGCGCACGCCCGCGCGCCAGCACCACGCGGCCGGCATCGGTGAGCGTAAAGCGCTTGCCCACGCGTTCGAGCAGCACCAGGCCCTGCGACTGCTCCAGCTGGGCGATCATCTTGCTAACCGTCGGTTGCGTCACGTGCAGCTGTTCGGCGGCACGGCTGAAACCCTGGTGGTCGACCACGGCGACGAAATAGCGGAGCGAGCGCAAGTCCATAAACTATTCCAATATCGAATGATTTTAATAATTTTAATTCATTTTATCTTTAGGACGGTGACGCCTAGAATGGTTCGATGAGATCCTCCTACCCTATCCAGCGCTTTTTCTACACTATCCTGCAGGTGCTGCTGCTAATTGTCATCTGGACCGCGTGCGACCGTGCGGCGGCCTGGCTGCACCTGCCGTTTTCCGGCGGCGTAGTAGGCCTGCTGCTGATGGTGGCGCTGCTGCTGGCCGGCGTGGTGCGCCCGTCCGTGGTCGACCATGGCGCCGAGTGGCTGCTGTCGAACATGCTGCTGTTCTTCGTGCCGCTGATCGTCTCGGTGGTGCAGTTCACCTCCCTGCTGGAACGCGAGGGCCTGCGGCTGTTCGCCGCCATCGGCATCGGTTTTACCTCGGTGCTGCTGGCGACCGCGCTCACCGTGGAATGGGTATGCCGGTTCGAGCGCGGCCTGCGCCTGCGCAAGCTGCGCGGCATGCGCAAGCTGCAGGAGCAATCGGCGTGAAGCCCTTCCTGTACCTGCTGCTCACACTGGTGCTGTTCTATGCCAACCAGGCGCTATACCGCCGCTATCACTATTTCTGGCTCACGCCCGCCATCACCACGTCGGCGATCCTGATCGCCGTGGTTGAACTGACGTCCACCCCGTTTGCATTGTACTTCGGCGAGACGCACTGGCTGTCATGGCTGCTCGGCCCCGCCACGGTGGCGTTTGCACTGCCGATCTACCAGCACCGCGCGCTGATCAAGCAGCACTGGCTGGCGCTGGGCCTGGGCAGTTGCGTGGGGATCGCGGTGTCGCTGGGCAGCACGCTGCTGCTGGACCGCCTGCTGGGCATCGAAGGCAGCACGGCGCAAAGCCTGCTCGCGCGCTCGGTGTCCACGCCATTCGCACTCGAAGCCACGCGCCACCTCGGCGGCTCGGCGCAGCTGACCGGCGTGTTCGTGATGATCACCGGCTTGTTTGGCATCCTGCTGGGCCAGGTGCTGCTTGGGGTGCTGCCGCTGCGCATGCGCGTGGCGCGCAGTGCGCCGTTCGGTGCGGCGGCCCACGGCTTCGGCATGAGCGTGGCGCGCAAGATCGGACCGCAGGAAGGCGCGGTTGCCAGCCTTACCATGATCTTCAGCGGCATCCTGATGGTGCTGCTGGCGCCCTGGCTGGGGCGCATCCTGGCTTAGCCTTGCTTACCAGCGCATGACGGCGCGCAGTTGGGGCAGCAGGCCGTTGGCCATCTCGACGTTCTGCTCGCGGGTGGGATGGCCGTCCTGGGCGTCGCCGGCAGCGATGGTCGAGGCGACGGTGTGCACGCGGCGGTCGCCCACCCGCTCCACCGTCTCGGCCAGGTATGCCACCAGCGCCGCCTTTTTCTCCCCGGTAAGCAAAGCGCCTTCGGTCAGCACGACCTGCGCCTGCGGATGGTCCTGTAACAGCGTACGGACGAACCGCACATACGTCGCCACATATTGCTCGCGGTCCGGAATGCCGGGACTGAAATCGTTGGTGCCGATGGTAACCAGTACCAGGTCGGGCCGGTAGTCGCGCTGGTTCCATTCGACCGGGACGTGTTGATCGGCAATCGCCAACTGGTAGTAGTCGGGCAGATTGAGCAAATCGGTACGGTTATCCCAGGTGCGCACCAGCCCCCGGCCGCCCGCACATACCAGTTGCACCTGCGCGTGCAGGTCGCGCGCCAGCAGCATGCCGTACGAATCGCGCGCACTCCACCACGACGCATTTTTTTTCTCGCCCGGCACGCGGTCGATCGCCTCGCCGCAGGTGACGGAGTCGCCCAGCACCAGTAGCTTGCGCTGCGGGAGTTCGGGCGCCGCCAGCCAGGTGCCATCGGTATGGAAGCTGGAAAAGATGGCCGTGCCCTGCCGGGTTTCGGAGCGATTCACGACTTGTACCGTATGGGGTCCCTCCGTCAGTCCTGCGGCCAGCACCACCGTGCGCCTGCCCCGATGCAGGTGCAGCTTGCGCGCAGGGCCGCCATCGATGATGACGTCGACATAGCTGTTGCCACCGCTGGCCTGCGCCAGCACCGCCGCACGCGTGCCGTTGAAGCGCGCATAAAAGCTCACGCCCGGATAGCCGAAACGCACCGCCCCCTCGGTACTGATGGCGCTGCGGCCCATGCGGGCCACCTGCGGATCGGCAGCGGGAATCGACGACGATGCCACCGCCTGCGCCGCGCACAGGCCCGCCAGCAGCGCGGTGACGATTGCCACAGGTTTGAACGACATCATTTCATCAGCTTGCGGATATCGGGCAGCATGGCGTCGGCCCATACCTGGTAGCCCTTGGGCGTGGGATGCAGGAAGTCCTTCATGATGGTGGGCGACATGTCGCCGTTGGCCTGCAGGAAGCGCTTGCCGTAGTCCTTGTAGACGATGGTCTTGCCGTCATCGAGGCCGGCGATCAGGCGATTGAGCTCCTGCACTTCCGCGCGCTTGGGGCTCTGGCCCGATTGCTCGTACGGCAGCACGGCGTTGAGCAGGATCCGTGAATCGGGATACAGCGCGCGCAGCTTGGCCACCACCGCCTGCACGCCTTCGAACACCTGCGCCGGCGACGCCTGGCAATGGAAGAAGTTGTTCACGCCGATGGTGAGCACCACCAGCTTCGGATGCAGCTTGCCGGCATGGCCGTTATCGAGGCGCCACAGGACGTTACCCGTATGGTCGCCGCCGATGCCGAAATTGGCCGTCTTCCATTTGCCGAACGATTTTTTCCACACTTGCTCGTTCCAGCCCTCGGTGATCGAGTCGCCGACAAACAGCAGGTCGACGTTGCCGGCGTCCGCCACTTCCAGGTCCTCCTGGAACATGGCCTGCCAGCGCGCGATCGACATCCAGGGATATTCGATGGTGCGCGGCGCAGGCGTGATGCTGCATGCCTTGCCGTCGATGGCGGCAGGTTTGGCCTGCGCTTCAGCGGCATAGCCGGCGGCGCCGGACAGCGACAATACGGCGCCGGCAATCAGCGAAACAATAAGGCTATTCTTCATTTTTTTGACCTGTCATTGCATGAAAGTTGAACGGAAATTCGAGTGTAGCTCAAACTTTCGTTCTGAGGCGCAACAGTACGACACCGTGCGCGGGCACCTTCGCGTCAAACTTGCGGCTTGTGTCGCCCGTGCGACCACCCCACACATCGGTCCAGCCGAATACCGTCTTCTTGAAATCGGCCGTGCGCTTGTTCAGGTCATCGTTCACATAGTGCTGCTGCCAGTCGAACGACACCGGTGCTGCAGCGGTGCCGCGATTGAGGATCATCAGCGCCCACTCGCCATTGGCCAGCGGCTTGGCCCAGTATTCCACGTCACCCGTGTGCACGAACCGCCAGGCCGGGATGCCCAGCGGGTCCTGGTTGATCGCAATCGCATCCGTGCTGGTCAATGTGCGATGGGTGGCTGCCGACATCTTGCGCACGTCGTTGCCCAGGATGAGCGGCGACGCCAGCATGGCCCACGCCGAGAAGTGCGCGCGGTCTTCGTCGTCGGTCATGCCCTTGCCCACTTCCAGCATGTCCATATCGTTCCAGTGTCCCGGACCGGCGTACTGGCGCAAGCCGGCCTGCTTGTCGAGGATGCGCATTACGCCCCAGGACGAAAACGGTCCCTGGCTGAATTCGCAGTCCCAGCACGGATAGATATCGCCCGTGGTGCGCCACGAGTGGCCCACGTCCTTGGCCCATTCCCACGGCCTGGTGTCGCCCCATTCGCAAATGCTGAACAACATGGGCCGACCCGCGCTGCGGATGGCGTCGCGCATGGTGGTGTAGGCGCCCACGGAGTTCAGCCCCTTGCTGTCGCACCAGTCGTACTTGATGTAATCGATGCCCCATTCGGCGTAGGTGATGGCGTCCTGGTACTCGTGGCCACGGCTGCCCGGCCTGCCGCCGCACGTGGTGGCGCCAACGTCGGAATAGATGCCCAGTTTCAGGCCCTTGCCGTGCACGTAGTCGGCCAATGCCTTCATCCCGGACGGGAAGCGTTCGGGATCGGGGTGGATCACGCCCTTGGCATCGCGCTTGCCGTGCCAGCAGTCGTCGATGTTCACGTACACGTAGCCGGCGTCTTTCAGGCCGCTCTTGACCATGACGTCGGCCGTGTCGCGGATCAGCTGTTCATTGATATCGCAGGCAAACGTGTTCCAGCTGTTCCAGCCCATTTGCGGGGTGGCGGCCAGGCCATCGAATTTCTGCGCGCTGGCAGGCGCGCCGAGCGCCCACGCGCAAGCCGCCAGGAGTACCGGCATCCAAACCTTCATGGTGGCTCCTATCGTGTGACGGACTGCGGTTTGATCGATTGCAGCTTGCCGGCGTATTCCTTGATCAGCTTGAGCGAGCTGGTATCGGTATCGAACACCGAGTACAGGCCCTGCTCTTCCTGCGGCGGATCGCCCATGAAGTCGTTACCGGGCTTCCACCAGTAGTCGGCATTGGCCGCCCGACCGGCGCCGCCCCAGGCCCAGAAATTGAAGCCGGCAATCGGGTCGCCCTTGGCCGCGCGCGTGTAGACGACGTCGAACACTTCCTTGTAGAAGCGGTCGCGGATGGTGGTGCCGGCCTTGATGCTGAACGACGGACCGTCGCGATCGAGCCCGAATTCTTCAAGCACGATCGGTTTGTTCAGCTGCTTGGCCAGTTCGATGTGGGCGTTCAGATAATCGCGGCTCTTGGTAATCGCGTTGTCCCAGGTGCCGGTGGGGTTGTGCGAGTCGAACCACGACCAGTTCTTGGGCCACAGGTGGTACGTCAGGTAGTCGATATGCCGGCTGCGGTGGGCGTCGAGGAACAGTTGCGCATCCTGTGCGGAGCCGGCCAGACCTTCGCTACCGCTGCTCACCATGTGATTCGCATCGAGACTGTGGATGTAGCCTGCCACCTCGTCGATCCATTTGACGTACGCAGCTTTTTCCTGCGGCGTGGCGTTGCCGTTGCCGGGACGCGGCTCGTTGGCCAGTTGCCATGCCATCAGCGCCGGGTCTTGCGCATACGGTTTGCCGGTGATGGTGTTGACGCGCTTGACGATTTTGGCGATCGCCTGGCGGTATTCCTTTTGCGCGGCGGCGTTCACGTAGAAGCGCGCATTCTTCTTCATGTAGTCGTCGTAATCCTTGGTCACGTTCGGGTCCAGCGCCGGCGTGCCTTCGAACCAGTTCAGGTATTGCGTCATGCCGCCCGACCACTGCCAGAAGTTATTCAGGTACAGCACCACGGTCATGTCGCGCTTGGCCGCTTCGGCCATCAGGAAGTCCAGGCCGACGAGCAGGTTTTCGTCGTAATCGCCGGGTTTGCTGGTGGTGGCCGGGCTGACCGCGCTTTTCATGTCGGTCTTTTCCGATACGGCCAGCACGCGCAGGTTGTTGATGCCGATGGCGCGCATGCTGTCGAGTTCCTTGAGCAGCCGCTTGCGCTCACCGACGCCGCTTGGTGCGCCGAGGTAGCCGCCATACCAGAAATTGGCGCCCACGATGTAATAGGCCTGGCCGTTGCGGGTGAAATGGGTGGGCTTGGCGGCAACGAAGCCGGGCTGGTGGCCGGCCGCCGGGGCGGCAGCGACGATACCGCAGGCGCTGGCCAGCAGTGCGGCGGCGCAGAATTGAACCAGTTGTTTCATGTCTCCTCCGATTGTGGATGTTGTGAAAATATTCTGCATCGGTGCTGCTTGCCGGTCAAACAACAACCGCGTTTCACGACGAGTTTAGCGCCCTTCACTAAACATGGCGGACAGCGTGCCAGCAAGCTGCCTGGCCACAGTGGCGGGCCTGCCGGCCATTGTTTAGTAAATTCCGCTAAACTGCGGGGCTAACACGCTCGCGCATTTGACCCTGTGTAGATGCTCATGCAAGACTTCCCGCATACCAGAAACGGTCATGGCGCGCCTGCCGCCCAGACCCACGGAGACCAGATGGCCGTATCCACCACCATAGCGCCCGCCAAGACCGGCGTGACGATCCGCGATATCGCCCGCGTTGCGGGCGTTTCTCCGGGCACCATTTCGCGCGCGCTCAAGAACGAACCGGGTCTGACCGAAACCACGCGCCGCATGGTGCTCGAAGCTGCGCGCGAACTCGGTTACGACTTCTGCAAGCTGCGCCCCAAGCGCCTGCGCCGCCTCACATTCCTGCTGCACCGGCACCACAATACCGCGTCGAGCAGCCCGTTTTATTCGCCGGTGCTGCATGGCGCCGAAGAAGCGTGCCGCAAGCAGGGCATCGTGCTGTCGTTCATGGCCGTGGGCCCCGCCGATGGCCTGATCGACCAGATCCGCATGCATGCGCCGGACGGCATCGTGTGTGCCGGCTTTTTCGAACCCGAGATCCTGAGCGCGCTGCGCTCCACCGGCAAGCAGCTGGTACTGATCGACATGCAGCTGCGCGGCTACAGCTCCGTCAACCCGGACAACATGATGGGCGGGTATCTCGCCACCAAGCACCTGATCGATACCGGCCGCACCCGCGTGGGTTTCATTTCCGGGCCGCTGGCGCACTACAGCATTCGGGAACGGGCGCGCGGCTACCGCCAGGCGCTGTTCGAGGAAGGCATCCTGGCCGATCCGCGCCTGGAAGCCAACCTGCCCGACGGCGTGGACCTGGAAACCGGCGCGTACGAGGCGATGGAGCAGCTGCTGTCGCTGCCCCACCCGCCCGATGCGGTGTTCTGCTACAACGACAGCGCCGCACTGGTGGCGATGCGCTGCTGCCTGGCGCGCGGACTGAAAGTCCCGCACGACATTGCCATCGTCGGTTTTGACGACATCGCGCCCGCCGTGCTCGGACACCGGCCGCTGACGACGCTGCACGTGGATAAAAAGGCGCTGGGGGCGCTGGGCGTGGAGATGCTGCTCAGCGGCCAGCTCAATGGCGCACGCGCCGAGCCGGTGGAGAAAATCGCACCGGTCACGCTGGTGGTACGCGCCAGCACCGTGTTCGACGGCTGGCGCCAGCAAAAAACCTGACTACTCATCGAACCACTTCACCAACGGAACCCAAGATGGCACCCGACTTCCATACGCGCGCCGCGCTGCTCGACCACATCCTGCACACCAAGCGCTTTTACGATGCGCGCTGCGTCGATCCCAGCGGCGGCCTCTATCATTTCTACAAAGACGACGGCACCGTCTACGACCAGCGCACGCGCCACCTGGTGAGCAGCACGCGCTTCGTGTTCAACTACGCGATGGCGTGGCGCCAGTTCGGCGATGCCGCCGACCAGCAACGGCTGCGCCACGCCCTCGCTTTTTTGCGCGACGCCCACCGCAACGTGCACACGGGCGGCTACGCCTGGACGCTGGACTGGCATGCCGGCGTGGCGCATGTCACCGACGGCACCAACCACTGCTACGGCCTGGCCTTCGTGCTGCTGGCTTACAGCCACGCCTTGATGGCGGGCGAAACGCAGGCCGGCGAGTGGATCGCCGAAACCTTCGAGCTGATGGAGCAGCGCTTCTGGGACCCCCAGCACGGCCTGTACGCCGACGAAGCCTCGGCCGACTGGTCTTACCTGGACGGCTACCGCGGCCAGAACGCCAACATGCACGCGTGCGAGGCGCTGATCGCCGCGTTCGAGGCGACCGGGAACACCGCCTACCTGCTGCGCGCCGAAACGCTGGCCCGCAACATCACGCAGCGCCAGGCGGCACTGGCCAATAACCTGATCTGGGAACACTACCACGCCGACTGGTCGGTGGACTGGGACTACAACCGCGACGACAAGAGCAACATCTTCCGTCCGTGGGGCTACCAGCCGGGCCACCTGGCCGAGTGGGCCAAGCTGCTGCTGATGCTCGAGCGCCACGGCCAACATCTCGACCATGGCACCGCGTGGCTGCTGCCGCGCGCGCGCGAACTGTTCGACGCGGCGGTTGACAAGGCGTGGGATGCGCAGCACGGCGGCATTTACTACGGCTTCGCGCCGGACGACAGCATCTGCGACGACCTCAAATACTTCTGGGTGCAGGCCGAAAGCATCGCTACCGCCGCCCTGCTGGGCGCACGCACCGGCGACGTCCGCTACTGGACCTGGTACGACAAGATCTGGGACTACAGCTGGACCCATTTCGTCGATCACCAATACGGCGCTTGGTACCGCATCCTGGGCGCGGATAACGCCAAGCTCACCGACGAAAAGAGCCCGGCCGGCAAGGTGGACTACCACACCATGGGCGCCTGCTACGAAGTACTGAACGTGATCAAGGATTAAGAGAGATGTCCGATTTCCCCATATTTGTCGCTGCCGGCGAAGCGCTCACCGACATGATCGTGCAAGACGCCGCCCAACAGCAATGGCACAGCAAGGTGGGCGGCTCCACCTGGAACGTGGCGCGCACCATGGCCGCGCTGGACGTGCCCACCGCGTTTGCGGGCGCGATCAGCTGCGACGTGTTCGGCGACGCCCTGTGGCAGGCCAGCGGCGAGGCGCGGCTCGATCTGCGCTTCCTCCAGCGCCAGGATAAATCGCCGCTGCTGGCCATCGTCCACCGCACCGATCCGCCGGCGTATTTTTTCGTGGGCGACGACAGCGCCGACCTGCATTTCGACGCCAGCGCGCTGCCGGAAGGCTGGCGCGCGCACTGCAAGTGGGTGCACTTCGGCGGCATCAGCCTGGCGCGCCAGCCGCTGGCCGGCAAGCTGGTGGCGCTGGCCGAACAACTGCAGGCCGACGGCGTGCGCATCAGCTTTGATCCCAACTACCGGCTGCTGATGGATGAACGCTACGACGCCACGCTGCGCCGCATGACGGAACTGGCCGACGTCATCAAGGTATCGGAGGAGGACCTGGCGGGCCTGTTCCGCACCGACGATATCGACACGGCGTTCGCTACCCTGCGCAGCTGGAACCCGCAAGCGACCTACCTGTACACCAAGGGTGCGGACGGCGCGGCGCTGCACTGCGGCGATGACACCTGGAGCCAGGGCGCGCCGCCGATCACGGTGGTCGATACCGTGGGCGCCGGCGACGCCAGCATCGCGGCGCTGGCCCACAGCATGCTGCACCACGCGGACCGGGCGCCGCGCGCGCACCTGCAATTTGCGGTGGCCGCCGGCGCGGCGGCGTGCCTGAAGGAAGGCGCTTCGCCGCCGACCCTCGCTGCTATCGAAGCGCTACTCTCCCGTTAGAGGGAAGCGCACGCTTGCCGGAAGCGCTGGAACGATTCTCATTCTTGATTATTATGTGGTGGAATTGCCATTTAACCGAGAAAAATTATCGTTTTCATCAAGAATCCAAAAATTAAATGTCTGTAATGCGTGCGATTGATATGCGTCATTGCGGACATAAATGATTTGCGGGTGGTAAACTTAGGTTGTCCTTTTCCATAACCAAGAGGCTTCCTATGAACCAGATGTCCAGGCGACAGTTCCTTCGGGTAACTGGCGCCACCATCGCGGGTTCGAGCATCGCGCTCCTCGGCTTTGCGCCGGCAACGGCCATGGCCGAAGTCCGGCAGTATAAGCTGGCGCGCAGCACCGAAACCCGCAACACCTGCCCCTACTGTTCCGTAGGCTGCGGGATCCTGATGTATGGCCTGGGCGACGGCGCCAAGAACGCCACCGCTTCCATCATCCACATCGAAGGCGATGCCGACCACCCGGTCAATCGCGGCACCTTGTGCCCGAAAGGCGCCAGCCTGATCGACTTCATCCACTCGCCGAACCGCCTGCTCGCGCCGCAGTATCGCGCGCCGGGTGCGACCGAATGGTCGCCGATGTCGTGGGATGATGCGCTGAACCGCATTGCGAAGCTGATGAAAGCCGACCGCGATGCCAACTTCATCGAAAAATCCGCAGACGGCAAAACCGTCAACCGCTGGACCACCACCGGCATGCTGTGCGCGTCCGCGGCGTCCAACGAAGTCGGTTATTTAACCCATAAAACCATGCGCAGTCTGGGCATGCTGGTATTCGACAATCAAGCACGTGTTTGACACGGTCCGACGGTGGCAGGTCTTGCCTCGACATTTGGACGTGGTGCGATGACGAATCACTGGGTAGACATCAAGAATGCGGATGTCATCCTGGTCATGGGCGGCAACGCAGCAGAAGCACACCCTTGCGGGTTTAAATGGGTCACGGAAGCCAAGGCGCATCGCGGCGCCAAGCTGGTCGTGGTCGATCCGCGCTTTACCCGAACCGCTTCGGTGGCGGACTATTACGTCCCTACCCGTACCGGTGCGGACATCGTTTTCCTGGGCGGTATCATCAACTACCTGCTCACCAACGACAAAATCCAGCACGAATATGTTCGCAACTACACGGACATGCCGTTCATCGTCCGCGAAGATTTCGCCTTCAACGACGGCCTGTATTCCGGCTGGGACGAGGCAGCGGGCAATTACACCGACAAGAGCAGCTGGAACTACGAGATGGGCGACGACGGCTATGCCAAGATCGACCCCACGCTCGAACACCCGCGCTGCGTGTACCAGCTGATGAAGAAGCACTATTCGCGCTACACGCCCGAGATGGTGGAAAAAGCCTGCGGCGTGCCGCCGGAAAAATTCCACAAGGTGGCCGAACTGCTGGCATCGACCGCGGTGCCGGGCAAGGCTGCGACCATCCTGTACGCATTGGGCTGGACCCAGCACTCCACCGGCGCGGAAACCCTGCGCACGGGCGCCATGGTACAGCTGCTGCTCGGGAACATGGGCATTTCCGGCGGCGGCATGAACGCGCTGCGCGGCCACTCCAACATCCAGGGTCTGACCGACCTGGGGCTGCTCACCAATATGCTGCCCGGTTACATCACGCTCCCCGGCGAGGCGGAGCAGGACTGGAATGCGTACGTGGCCAAGCGCGCGCTGCAACCGCTGCGCCCCAACCAGCTTAGCTACTACAGCAACGCGAAAAAATTCCTGGTCTCGTTCATGAAGACCTGGTGGGGCGATGCCGCCACCGAAGAGAACAACTACGCGTTCGACTACCTGCCCAAGCTCGACAAGCCGTACGACATGATGCAGGCGTTCGAGCTGATGAACCAGGGTAAAATGACCGGCTACATCTGCCAGGGCTTCAACATCCTGGCCTCGGCCCCGGACAAGCAGAAGATCACCGACGGCCTGTCCAAGCTGAAATGGCTGGTCATCATGGATCCGCTGCAAACCGAAACGTCGGAGTTCTGGAAACCGCATGGCGACTTCCACAAGGTCGATCCGACGCAGATCCAGACCGAGGTATTCAGCCTGCCCACGTCGTGCTTTGCCGAAGAACGCGGTTCGCTGGTCAGTTCCTCGCGCGTGTTGCAATGGCACTGGCAAGGCGCCGAGCCGCCGGGACAGGCCAGGAGCGACCTGGAAATCATGTCCGGCCTGTTCCAGCGCATCCGCAAGGCCTACCAGAAGGACGGCGGCAAGTTCCCCGATCCGATCGTCAACCTGACGTGGAATTACGCGCAGCCGATGAGCCCTCAGCCCGAAGAAATCGCCATGGAATTCAATGGCAAGGCGCTCAAGGACATCTACGATGCCAAGGACCCGACCAAGCTGCTGCTCAAGAAGAACGAGCAGCTGGCCGGCTTTGCGCAATTGCGCGACGACGGCAGCACGGCGTCCGGTTGCTGGATCTTTGCCGGTTCGTGGACCGCGCAGGGCAACCAGATGGGCCGCCGCGACAACAGCGACCCCACCGGCATCGGCAACACGCTGAACTGGGCGTGGGCCTGGCCGGCCAACCGCCGCGTCCTGTACAACCGCGCCTCGTGCGACGTCAAGGGCAAGCCGTTCGATCCGACCCGCAAGCTGATCGGCTGGAACGGCACCACCTGGTCCGGCGCCGACGTGCCGGACTACAAGGCGGACGAACCACCGGAAAACGGCATGGGTCCGTTCATCATGCTGGCCGAGGGTGTGGCGCGCTTCTTCGCGCGCGACGCCATGGCCGAAGGTCCGTTCCCCGAGCACTACGAGCCGTTCGAGTCGCCCATCGGGCACAACCCGATGCACCCGAATAATCCGCGTGCGTTCAACAATCCGGCCGCGCGCATGTTCGCCAACGACCGCAAGAAGCTGGGCAAGAAGGAAGAGTATCCGCACGTGGCGACCAGCTACCGCCTCACGGAACACTTCCACTACTGGACCAAGCATGCGCGCCTGAACGCGATCATCCAGCCGGAGCAATTCGTCGAAATCGGCGAAGAGCTGGGCAAGGAAATCGGCGTGGTGCATGGCGACCGGGTACGGGTGTCGTCCAAGCGTGGCTACATCGTGGCGAAAGCCGTGGTGACCAAGCGTATCAAGGCATTGATCATTGATGGCAAAAAGACCCACCAGGTCGGACTGCCGATCCACTTCGGGTTCAAGGGGCTCACCAAACCGGGCTACCTGATCAACACACTGACGCCGACGGTAGGCGACGCCAATTCACAGACACCGGAATTCAAGTCGTTCCTGGTGAAAGTGGAAAAAGCCTGACGGCCCGAAGGAGATTAAAACATGTCATTACAATCGCTAGATATCAAACGCCTGTCGGCCACCACGGTGCAGCCGCCGGTGGCCCGCACCCCGGTCACCGGCACCGTGGCCAAACTGATCGACGTCTCCAAGTGCATCGGGTGCAAGGCCTGTCAAACGGCCTGCATGGAGTGGAACGACCTGCGCGACGAGGTGCGTGAAACCACCGGCGTGTACGACAACCCCACCGACCTGACGCCGCAATCGTGGACCGTGATGCGGTTCTCGGAATACGAGAACACCGACGGCAACCTCGAATGGCTGATCCGCAAGGACGGCTGCATGCACTGCGAAGACCCGGGCTGCCTGAAAGCCTGCCCGGCGCCGGGCGCCATCGTCCAGTACACCAACGGCATCGTGGATTTCCACCAGGAGAACTGCATCGGCTGTGGTTACTGCGTTGCCGGCTGCCCGTTCGACGTGCCGCGCATTTCCAAGCAGGACAGCCGCGCCTACAAGTGCACCTTGTGCTCGGACCGCGTGGCTGTGGGCCAGGAACCGGCTTGCGTCAAGACCTGCCCCACCGGCGCCATCGTCTTCGGCACCAAGGAAGACATGAAGCACCACGCCGAGGAGCGGATCGAAGACCTCAAGTCGCGCGGCTTTGCCAACGCCGGTTTGTACGACCCGCTGGGCGTGGGCGGCACGCACGTGATGTATGTGCTGCACCATGCCAACCAGGCGCCGTTGTACCATGGCCTGAAGCAGAACCCGTCCATCAGCCCGATGGTGGGACTGTGGAAGGGCCTGACCAAGCCGCTGGCACTGGCCGGTATTGCCGCCACCGCGCTGGCGGGCTTCTTCCATTACTCGCGTGTCGGTCCGAACGAAGTAAGCAAGGAAGAAGAAGCCGAAGCGCTGCACGAAGCACAACGCATCCGGGAGAACGACCATGAGCGCCCATGATCCGATGAAGGACAAGGACGGTAACCCGCTGATCCAGCGCTACACCGCCAATGACCGCAGCAATCACTGGATCACGGCCATCTGCTTCATCCTGCTCGCCGTCTCCGGCCTGGCCATGTTCCATCCGGCCACGTCGTGGATGGCCGTCTTCCTCGGCGGCGGCCAGTGGACGCGCATCCTGCACCCGTTCCTCGGTATAGTGATGTTCATCTCGTTCGCGGTGCTGGTGTTCCGTTTCTGGCACCACAACAAGATCGACCAGGCGGACAAGCAGTGGATGAAGCAGATCGGCGACGTGCTCAACAACCGCGAAGACCGGCTGCCCAAGATCGGCATGTACAACGCCGGCCAGAAGATCCTGTTCTTCGTGCTGATCGCCAGCATGGTGGGGTTGCTGTTGTCGGGCATCGTGATCTGGCGCGCGTATTTTGCGTTCTACTTCCCGATCGACGTGGTGCGCTTCGCGGCGCTGCTGCACGCGTTCAGCGCGTTCGTGCTGATTTGCTCGATCGTCGTGCATATCTACGCGGCGTTCTGGGTCAAGGGCTCGATCGGTGCCATGGTACGCGGCACGGTCACCTACGGGTGGGCGCGCAAGCACCATCCGCGCTGGTTCGAGGCAGAGGTCAAGAAGCAGCGCGATTGATGTTCTTTTAAACCCGCACGGCCCATGCCGGGGCCGGATTCCGTACGGGGTCCGGCCCCGCGTGGTACCGCATGCCCATCGCGGCAGGCGCTGTGCGGGGTCGGCCAGAGGTCCTGATTTGGATTAGAATAACTCCCTGGCCGACGGTTTTCACACGATAGGCAATACGGGAGATATTTTGGTACAACGCTTGCTACAACCTGGCGAAATCGAGTCGCTCGACCACACCGCCATACCGCGCCTGCTGCTCCCGCAAGCACGCAGCCTGTTTACCGCGCGCGCCACGCGCTTGCGCCAACTGGCAGACAATCGAATCAAGGGCATCCCGGTAGGCGACACCATGGCCGGCTACCTGCGCATGATCGCCGCGCTGGTCGATGCGCAAGCAGCCGTTATCGGCAGCTTGCCGCCTGAAACCTTCGCCCTCCCCGATGCCGCCGGCATCGAGGCGGCCATCCTGCACCACATGCCGCCGCTGCCCGTAAGCGGCCAGCGTCCACCCACCTGGCGGCGCGTGTTTGCCGCCCTGCTCGACGAACTGCAACCGCTGACCGACAGCCAGCCGCAATTGGCGGCGGTGCTGGCCGAACTGCGCGCGCTCGACAGCGCCCAGCTGGAAGGCTGCGCCGACGCCGTGCTGGGCGAACTGACCGAAGGCGTGCATCCGCTGCACGCGCCATTCGTGGCCGCAGCCCTGCAAGTCATCTGGACCATGCGCGCCAGCCAGCTCGATGCGCCGCGCGTGCAGCCGCTGGTGACCAACACCTTGTGTCCCGTGTGCGGCTCGCACCCGGTGGCCAGCGTGATCCGCATCGGCGGCCAGTCGCAGGGCTACCGCTACCTGCAATGCAGCTGCTGCGCCAGCGAATGGCACATGGTGCGCGTCAAGTGCAGCTGCTGCGAGAGCAATGCCAGCATCGCATACCAGAGCATAGAGCCGGCAGCCGACCAGCCGGCATCCACCGAGCCGGTGAACAAGGCCAACGATCCGTACCGGGTGGCGCGCGCCGAAACCTGCGACGACTGTAAAACCTACCGCAAGATCTTCAACCAGGAGCACGACTACCTGGTGGAGCCGCTGGCCGACGACCTGGCCAGCCTGGCGCTGGATCTGCTGGTAGGAGAAGCCGGTTACGCACGTGCCAGCGGCAATCCGCTGCTGTGGTTCAACGCGGAATGACGGCACCTGCCATCCGGCTGCCGGCGGTGCACCTGGTCTTGTCCGACGCCGGCTGCCAGCCGTTGATCGAACAGTATGGCCGCACCCAGACCACCGACGCGGCGCGCGCGCTGCTGGCCGAACTGCGCGCGGTGCTGCTGGCGGCGCGCAAGGACGGCGCCACCGACGGCGCCCCGGCCACCGACATCCCGGCGCTGCTGGTCATGCTGGCGCAGCGCCTGCATCACACCAACCGCGCCAACCTGCGCGCCGTATTCAACCTCACCGGCACCGTGCTGCACACCAACCTCGGTCGCGCGCTGCTGCCCGACAGCGCGGTGCAGGCTGTGGCCGAAGCGCTGCGCTGGCCGATGAACCTGGAGTGGGATATCGACACCGGCCAGCGCGGCGACCGCGACAACCTGGTGGAAGAACTGCTGCTGGAACTAACCGGAGCCGAAGCGGCCACCATCGTCAACAACAACGCCGCTGCCGTGCTGTTGATGCTCAACACCCTGGCCCTGGGCCGCGAAGTGATCGTCTCGCGCGGCGAGCTGGTGGAAATCGGCGGCGCGTTCCGCATCCCCGACGTGATGACGCGCGCCGGCGCCGTGCTGCGCGAAGTGGGCAGCACCAACCGCACTCACGCCAAGGACTATGCGCAAGCAGCTGGCCCGCAAACGGCGCTGATGATGAAGGTCCATTGCAGCAATTACGCCATCACCGGTTTTACCAAGAGCGTGGAACTGCCAGAGCTGGCGCCGCTGGCAAGGCAGCACAATATCGCCGTGGCGGTGGACCTGGGCAGCGGCACGCTGGTGGACCTGGAACGATACGGCCTGCCGCACGAAACCACGGTGCGCGAGACGATTGCCGCCGGCGCCGACCTGGTGACCTTCAGCGGCGACAAGCTGCTCGGTGGTCCGCAGTGCGGCATCATCGTGGGCCGCAAGGACCTGATCGCGCAGATCAAGAAGAACCCGTTGAAGCGTGCGCTGCGCGTCGGTAAATTGACGCTGGCCGCGCTGGAACCGGTGCTGGCCCTGTACCGCGCGCCCGACCTGCTGCCCGAGCGCCTCACCACGCTCAAGCTGCTCACCCGTCCCGCCGCCGCCATGCGCGCGCAAGCCGAAGCGATTGCGCCGCAACTGCAGGCGGTGCTCGGCGCCGGCTACGCGGTGACGGCGGAAGCGATGACCAGCCAGATCGGCAGCGGCGCCCTGCCGGTGGACCAGTTGCCGAGTTTTGGACTGTCGATCAGAGCGAACAATAAAACCGGCAATGCGCTGGGCAGGCTGGAACAACGGTTGCGCACCCTGCCGCTGCCCGTGATCGGCCGCGTGGCGCAGGATACGCTGTGGCTCGACCTGCGCTGCCTGGACGACCACCAGCAGCCGCGTTTTATCGAACAATTGTCCCTGCTGGGACCCGCCACAGCATGATCATCGGCACCGCAGGTCATATCGACCATGGCAAGACCACGCTCACGCGCGCGCTTACCGGCGTGGACACCGACCGTTTGAAAGAGGAAAAGGCGCGCGGCATTTCAATCGAACTCGGTTACGCCTACACGGCGCTCACCAGTACCGAAACGCTGGGCGTGATCGACGTGCCCGGCCACGAAAAATTCATCCGCACCATGGCCGCCGGCGTCACCGGCATCGATGCCGCGCTGCTGGTCATCGCCGCCGACGACGGCATCATGCCGCAAACCCGCGAACACCTGGCCATACTGCGGCTGCTGGGCGTTGCGCGCGGCGCGGTGGCGCTGACCAAGATCGACCGCGCCGAACCAGCGCAGATCGCGCAGGTGGAAGCCGACATCCGCGCGCTGCTGGCGGCCACCGATCTTGCCGGTGCGCCCATCTTCCGCACCAATGCCACCGAGGCCGAAGACGCCGGTGTGCAGGCGCTGCGCGCGCACCTGGCGCAACTGGCGGCCACGCTGCCGGCCAGCGACGACCGCCGGCTGTTCCGCCTGGGCGTGGACCGCGTGTTCACATTGAGCGGCCAGGGCACCATTGTCACCGGCACCGCGCTGGCCGGCACCGTGCGCACCGGCGACACGGTAGCGCTGGCGCCGGGCGGCCAGCAGGCGCGCGTGCGCAGCATTCATGCGCAAAACCAGGCGGCGGACACGGGCCGCGCCGGCCAGCGCCTGGCGCTCAATCTCGTCGGCGTGGGCAAGGACGATATCCCGCGCGGCACGTGGATCGTGGCTCCCCTGCTTGCGGCGTGCTCGGAGCGGATCGACGTCGAACTCACGCTTACCCCGGACTGCGGCCTCACGCTCAAGCCATGGTCGCCGCTGCACGTGCACCTGGGCGCGGCGCACCATACCGCCAACGTGGCGCTGCTCGATGGCGAGTCGCTGGCGCCGGGCCACACGGGCCGGGTGCAGCTGGTGCTCGACGCCCCGGTGCACGCGGTGCCGGGCGACCGCTTCGTGGTCCGCAACGCGCAGGCCACGGCTACCGTGGGCGGCGGCGTGGTGCTCGATCCGTTCGGGCCCGCGCGCAAGCGTCGAAGCGCCGCCCGGCTGGCGTGGCTCGCGGCGCTGGCCGCGTTCATCGACAATGGCGACAGCGGCGCGCTGCTGGCGCGCAGCCCGTTCGGCTTGCGGGCATCCACGCTGGTGCGGCTGTCGCAACTGCCGGTCGGAGACATCGCCACGCCGCCGCACACGGTATCGGTAGCGCTGGGCGCCGGCGACGCGCTGCTGGTCGCCCCCGCCGAAGTGCAGGCGCTGGAAGCCTGCATTGTCGATGCGCTGGCGCAGTTTCACGCACGCGCGCCCGACGACGCCGGGCCGGAACTGTGGCGCCTGAAGCGCATGGTCTCGGCCGAGATCGAAGACCGGCTGTGGAGCCGTTTGATCGAGACGCTGCTGGCCGATGGCCGCATCCGCCAGCGCGGCCGCAGCCTGCACCTGCCCGACCACAGCGTGGAACTGAGCGCCGTGGAACAAGCGCAGGCGCGACCACTGCTCGACGCACTGCTGGCAGGCCGCTACGATCCGCCCTGGGTGCGCGACCTGGCGCGCGACCATGCGCTGTCCGAGGCCGAGGTACGGCGCCTGCTGCGCAAGCTGGCCAAAACCGGCGAAATCAGCCAGATCGTGACCGACCTGTTTTATCATCCGCAGCCGCTGGCCGAACTGGCCCAGCTGCTGGTCACGCTGCCGGAAGTGCAGGCGGCGTCGTTCCGCGATGCCACCGGCCTCGGACGCAAGCGCGGCATCCAGATATTGGAGTTCTTTAACCGTGTCGGCTATACTCGGCGCGTTGGCAACATCCACCTGGTGCGGCCCAACACCGCGTGGGCGTAAAGCGGTCACGCGTACCACCCAAGGAAGGCAATCTCATCCGGTGATGGGGCCGGGCTTCAAACCCGGTGAGGGGCGTCAGCCGCTCCTCTGTAGGTTCGACTCCTGCTGCTTTCCGCCATCCCTCCTGGTTTCCCTTTGCCCTTTCCCCCTTCCTTCTGTTCGATCTCTGTACGCCAGCTAACATTGCGGGTTTCCACAGGGCACTAAAAAATTAAATTGGTGATAGAATTACTCAATAGAAATATACGTTGTCATTGAAATAATTTATTTAATCTGTTGAATAGTCGAGGAACCCTATGAAATTTTCCGATATGAAAGTGGGTACGCGCCTGGCAGTCGGCTTTGGCGCCTCGCTGGCGCTGCTGCTGGTCGTTGCCATCGGCAGTTCGAATGCCATGCGCACGATTACCACCGATACCGACAATCTGATCGAGGAGCAGCTGAAAACCGAGCGCTTGGTCACCGAGTGGAAAGGCAGCATCGAATCGAATGTGCAGCGCGCCCAGGCTGCAGCCCGGCTCGATGATGCTGCCGACCAGAAATATTTCGAGGATGGCCTGGCCCGCGCGGTCAAGCGCAATGCCGAAGTGCAAACGCTGATCAACGAGCGGCTGGTCGATCCCCGCGCCAAGCAATTGTTTGCCACGGCGATGGCTGACCGCGACACCTACCAGGCAGCCCGCAAGCTCGTGCTGCAAGCCCGCGACAGCGGCGATGGCGCACTGACCAAGCAACTGATCGAGCAGAAATTCGTGCCGGCCAGCGAGACCTACCTGGCCAGCATTGCCGCCGTGGCCGCCCGCCAGCGCACGGCGATCGACGAAATCGGCGTTACCGTGCACGACCGCAGCATCCAGTCGATCACCATTACCTCGATCCTGACCCTGCTGGCCATCGGCGTGTCGGTGTTGCTGGGCTGGCTGATTACCCGGTCCGTGCTGAAGCAGCTCGGTGGCGAACCTGGCTATGCAGCAGGCATCACCGACCGCATCGCTGCCGGCGACCTGACCGTGCGCGTGGACCTGGCTGCCAACGACAGCAGCAGCCTGCTGTACAGCATTGCCGCCATGCGCGACCGCCTGGCGTCGATCGTGGGCGAAGTGCGCAGCACGACGGAAGCGGTGGCGACCGCTTCGGACGAAATTGCCAGCGGCAATATGGACCTGTCGTCGCGCACCGAGCAGCAGGCAAGCTCGCTGGAAGAAACCGCCTCGTCGATGGAAGAGCTGACCTCGACCGTCAAGCAGAACACCGAGTATGCCCGCCAGGCCAACAAGCTGGCGGCCAACGCATCGGACGTGGCCGTGCGCGGCGGCGGCGTGGTGGCGGAAGTGGTGACCACCATGGAATCGATCAGCACGTCTTCGAAGCGCGTGGTGGACATCATCGGCGTGATCGACGGCATCGCCTTCCAGACCAACATCCTGGCGCTGAACGCCGCCGTGGAAGCGGCGCGCGCCGGCGAACAGGGCCGTGGCTTCGCGGTGGTGGCATCGGAAGTGCGCAACCTGGCGCAACGCTCGGCCAGCGCCGCCAAGGACATCAAGGAACTGATCAGCGACTCGGTGGAAAAAATCTCGACCGGCGCCATGCTGGTGGACCAGGCGGGCAACACGATGACGGAGATCGTCAGCAGCGTGCGCAGCGTGAGCGACATCATGGAGCAGATCGCCGCCGCCAGCCAGGAGCAGGAAGCCGGCATCGACCAGATCAACCAGGCCATCGGCGAAATGGACGGCGTGACGCAGCAAAATGCGGCGCTGGTGGAAGAAGCGGCCGCCGCAGCGGAATCGCTGCAAGGCCAGTCGACGCACCTGGCGCAACTGGTCAGCGTCTTCAAGCTGGACAGCGCCGGTGCCGCGCCAGCGCCAGCGGCACGCCCGGCCGCCAAACGCAGCCCGGCACCAGCAACCGCCAGCCGCCGTTTGGCGCTGGGCAGCTGACCCAACCTTCGGGGTCAGCAACCTTCGGGGTCAGTGCCGACATTCGGACATTTTTGAACCAAATCCTTGTTGGCTACTACAACAAATAAGTTCAATTTTGTCCGAATGTCGGCACTGACCCCGACTTGTTTACAATTTTGTCCGAATGTCGGCACTGACCCCGACTTGTTTACTGACCCTGACTTTGTTGCGACGGCCCTGGCCGTTTTCAGGCAAAAAAAAACCGCCCGGGTGACACCGGGCGGTTTTTTGCGGAGCGAGGTCCGATTACTGGGCAGCGGCAGCTGCTTCTTCCGCAGCAGCTTTCATCGACAGCTTCAGGCGGCCGCGGTCGTCGGTTTCCAGAACCTTGACGCGCACTTGCTGGCCTTCTTTCAGGTAGTCGGCCACGGCGTTCACACGCTCGTTGGCGATCTGCGAGATGTGCAGCAGACCGTCTTTGCCTGGCATCACTTGCACGATGGCGCCGAAGTCCAGCAGTTTCAGCACGGTACCGTCGTAGGTTTTGCCCACTTCGACCGACGCGGTCAGTTCTTCGATGCGGCGCTTGGCTTCCTGGC
>Ga0308164_10001955_pt1 | contig 21840 bp, 20 predicted proteins | sample PhyTR2_FD_201031 | JGI IMG/M metagenome (GOLD analysis project Ga0308164, IMG submission 201031) | Phyllosphere microbial communities from UC Gill Tract Community Farm, Albany, California, United States - DLSLT.R2 | ecosystem: Host-associated > Plants > Phyllosphere > Unclassified | place: USA... | reverse complement strand
AGATCAGCAACCGCCTGATCATCCGCCTGCAGCCTGACGAAGGCATTTCCTTGCAGGTGATGACCAAGGATCAGGGCCTGGACAAGGGCATGCAGCTGCGCAGCGGTCCCTTGCAACTGAATTTTTCCGACACCTACCGCAGCGCTCGTGTCCCCGACGCTTATGAGCGGTTGTTGCTGGAAGTCATGCGTGGCAATCAGAACCTGTTTGTCCGCAAAGATGAGATCGAGTACGCCTGGCAATGGTGTGATCAGTTGATCGCTGGCTGGAAGAAGGCGGGCGATGCGCCCAAGCCTTACCCGGCCGGAACCTGGGGGCCGATGAGCTCCATTGCCCTGATTACTCGCGACGGGAGATCCTGGTATGGCGACATGTGACCTCAAGCTGCCAGCAGGGCTGGTAGCACACGATTTCGACACAGCGCAGCAACTGGCCGATGCACTGGCTGAAACTGTCGCCGAACGCCTCAAGCAGGCGATCAGCGAGAACGGTCTGGCGACGCTGGTGGTGTCCGGTGGACGCAGCCCGGTCGCCTTCTTCCAGCGTCTGGCGGCACAGCCGCTGGAGTGGTCGAAGGTCGTCATCAGTCTGGCGGACGAGCGCTTCGTGCCGACCGAACATGCCGACAGCAATGCCGGCCTGTTGCACCGCCACTTGTTGCAGGGGCCTGTGGCGAAGGCGAAGTTTCTCGGCCTGTACAGCGTGGCGAGCAGTGTCGAGGAAGCCGCTCAGGCTGCCGATCAGGCACTGGCCGAGCTGCCACCCATTGATGTACTGATTCTGGGCATGGGCGACGATGGGCATACCGCGTCGCTGTTCCCCAACAGCCCGAATCTGAGCGAAGCCCTTGACCTGCAAGGTGAGCGCCGCTGCCTGCCCATGCTCGCACCGAGCGTGCCGCACCAGCGCCTGACCCTGACCCGCCGCCTGCTGGCGTCGGCGCGTTCACCGATTCTGTCGGTGTCCGGTCAGGCCAAACTCGACACTCTGCGCACCGCGCTGGCAGGCGACGACCTCGCCGAGATGCCGGTGCGTGCCTTTCTCAACCCGTCTCTCGAGATTTACTGGTGCCCATAAGCCCCGATAAGCCCCACAAACAAAGGAACCGTCGCCATGACACAGAATGAAAATAATCAGCCGCTGACCAGCATGGCGAACAAGATTGCCCAGATCGACGAACTCTGCGCCAAGGCGAAGATTCTGCCGGTCATCACCATCGCCCGTGACCAGGACGTACTGCCGCTGGCCGATGCACTGGCCGCTGGCGGTATGACTGCGCTGGAAGTGACCCTGCGCTCGGCGTTCGGCCTGAGCGCCATTCGTATCCTGCGTGAACAGCGCCCCGAGTTGTGTGTAGGCGCGGGAACCATCCTGGACCGCAAGATGCTGGCTGACGCTGAGGCGGCCGGTTCGCAGTTCATCGTCACCCCTGGCAGCACGCAAGACCTGCTGCAAGCTGCGGTCGACAGCCCTTTGCCGCTGTTGCCGGGCGTCAGCAGCGCTTCGGAAATCATGATCGGTTACGCCATGGGCTATCGCCGCTTCAAGCTGTTTCCGGCTGAGATCAGTGGTGGTGTGGCAGCGATCAAAGCCCTGGGCGGGCCGTTCAATGAGGTGCGTTTCTGCCCAACGGGTGGCGTCAACGAGCAGAACCTCAAGAGCTACATGGCCCTGCCCAACGTTATGTGCGTGGGCGGCACCTGGATGATCGATAACGCCTGGGTCAAGAATGGTGACTGGGGCCGTATTCAGGAAGCGACTGCGCAGGCAATGGCGCTGTTTGACTGATTTTCAGGATTTCGGCGTCAGCCCATTGCGGCTGATTCCGACAAGGAAGTTGTTGTTGGTTGTATGGCTTTTCGGTGCTCCCTGGTCCGGAGCACCGTTTTTTTCTCCCCGGACCGTCTCTTCGCTTTTACCCTTTGTCCTTGAACGACTGACGTGGACGCGTACGCAGCGGGTCCAATAGCGCGCCAAGGCCGTTGTGATCGATTTCCTGCATGAGCGCCAACAAACCTCCCAGCTCTCCTTTGGGAAAGCCTTCCCGCGCAAACCAGTTCAGGTAATGCCCCGGTAAATCAGCGATCAGCCGGCCCTTGTATTTGCCGAACGGCATTTCCTGTGTCACGAGCAACTTGAGTTTTTCCGGATTCATTCGCGATAAGCCTGCGTTTCTCTCTCAGCCCGTACGATACGTGCATTCTGCATGCAGGCCAAACCGCCGATCATGCAGAAGTCACGAACGGTAAATTGTGAAAATTTCGTAAGATATTGATTTTAAACAACTATTTTCATATCAAAAACTGGCACGGTGCCTGCAATTACCTATACATCGAACACTTTCGTATCAACCTGCCATTAGGAAATTATCAAATGACTGATATCAACAAAGAAACGATCTCTATCCTGAATGACCTGATCGAAACCAGCAAAGACGGGGAAGAAGGTTTCCGTACCAGCGCAGAACACGCAAAAAGCGCTCAGGTAAAATCGTTCCTTGCAAACCGCTCTACTGAAGTGGCTGCAGCCGTCCGTGAACTGCAAGCTGAAGTAACCGCACTGGGTGGCAAGCCTGAAGATTCTTCCAGCGTATCTGGCGCACTACACCGCGCATGGGTCAACCTGAAGTCGATGGTTACTTCCGACGACGACAAGGCTGTACTGGAAGAAGTCGAGAAAGGTGAAGACGTTGCCAAGAAGGCTTATCGCGAAGCTCTGGAAAAAGCTCGTGCCAAGAACGTTTCCCCTAACGTGATTGCTTTGATTGAAAAGCAGCAGGCTGGCGTTCTGGCCAACCACGACAAAGTTAAAGCACTGCGTGATGCAGCCCGCGCCGCATCGTAATTCGATGCCTCAGCGGTAACTGAAAAAACGCCAGCCAGTCTGGCGTTTTTTTATGCCTGAAGGCAGCCCTTCAAACCTGATCCATCACCTTTCGGGCAACCGAACTGCGGTACTCGACCCGGTTACGTCCATTGTCCTTGGCCTGATACAGCGCCTTGTCGGCCACCCCGAAAAATGCCTCCAGTTTGTCGCCCTGGCGAACGACCTCCGAAGCGACCCCGATGCTCACAGTGATGGGATGCTCGGCATTCCTGAACAGAGGCAGTGACTCTGCGGCCTTGCGGATTTTTTCCGCGATCAACATGGCGCCCGGCAAGTCTGTTTCCGGCAGTACCACCACGAACTCTTCGCCGCCATAGCGTGCAATCCGGTCGCCTGGACGGCGGATGCAGTATGAGATGGTCTGCGCAATCAGCCGCAGCGCCTCGTCCCCGCCCTGATGGCCATGACGCTCATTGAATGCCTTGAAATGGTCTACGTCGATCATCAGCAATGACAGCTGTTTGCCAGAGCGTTGCGCTCGCGCCCACTCGATTTCCATGGCTTCGTCAAGCTGACGGCGGTTATCGAGCCCGGTCAGACCATCTGTCGCGGCCAGGCTGGCCAGTGCATCTTCGGCACGGTGGCGTCTTCTCAGTTCGCGACACAGCAGCCAGGTCAGCCACAGAATGCCCAGACACAAGACGCTGGTGGCCGAGCCGACCAGCCAGGCGTTGCGCTGCCAGACGGCATACACCTCATCCTCTGACTGCCCGATGACGACGATCAGCGGCAAGTTGCCGACTCTGGAGAAGGTATACAGCCGGCGAGCGTTCAACTGCGTCGACATCGCGGCAAAGCTGCCATCGCCTTCCTGAAGAATCCGCTGAAAGTTGGGGCTGTGGCTGTAATCTTTGCCGATCAGATCCTGGCCTTCCATTTCCGGGTAGCGAACGACCAAAATGCCCGAGGTATTGATCAGGTTGATGCTGCTGTCAATGCCCAGATTCTGGCTCATGAACAGGTGCTTGAAATACACCAGACGCATCTCTGCGCTCACGATCCCCATGAACTCGCCGTTGGGCCCTGATAGACGGCGGCTGAAACTGATGCACCAATCCTTGTAGCCCCAGCGAGTCTTGTACGGCGCGCTGACATGTAGCGTCAAAGAGCGGTCTACGGCATGGTCCTTGAAATAGGCACGGTCAGAAAAGTTGTCGTGTCGAGGGGTGACAGACAAAGAATCAGCCAATAGTTCGCCGCGGTTATCGAGCAATACCAGATCGCCCTTGTAAGAGGCGGCAGTGGCGCGATCGAACAGAACAAGTTGGCGCAGTTCAGGTGACAGTTGCTGAAGGTCCGGACGCTGCCACGCGCTGATCATGCCTTGCAGTGAAGAGTCGTAAAGTTCTGCGTTACGCATGACGTCGGCATCGATCAAACGCACGATATTGGACGCTGCGCGTGCTGCTGTCTGTGCTGCGTCGTCGCGCTCCTGGGCCAGTAGAGACGCCACGATCGCCAGAATGGCGAGCATTGAAACCGAGCTGCCAAAAATCAATATCAGCTCCGGACGGGTCCATCTGAGCCGGGCTCGCCGAGAAAACGCAAACACCATCATCGGTTGTTCTACCTGCAGACGAATGATTCTTGATAACCGGTTAATAAAATTATCATTTATTTGGGGAACTTATTGGCGCGTGTATAACACGCTCCTTATAGCCTCATATGAATGGAATGTGAATAAAGCAAGTGTATTTAAAACGCTGCGGACAGGCGCACACTGAGGGCCGTGAAAATGGTCAGTGTAGTCAGTATTTTCGGTGTCAGCGGGGCAACTGGATGCCGAAGGTATTGGCGCCCTTGCCGCTGTTCACGAACACGGTGCCGCCGTGCATCAAGGCAATCGCCTTGACGATGGCCAGCCCCAGGCCGTGATTGGCGCCGCTGTTGCTGCGTGAGGCATCCACCCGATAAAAACGCTCGAACAGTCTGGGCAAATGTTCCTGAGCGATTTGTTCGCCCGGATTGGTCACGCTGACAGTGACATAGGCGTCGCGGGATTCGATGTTGACTTCAATGACTTCGCCAGCGCCAGTGTGCTGAACGGCGTTATGCAACAGGTTGATCAGCGCGCGGCGCAAGTGGGGCTTTTCAATCGGCGCGCTGGCGTCGCCGTTGACACGGACTTGCACGTGCGCGTCTTCCAGAATGAAGTCCAGGTAATCCAGCGTCGTAGCGACTTCTTCAGCCAGTGAGGTGCAGGTCTGTGCCTTGACCTTGGTGCCCTGATCGGCGCTCGCCAGAAACAGCATGTCGTTGATGATCGAGCGCAGGCGCTCCAGCTCTTCGAGGTTCGACTGCAGCACCTCGAAATAATGCTCGGCAGAGCGGCCACGGGTTAGCGCTACCTGGGTCTGACCGATCAGGTTGGTCAGCGGCGAGCGGAGCTCGTGCGCCACGTCGGCATTGAACGATTCCAGCCTTGAGTAGGCTTGCTCGACGCGTTCCAGCGTGGAGTTGAACGAGGCGACGAATTGTTCGAGCTCCGGTGGCAGCGGCGATAGCTGCAAGCGTCCGGACAGCCGCGGCGGGGCGAGTTTCTGGACTTCCTGCGAGAGGCTGGTCAGCGGTCGCAGGCCAATTCGCGCGACCCAGTAGCCCAGCGCCGACGCGAGCAGAATGCCCAGCGTGGCGAGGCTGATCAAGGCGACCAGCAGCGAGTGCTGCGTGTGCCAGAACGTCTCGGTGTCGATGGCGGTCAGAAAGCGCAGTGCCGGACGCTGTTCCTTGGCGGGAAACTCGCTGACCAGCACTTTAAACGAAAACGGGTGATCCGCCAGTTTCAGGTCGTGCATGCCCAGCGGCCCCTGCGCAAAACGACGAATGTCAGCGCCAGGGTTGCCGAACTCGTAGAGCGGATTGTCACTCACCACCCAGAAGCGCAGGCGTTTATCCTCTTCACTGAGCAAGGTGAGCTTGGTCTTGATCTTGCCCCAGTGCTCCGGGTTGCCGAAACGATTGACCGCCGATTCCAGCACGCTGTAGCGCGCATCCACTTCCGCGCGGGGCAGCAGGTCGAGGCTCTTGTCGACCTGAAGGTACAAGGCCCAGCCGATCAGCAGAAAGACCACCAGCGCCACCAGCGCGAACAGCCCGCTCAGGCGCAGGGCAATTGAATCAACCCGCACTGCGGTTCTCCAGCACATAGCCCATGCCGCGAATGGTGTGCAGCAGCTTGTGTTCGTAAGGACCGTCGAGCTTGGCCCGCAAGCGCTTGATCGCGACTTCGACCACATTGGTATCGCTGTCGAAGTTGATGTCCCAGACCATCTCGGCGATGGATGTCTTGGAGAGAATGTCGCCCTGACGCCGGGCCAGCACGCTGAGCAGCGAAAACTCCTTGGCGGTCAGGTCCAGGCGCAGGCCGGCGCGGGTCGCCTTGCGGCTGATCAGGTCTATCCACAGGTCGGCGATGGTGATCTGCACCGGTTCGTGGCCACCGCTGCGCCGGGTCAGGGCCTGCAGGCGGGCGACCAGTTCCAGAAAGGAAAACGGTTTGCCCAGGTAATCATCCGCGCCTTCGCGCAGGCCGCGAATGCGGTCGTCGACCTGCTCGCGCGCGGTCAGCATGATCACGGGTGTCTGTTTGCGCGCACGCAACGCACGCAACACACCAAAACCATCCAGGCCTGGGAGCATCACGTCGAGAATGACAATCGCATGGTCATTCTCCAGCGCCAGGTGCAGGCCTTCGATCCCGTCTCGCGCCACGTCCACGGCATAGCCCTGTTCGGTCAGGCCCCGACGCAGGTAATCGGCGGTTTTCTCTTCGTCTTCGATAATCAGCACGCGCATCGGGCGACTCTCACTTGTGCAGGGCCAGCGCCGGTGCGTCGGGCGCCGGGTGACGTCGATGAAACAACCGCTCCAGTTGCAGATAAATGACCGGCGTCGTGAACAACGTGAGCATCTGGCTCACCAGCAGGCCGCCGACCACGGCAATGCCCAGCGGCTGACGCAACTCGGAACCGACGCCGAAACCGAGCATCAGCGGCAGCGCGCCGAGCAGCGCGGCGAGGGTGGTCATGATAATCGGTCGGAAGCGGGTGATGCAGGCCTCATAAATGGCTTCGTGGGGCGTGAGGCCCTGCTCGCGCTGGGCCTGCAGGGCAAAGTCCACCAGCAGAATACCGTTCTTTTTGACGATACCGATCAGCAACACCACGCCGATCAAAGCCATGATCGAGAAGTCCTGGCCCATCATCCACAGCAGCAACAGTGCGCCGATACCTGCCGAGGGCAGGGTGGAGATGATGGTCAGCGGGTGCACGAAGCTTTCATAGAGCACACCCAGAATGATGTACACCGCCACCAGCGCCGCAAGGATCAGCCAGGGCTGGTTGGCCAGCGAACTCTGGAACGCCTGTGCTGCGCCCTGGAAGCTGCCGATGATCGAGGCGGGCATGCCGATTTCGTTCTTGGCCTGATCGAGCATGCGCACAGCATCACCCAACGCGACCCCGGGAGCCAGGTTGAATGACAGGTTCGCCGCCGGGAACATTCCGTCATGGCTGATCGATAACGGCCCCATGCGCGGCGCACTGACTTTGGCCAGTGCCGACAGCGGCACCATTTCGCTGGTCAGCGGTGAGCGCAGGTAGAAGTACGCCAGGCTTTCGGCCTTGCCGCGCTGCTGGGCGTCCAGTTCAAGGATTACCTTGTACTGGTTGACCTCCGTCTGATACTCGCTGATCTGCCGCTGGCCGAACGCGTCGTACAGCGCCTGGTCGACATCGGCCGTGGTCAGGCCGAAGCGCGCGGCAGCACTGCGGTCGATGTCGATGTGCGTGACGCTGCCGCCCAGTTGCAAGTCGTTGGACATGTCACGAAACGCCGGGTTGCTGCGCAGCTTTTCAGTCAGCCGTTGTGTCCAGGTGTTGAGTAGTTCGCCGTCGTTGCTCTTGAGCACGTACTGGTACTGACTGCGGCTCGGCCCGGAACTGAGGTTGATATCCTGCCCGGCGCGCAGATACAGAACGATGCCCGGGACTTTGGCCAGTTTGGGGCGCAGGCGGTCGATGAACTCGCTGACCGACACATCGCGTTCGGCGCGTGGTTTGAGCGAGATCCAGAAGCGGCCGTTGGCGATGGTCTGGTTGCTGCCCGAAACACCGACCGAATGCGAGAACGCCAGCACGGCAGGGTCCGCGCCGACGATCTTTGCCAGCTCCAGGTGTTTTTCCACCATGTCCGGGTAGGAGATGTCGGCAGCGGCCTCGGTGGTCCCGAGTGCAAAAGCGGTGTCCTGGACCGGGAAGAAGCCTTTGGGTATGAGGATGTAACCGACCACTGCCAGCGCCAGGGTCAGGCCGAACACGCCAAGCATCAGCCGCTGATGGGCCAGGGCCTTGCGCAAGCCACGCTCGTAGGAGGCGAGCAGGCGTTCACCGAATCCCGGTTTCTGATGCGGGTGATGGGTGGGGGCGCGCATGAACAGCGCGGCCAGGGTCGGCGCGAGGGTCAGGGAGACGACCACCGAAATAAGAATGGTCGCGGTTGCGGTCAGTGCGAATTCCTTGAACAGTCGCCCGACCACGCCGCCCATGAACAACAGTGGAATGAACGCCGCCACTAACGAGAAGCTGATCGACACCACGGTAAAGCCGATTTCCCCGGAGCCCTTTATCGCGGCTTCGCGCATGCCCTGGCCGGCTTCGAGATGACGGTGGATGTTCTCGACTACCACGATGGCGTCATCCACCACGAAACCGACCGCGACCACGATGGCCACCAGTGTCAGGTTGTTCAGGCTGAAGCCGAACAGGTACATCATCGCAAAGCTGGCAATCAGCGAGACCCCGAGTACCGCACTGACGATCAGGGTGGCTGACAGTTGGCGCAGGAACAGCGCCATGACCGCCACCACCAGCAGCACCGCGATCATCAGGGTCAGTTCCACCTCATGCAGCGAGGCACGGATGGTACGCGTCCGGTCGTTGAGTACCGAGACATCGACGCTGGCCGGGAGCATTTCCTGCAGGCGTGGCAGTTCATGCTGGATACGGTCCACAGTGTCGACAATGTTGGCGCCCGGCTGGCGGAAGATGGCGATGTTGACGCCTTGCTGATCGCCGGACCACGCTTTGACGTAGGCGTTTTCCGAGCCCGCGACCACCCGAGCCACATCCTTGAGCTGGACGGGCGCGCCGTTCTTGTAGGAAACGATCAGTTGCGCGTAGTCCTGCGGCTTGAACAACTGGTCGTTGGAAGACAGGGTTGAAATACTGTCCTTGCCGTACAGGGCACCCTTGGCCAGGTTCAGGCTGGTCTGTTGCACCGCCTGGCGAATGTCCGCCAGAGTCAGCCCCAGCGCAGCCAGTTTCTCGGGAGCGGCCTGGACACGAATCGCCGGACGCTGCTGACCGGTGATGAAGACCTGGCCCACCCCTTCGATCTGGCTGAGCTGGCGCGCCAGAATGGTTTCGGTGACGTCGCTCAGCTCGGTGCCGGGGATCAGGCTGGAGCTCACGCTGAGAATCAGCACCGGGCTGTCGGCCGGGTTGACCTTGCGCCAGGTTGGCAGACTGGGCAGATCGGCCGGCAGGCGTCCGGCTGCGGTATTGATGGCGGCCTGGACTTCCTGCGCCGCAGTGTCGATGCTTTTGTTGAGGGTGAACTGCAGCGTCAGGTTGGTGGAGCCCAGTGCGCTGCTGGAGGTCATCTGGGTCATGCCCGGTATCGCGCTGAACTGCACTTCCAGTGGCGTGGCAACCGAAGACGCCATCGTCTCGGGGCTGGCGCCGGGCAGCTGCGCTGTGACCTGGATGGTCGGGAATTCCGCTTCCGGCAACGGCGCGATTGGCAGCCGCGGAAAGGCAATGACCCCCAGCAGGACCAATGCAAAGGTCAACAACAAGGTGGCCACCGGGTGGTCGATGCACCACGCCGACACCGAGCCCCGGCCGTTCATCGTGCAGGCTCCGCTTGCGCGCTGGCGACATCCGCAGCAGGCGCAGTGATCACTTCGACCGTTGCTCCCGGGCGTAGCCGCGACTGGCCGTCGCTGACCAGTACATCGCCAGCACGTGGTCCGCTGATCAGTGTCTGTTCGCTGTCCTGATAGAGTACTTTGACGGGTACGACTTCCACCTTGTTGTCGGCAGTGAGCCGATAGACGAAGTGCAGGTCAACACCGCGCTGCACTACTTGTGGCGGCACTTTCAGCGAGTTGAGTTCGATACCGGTCTGGATCTTCACGGTCACCAGTTGCCCTGGCCAGAGTTGCTCGCCGGGGTTTTTGAACTGAGCCTTGGCGCGGATCGTACCGGTGCTTGCCGACACCTGATTGTCAATCAATGAAAGCGTACCTTCACCCAAAAGCAGTCCATTGGCCGCGCCGTCGCCCTGATACGCCTTGACGGTCGCAGCGTTGCGCTCGGCAATCAGCCCCTGCAGGGTCGGCAACATCTGCTGTGGCAGGGAAAATTCCACGGCAATCGGGTCGATCTGGGTCACTGAAAACAGCCCGGCAGCATCGCTGACGCGCAGGAAGTTGCCTTCATCGACATTGCGAATACCGACCCGTCCCGTCACCGGCGAGCGAATCTGGGTGTAAGACAGCTGCACCTGTGAGGCGTTGATGCTCGCTTCGTTGCCTTTCGCCGTGGCTTCGAGCTGCCTGACCAATGCCTGTTGCTGATCGAATGTCTGTCGCGAGATGCCATTTTCCTGGGTGAGCTGGCGATAGCGCTTGAGGTCCAGTTGCGCCACGTCCAACTGCGCCTTGCTCTGCGCCAACTGGGCGCGCGCCTGCTCCAGCGCGGCCCGGATAGAGCGGTCATCCAGCGTTGCCAGCAGGTCCCCGGCCTTGACCTGCTGACCCTCCTTGACCAGCACGCGCGTCAGCACCCCATCCACCTGAGGGCGGATCACGACGCTTTGCAGCGACAGCACTGAACCTATCCCTGTGACGAAACGCGGCACGTCCTCAAGACTGACCGTGATCACTTTGACGGGCACAGCGACAGCGGCATGTTTGGGGAGTGTGGCCGGGCGGGTCAGTTTCCAGCCGGCAATTGCCGCACAGGCGATCACCAGGACGACGGCGGTGACGGTCAGGGTCTTTCTGCGCATATGAAGAAAACGCCAAGTGTCGGTACGGAAGTAATGTTTTTTACAGCTTCCTTATAGCCTGCAAACCCGGTCAACAAAATGACTTTCAGCTGTCAGGTTTGTCAGAAAGCCTCCAGCGGGTGTGGCGTGCAGTCAAGAAAAGTCGGAATTGGACGATACCTATGTTGAAGAGATAGTTGTCCAGATGTTTATAAAGTCCTAGGAGTTTTCCTACATTTTCCTAAGTAGGTTTCTGGCAGGTCATTCTCTCATCAACTTAAATTATCGTATGAGTCAGTGAATGGAGTACGCCATGAGCAGTCAGAAAATGAACGGAAAAGTGATGTGGAAGTTACGGACCCTTGATAAACGCTTGTGGGTCGTAATCCTGTCGGCGCTGTGGCTGACTGCTCCCGCCGTGTCATGGGCAAAGGACGGTGCCATAACGTTGCGTGGCAGTATCGTCAACAGCAGTTGCAAGGTTTCCAGTACAGAGATGATGGCGCCCGGTGTCCAGTCGAGAACGCTGGAAGTTGCACCCGGGGTCACTATTCATGTGAGCACCGAACGTAATGTCTGTGGTGAGCAGGCAATGCCCTTCGTGACGCAGTATCAGGTGTTGCCTGCCGCCGTGGTCATCGACGGAGAAGCCCTGCAGGCGCGCGCTGCGGTGGTCACGTTGAGCTATCAGTAAATACCGGTCTGTCGTGTTTTCTGTTCCGGACTGTCACGTTCTAAAGTGGCAGTCCAGTGCCCGCAAAGTGTGAACGATAAATAACCTCGGCCACAGTGAAGTCGTCGGTAGTCTGTACCTGATTAACGGCGCGCTTCTGTGTGGAAAAGGGTTTTTATCAGTGTGCCCGGCACACCTTATAATTATTCCTACAGACCTGTCCTGCGTGTCGTGTTGTGTTGTCTGCGGGGTGAAAGTTACCGAGCTGACAGCACTGAAATAGACCTGGCTCTATAGTGCTCACCGTCCGATAGCGGGCACACACGAAATAACACAAGGAAGGTCGTTAGCATGAAAAAGCTTTCTCTTACATTGGCAGTTCTGGGCGTAATGGGCGTTGGCATGGCAGGAACCGCCAGTGCGGCGAACAACGGCACAATGGTCTTCAACGGAACACTGACCAATATCTCCTGCGATGTGGGGCCGGGCACGGGTGTCAGTGCGGGGACCAACCCTGGCGAAATCAATATCGACCTGGGCAACGTGTCTTTCTCCGATATCGGAGTATCGAGCGAAAGCCGATTCGAGACGGCTGCCCCCATCCAGTTGCTGGTCAACTGCAGTGCAGGTGCAGACCAATACAACATGGTGAAGATGCGCCTTATTGCCCGTAACGGCAGTGGCCTGGACAACAACGATGCGAAACTCCTGCGCACCACCGGTGCGGCAGATGGCGTCGGTATCGGCCTGCTCAATGCGTCCAGTGTGCTGATGGATCTGAGTGGTGACGAAACCGTCGACACCACGCTGATCAAGGATGGCGCCAACGGTGCCACCGCTGAAATCAATTTTGGCGCGGTGTATGTGCTTAACGGCACGCCCACCAATCCTGGTAATGCCGACGGCTTCCTGCCGTTCGTGATGGATTACGAGTAATCGTGTCGGACAGGGCGGGCAGCGCTCGCTCTGTCCTTTACCGAATTCAAGGTGAACGTCAGCATGTTTCCCGATTTTTTCCGCTACACGATGCTCGCCGCGTTGTTGTTCTGCGCATCCACTGCTCAGGCGGGCATCGTATTGAATACGACGCGAGTCATTTACCAGGGCACTGATAAAGAGGTCAGTCTGGGTGTTCACAACAGTGGCGGTGGAGAGATTCTCCTGCAGTCCTGGCTTGAATCTCCTGTGTCGGCGGCCAGCACTCACGAAAGTCTGCCGAACTTGCCGTTCATTGTCACACCCGCACTTACGCGTATGGCCGGGGGTGGCAGGCAACTATTGCGGATCATTCATTCCGGTACCGACATGCCCACCGATCGTGAGTCGGTGTTGTGGCTCAATGTTCAGGAAATACCCCAGACCGCAGCAGAAAACACGCTGCAGATCGCGGTACGTCAGCGCATAAAAGTCTTCTTCCGGCCTGATGGTTTGCAGGGTGATCCACAGCAGGCTCCGGAAAGACTGAACTGGCAGTGGATCGATGACACCGGTGTACAGGTCGAAAATCCCGGCCCCTACCATGTCTCCATGCTCCGAATTTCCATACGCCAACACGACACTGAACTTGCCCATCTGGACAGTCAGATGCTGGCGCCGCATCAGCGTCTGCGTATTCCGTTACAGCACACCCCGGCAAGTGCGCCGTTGCTGTTGAGTTTCGTCAGTCTCAATGACTACGGCGGACAAGTGCCTTATCAGGCAACCCTTATCCATAAACAACCGGTTAACGCCGGCAAGGCGTCGCCCCGATAAGCTGGCTTATCCACTGTCAGCGTTCACTATTCAAACCGTCGGGCCTCAGTGACAAGCAGCCCGGCAGACCTGCGTCTGTGTAAAAGGATTGCGCGGCGCGCGCGACAGCCGAAGTAGAGTGAAGACCGCTATGGAATGGCGCAAAGAAGTTAACAAGGGAGCCATTGCCCAGTGCGCGCTCCCTCACCCCCGACGCTGTGCGCTGGGTATCGGTTTCGGATTGACGTTGATGTTTGTACTCAACGCGTCAGCCGCCTCGTCGGGTAGCGACGGGGCAGCCAGATTCAATACGGCTTTTATCCAGGGAAGCGATCAGCCGGCTGACCTTCAGGAGTTTCTGCGCTCCAATAGCGTGCTGCCCGGTACTTACCGGGTTGATATCTACGTCAATCGCAAGCTGAGCGGCAGGCGGGACATCCGCTTTTTGAAAAATCCTCTGTCGGCCCTGATCGAGCCCTGCCTGTCGCTCGAGATGCTACAGAGCTTTGGTCTGGACTTGAGTCGTCTGCCGTCAGGTGAGGTATCTGCCCAAGCCTGTTTCGACCTGCCTGCGCGTGTCGAATTCGCCCGCGTCGACTATCAGCCCGGTGCATTGCGACTGACGATCAGTGTGCCGCAAGCGGTGATGTCGCGCGGTGCCCGTGGTTATGTATCGCCGGAGCTTTGGGATCAGGGCGAGACCGCAGGCTTTATCAATTACAACTTCAATGGCAGTCGGCGGCGTAACAAGGGCCTGGAAACGGATCAGTACTACGTGGGGCTGCGAAACGGTCTGAACGTCGGCGCCTGGCGTTTGCGCAACGAGTCCTCTCTGGTGGGCGGCAGTGACAGGCCATGGCGTTATCGCAGTAATCGTACGTTCGCGCAGCGCGACATCACTACCCTGAAAAGCCAGTTCACGCTGGGCGAGACGTTCACCGATTCGCAGGTCTTCGACAGTGTCCGCTTCAGGGGCGCGGCCCTGGCCTCTGACGATGGCATGCTATCTGACAGTGAGCGCGCCTATGCCCCGGTCATCCGCGGGATTGCCGAAACCAATGCGACCGTGGAAGTTCGCCAGAACGGTTTTCTGCTCTACAGCGGCAGTGTGCCGCCCGGGCCCTTCGAGATTGCCGATATCTATCCCAGTGGCTCCAATGGCGACTTGTCGGTGTCTGTCATCGAAGCCGACGGGCGCGTACGAACCTTCACCCAGGCCTATGCGTCGCTGCCGATCATGGTTCCCGCAGGCTCGTTGCGCTACAGCCTGGCCGGCGGGCAGGTCGACAACAACGACGACCGGCAGGCCTCTCCGGCGTTTGCCAGCGCAGCTCTGATCTATGGTCTTTCCGAACGGATTACCGGGTTCGCCGGGGCACAACTGGCCGAGGATTATCAGGCCGCGAATATAGGCACCGGGGTCAACACCGGGCTGGGCGCGGTGTCGATGGACCTCACCCGCTCGGTCAGCAAAATAGATCAGCAGACGCGCAGTGGTCAGAGCCTGCGGGTGCGTTATGCCAATACGCTGGACGTCACCGACACCACGCTGGCAGTGGCCGGTTATCGTTATTCGACCGAGCAATACCGGACCCTGAACCAGCACGTCAGTGACAGCGGCGCGCAGCGGCGAGTGTTGTCCTCCGGGCTGGCGCGGGATCGGCTGGAACTCAGTATCACTCAGATAGTGCCCGGCCAGTCGGCGTCGCTGAGCCTGACGGCGTCCGAGCAGCGCTACTGGAACCTGCCCGGCAAGACCCGGCAACTTTACCTGTCCTATAACGCCGCCTGGCATTCGCTCAATTACAGCCTGTCCATGGAACGCAACGAGGATTTCGGGCGAGACGGTGACGCGAGCACCGACAATCGTATTGCTCTGAGCGTGACCCTGCCGCTCGGATCCAGCCCCGGCTCGTCGCGATTGTCTTTCAACGCGGTACGCGACAGCCGTGGCGAGTACAACGCGCAGGCCGGCCTCAATGGCCAGGTGCTGGGCGACCGCGACACGTTCTATTCGGTACAGGCTGGACGTGACAGCACCTCCGGCAGTTTCGGTGCCGGCAAGGTCAGCACCAGCACGGCATTCGGCCGTTTCGAGGCCGGTTATAGCCAGGGCCAGGACTACGATGCATTCAGCCTGTCCGCCGCAGGTTCGCTGGTGGCGCATGCCGGAGGCGTGAACCTTGGGCAGGCCTTGGGAGAAACCTTTGCGCTGGTTCAGGTGCCGGATGTCGGTGGCGCCCGCTTGAAATCGTTCAGTAACGTCGAGACCGCCGGCAACGGCTATGCGGTTCTGCCTTATGCGCAGGCCTACCGCACCAACTGGGTCAGCCTGGATACCCGGCAGCTGGGCGCTGATGTCGATCTGGAAAATGCCATCACCCAGATCGTGCCGCGCAGGGGCGCGATACCGGTGGTGCGCTTCAAGGCCAATGTGGGCCGCCGGGTCCAGTTCGAACTGGTCCGCACCGATGGCAGCAAGGTGCCGCTGGGCGCCAGTGTCGAAGATGAGCAGGGCAGGGCGCTGGCAGTGGTCGATCCAGGCAGCCAGGCGCTGGTGCTCAGCGAGCAGGATGCCGGCAGCCTGTGGGTGCGCTGGTCCGATCAACGATGTCAGGCGACATACTCGCTACCGCCCAGAGACCCGTCGCGAGCCTACGAGCGGATCAGGGTGGTGTGCCGATGAGCACCTTCGCTGGCGCATGCAAGGCGCTGTTGACGGCTGTGCTGTTGACAAGCGGCCTGGCGGCGCAGGGCGCTGTTTCGCTGAGTGGAACGCGGCTGATTTTCGACGGGCAGTATCGCGAAGTCACGCTTGAGGTGCGCAATCGCGGCACGTCCGAGGCACTTGTACAGGCCTGGCTCAGCGACGCCGCGGATGACGACGACACCCCGGGTGAGTTGCGCAAGGCGCTGTCATTCGTGGTCACACCACCACTTTCACGCTTGGCAGTGGGCGGCAGGCAGGCCTTGCGCGTGCTGTATCAGGGCACAGGCATGCCGCAGAACTACGAGTCGCTGCTGCATCTTTACGTGCTTGAGATACCCCGACGCCAGGACGGTGCGGGGCAGTTGAACATCGCCGTGCGCCAACGCATCAACGTGTTCTACCGGCCCCCCGGCCTTGACGGTGATTCGGCCGACACCCCCGCGCGGCTGCTGTGGACACTGACTCATGACCCGTCGCACGCCTTGGTGCTGACGGTCAGTAACCCGACGCCCTATCACGCCGCTCTGCAAGCGCTGCGCATCGACGGTGTGCAGCTCGGCGATCATCTGCTGTTGGCGCCGGGCGCCCAGATTTCGATGGTTGTACCGGCGAGTGTCGAGCCCTCTGCCACGCATCGTTTTTCATACCAGGCGCTGACCGACTACGGCGGCCGACGGACCCATTGCGCACAGCTCACCGGGCAGACGGCCACTACCGCCAGACTGCCGAAAAACAATTCCATTCAGGACGAATGCTGATATGAAACATCTCTCTGCCAGAGGCTGGCTGCGATCCCTTGCCGTGTTGCTGTTACTGCAGCCGGCTTCCACCTTCGCAGTGGTTTGTACCACTCAAGGGACGGGCGAAACCGAAATTCACGATGATCTGAGCAGTACGGTGGCAATCCCGGAGTCGATGCCTGACGGGGAAGTGGTATGGCGTTCCGAACCTCTGACTGTTCAGGTCGAGTGCGCCAGAGAGGGCTGGCAGTCCGAAGCGGAGGAAGTTTTTATCTACCTGAATCCGGACAATCGTTCGATCGGTCAGGGGATTCGTGCCGGGATGACGTTGCAGGGCATCGATCACCTGCAAGGCAGTGGTCGGGTCGGTACCGGTAGCTACGTGCCGGTGTGTCGCGAGGGTGAGAGCACGCTCGAAAACTGCCCGAAAGTGCGCTTTAGCCTGGCGTTTTCGGTATTTATCCAGAAGTTCGGCGCTACACCGTCCTCCGGCGTGGCCAGTGATTTGCTCGATTACCGGTTTTTTCAGCTGGGCGGCGCGACAGACCCGAGTCGGCTGTCAGGGCGCAGCCTCAGTTATGTGATCAATAACCTGCGGGGAATGAGGTTCGTGGCCTGCGATGCCGATCTGCAAGTGCTCCCGGAAACCGTGGAATTTGGCGACGTTGCGATACACCAGGTGGCCATTGGCAAAGTGACTGCCACCCAGACATTCTCCCTGCTGACCAGCCGCAGCTGTGATTCGCCGTTCAGCATCGATGCACGTTTCAGGCCGGTGACAGGCAATCTGTCTGGCGAGCTGCTGATCCCCGTCGGTAATGATTCATTGGGGATACGCATTACCAGTGCAGTCAACGGTCAGCTGCTACGTTACAACGAGCCATTCCATCTGGCGGAATTGCTCGGCGAAACCAACACGGCCAGGGCGGACTTCAATGCCGAACTGCTGTGGAACACCAACATGCCAAGGCCTGGACCGTTCAATGCCGAGGTGATGGTCGATCTGTTCTACAAATGACGGCGACAGGAGGCTCGGGCGGTTGTGCGGCGATTGATGTATGCTGCGCGGCCGCGGGCATCTGCCCGGCCAATTCGACTTTCTGGTGACACCATGACCACGCCTGAACAACCTCCTGTTCAAGACGCCGCAGCCGACTCCGTCGCAGACACTGAAAACAAGGCTGTCATTGCGCCTTTCAGCTTTCCGTTCAAGCCTTCGGAGTTTGCCCAGGCCAAAAAGGAGCCGGCGTGGCATCAGAAAAACAACAAGCACGGCCACCACAAGACCCCGGGCGTCGCGCCGGCTGGCACCCGCAGGTCGATGGGCAAGCGCTGATCGCCTGAGTGATCCTGCTCAGGCCGCCTGCAAGGGGATGAACAGGTAAGAAACCGGCTGCCGGTCAGTCACCTCGGCACCTTCCTGTTGCAGAGTGTCCAGGACTTGCTGGCCGGCTACGTGAAATTCCCACTTCGAGCCTTGGGCTTGCTCATCCTGCGCAGGATTTGCGACCTCTTCGATGGCAGCGGCAAACGCGCCCATGTCCGGCAGGTAGGCGACGAAACCGTTGCCCTTGAGGGCGGTGGTACGGATGCCGAGCTTCTGGCAAATCAGCTGTTTGGTCTCTATCTCATCCCGGTCGGCCTGACGCGACTGTTCGATCAGGTCTATCAGTTGCGTATCAACCAGCCTGTCGTTGACGATAAGGTCAGGACCCTGCTCCCAGGACTCCGGCGGGCAGCCTTTGTTCTCCGGGCGTAACGGGATGTGCGGGTTGATCTCCATCGGATAGATTCGGCACACCAGTGGCCGGCGCTGGTAGATGCGACACAGGTTCTTCTCGTCAAGATTCCGGCAGCGCCCCACGTTGTAGGCCGCGAAGGTGATCGCTACAAAGGCTGTCGTGCTGCCAGTGCTGACCTCGGCCGAGCGACGGCTGGCATGGGTCAGCTGCGTCTCGGAAACCCCGTAGCCATTGCTCAGAAATGCCTCGGTCAGCACGATGACGTTGCCGCCATCGGCCGCCCACTGCGCGGCTTCGTCGAGCGTCAGCGGTACGTGATGGTCGGTGCAGCAGCCGCCACACCCTACGCAGGAAAACTTGGTGTCCATTATCTCGATGACCCGTCCAACAGGTAGGCGGCAAGCGACAACAATTGGTCACTCACTCGCTTGGTGTCTCTCGGGAAGCAAGTTGCGCGCCAGACGTTGGCCGGGTCGGTCGCGGGTTCAGGCTGCAGGGATGTCGAAACGCTTGAGATAGGCCATTGCGGATTTTTCATAAAGCCGCCGCGCCGCCAGGTTGTTTTCCATGACGTGAAGGTCGACCGATGCTTCATTACGCGTACGCAGATGGGTGAACAAATGATTGAGCAGGGCGTGGCCGATCCCGCTGTGTCGCACATCAGGGTGCACCACCAGGTCCCTGATGAATGCGCTGGTCCAGCACACGATCACACCGACTACCGTTTCGTTACGCATGGCCAGAAAGCACAACGACGGATCGCATTCGGGATCGTGTTCGAATGCAGCCAGCCAGTCCGGATAATCCGCTACGCAGCCTGCCGCGCTGCCATACCCCAGGGTCAGCAGGCTGTGAATCTCTGCGGCTCGCTCAAGCGTAAGGGGATGTGGCTGGATGCCAGGCGGCCATACCGGGATGGGCACAGGCACTGCAAGATCCCGACGCATCAGCCAGTAATGCGCGGCGGATGCATCGGTCATGTTCGGACGTTGTGTCGCTGTGCGCTCAGGGATCAGAGCCCTTGGGCGACCACCGTACGTGCGGCCTCGATCAGGCATTTGGTCAACTCGGGTGACGAGAACTTGGTCAGCACGGCATTGGCCCCGGCGATCTGCGACTTCTCGCTGTTCATCGCGCTGTCGAGCGAGGTGTGCAGCAGGATGTACAGGTCACTGAAGTCCGGGGTATCCCGAAGTGTGCGGGTCAGGGCGTAGCCGTCCATCTCTGACATCTCGATATCGGACACCACCACGTTGATCTGCCGCGCAGTACCCTGCAGATCGAGCAGAACATCGATGGCCTCTTTGGCACTGCGCGCCGTGTGGCATTCGAGACCGAGATTGCGCAAGGTGATGATCGATTGCTGCAGCGCAACCTGACTGTCATCGACGACCAGAATCCGCGCTTTGCTCAGCAGTTCCGCATCCTCCTTGGCCAGCTCTGTGGACTGCACGACGATCTGCGCAGGGGCGATACCGTGGATAACTTTCTCGATGTCCAGTACCTGCACCAGCACGCCATCGACCTGGGTGACCCCGGTGATGAACGACTTGCTGCTCGACCCGTAGGGTGGCGGACGGATATCGGTGGTCAGGCAATGCACAATCTTGCTCACGGCCTGAACGTGCAGGCCCTGTTTCGAGCGGCTGACATCCGTGACGATCAGGCAGCCACCGTCGGGATCGGCCAGCGGCCGCTCGCCGATCGCACGACTCAGATCGATAACCGACAGCGACGAACCACGTAACGTCGCGATGCCTTTGACGTGTGGGTGCGATTCGGGAAGATGGGTCAGAGGCGGGCAGGGAATGATCTCGCTGACCTTGAGCAGGTTGATCGCCATCAGCTTGCCGCTGCGCAACGTGAAGAGGAGCAGCGAAAGTGAATCTGCTCGGACGTTCTTGGACATATGAACCTTCTGGCTGTAGGTGTTTCGTCGCCTGGTAGCGGCAAACAACTTTCTATGACAGGTTATCGACCTGAGGCGCGCTGGCTTGAGGATTTTTAACCGACAGCCGAGCGTGCCGTTCGCTTGCCATTGGACGTCGTTGCACTGCACCGTGGCGCGCCCGACAAGCGGACTGCCCACGTGCCGATGGTGGCAGTCTGGCTTCGGTTGCGTCAAACCTGGGGAGGGCGGCAGATTGTCGCGCTCTGTATTCCGACAACCTGCGTAGCGGGTTCCCACGCCATAGTGCTTTGCCAGAAAGGCGCCCTGCGACAAAATACCGCAGCTATATATAGAAGAAGAGCTGCGACAAACTGACGCACCCTTCTATATATAGAAGGGCTTTGCATCCGGCCCCTGCAAAAAACGTCCTGGCGGTCGTGGATCTGCTGCCATGCAGACCACCTGGCCGGCAAATGCGTCCGTATGGCTGGCCAATGCTTGAGTTGCCGAATCAGACAGATGATCATCGCGCACGCCTCGGCCCAGTCAGGCCGTCCCCACCCGTTGAGGCTGCGCACGCTGCACGGCGCAGGCCAACCCTTTCATCAGTTCAGTAAGGTATGTGAATGAGCGACAACACGTTGTACCTGAGACGCGAAAAGCGCTTTCTGGTTTTGCTGGGCATCATCTGCCTGGCCCTGATCGGCGGCGCCCTGTACATGCAGATCGCCCTGGGCGAAGCGCCGTGCCCGCTGTGCATCCTGCAGCGTTACGCACTGTTGTTCATCGCCATTTTTGCGTTCATCGGCGCCGCCATGCCCGGACGCCGCAGCGTTACGGTGTTTGAAACCCTGGTCACCCTCAGCGCCCTTGGCGGCATTGCTGCTGCCGGCCGGCATGTCTGGATCCTCGCCCATCCGTCCGACAGCTGCGGCATCGATGTGCTGCAGCCGATTGTCGATGGCCTGCCATTGGCTACACTGTTCCCTACCGGGTTTCAGGTCAGCGGTTTCTGCACGACGCCATATCCGCCGGTTCTCGGATTGTCACTCGCGCAATGGGCGCTGACAGCGTTTGTCCTGACTGCAGTTCTGGTACCGGCGTGCATCATCCGCAACCGCCGCAACCCTTACTAACTACAGGGGCTTTCGCAAAAATGCCCCGTGAATGCGGGGCTTTTTTCGCGTGTAATGATGCGTTTGAAGAGCGATTGTTACGCATATAGAGAATAACTGTTACAAAATTAGGCATAGTCATTAAAAATTTACGTATCTACAATCCCCGTCAGTTGTCGTTCAGCTTGGCCGAACGATCAGCATTTTGAGGCTTGGAGCGTCCCCTGTGCACTCTGAACAGGCAGCGCAACGCTTGCCTCTGAGGGCGTATAATGGCCGCGTCGAAAGCGTCTGCCCGAA
>Ga0308164_10001954_pt1 | contig 21844 bp, 18 predicted proteins | sample PhyTR2_FD_201031 | JGI IMG/M metagenome (GOLD analysis project Ga0308164, IMG submission 201031) | Phyllosphere microbial communities from UC Gill Tract Community Farm, Albany, California, United States - DLSLT.R2 | ecosystem: Host-associated > Plants > Phyllosphere > Unclassified | place: USA... | reverse complement strand
GGAGCTGTACGTGGCCGTCGGCATCAGCGGCGCCATCCAGCACCTGACCGGGATCAAGGATGCCGGCACCATCGTGGCCATCAACAAGGACCCGGATTCGCCGATCTTCGAGATCGCCGATATCGGCCTGGTGGGTGACCTGTTCACGCTGCTGCCGGAACTGGAAGCAGCGCTGTAAATGGGTGACGGCCTGCCCCCGGTGCCGGTATCGCCGGCGCGCCGGGGGCGCGCTGCAGGCTGGGTCGTGGCCATCGCGGCCGTGTACCTGGTCGCCCTGTGGTACGTCGACCGCGACCGGAACATCGTGTCGCGGCTGGCTGAGCTGGCCATTCCGCTCGGTGCCTGCGCCCTGCTGGTACTGGCCAGCTACGTCGCCCGCTATCAACGGTGGCGCGCCGTGCTTGCGGCGCAGGGCCACCCACCTGACCGCTGGGCCCGCGGTTTCGCGGCCTATCTGGCCGGCTTCGCGTTCACCGCCTCGCCCGGCAAGGCCGGCGAACTGCTGCGCATCCGCTACTTCGCCTGGCAGGGCGTTCCCGCCCGTGTCACGCTGACCACGTTCATCTTCGAACGCGCCCTGGACCTGCTGGTCATCACCGTGCTGGCCATCGGCGCGGCGGCACTGATTCCGCTGTTCGGGCTGCTGGTGGCCATCATCCTGGCCGTCCTGCTGGGCCTGGCGGCGCTGGCCGGCTGGCCACGGCTTGCCCGGATCGCCCGCGGCCTGATCGACCGGGTGCCAGGTACACCGGTCCGGCGTCTTGGGCATTTCCTGGTGGATGGTGCGGCGGCCCTTCGGCCTCTGCTGCGCCTGCGCCTGCTGCTGCCGTCCAGCGCCTGGGGCGGCGTGGCCTGGGTGCTCACTGCGGCGGCCTTTGCCTTTCTCTGCGCATCGGTGGGCATCGACCTGGCCTGGCCGCTGGCGCTGGGCATCTACCCGCTGGCGATGCTGATCGGTGCCCTGTCCTTTGTGCCGGGCGGGGTCGGCACGACCGAGGCTGCCATCGTGGTGATGCTCGGCGCAAACGGGGTCAGCGCCGATACCGCGCTTGCCGTGGCCATCGGCATCCGCCTGGTGAGCCTGTGGCTGGCGGTGCTGGTCGGCATGCTGGCCATGGCCACGCTGGAACTGACCGCGCGGCGGCAATCACCCGCCTGACCCCCGCGGCTGCACGGTTTCTACCGGCTGCATCCTTTATCATCCATTTATGATCCGTCGTGGATCCCCGACCTTCAGGCCTCGCCCATGCAGCATCCGATTTCGAACCCGGCACGGGCGCTTCTGTCGTGACAGCGTCCTCCCGCGCCCTGTGCGTCGACCTTGACGGCACCCTGCTCCGCTCGGACATCCTTTACGAATCGCTGCTGGCCCTGCTGGCGCGAAACCCGTTGTACGTGTTCCTGATCCCGTTCTGGCTGCTCGGTGGCAAGGCGGCAGTGAAGCGCCAGCTGGCGCAGCGCGTGCAGTTGCCCGCCGAGACGCTGCCCTACGACGAGCGCGTGCTGGAGATCCTGCGCACCACCACCCAGCGCCCGCGCGTGCTGTGCACCGCGTCCGACCAGTTGCTGGTGCAGCCCATCGCCGACCACCTTGGGCTGTTCGAGCAGGTCATCGCCAGTGACGGCCACACCAACCTGTCCGGCCACAACAAGGGCGCCGCCCTGGCCGAACGCTTCGGCGAGCGCGGGTTCGACTACATGGGCAATGGCCGCGTCGACCTGCAGGTGTGGGAACGCGCCGGCGGCGCGATCGTGGTCAACAACGGCGACCGGCTGGCGCGGGATGCCGCGCGCCATACCGAGGTCCTGGCCCACCTGCCGGCCCGGAACGGCGGCCTGCTCACCTGGATCAAGGCGCTGCGGCTTTACCAGTGGTTGAAGAACCTGCTGGTGCTGGTGCCGCTGCTGACCGCCCATCGCTTCCTGGACCCGATTGCCCTGGTCGATGCCGCCACCGCGTTCCTGGCGTTCGGGCTGTGCGCATCGGGCGTGTACGTGCTCAACGACCTGCTCGACCTGACCCCGGACCGGATGCACGCACGCAAGCGCAAGCGGCCCTTCGCTGCCGGTCGCCTGCCGCTGCTGCACGGCCTGCTGGTGGCCCCACTGCTGACCGTGGTCGGCTTCGCGCTGGCGCTGCTGTGCAGCCCGGCGTTTGCGGCCGTGCTGCTGTGCTACTACGTGATGACCCTGGGCTATTCGCTCAAGCTCAAGCGCATCGTGATGATCGACGTGGTGCTGCTGGCGGCGCTGTACACGGTGCGCATCATCGGCGGCACCGTGGCGATCGGCTCGGAGCTGTCGTTCTGGCTGCTGGCGTTCTCGATGTTCGTGTTCCTCAGCCTGGCCATGCTCAAGCGTTACACCGAGCTGGCCGCCGCGCTGGCCGAGGGCAAGGACCTGGCGATCGGCCGCGGCTACTCGGTGGCCGACCTGCCGCTGGTGCAGTCGCTGGGCGCGGCCGCCGGCTATATCGGCGTGCTGGTGTTCGCGCTGTACATCAACAGCCCCGAAAGCCTGGAGCTGTACCGCCACCCCAAGCTGTTGTGGCTGCTGTGCCCGATCCTGCTGTACTGGATCAGCCGCATGTGGATCGTGTCCCACCGGGGCGACATGCACGATGATCCGATCGTGTTCGCCGCGACCGACCGCGTCAGCCAGATCGTGATCGGCCTGGGCGTGGTCATCGTGCTCGCGGCGATATGAAGCCGCCGGCCGGGCAATCGTGGGGGCGCTACCCACGCGTGCAGCAACGGCTGGTACCGGTGCTGGATCGCCATGCGCCCCTGCCGCTGCCCGACGCGGGCAGCGTGCTGCCGCATGGCAACGGGCGCAGCTACGGCGACAGCTGCCTGAACCCGGACCAGACCCTGCTCACCAGCCGTGCGCTGGATCGCTTCATCGGCTTCGACCCGGCCACCGGCGTGGTGCGCTGCGAAGCCGGGGCGACGCTGGCCGACATCATCGATGTCGCCCTGCCGCAGGGCTGGTTCCTGCCGGTCACCCCGGGCACCCGGTATGCCACGGTGGGCGGTGCGATCGCCAATGACGTGCATGGCAAGAACCATCACTGTGCCGGCACGTTTGGCCACCACGTCCGCCGCCTGGAGCTGTTGCGCAGCGATGGCCAGCGCATTGAACTGGATGCCGGCGATGCCAGCGGGGTGTTCGCCGCCACCGTCGGCGGGCTGGGCCTGACCGGCTTCATCACCTGGGCCGAGCTGCAGCTGCGCCGCGTGCCGGGCCCGTGGATCCAGACCGAATCGATCCGCTTCGATGGCCTGGACGACTTCTTCGCGCTTTCGCGCGAATCGGCGGCCAGCTTCGAGTACACCGTGGCCTGGATCGATTGCCTGGCCAGCGGCAAACAACTGGGGCGCGGCCACTTCCTGCGCGGCGACCACGCGCGCGGCGACCCCCAGGCCGCCACCCCCAGCGCTGCGCCACGCCGCAGCATGCCGGTGGTGCCGCCGGTGTCGTTGGTGAACGGGCTGACCCTGCGCCCGTTCAACACGTTGTATTACTGGCGGCAACCGGCACGCCGCGCGCGTCACCTGGCGCATTACCAGAGTTACTTCTATCCGCTGGACGGCATCAACCACTGGAACCGCATGTACGGCCCGCGTGGCTTCCTGCAGCACCAGTGCGTACTGCCCCCTGCCACCGCCCGCGATGCTACCGCCGCGCTGCTGGCCGAAATCGCGCGCAGCGGGCGCGGCTCGTTCCTGGCCGTGCTCAAGGAATTCGGCGAGCGGCCCTCGCTGGGCATGCTGTCCTTCCCGCGCCCGGGTACGACGCTGGCGCTGGATTTTCCCAACGACGGCCCGGACCTGCTGAAGATGCTGGACCGGCTGGACCGGATCGTCAGCGACGCCGGTGGCGCGGTATACGCCGCCAAGGACGCGCGCATGTCCGGCACGCTGTTCCGCCACGCCTATCCGGACTGGGATGCCTTTTCCCGGTTCATCGATCCCCGTTTTTCATCCGGCTTCTGGCGCCGGGTCATGGAGTAAGCATGCAGAAGGTTCTCATCATCGGCGCGACCTCGGCCATCGCCGAAGCGGTGGCACGGCTGTACGCCGCACGCGGCAGCGCGCTTTTCCTGGTGGGCCGGAATGCGGCACGGCTGGAGACCATCGCGGCCGACCTGCGCGTGCGCGGTGCCCAGCGCGTGGACACCGGCGTGCTGGACATGAACGACGTGGCCGGTCATGCCGCGATGCTGGATGCGGCCTGGGCCGCCACCGGCGGTATCGACAGCGTACTGGTGGCCCATGGCACCCTGCCCGACCAGGAGGCGTGCGAACAGTCGGTCGACCTGGCGATGCGTGAGTTCGTCACCAACGGCACCTCGACCATCGCGCTGTGCGTGGCGCTGGCCCAGCGCCTGCCGTCGGGCGCCAACCTGGCCGTGATCTCTTCGGTGGCCGGCGACCGCGGCCGCGCCAGCAACTACCTGTATGGCAGCGCCAAGGCCGCCGTCACCGCGTTCCTCAGCGGCCTGGGGCAGAAGCTGGGCAAGCGCGGCATCAACGTGCTGACCATCAAGCCCGGCTTCGTCGACACCCCCATGACCCGCGACTTCAAGAAGGGCGCGCTGTGGGCATCGGCCGACAAGGTTGCACAGGGTATCGTGCGTGCGTCCGACCGGCGCCGCGCGGTCGCCTACCTGCCCGCTTTCTGGTGGGCCATCATGATGGTGATCAAGAACATTCCCGAGTTCGTCTTCCGCAGGATCAAGCTCTGACATGACCGACAAGCACGCCAAGATCGTCATTACCGGCGCCGCCGGTCTGGTCGGTCAGAACCTGATCGTCGAACTCAAGCAGCAGGGCTACACCCAGCTGGTCGCCATCGACAAGCATGCCCACAACCTGGGCATCCTGACCGCGCTGCACCCCGACGTACGGGTCGTGCACGCCGACCTGGCCGAACCGGGCCCGTGGGCGGAGGAATTTGCCGGGGCGCAATGCGTTGCACAGCTGCATGCGCAGATCACCGGCAAGACCACCGACCTGTTCGTGCGCAACAACCAGACGGCCACCGCACATGTGCTGGCCGCCTGCAAGGGCGCCGCCGTGCCGTACATGGTGCATATCAGTTCATCGGTGGTGAACTCGGTGGCCAAGGACGACTACACCAATACCAAGCGCGCGCAGGAAGAGATGGTCGTGGCCAGTGGCCAGCGCCACTGCGTGCTGCGCCCGACGCTGATGTTCGGCTGGTTCGACCCCAAGCACCTGGGCTGGCTGTCACGCTTCATGGCACGCACGCCGGTCTTCCCGATTCCCGGCGACGGCCGCTTCATGCGCCAGCCCCTGTACGAACGCGACTTCTGCCGCTGCATCGCCAAGTGCATCGAAACCGAGCCCGACGGCACCGTGTTCGACATCGTCGGCGACACCCGCGTGGACTACGTGGACATCATCCGCACCATCAAGCGGGTCACGAAGCTGCGCACGGTCATCGTGCACATTCCGATGGGCTTGTTCGCCTTCCTGCTGCGCACCTATTCGCTCTTCAGCAACAAGCCGCCCTTCACCGCCGACCAGCTCAAGGCGCTCAGCGCCGGCGATGACTTCAAGGGCGTGGATACCGAAGCGGTGTTCGGCGTGCGCCAGACGCCCTTCGAAGACGCCATCCGCGAAAGCTACACCGACCCGCGCTACAGCCACATCGTGCTGCAGCGCTGACCAGACAGAACAGACGGAACAACAGTCCAATGAGCACATTCGCCATCATCGGCAGCGGCCCCATGGGCCTCATGGCAGCACTGGAGCTGCTCAAGCAGGGCCACCAGGTCGACGTCTACGAGCGCGACGACCGCATCGGCGGCATGTCGGCCGACTTCGACTTCGATGGCCTGCGCATCGAGCGCTACTACCACTTCATCTGCAAGACCGACTACCCGCTGTTCAAGCTGCTCGACGAGATGCAGCTGTCCGACCGGCTGCACTGGACGGATACCAAGATGGGCTACTACTACCAGGGCACGCTGCACAGATGGGGCACCCCCTTCGCGCTGCTCGGCTTCCCGCACCTGGGACTGGTGGATAAGGTCCGTTATGCCCTGCATGTGATGCACACCAAGGGCATCCAGGACTGGACCGCGCTGGACAAGGAAAACGCGCGTGACTGGATCACCCGCTGGATCGGCCCGAAGGCCTACAAGGTGATGTGGGAAAAGGCGTTTGCGCTGAAGTTCTTCGAGTACCAGAACGACCTGTCAGCGTCCTGGATCGGCACACGCATCAAGCGCGTGGCGCTGTCGCGGCGCAACCTGTTCAATGAAAGCATGGGCTACCTGGAAGGCGGTTCGTCGGTCCTGCTGGAGCGCATGGCCAGCGAAGTGCGTCGCCTGGGCGGCAACATCCTGCTGGGCCAGCCGATCGAAGAGGTCACCTCCGAGGCCGGCAAGGTGACGGGCATCCGCACCCCGGAAGCGCACACGGCCTACGACAGCGTGGTATCCACCGCGCCCATCCAGTATGTGCCCAAGCTGGTCCCAAGCCTCCCGAAAGACTACGCCGACAAGGTCGCAGCCATCGAGAACATCCCGGTGGCGTGCGTCATCCTGAAGCTGTCGCAGCCGGTCAGCGAGAACTTCTGGATGAATATCAGCGATGAGCGCATCAGCATTCCCGGCCTGATCGAGTACAGCAACCTCAATCCCGGCAAGGGCCCTGGCGAGCACATCGTGTACGCGCCGTACTACATGCCCAAGACCCACCCCAAATGGCAGTGGACCAACCAGCAGCTCATCGACGAGGTGATCAGCTACCTGCCGATGATCAACCCGGCCTTCAAGCCGGAGTGGATCCGCGCCACCCATTGCCACCGCTATGAGTACGCACAGACCATCTGCCCGCCTGGCTTCCAGGGCATGCTGCCGCCGATGCAGTCGCCGCTGGAAGGGTTCTTCATGGCCGACACGGCGTATTACTACCCGGAAGACCGCTCGATCAACGAGAGCATCGCCGTGGGCCAGACGCTGGCGCAGCTGGCCGCCTCTGCCACCGCGTCCCGATGAAAGCACCGGCGCTGTCGCGGCAGTTCGTCCTTTTCCTGGTCGCGGGCGGGCTGGCCGCGGCGGTCAACTTCGGTTCGCGCATCCTGCTCAGCCAATGGCTGCACTATGTCCCGGCGATCGTGATTGCCTACTGCCTGGGCATGATCACCGCGTTCACGCTGAACAAGCTGTTCGTGTTCAGCGACGCCGGCAACCGTCTGCACCACCAGGTGCTGTGGTTCATCGCGATCAACCTGGCCGCCGTCGCGCAGACCATCGTCATCAGCCTGTTGTTCGCACGGTGGGTGCTGCCCGCGCTTGGCGTGGACTTCCACAATGAGACAATCGCCCATGCGATTGGCGTGGCGGTACCTGTGGTCACCAGCTACATCGGGCACAAGCGCTTTTCGTTCCGTACATGACGCGCCCTGGCCTGCTGCTGGCGTTCGCCCTGGTTGGCGGCTGCCAGCCCGCACCGGACCCGATGCCAACCGCCCCGAGCGCAGGGCCTGCGTGCCTGGCGGCGGTCATTGACGACCTGAAGGTCGCATGGCCAGACAATCGGACGGTGAACATTGTCGCCTTCGGGCACAGTGTCCCGGCCGGATACGCCGTCACGCCGGAAGTCCGCAAACGCGACGCCTACCCGCGATTGCTGGAGGATGCACTGGCGAACGCCTACCCACAGGCGGTGCTCAACGTGATCAGTGCCGGGGTAGGCGGTGAGAACTCCGCGCAGGGCGCACTCAGATTCCAGCGTGATGCGCTGGATCATCACCCGCGCGTGGTCCTGGTCGATTACGGACTCAACGACCGCGCGCTCACCTTGTCCGCATCTGCGCGCAATCTGGCGGCCATGATTGTCGAGGCGCGCGCGGCCGGCGCATGTCCGGTTCTGCTTACGCCTACGTGGGACATGCAGGCCTCGCCGGACCGTCCTGGCGACGCGCTGGGCGCGCAGGCGGTGATGATCCGGCAGTTAGGCATGCGGATGCAGGTTCCCGTGGCCGACAGCCTTGCGGCCTTCCAGGCATACGGCGCCCCCCGGGCCGCCCTGATGGCCCAGTCCAACCATCCCAACCGCGACGGCCATCATCTGGTGCTGGCGCAGTTGTTGCCGCTGTTCATCACTGCCCGCCCCGCGCCATGAACGTCTCGGCACACAGGCGCGTGCCGGTAAGCTACCTGGCAGGCACCGGCGCAGGCGGAGCCCGATGGAACGTGAGCAGCGCCGGGGTGCACAGCAGTTTTCGCTCGCCGGCGTCCTGGACCACCTGGACCTGCGCATCCGCCGGCAGCATCCGCATGTCAACGTAGGCTTCGTAGCCTGCGTATTCCAGTTCGGGGCGCTTGAAATGATCGGCCACGTCGCGCCGCATCACGCGGCGCGTGGGTAGCGTCTGCGTTGCTCCGTCGCGCCCGGTCACCAGCAGCGCCACGCCCTTGTTCGGCACGCCGTTTGCCGCATCCAGGGCAGCCCACCCGCGGATGAGGACCAGGCTGTCAGGCAGTTCGAGGGACGACGCGGTGACCGCCCGATGATCGGCCTCATCGATGTTGCACTCACCACCGGTGGGATACGTTGCCGGCGCGACGCCCAGGCTGCGTACGCCGGTGAGCGCCGTGTCCGCGCTGGTCGACGTCGGAATGTCCAGGCCGGCGAAGGTGACGCGGTAGTCGAGGTTCCACAGGTATCGCGTCCCGCTGTCGCCCACCACTTCAAATGCAACCACGCGTTTGCTGCCCAGCAGATCGTCGCGATAGGAAGAACCCAGGGCAACGAAGTCCTTGGCGTCGGAAACCGTTGGCGAAAGCAGGAAGCCGGTCCGGGTCATGCCGGCGATCAACCGGTAATTGGCGGTGTCTCCATTTTCATAGCGCACCTTCAACGACAGCTTGGGCGCCTTGAACACAGTCGAGAACAGCTTTCCGGCCAGGGTTGGACGGATATCCATCGTCACCCACACCGGCCGTTCCCACCCGACCACGGCAACCTCTTGGCCCAGTACGCCATCGACCTGCACCGGTGTCTCCGGTCGCAACGCCGGCGTCCGCGGCGCGTTGTGCTGGAGCACGGCGTACCCGCCATCGATTGCCGTGGGCGTGTAGCTGCCGAGCAGTGCCGGCCAGCTGGCACCGTCTTCCAGCGCGGGGTAGCGATGATCGATCGGATCGGCGTTGAAGTACACGCGCGGCGGCGGGTCGCTTGCCAGGTGGGCCGCGTTGGCTTCCAGCAGGGCCGGCGTGTACGCCGAGTAGCTCTGCAGGATGGGACGCGGCTTCCAGATCGAACCGGCGCCGATCAATGCGCCCAGGTCCACGGGATAGACATCGGCCTGGCCGGTGTAGCCGGCAAAGGGCGGGCGCGCACCGAAGCTGGCCGTGGTGGCCTTGAACTGCCCCGGCAACATCTCCGGTTGCGACAACCGCAGCCACAGACCGTGTGCCGGTGTACGCGCCATCTGCGCGAATCGGGCGGTCGAAGAATCCCAGGTGACCGGCATGTACGTGGTACTGATCAGCACCCATCCGACCAGGCTCACACCGAATGCCACCGCCCCCTTGGCCCGATCCAGGGTCAGGCAAAGCAGGAGCCCGACATAGGTCAATGCGACCGCCGCCACGAAGGCGTGCTCGTCGTGTCGGACGAAACCGGACTTGAAACTGATGAACAGGTAGGCGGCGACCAGAACGGGCACGAACCAGTATCTGCGCAGTCCGGCCAGTGCGCCGATACCCAGCAGCACCACGCCCACACCGATGAACACGGCGAGGTCACGCATGCGCCCGGGGACCGACATCCCGTCGGTATATCCGGACACGATCGGCGCCTGGGCGATGAAGTAGCGTGGCAGGTCAGCCAGCATCTGCCCCGACAACAGCCATGCCGCCAGCATGGCCAGCAGTTCCACGACGATGATCATCACCGCCGTCCTGGGTGACGAACGCCAGCACAGCACCAGCGAAATCAAGGTCGCCAAGGCCATCAATACGCTGAAGTTGCCCTTTACCAGCGGCAGGATCGCGATGGCCGCCGCAATGATGCACAACACGACGGTATGTGGCCTGCCACGTTCCACGCCACGCATGACCACGTAAGGCAGCAGCAGGGGCAGGAACAGGAAGACCGCGTCGCGGCCCCACCCCAGGCTGATGACCACCGGCAGCAGCAGCAACAGAACGCGACGCCGCGGCGCCACGATCGTGAACAGGCCCGCGACCAGCGCCACCGCGATCAGCAGCGACCCGCCCACCATGAGGCCATCGGTAGCCGGGTGATACACCCGCGTGTAAATGGACGCCAGCGGACCAAACGTGAAGACAATGTCCGACCCGAACCGCAGGTGCTCGGCCACCGCGACATTCATCGCATAGCTCCACGATCCGTCCAGGCCGGGGAAAGGCATGGCCGGTGCGAAGGGGGTGATCATCAGGACGGAAAGGATGCCGGCGATGGCCGTGGCTACCCAGCCCCAGTTCGTGGTGGCAGCGATGCCACTCTCTGAATTACCGTTGTCCATGATTCCCCTGCTGTCTCGCATAAGTGGCTGCACCATCGTGATCGTGGGAGGCCAGTGCCACTGCATGGGGCATTGACACGCCCAACCTGCCGTAGACAATCGCCCATGGAAGAATCCCCTGCAACGCGCTGCCGGTCCAGCAGCGCCGGGACGTCCCACTCGTCGGTGAAGGCAGGACCGGTCAGGGTGGCCACCCGTGTCCGCCCGAATTGTAGTCCACTGACCGGACCGGGGCACGCCACCGTCCCGGATGGAGACGGCAACGTACCCTGTTGATGCGTCACTGCACCACGTCGCCAGCGACGCGGGCCCGACCCGCTCCATTGCAAGGACGCGCATACCGCTGACACTAGGCCACACTGGCCCCCAGTCCCTGGAGGAACCTCCATGCAGCCCCGTACTCCCGACACGCAGTCTCCGGTAACGGCACTTCCGACGGCCCGGCTCGCGCGCAGTGGTGGTCGCCTCCACTTCCTGGATGCACTGCGGGGCATTGCCGCCGCGTACGTCGTGTTCTTCCATCTGGTCTATGTTGGCGGCGTACCGGCACCTGCGTGGCTCTCGGGTCTGGTGGCGCAGGGCGGATCGGGCGTCATGCTGTTCTTCGTCGTCAGCTGTTTTTCACTGTTCTTCACGATGCCTGCGCGGCTCAGGGAAGCACGGCCGATCGTGTCGTTCTTCACCCATCGCTTCTTCCGCATCGCACCGCTGTTCTATGCCTGGCTGGCGATTAGCTGCGTGCTGTTGATCTATGTCTATCATCTGCCCGTGACCACGGCCGCCGTGTTCCAGAGCATCTTCTTCGTCTTCAACCTCGTGCCTGGCAACCAGGGTGGGATTGTGATGGCGAGTTGGACGATCGGCGTGGAAATGCTGTTCTACGCCATCTTTCCGCTCATCTACTTCCGCACGCGCAACCTTGTCCAATCCGCGTCGCTGGTGTTGTTGACGCTGCTGGCCTACTTTGCGATGAGCTTCGTGCTGCCCTTGTTGCCGCTGGATCCCGAGACGGCCGGCAGCATCCACCAGTGGTTGTTCATCAAGGATCTGCCGGTGTTCGCGCTGGGCGCGGTCTGCTACTTCCTGCTCGCCGACCGCCTGGCCAATGAACCCACTGCCCAGGACAGGTCCGTGGGCTGGCTGCTCATCCTGGTGGCAGCCTGCATCTTTGTCGCACGCAGCAACGGGTGGGTTGATGACGCGATCTTTGGCGGTCATCCCTACATGTGGCCCGCCATCTGGTACGCGGCGCTGGTCGTAGGCCTGGCGCTCAATCCCATCCGGCTGCTGGTCAACGGCCTGACACGCTTCCTGGGAACCATCAGCTATTCGCTGTATCTGGCCCATGGCCCGGTGATCAACACACTGCGCCCTTGGTACGCCCGCCTTGCCCTCCACGACACCTGGTCCACAACCACGACGTACCTGATCGCCGCGGCCGGCACGATGTTGGTCTCCATCGCGATCGCTTATGTCACCTATCGTCTGATCGAGGTGCCGTTCATCCGGCTGGGCAAGGTGTTCTACGCCCGCTGGTTTGGCAACGCCAGCGCAACGCAGGCCCCGCAGCACCCGGGCTGACCCAGCGCACCTCCTGGCCGCGGGAGGCGCACTCTGGATGGCTCAGGCAGAGGCCAGCGAACGCAGCTTCCGCCCCACACGCTGCGCGAACGAGGCGTTCTTGCGCACGGTGAAGAACCCTTGCGGCAGCAACGATGGGTCATCCACGAAGGCGACCGACTGGGCCAGCCCGCCGATCTGCCGTTGCACGAAGGCCGGCGGCATGGCTGCCCATCCATAGTTCGACGCTTCCAGCACATCGGCGTTGCCGGCCACGGGTGCATACACATGCTCACCGGCCGCATAGCGGCGGCGCGCGGCGGCCGGGTCTGCAAACATCCGCGCGTAGTCCTCTTCGTACTGGTTGCGGCCGCTCTCCTTGTACGAGCACGCCTCGCACAGTTCCAGGAAATGATCGGTGGTGGTGGTCATCACCAGCGTGCCACCCGGCTTGAGCACGCGCATCAATTCGGCCAGCCAGAAGGTCGCCGAAGCTTCGGACAGGTGCGAGAACACCGAGAACGCGTAGACCACGTCGAAGTAGCCATCGGCGTACGCCAGCGGCGCGTTGGGGCCGATCTGGGCCAGGTTGCCGGGCACCCCGGTGCTGCGGGCCACGTCGAGAATGGCATCGTCGACATCGACGCCGTGCAGGTTGCCCGGATCCACATCATTGAGGAAGAACCGGATGATGCGCCCCCAGCCCACGCCGAAATCCAGCACGCGCGAGCTGCGACGCAGCGGATAGCTGCCGGACTTCACGATCTTGTAGAAGGTGAACGCCTCGGCCAGGGCTACTTCGTTGGATTTTCCGACGAAGACTTCCTGCTGGTAAACGGAGGGAAAACCGGGCAACCCAAGGGAGGGGTCATCGATGGATCGGAGAATGCGTTGATACCACTGCTGATCATCCATTTCCTAGCTCCATTGATCAAACCATCAGGAAGGCAAAACGGAAATACCCTGGTTATCGTAGTCGTCGTGGCGCAGCGCCACCGCCGGCGCACGCGTGGTGCCGGCAAAGTAACCGGCCTGCTCCACCCACAGCACGAACAGCCGCTCGATCACGTGCGCCAGCGTAGCATCGCGCTGGCCGGCTTCCGGATCGAATTCGTTCAAGCTGATGTTGCGCGCGTGCAGTGCCTGCAGCGCCGCCGGCCGGAACCAGAACATGGTGCCGGCAAAGAACCCCAGGCGGACGCGCGTATCCTCGATGCCTGTCTCGGCCGCCAGCACGCGCAGCCGTTCCTCGTTGCCGCCCCAGAAGCGTGCATTGCTCAGGTACGCCGTTGCCGGCCCCACGATACCCAGCATCGGCTGATCGTCGAACGCACGCAGGATCTTCAGTACCTCCAGCGACGAGCCAAGCAGCGACTTCATCAGCTCGTCGCGCCACTGGCCGCCGCCATCGTGGTACACGCTTTTCTTGGAATGCAGCTTGCAGACGGCATCGTAGCGATCCAGCAGGCCGGTGTTGAGCAGGCTCACGAACGGCCCGACGTCACGCCCGATGTTGGGATGCAGATACACGAACGCACGCACTTTCTGATCCTGGAAGTACCGCACCGCGACACGGCGATCCTCCACCGATTTCACCGACACGAAGACGTCATGGTCGGCGATCAGGTTGCGCATGTAGGCGTAGATCGAATCGATCAGGTCGACATGGAACAGGTGCAGCACGATCGCGTGCCGGCCGTGCAGCTGGCCAGGGTCGATCGCAGCCACGCCATAGCGCTCCAGTTCCTGCTCGGACGGGCCTTTGCGCGTGCCGGTGATGAGCGGCATGGTGTTCTTGCGGGTCTGCCGCATCCGCGCGATTTCCGCCTCGACGCGGGCACGGGTGGCGGCATCGGTGACCACGCGCGACAGCTCGACATCCAGCACGCCGTTGGGATCATCGCGCAGCACTTCGCTCTTGATGAAGCCAAAGCGGCGGTACAACTCGTCCCACAGGTAGTGCACCGGATTGGCCTGCTGCACGTCCTTGCTGCCGGGCGTGGCCGTCAGTGCACCGGCACCATCGCGCAGGCGTTTCTGCTTCAAGCGGGTGGCCACGGTGCGCAGGGCGGCGGCATCGGGCTCGTAGGCGACGGCGATCTTCGCGCCGTGGTTGAGCAGCCACTGGGTCTGCCCGACCTCGTAGGACAGGATGATCTCCCACTTGTCTTCCAGCACCCGTACGTCGCGCCAGAAGCGGTCGAAGTACTGGGTGAAGAAGGCACTCTTCCGGTACACCATGAAATAGGACTGCAGGTGGCGGCTGACCTGGTAGGACTCGGTCATGCCCCATACGTCGCATGCCACGTCCTGCATCTTCGCGAACGCCTTTCCCAGGCCGCCCTTGTCGATGGTCACCACGCTGTCGTTGGCGATGATCAGCTCATCGTAGGCGTACAGCGCCTCGATGGCCAGGATGCCGGTGCGGAACGAATAGAAATCGTAGCCGACATTTTCGCGCACGATCACCGTGATCCGCGCATCCAGGCCGGCCGACTGTTCGGGCGCCAGCCGGGTGGACACCAGCACGATGCGCTCGGCATGCAGCAGCAGTTCGTCGAGCAGCTGCCGGGTGAAATCGTTCAGCAGCCCCTCGGCGTCGAAGTGCGCGACGACCGCAACCCGTCGCGCGGCCTTCATCGATTCCATGCCTGGTGGACGCGCACGGCGAAAGCACGCAGGCGCGGGAACGGACGCAGTGCGCGCCCGAGCAGGGAGCGGAAGCCGGACGGGGTCAGGGTCAACAGGCCGATCGGCTTGGCGCGGCGCAGTTCGGCCGACAGCAACACCACTTCGTTGACGAGGCGGTCGCGTTCATCCAGCAGGGCGGTAGCGCGTTCGCCGCCCAGCGCACGCAGCAGCTTGCCGTCGTTGAGCACATCGTCCAGGTCGGGGCGGGAGCCGGTGACCGCCGCGTGCGTGGCTTCCAGGTAGGCCAGGCCATGCTTCAGGTCCGGCTCCAGGTGGCAGCCTTCGCCCCACTCGTTCCAGGCATTGATGAAGATCAGCTGGTCTTCCGGCGCGTTGTTGACGCGGGTGTATTCCACCAGCCGGCGCAGCCAGTACTGGTAGATCGACGGCGACGAATCCAGCAGCATGTGCGAGGTGTGCTGGCGCCGCGCCGTGTTGTCCCACGACGGCACGATGCCGCGGTACCAGCGGAACTCCGGCTTTTCGCGGCTGATCGACTGCGCCACCACCTTGCGGTAATCGACCATGCCGCCGCGGAACTCCGGGTTGAGCATGTCCACATGGTGGGTCACCCGGTTTTCCGCGCCGATGAAGGTGTGGGGCGGGAATTCGGTGGCCGCGTCGAAGCCCCACTCGCGCGGGTCCACGATGCCGTAGAACTGGACGGCCACCAGGTGGATTTCACCGATGCCGTGCTGCCGGGCGACATCGCGCCAGCGCTCGACGGTCTGCTTGGAATCGGGGAACAGGTCGGCACGGTAGACCAGCAGCATCGGCTTGCCGTCGACCTTGATGGCGCGGCGGTCGCTGAGCAGCGGCAGGATGTCCTCCATGAACCGGCGGTCTTCATCCTCGCCGTGCTTCTGCTCGAGCAGGACGTCCTTTTCCAGACCGTCCCAGGTGCGGGTCCAGTTCTCGTTGGCCCAGCAGACGCAGAACGGGAACTCGATATCGCTCTTGAGGTAGTTGTCGATCGGCAGCTCGAGAATGCGGCGCCCGTCGAACCAGTAGTAGTAGAAGCAGAAACCGTGGATGCCATACAGCGCGGCCAGTTCGGCCTGCGCACGCATGTTGTCGACCAGGCGCAGGTCGTAGAAACCGAGCTCACGCGGGACATGCGGCTGGTAATGGCCAACGTAGTTCGGTCGCCCCTTGGCCACGTTGGTCCACTCGGTGAAGCCCGGACCCCACCATTCGGAGTTCTCGGCTACCGGATGGTACTGCGGCAGGTAAAAGGCAATTGGCTTTACAGTCGACATTGTCATCCCTAGAAATCCGAGCGTCCCAGTGCCTGGGCGCCCGCGAGGCGTGGAGCCTGAATGGTTCTTCCTACGACCGGCGCTGGCCGATCGTACTGTATCGAAGGCCGCTGCGCCGGGCGAGCCGGGCCCAGCGGCCTTCACATGGCACCGTCAGCGGCGCCACTGCAGCAGCTGGTCAAGCTTGCGGTCGCTGCCTTCCAGGCGCGGCAGCACCTCGGCCAGCGCCTCGCGCAGCGCGGCAGCCCGCTCCTCGTTGACCGCGCGCGAGCTGTCCACCGACAGCTGCGCGTCGTGCGCGCCCTGCTCTGCCACCTGCTGCTGCCGCTGCACCGTCTGCTGCAGCTGCTGCACCTCCTGCTGCAGCTGGTGCACCTGCTGCTGGAGCTGCTGCGCCTGCTGCTGATGCTGCTGGGCCTGCTCCTGGTGCTGCTGGGCGACCTGGGTGAAATGCACCACCTGGCCACGCGCCTCGTTCAGGCCGGTGTAGACGCGCTCGATTTCCTCGGTGTTCTTGACGTTGCGGCCGAGCACGTCGAACAGCCGGTTGATCATCGCAAACTGGCCGTCAGCGGCGGCATCGGCCAGCTTCTGCAACGCAGGGTTGCGCTGCGCGCCCACCAGCAGCACGCCAAGCCCGTGGGTGTGGGTGAACTCGAAGCCGGGATACTGCTGGCTGATTTCACTCCAGTACTGCCACACGCCGAAGCCACGCTCGCGCACACAGGTATCGTGGAAGAGCACCACCGCGCGCTCGGACAGCTTCGGCAGCCAGGTCTCGAAGTCTTCGCGGACCGCTTCGTAGGTATGCAGGCCATCGATGTGCAGCAGGTCGATCGAGCCGTCGGCGAAGTATTCCAGCGCCTCATTGAAGCGCATCCGCAGCATTTCGGAGATGCCCGCGTAGTTGCGCTGCTGGTAGTCACGCAGTTCGTTGAAGATGTCGTCGCCGTAGAACCCGGCATGCTCGTCGCCCTGCCAGGTATCGACCGCGAATACCCGCGAGGTCAGCTTCTGCTCTTCGACCGCCTGGCAGAAGGCCAGGAAGGAGGCACCGCGATGGGTGCCCAGCTCCACGATGGACCGCGGCCGAAGCTCCCCGACCAGCCACGACGCGAACGGAATGTGCCCCAGCCATGCGCTGAAGGACACCGATCGCGGCGCGATCAACATACTGGAGGACAACGGAAAATCGATCATGGGACGGTCGTGTTCGCAAAGGAAGAAAGGGAATCATCGGCACGCGCGGCCGCGATGAACGCCGCGATGTCGCCGCCACACAGCAGCGACTCGAAGGCACGGATCCTGTCGATCGGCCAGGTCCACCAGCGGATCTGCAGCAACTGCGCGATGGCCTGCTCATCGAAGCGCCGGCGGACCACGCGGGCCGGGTTGCCGGCCACGATCGCGTACGGCGGCACGTCCTTGCTGACCACCGCGCCGGCACCAATGCAGGCGCCGTCGCCCACGGTCACCCCGGACACCACCATCGCGCCGTGGCCGATCCAGACATCGTTGCCGATGACCGTACGGCCCTTGGTGTGGGGATGGCCGTCCTGGCCCGCACCCGGCGAATTGAGCGCGATACGCAGCGGATAGGTGGTCACCCAGTCCAGCCGGTGCTCGCCACCACCGAAGATGATCACATCGTCAGCGATCGAGCAGAACGCACCGATATCGATGCGTTCGCCTTCGCTCCACACCTTGAACTGCGGCGTGCCGTAGGTGTAACGGCCCACCGTGATGCGCGGGTCGGTCGGCACCAGCGGCGGGATCACCCCGTGCTGCTCGGTCACCAGTGGCGGCGGCAAGGCACCGCTCACGCGCCGGCCCCGGTGCGCTTCATGGTTACCTCGTCGAACGGAATGCCGACCAGGCCGTAGCGCAGACGCGGCGACGCCACGCGGATCAGGACCGCATCGTGCAACCAGGCATGCTGGGTGTTGGCGTAGGGATCCCCATCGGCGATGGACACCGTCATGGAGTACTCGCCGTTGGGCAGCAGCGGCAGGGTGAAGCGGAACGAGGCTTCCAGGCCGGTGTCGGCCTCCACTTCCATCGGCGGCTGCACGTAGGTGTAGGTGTGCTCGCCGAACAGCGACTGCCCCAGCCGGTCCTTGACGAAGAACCCGATCAGCGGGCTCTGCAGCGGCTGGTGGGCGGTCGCGCGGACCTTCAGAACTACGTCTTCGCCACCGGCGAAGGAGGTGAACGGTTCGCCCTGGTCGTTGAACAGGGTGACCGAATCGATGCTGGCCACGCCGGACTGCCAGCCACCGGAGTTGGCCACGTTGTCGAACAGCTCGACCTTGAGGTCCTTCTCGACCCGGGCCAGGCCCGGCGTCTTCGGCTCGGCCTTGCCGGCCTGGCGCGACTGCAGCTTGACGGTGTCGCCGTAGACTTCCTGCGAGCAGTACTCGATGTAGGCGTTGCAGGTGTCCTGGGCGGTGCCGTGCATGCGCATTTCGCCGCGATCCAGCCACACCGCACTCTGGCAGAAGTTCAGCACCGAGGAGGTGTCATGGCTGACGAACAACAGGGTGCCGTTCTCGCGGAACTTGCGCAGGAAGCGCATGCATTTCTGCACGAAGATGGCGTCACCCACCGCCAGCGCTTCGTCGATCACCAGAATGTCGGCATCCACGTGCGCGATCACCGCGAACGCCAACCGCACGTACATGCCGCTGGAATAGGTTTTGACCGGCTGCTCGAGGAAATCGCCGATGTCGGCGAAGGCGACGATGTCATCGTACTTGGCGTCGATCTGCTCGCGGGTGAGGCCGAGGATCGAGGCGCTCATGTACACGTTTTCGCGCCCGGTGAACTCCGGGTTGAAGCCCGCGCCCAGCTCCAGCAGCGCCGCCACGCGACCGCGCACGGCAACCTCGCCGGTGGTGGCCTGCAGGGTGCCGCAGATGATCTGCAGCAGGGTCGACTTGCCCGAGCCGTTGCGCCCGATGATGCCCACGGTATCGCCGCGGCGCACTTCGAAGTTGATGCCCTTCAGCGCCCAGAACTCACGGTAGTAATTGGCCCCGCCGCGGCCCAGGAAACGCGACAGGCGCGGCAGGATCGCCTGCTTGAGGCGGTCCTGCGGCTGCGCGTACACCTGGAAGCACTTGGTGACATCGGAAACGCGGATGGCCAGGTCGGCCGGATCCTGCTCAGCTTGCTTAGATGACATCGGCAAATCCTCGGCGCATCTTCTGGAAGCACACATAGCCCAGCCAGGCGACCACCAGCGCGAACAGGGTGTATTTGCCCAGTCCGATGAAGTCCGGCGCCTTGCCCCAGATCAGCACTTCGCGCGCCTGTTCGATGATGAAGGTGAGCGGGTTGAGATAGATCCACTTGCGGATGCCTTCGGGCAGCGCAGTGACCGGGTAGAAGACCGGCGCCAGGAACAGCAGGATGGTGGTGAGGATGCCGGTCATCTGCCCGATATCGCGCACGAACACACCCAGTGCCGACAGCATCCAGGCCAGGCCCATGGTGAACAGCATCAACGGCAGCAGCACCAGCGGGAAGTACAGCACCGACAGCGGCAGCACGCCCCGCATCAGCAACTGCGCCAGCAGCAGCACCACCAGCGACACCATGGCATGGAACAGCGCGGCGCCCATCGCCACCCACGGCAGCGTTTCCAGGGGAAACACCACGCGTTTGACGTAGCTGGCGTTGCCGATGATCAGGGTCGGGGCACGGTTGACGCATTCGGCGAAGATGCCGTGCACCAGGATGCCGACGAACAGGATGATGGCGAAATCACCCTTGTGCGCGTTTTCCAGCCCCCAGCGCGCGTTGAACACCACCGAGAATACGAAGGTGTACACGGCCAGCATCAGCAGCGGGTTGAAGAACGACCAGGCCAGGCCCATCAGCGAGCCGCGGTAGCGGCTGATGACTTCACGCTTGGCCAGCTGGTAGATCAGCACGCGGTTGCCGAAGAAGCTGCGCGCCATGGCCAGCGGCGAGGCCGATACCGAAGCCGACGACGAGGTCATCGCGTTCATCGGCTGGCAGCCGCGAGCGCACCTTCCAGATCCACCTGCAGATCCCCCAGCTCCTCCACGCCCACGCTCAGCCGCACCAGCGCATCGCTGATGCCCAGCTGGGCGCGGCGTTCCACCGGGATCGAGGCATGGGTCATCACCGCCGGGTGGTTGACCAGACTTTCCACGCCGCCGAGCGACTCGGCCAGGGTGAACAGTTCGGTCTTCTCGCAGAAGCGCTTGGCCGCCTCGAAACCGCCCTTGAGGACGATCGAGACAATGCCGCCGTAGCCATTCATCTGGCGCGTGGCCAGTTCATGCTGCGGGTGCGAGGCCAGGCCGGGGTAGATCACGTTCTCTACCGCCGGGTGGGTCTCCAGCCACTGGGCCAGGGCCAGCGCGTTGGCGCAATGGGCCTTCATGCGCAGCGGCAGCGTCTTCAGGCCACGCAGGGCCAGGAAGCTGTCGAACGGGCCCTGCACGCCCCCGATGGAGTTCTGCAGGAAGGCCATCTGTTCGGCCAGATCGGCGTTGTCGCCCACCACCACCATGCCGCCGACCATGTCCGAGTGCCCGTTGAGGTACTTGGTGGCCGAGTGCAGGACCAGGTCCGCGCCCAGTTCCAGCGGGCGCTGCAGCATCGGCGAGGCGAAGGTGTTGTCCACCACCACGACCAGGCCGTGGCGCTTGGCGATGGCGGCCACCGCGGCGATGTCCACGATCTTCAGCATCGGGTTGGTCGGGGTTTCGATCCAGACCATCCTGGTCTGCGGGGTGATCGAGGCCTCGAACGCGGCCAGGTCGGTCAGGTCGACGAAGCTGAACTGCAGGTTGGCGGTACGCTTCCGCACGCGCTCGAACAGGCGGAAGGTGCCGCCGTAGATGTCATCCATCGCCACGACGTGGCTGCCGGCGTCCAGCAGCTCCATCACGGTGGAGCTGGCGGCCATGCCCGAGGCGAACGCGAAGCCACGGCTGCCGCCTTCCAGGGAGGCCACGCAGCGCTCGTAGGCGAAGCGGGTCGGGTTGTGGGTGCGCGAGTACTCGAAGCCCTGGTGTTCACCGGGGCTGGACTGGGCGTAGGTGGAGGTCGCGTAGATCGGCGGCATCACCGCGCCGGTGCTTGGATCCGGCGACTGTCCGCCGTGGATGGCCAGGGTAGCCAGGGCAAGCGCACGGTTGCCGTGCCCGGAGGAAGCGTGGTCGGACATGTTGTTTCCCAGCAAGGAGAGCCCCGGTGGGGGCTCCCGCAAAAGGAGCGGAAGTCTATCAGCGGCGCCTTAATCGGCCGTTGACGCGGATAAACAAGGATTCAGAGCAGCGGCGGCCGGGGGCCAGGCGCTTACTGAACGCGGCGGCGCAGGTAGTTCAGCAGGTCGATGCGGGTGATCAGGCCCAGGAACGTGCCGCCGTCCATGACGATGGCCACCTGGCCACGGTCGAACACCGGCAGCAGCGCCTCGATCGGCGACTTGACGTCCAGGCGGTCCAGCTTGCTGACCATCGCCGTGGCGACCGGGTCGCGGAAGCGGGCTTCGTCGCCATACACATGCAGCAGGACGTCGCTTTCGTCGACGATGCCGACCAGCTGGTCGCCGTCCATCACCGGCAGCTGCGACACGTCATAGAGCTTCATGCGCTGGTAAGCGGTGGTCAGCAGGTCGTTCGGACCAATCACGACAGTGTCGCGCTGGCCGTACGGGCGCAGGATCAGGTCGCGCAGGTCGCCGCTCTGCGGGCGCTCCAGGAAGCCGTTGTCCAGCATCCAGTAGTCGTTGTACATCTTGGACAGGTACTTGTTGCCGGTGTCGC
>Ga0308164_10001952_pt1 | contig 21854 bp, 11 predicted proteins | sample PhyTR2_FD_201031 | JGI IMG/M metagenome (GOLD analysis project Ga0308164, IMG submission 201031) | Phyllosphere microbial communities from UC Gill Tract Community Farm, Albany, California, United States - DLSLT.R2 | ecosystem: Host-associated > Plants > Phyllosphere > Unclassified | place: USA... | reverse complement strand
ACCTGCGCCATCATGCCGTCCCACTTGCCTCCGTTGATACCGTGGTACCGCTGCGTCAGTTCGCCGTCGCGCCCGAAAGCGGTTTCGACCTGATCGGCAAAATAATTGGCACGGGCGTCGTTCTTCGCCGCCAGCAGCCGGTTCCACGCGGTGCCGTAATACATCCGGTAGAGGTTCGCGACCGCCGCCACGGGAAACTCGATCAGCTGGTAATAGGCGTCGCGCTGATCCGGCCGCAGCGTGGCGCGAACCGTGATCATCCGTGCCTCCAGCGCGTCCCACCCTTCAACCATCGCGCCGAACTCGCCGCCATCGAGGCCCTTGGGGGTGACTCTGCCTAGCGGAAAGCTGTCCTGATCGATTAACTCCGGCTTTCGGCGTGCGACATACTGGCTGTACTGCGTGACGATTTCGCCGATCGCGCGCGCCTGTTCCGGACCGAACGTCGCCGCCGCCCACGCGCGCGGATAGTCGGCAACCGCGGCGGGAGTCATCGCATCCGGATTCCAGGCCTGCGCCAGGAAGAAGCCCAGCGGATATTCCATCGGCTTGATATCGCCGACGTTGACGATCCATATCTGCGCAGCACCACGCCGGTACGCGAGGTCCATCTGCTGCCAGGTCTTCTCGATCTGGTTGGTGTTGATCCACTTATAGTTGCGCGGACCGCCCACGTAATCGAAGTGATAATAGACGCCGTACCCACCCTTGCGCGGCGGTGCGGCGGGATCGGGCAGACGCCGGATCTGGCCCCAATTATCGTCGGAGAACAGCAACGTGACGTCGTCCGGCACCTTCATGCCGTGGTCGTAATAGTCCTGCACTTCCTTGTAGAGCGACCAAACCTGCGGCGTGTCGCTCGCCGGTTTGCCGGTAACGTCGGCGATGATCGTGCGCTGGTCGGCGACGACGCGCTCCAGCAGACCGGTCGCACTGCCCTCGGCCATCGCCTCGTCGCCGTCACCCCGCATGCCGACGGTCACCACCGAATCATAATGCCGGCCGCCGCCCTTCGCCATCATCCGCTCGATCCCGCCGCGCCAGAATGTCCGCAGGTTGGCGCCGTTCTTGTCGTAATCCCACGCACCGCCGGTGACGCCGCCATCCTCGTGACGATGCCATTCGGCCTGCGCGCGCAGCATTGGCTCGTGGTGCGAATTGCCCATCACGACGCCCATCGCGTCGGCCAGCACCATGCTCGCGGGGTCGTCGTCCGCGAACGCCTTGCCCCACATGGCGGGCCACAGATAATTACCCTTCATCCGCAACAGCAGTTCGAAGACGTGCGCGTACATCGCCGAATTGACGCCACCGAACGCCTTCTTCGCCCAGCCGCTGAGGCAAGGATCCTCGTCGTTGATGAAGAACCCGCGATAGCGGACCTTGGGCTGGTCGCGCCGCGAACCCGCTGGGATCAGCACGTCGCGCTGACGACGGACGGGCACGTCCGCGAACCAGTGCCAGGGCGAGACGCCGATCCGCTCGGATACGTCATAGGTGCCGAACACCGCGCCCCGCCGGTCTGACCCGACGATCACCAGCGCACGCGACACGCCCGGCATCGGATCGTCGACGACGATCTGCCGAAACGCTTCCCATTCGCCGTGCAGGTCGGCGGCCGCGATCTTGCCCGCCGCCACGAGACGATCGATGACGGCACTGTGGCCTAGCACGCCAATGATAACCACCGGCCCCTGCGCAACGCCGCTCGCGCCATCGGTCAGGCGCGCAGCGGTGCCGCTGACCCTCTCCAAATCGGCGGCGAAATTGGTGGCGACATGCCGGACCGCGCTGTCGGCGTCGGCGTCGATCATGACTGCCGCCGGAATGCCCTTTTCGATCAAGGCAAACGCGGTCTGCGGATCGGGGGCTGCATGCGCGTCGGCGCCGAACAAGGGCAACGTCGCGAGCGCAGCGCCGCATGCGGCACCACCCATCAGCGTACGGCGTGATACAGCCTGTGACATCGTCGTCTCTCCTGTCGTGAGCAGGCGGACAGCCCCATGTGAAACCCGCTGGCTTCGCTTGGCGGACCTCGCATCGGCTATCCGTAGCGCAACCGCGCGCCCGTCGGGTCTTCGCGCGAAATTTCGCCGACCTGCGCCATTATCGTTGAACCGACCTTACCGATCGTCGATCGGCTTGTGCGATTGTAGACCCGGTCGCGACCACGTCTTGAGGTAAATACCGACGGTGCGGTCGCATCACGACCGCACCGTCCGGTCTACTAGAAGGTCCCGCGCAGACCGACCAGGAACTGACGACCCGGCTTGTACTGCGTGAAGGTCGCATTCTCGAACTGGAAGTACGACCGCAACGTCGCATTGGTGAAGTTGGCAACGTTCACCGTCAACTGAGGTGCGCCAGCAAAACCGAAGATCTTGTCCAGATCGAACGACGACGAGAAGTCGTAGGTCGTATAGTCCGTACCGAACAATGCCGCTGCCGGAATGCCGTTCTGCGCCGCGCCGCTGTTCTGCGAGCCCTCGCGCGAGGTGGTCGACACCCGCAGCATCACGCCGTGCTTTTCGTAATAGCCCGTGATGTTGTAGGTAAACGGCGCCACGCCGAACGCGGTTGCCGCACCCTTGCTGGTCTGATCGACGACCGTCGCATTGGCGTTGAAGCCGAACCCGGTAATGCCGATATTCTTGGTCAGGAAGTCGAGTGGCTGGACCCACTGGAATTCGAGCCCGTTGATGGTCAGCTTGTCCGCCACGTTGACCTGCGACGTGACCTGGACCTGCGCGGTGCCGGGGCCGCCACGCGAGTTGATCGCGATCTGTTGCGTCGGGTTCAGCGTGTCGTAGGTGATCCCGTATTGCGACAGGTTCGAGAACGGAACCGTGCTGATCGCGGTGTTCGTGAAGCCCTTGATCGACTTGCGGAACGCATTGAAGCTGACCACGCCTTCGCGGCCGGTATAATATTCGAAGCCCAGATCGATGTTCGTCGACATGTACGGCTCGAGCGCCGGGTTGCCGATCGACGCCTGATCCGCCGATGGCGCGCCGAAGTTCACGCCCGGCAGCTGCGCCGACGGATCGGGACGCGTCATGGTACGCGATCCGGCGACGCGGACTACCGCATGCTCGCTGACGTCGTAGGCGAAGGTCGCTGCGGGCAGCCACTTCGAATAAACGTTGCGCGTCGACACGATGCTGACGAGGTTCGGATAGCGGCTACCGTCCGGCAACGCGACGCCGGTCGCGGTCGTATTGCGCGGATCGGGCAACGAGACGCGACCCGTGATCGTCTGGATCGTGTTGACGTAGCGCACGCCGACGTTGAACCGCAGCATGTTGCCGCCAAGGTCCTGCTCGCCGTTCACCGTGGCGAACGCGGACTTCACCACTTCGCGAATGCCGCCGCCGCTTGCGCCCGTGGTGGACGCGCCACTTTCCGGCGAGTTGTCGTGGTAGAAGTCATAGTTGGTCGCAGCCGCGAACTTCGGCCAGTCGACCGTCACGAAACCGGCCGGCCCTGGTGTCAGGTAGCTTGGGGCCGCCGAGTTGGGAACGAGCGAGCCACCATAGGTCACCGGGCCGGTCATGCCCGCGGTCGATCCGGTGCCGAAGCCCGGATAGGTCGGGTAGCCGGCTGGGATCACCCCCGGCGCATTCAGGCCTTCGCAGGGCGGCTGCGAATTCGGCGAGGCGACGAACACGCTGGGATTATTGCCGCAAACCGCGTTCTGGTAGGCCTGGCTGTTGTCGTTGCTGCTGATCCGGCGCGACACGTCGTCGAACGCGCCGCCGATCTTCAGGTTGAGCGACGGCTTGCCCCAGGTCAGGTCGCCGCGCGCGCCCTTGCTCTTGTTGAGCCGGCGTTCGTCGGAGATGTTGACGCGGCTGCCGGGATTCCAGCCGAAGTTCGCCGGATCGTTCAGGTCCAGCGCGCTCTGGATCGTCGGGATGCCGCTGCCGTCGTTCGAATAGGTCACGGTATTGCCGACACCCAGCGGGGTCGTCAGGCCGACCGACGGGTTCTCGCGGTGGAAGGTCGAACGCGCGTAATTGCCCTGCAGGTTCAGCTTGAGCGTGTCGGAGATTTCCCACTCGCCGCCGGGGTTGATGCTGAAGAGCTTCGTCGTCTCGGTGTAAGGACGGAATTCGTTGAAGAACTGCGCGTTGGCGAACGTCCCGCCGGTGACGACGCAGCCGATCGTGCAGTCGGCCTTGTCGAACGTCAGGTTGGTCGGGATGATCGCGCCGTTGCGGACGATCCACGCCATGTTCTCGCGCGTCAGGTCGTTCTTCTTGTAGCCGTACAGACCATCAACGTAGAAGTGCAGCGTATCGGACGGCTGCCATTCGGCGCTGACGATCGCGTTGATACGGTCACGCGGACCGCGAATGCTGGTCGAACGCCCGAGCCGCGGCAGCAATGCGTTGTCGATCTGCTGGATCGTCGCACCTGGATTGTTCGCGAGCAGGAACGCGCTGGTGATCGGCGTACCAGCTACCAACCCCGCACCAGCGCCGACAGGCACCACGGCTGGGATCGTCCAGTTGCCGCCGCCCGTCGTGTTGCAGCCGGAAGCAGCACCACACTGCGCGGCCGTCAGCGCTGGATTGGTATAGCCAATCGTCTCGAACCCTCGCGTGTCGGTGAACAGGCGCTGGGCGGACACGCCTGCGAGGATACCGACCTTGTCACCGCGCCAGCTGCCGATCAGCGAGCCGCGGGCACCGATCCGGTCCTCGGGCGACTGCTTCGTACCCTGCACGTTATACGCCAGGAACGAGGTCGCGCGATCGAACGGCCGCGCCGAACGGAGGTCGATGTTACCCGCCGCACCACCTTCGAGCAGGTCCGCGGTATAGCTCTTGTTGACGGTCAGCTTGGTAAACAGGTCGGTCGGGAAGAAGCTGAGATCGACCGAGCGATCGGTGCCCTGCGCATCGGTCGCGCCCGACGACGCCACCGCGATCGTCGCGCCGTTGAGCGTGACGTTCGTGAAGTTCGATCCGAGACCACGGATCGCGACGTTCGTGCCTTCGCCGGTCACGTCGCGCGTGATGGTGATGCCGGGGATGCGGTTGAAGGATTCGGCGATATTGGTGTCGGGGAACTTGCCGATGTCCTCGGCGAAGATCGAATCCGTAAAGCCGGTCGCTGCGCGCTTGGCGTTCGTCGACTTGGCCAAGCTCGAACGATAGCCGGTAACGACGATGTCGCCGCTATCGGCCGCATCGATCGTGCCGGGGGTCTGGTCGGAGTTCGGCAGGGCCGCTGCTGGCGACGCGGCAGGCGCGGTCGGCCCGGCGGCGGCGGGCGCGGCACCTTGCGACGCCGCGGGTGCAGGGTCCTGCGTTGGCGGAATGGTCTGCGCCGCCGCGACGGTCGCCGACAGCGCTACCATCGTCGTCGCGCACAAGAGCGCAGCGCGCGTAAGACGAGGGGCCATTTTGAAAGGCGTCATGTTCAGGATCCTCTTGGAACCTCGCTGTCCGACTGGCGGCAGGAAGCGTCTCGTTGTTATGAAAGCTTGAAAAACGTCAGGTACCGGGCGCTAGGTACGGCGCGACGTACTCCACCGGCTCGACCAACTGGCCGACGGGCATGCGACATCAATAGCGTTAAAAGCCATCCCCATTCCTCGTCACGCCCGTCTATGCGGGTCCGTTGATAGCGCTATCTCACCGCTATTGGTCGACGAGTCAAGATGGTTCGGTTAGGCCAATATTACGGGGTCGGCTCTACCGGTTCGGGGCGTGGATGGTCTTCAGCGGCTTTTCAGCCGGTTAAGTCGTCGCATGACCGCCGAACGCGCATCGTCATCGTGTCGCGAATTCATAAATCGCTTCTGTCGGCGGGTTACGGACGATGCGTCGTCGAGAACGGCTCAATCAGATCAGGGAACACCCGTCAGATAGCCGTCGTTCGATAGCGAGATCACGCGATCGCTACCGGTACACAAGGCCCTGGACCCTCAGTCGGAGGCAGACAGAACCCGCTGGAACAATGCGAACATCCACCCGGTCGCCTGCGCGAACAGCGCCGCGTCGTACCGTGGTCCCTCGTCGCGCAGGAACGCGTGCGCGGCGTTGACCTCATGCCATTCATAGCGCGCACCGACCTCTTCCAGGCGCGCACGGATGAGTGCCCGGCCGGCAAACGGCACATGCGGATCGGCCCGACCGAAGACGAACAGCGTCTCCGCCTTCAGGTCCGCCATCCGCGCGAGGCTGTCGTCATCTTTGCCGAGCCCGAGCGATCCCGCATGGATATCGGTCGGATAAAAGCACGCCGCCGCCAGCACGCGCGGATCTAGCGCGGCACGGTACGCCAGATGCCCGCCCAGGCACACGCCCACCGTCGCAAGCCGCCCCGTACAGGCCGCGTGCCCGGCCAGAAAATCCAGCCCGGCGGTCGCATCGGCATCGAACGCCGCAACCGGCTTGGCGATCTTCAACGCGTTGCCGCGATCCGTACCGGCGGTGTCGTACGCCAGCACGGTCCCGGGCGCTTCATACTCGTGATACACCTCGGGGACCGCGACACAGTAGCCGTGCCCCGCGATATACGCCGCCAGTCGCCGGATCGGCGCGGTCACCTGATAGATTTCCGAGAACAGCAAAACCCCGGGAAACCGCCCCTCGATCGCCGGGCGAAACACATGGACCCGCATCACGCCGCCATCGGCCGAGGGCAGGTCGACGAATTCGTCGCTGGAGATGATCATGGCACGGTATCCGGATAGAGCTAACTGCCCAGCCGCGCTACCGCATCGCCGGGGCTCGTTCACGGGAAATTCGGCGTACGCCGCCAATGCACGCGGCCAGTGTCGATGCTTCGCTCGGAACTTGGCGAGATGGGTCCCGCCGAAACCCGCCATGCCACGCATCTCGTGTCCACGCGTAACGCCTGCTCCGCCACCGCTTCACCACGATGCCCGTTACAGCGGCGCAGGCATCTGCTATTCGGTCGGCGATGCGTAGGCTCCTGCCCTTCCTTGCCTGTCTGATGCTCGTACTGACCGCTTGGGTCGGGGTGGCGCATGCGGCCGAGGTTGGCGGCTGCATCGAGACCAGCCAGTACGAAGCTGCCCTGCATATCGATAGCGATGGCGATCAGGTCGCGGCCGATGCCGACAAGGGCTATCCGCATCATCACGGCAGTTGCCACGCGCACCATATGAGCGCGCCGGACTCCGACGCATTGGACGGTATAACCGGTCCAACCGGCGCCACCCTCGTGTCCTTCGACGGCGCGGCGCTGGTCGGGCGGAACGCCGACACTGCGCTGAGACCGCCCCGAGCCTGACACGTCGATCGGGTGCGCGATGCGCGCCCGCGTCTACTTCGTCAGGAGCATTCCAATGCATCATATTCTCGCGGCTATCGTGGCCGCAGGCGCCTGCGCATCGTCGCTGCAGGCCCAGACCCGTCCGCCGGTTTTGGCGGAACCGGTCCTGAGGCTCGCCGAAGCACTGGACCGTGCCGGTGCGTCGTCACCCTTCCAGGATGCGGCGTCCGCCGGCGTTCGAGCGGCCGAGGCGCAGCGCCGGGTCGCGGCGCTTCGGCCGAACCCGTCGATCGTCACCGAGGCCGAGAACGTCGCGGGGTCCGGGATCTATCGCGGCCTGCGCTCGTCCGAAACGACATTGGGGTTGGCGCTGCCCTTGGAACGCGGCGGCAAACGGCAGGCCCGGATGGCACTCGCCGACGCGCAGATCGGCCGCGCAGGTATCACAGCAGCGATCGCGCGCGCCGACCTCCGACTGCGGGTCACGCAGGCATACGTCGTCGGGGTAGCCGCGCAACGTCGTGTAGCGGTCGCGCGCGATCAGGTCGGGATTGCCGCCGAAGTGCTCCGCGCCGCCAAGGTGCGGGTGCAGGCGGGGCGCGCCTCACCACTGGAGGAACAGCGCGCAGACGTTGCGCGCCTTGCGGCCGAGGGCGCCTTGGAACGTGCGGACCGTTCAGCCGCTGTCGCCGCGACGAACCTTGCCCGGCTTATTGGAATGCCGGTCGGCGCGCTCGACGACTCCTGGTTCCAGCAGGTGGACGCGCTCGGCCCCCTCCAGACATCCGGTTCGACGGGCACACTCATCGCCGCGGCAGCCCGCGCGGATCTCGACACCGCGACCGCGCAGGTGCGGCTCGCGCGAAGCCAGCGCGTGCCGGACCTGACGCTCAGTGCCAGCGCCCGGCGGCTCGAGCAGACCAACGACACCGCCGCCGTCTTCGGCGTCTCGATCCCACTGACCGTCTTCAACGGCGGCCGATCTGCGGTTGCGGTTGCGGACGCGCAACGCGACCAGTCGGACGCGCTGCGCCGCATGGCCTTGCTCGATGCCGAGCAAGACATCGCAACCACGCAGGCTGAGGCGGCAAACGCTGCGACCACGGCGCGCAACGCGACCGGGCCTGCACTCGCCGCCGCCGTGGAGGCCGCGCGGATCGCGCGCATCGGCTACCGCGAAGGCAAGTTCGGGCAGCTCGACCTGCTCGATGCGGAGCGAACGCTTCTCGACACACGGACGGCCGCGATCGACTCGCTCGCCGCCTATCACGACGCACGTGCGCGCCTCGAACGGCTGACGGCCGAAGCGCCGATTGCCAAGGACACCGACCGATGAACCGCACCATTTTGCGCGCGATCGCGCCTGCCGCTGCAGCTCTGGCCCTCGGAGCCTGTGGCCCCTCGCCCGACCCGACGCCTGCAGCCAACGCTACGGCGAACGAGGACCGAGAGAAGGCTGCCGGCGATCCGGCGGTTGCGACCCTGTCGGCACAGCAGATTGCCGACGCCGGTATCGAGGTCACGCGCCCGACCGTCGGCGGCGTCACCGGCGCGATCGAATTGCCCGCGACGATCGAGGGCGATCCGCAGGGCGTCCAGGTCGTGGCCGCGCCGATCGGCGGCCGGCTGGTCTCGCTCACCCGCAACCTGGGCCAGTCCATCGGCCGCGGCGAGACGCTGGCGATCATCGAGAGCCGCGAGGCAGCGTCGCTCAACGCCGAGGTCGAGGCCGCCGGTGCGCGGTCCGCGCTCGCCCAATCGAACCTCCGCCGCGAGCAACGGCTGTTCGCCGAACGCGTGTCGCCCGAGCAGGATCTCGTCGCCGCCCGCACCGCCGCAACCGAAGCCAACATCGCGCTCCGCCTCGCGCGGCAGCAGCTGTCGGCCACGGGTGGCGGAGGCGGTGCGCTCAACCGCATCGCGGTGCGCGCGCCGATCGCCGGCCAGGTGATCGCCCGGTCGGCCACGCTTGGGCAACAGGTCGCGGCCGACGCCGAAATCTTCCGCGTCGCCAACCTCGCCAAGGTGTCGGTGACGATGTCGCTCGTTCCTGCGGACGCCGGCCGCGTGAAGCCGGGTGCCCGCGTGGAAGTCACGTCCGCCGGCCGCCGTCAGGACGGCCGCGTGACCTTCGTCTCGCCGATCCTCGATGAGACCACGCGCCTCGTCCCCGTGATCGCGACAATCGACAATGCGGGCGGCGTCTGGCGCGTCGGCGAGAATGTCGGCGTGTCGGTGCTTCTCCCCGCCAGCGGGGATCGCAGCGTCGCCGTGCCCTCGGCCTCCGTGCAGATGATAGGCGACCGGCCGCACGTCTTCGTCCGCATCGCGACCGGCTTCCGGGCGACGCCGGTGACGCTCGGCCGCACCAATGGCGGGGCGGTCACCGTGACCGCGGGCCTGACCGGCGAGGAGCGCATCGCCTCGACCAACTCGTTCACGCTCAAGGCCGAACTCGGCAAGAGCGCGGCGAAGGACGAGGACTAGGCCATGCTCTCCCGTATCGTAACGCTCGCCGTCGAGAAGCGCTGGCTCGTCCTGCTGCTGACGCTCGCCGCCGCGCTCGCCGGCGTGTTCGCGATCCAGCGGCTGCCGATCGACGCCGTCCCCGACATCACCAACAACCAGGTCCAGATCAACGTCCGGGCGCCCGCGCTGTCGCCCGACCAGATCGAGAAGCAGGTCGCCTTCACCGTCGAAACCGCGCTCGCCGGCATCCCCGGCCTAGACTACACGCGGTCGCTCAGCCGCAACGGCTTCGCGCAGGTCACTGCGGTGTTCGACGAGAAGACCGATATCTACTTCGCGCGGTCGCAAGTGGCGGAGCGGCTGCGAACCGCCGAGGAGGACCTGCCGGACGACGTGGTGCCCGAGATGGGGCCTATCGCTACCGGGCTCGGCGACATCTTCATGTGGACGGTCGAATACCGCGAGCTCGACCAGGTCCGTCACCGCAACGGCGAGCCCGGCCTGCAAAAGGACGGCAGCTACATCACGCCCGAGGGCGATCACCTCGTCAGCGAACCCGACAAGGCGACGTATCTGCGCACCGTGCAGGACTGGATCGTCACGCCGCAGCTGAAAAGTACGGGGGGCCTTGCGGGCGTCGACAGCCTCGGCGGCTATACCAAGCAATATCTCGTCGTTCCCGATATCCAGCGGATGGCAGCGATGAAGATCACGCTGGACGATCTCGCCACCGCGCTCGAACGCAACAACACCAGCGCAGGCGCGGGGATCGTCGACCGCAACGGCGAGGGTCTCGCGGTCCGTGCCGACGGCCGGATCCGCAACGCCGACGAGCTCGCACGCACCGTCGTCGCGACGCGCGAGAGCGTGCCGATCCTGCTCAGCCAGATCGCCACCGTCCGCACCGGCCAGGCATTGCGGATGGGCTCGGCGTCGGAGAACGGCCACGAGGTCGTCGTCGGCACCGCGGTCATGCGGATCGGCGAGAACAGCCGCACAGTCTCGACCGGCGTCGGTACGCGACTGGAAGAGATCGGCCGCGCGCTTCCCGTCGATGTCGTGGTAAAGCCGGTGCTCAACCGCACCGAGCTAGTCAATTCGACCATCGCGACCGTCGCCCGCAACCTCGCCGAAGGCGCGGTGCTGGTCATCGTCGTGCTTTTCGTGTTGCTTGGCAATTTCCGCGCCGCGCTGATCGCTGCGCTGGTGATCCCGATCACGATGCTGCTGACGAGCATCGGCATGCTGAAGGTCGGGGTGTCCGCGAACCTGATGAGCCTCGGCGCGCTCGATTTCGGGCTGATCGTCGATGGTGCCGTCATCATCGTCGAGAACGCGCTGCGCCGCCTGGGTGACGCGCAACACGGCCGCAGCGTGCCACTGCCGTTGGGACAAAGGCTCGACCTGGTCGCGGCATCGGCGCGCGAGATGATCCGCCCCTCGGTCTACGGGCAGGCGATCATCATCCTCGTTTACGCGCCGCTGCTCACCTTCACCGGCGTCGAGGGCAAGATGTTCGAGCCGATGGCGCTGACCGTCATCATCGCGCTCGTCTTCGCCTTCGTCCTGTCGATGACGTTCGTCCCCGCGGCAGTCGCGATCGCTCTCAGCCGAACCGTCGACGAGAAAGAGAGCCGGATCATCGGCTGGCTGCGACGACGCTACGAACCGGGTCTCGGCAAAGCGATGCGCCGCCCGAGCATCACGCTGGGCATCGCCATCGGCGCACTGGCGCTGGCGGGAATCGCCTTCACCACACTCGGGCAGGAATTCCTGCCGCAGCTCGACGAGGGCAACATCCTCATCCAGGCAGTCCGCATCCCCGGCACCTCGGTCGACCAAAGCCAGGCGATGCAGTTCCAGGTCGAGAAGCTGCTCGCACGCCAACCCGAGGTCCGCTTCGCCTTCTCGCGCACCGGCACGTCCGAGATCGCGAGCGATCCGATGCCGCCGAACGCCACCGACACCTTCGTCATCCTGAAGCCCAAGGCGGAATGGCCCGACCCGAGTCTCGCCAAGGAAGCGCTCGTCGCGCGGATGGAGCGACAACTCTCGACTCTCCCCGGCAACGCGTACGAGATCACGCAGCCGATCCAGATGCGCTTCAACGAACTGATCGCCGGCGTGCGCGGCGACATTGCGGTTAAAATCTTCGGCGACGACTTCGGCGGCATGAACGCCGTCGCCGATCGCATCGCCGCGGTTTTGCGCAAGACCCACGGCGCGGTGGACGTCCGCGTCGAACAGACCGAGGGCCTGCCGATGCTCGACATCCGCCCGAACCGCATGGCGATGTCGCGGATCGGCGTCACTGCAGGCGACGTGCAGGATACCGTGGCCGCCGCGATCGGCGGGCGTGAGGCTGGCATGATCTTCGAGGGCGACCGGCGTTTCCCCGTCGTGATCCGCCTGTCCGAAACGTCGCGATCGGACTTGACTCAAGTCGCGCAAATCCCCGTCGCGACCTCGGCAGGCGGGTTCGTGCCGCTGTCGACCGTCGCCGACATCGCCGTCGTCGATGGACCCAACCAGATCAGCCGTGAGAACGGCAAGCGCCGCGTGGTCGTCCAAGCCAACGTCCGCGACCGCGACGTCGCCGGCGTAGTCGCCGACGCGCGCGCTGCCATCGACGCGGAGGTGACGATGCCGCCCGGAACCTATGTCGAATGGGGCGGGCAGTTCGAGAACCTCGCCTCGGCGCGCGACCGCCTTATGCTCGTCGTGCCGGTCTGCTTCGCGGTCATCATGCTGTTGCTCTATGGCGCGCTCGGCTCGGTCCGCGATGCAGCGATCGTGTTCACCGGCGTGCCGCTCGCGCTGGTTGGCGGCTTCTTGGCGCTCGTGGTTCGAGGAATGCCGTTCTCGGTTTCGGCCGCGGTCGGGTTCATCGCGCTGTCGGGGATTGCCGTGCTCAACGGGCTGGTGATGGTCTCGTCGATCCACGACCTGATGGCACATGGCATGGACAGGGCACGCGCCGCGCACGACGGTGCTTTGGCACGGCTGCGCCCGGTCGCGATGACCGCACTAGTCGCCAGTCTCGGCTTCGTACCGATGGCACTCGGGCACGGCGCCGGCGCCGAAGTGCAGAAACCGCTCGCGACGGTAGTGATCGGCGGCCTGATCTCGGCCACGCTGCTGACGCTGTTCGTCCTGCCGACGCTCTATGCCCGCTTCGGCGGCTGGACGGCGAGACTAGAAGATTCGGATGCTCCGATGGTGCGAACACCGACATCATCGGGATAGCTCTGCTCGCAATCTAGTCGCCGAGTTGCGGGATGAGGTCGGGCTCGGCGACGACGAGATCGCGGTAGACGCCGAACTGCGCCTGTTCCCGACACTGGCACGACGTCACTGCCGCGCTTCAGCGTGTAAAGTACCGTCCGCTCTCGCGCGCCTGGCCAACGCACAATGCCTGCGCAATTCTCGGCGGACAAAGTCTTCGTACGGTCTGATCCAGACCATATGGAAGGCGTCCGATGAAAATCTCATACCTGGTCACGAGCATATGCGCGGCGATATCTCTACCTGCCGTGGCGCAAGTCCAGCAGCACGCACCGGAACACAGATGGAGTCCCAGGACACGCCTGCTGAGCCGACATTCAGCGGCTTCAAGATCGGTGCTGATACCGACTGGAGACGAACAACGGTTCACTATGACCTGCCGCTCCTCTCCTCGGCCATCGATCGCGGGAAAGACGGCATTGGGTAGAGCCTGCATTTGGGCTACGATAACCAGGTGGGCCAAAGCTTCGTCATAGGGTCCGAAGTTGCGATTGGACGCAGCGATAACAATCCATCGGCAGACGACACACTCGGCGTCTAGACGCTGAAACCACGCTGGTCGCTCGATGTTTCGAGCCGTGCAGGATTCCTCGTCGAACCACAGATACTGCTGTACGGCCGCGTCGGCTATAGTTTGCTCCGGGTTCGCGAAAAGACCGATTTTCGCGCCGTCACGACCAGCGACGTGAAAGCCAAAGGTACCGAGAATGGCTTCCTGTTTGGCGGCGGCATCGAGACGGCCGTGTATTCCGGACTGTTCTTGCGGGCCGAATATGACAAGATCGACTATGGAAATGGTCTGACGACGTCGAAGGTCTTGTTCGGCATCAACGCCGGCTTCTGATCCTCGTGCAACGACCCGTCGGCCATTGGTGACGCGCTGTGGCGATCACCAAGGGCCGACGGAAGAGGCTCATCGTGGCGGATCAGGCGCACGTCCCTTTTCGACTGTACCTCGTCATCGAACCCGTAGACCGCGTGCTCAAGCGACTCCCGCAGCACCGTTCTGCCGCGACGCTTGACCAAGGTCGCAAGGACGCGAAGTTCGCGCCGGACGAGGTCGAGCCTGACGCCTGCAACGACGGCCTCGTCGTTGGCGACATCAAAGACGAGCGCGCCCACCCCGATTTCCTCGACGGCCAAGTCCGCGGGGCGACGCCTGACCGCGCGAATGCGTGCGAACATTTCCTCGAGCGCGAACGGCTTGATGAGATAGTCGTCGGCGCCCTCGTCCAGTCCGGCAACACGGTCCGATATTTCTCCGCGCGCGCTCAGCACGATGATGGAAAGTCCGGGATTGCCGGCTCGCAGCGACGGGACCAGCGAGAGCCCGTCGCCGTCCGGCAGGGTCCTGTCCAGCAGGACCAGATCATAGGCCACCGAGCGCGCCGCCTCCCGAGCCATCGTCAACCGATCGACATGATCGACGACAAAGCGTTCTCGGGTGAGAGAGCGACACAATGCCGCAGCGAATTCGACTTCGTCTTCGACGATCAGGATTCTCACCAAGGGACCTTATGAAGACGGGCTGCGACGCCGAACCGCCGCTCTACGCGTTCCCACCAGAAGATCGCGCAGCAACCTTTGCTATGGTCCTTGTGTATTGCCGCAACATTGCGCTCGCCGTGACGGCCCGGTTCAAACAACATCAGGCAAGAAACCTGCCTCAAGATGTCTCGACATACCCCTTGCGTGTCTTTTCCAGCGTCAGCTTGTTCGCTTCTCGGGCGGCGCGTTCGGGCGTCTCGTAGGTCTTGACGACGGAACTGCCCTTGGTACCGCGACGACCATAGACGACGGTGACGTCGGCCCCGTTCACCGCGATCTTCCAGAACTTGTCGGACGCCCCTTGCGTGAACTCGAACGTGGTGAAGCCCTCCGCCGACGTCTCTGCCGCAGGCGCTTCCGGTACAGGAGACGGTACGGGTATGACGGGTAGCGGCAATGCCGACCCCGGCTCGAACGGATCGTCATCGACGGCGTTCTCGTCGCCGCGCAACGCCGCCTCGATCTGCGCGATCACCGCCTCGGGTTGGCGGAGCCAGGCATGCGAGGGAATATCGATCACCCGCCAGCCGAAGCGCCGCAGGATCGTCGGCTGGAACACGTAGCGATCGGCGATCGCTTCGCCAGCGTCTCCATCGAGCAGGATGGCGAGCGCGTGGCTCCTGCCATCCGGCGCGACGATCGCGAGATCGCAGCGGAAGCTGGCGCTGCCGACATATTCCTGGACGACATGGCCACGCGCGCGCAGCGCCGTGGCAAGGGCATCGCGCAGTGGGTCCGGTGCCGGCGCACGGGAAAACACGCGCTGCGCTTCGGGATTGAGCGTGGCGAGAATGGCCTGGCCGTGCGGTCCGTCGCCTCGCGCCTGCGCTTCGGCGAACGACAGGAACGTCCGGAGCGCACGCGCGCCGTCGTTGTGCGTGTTCGTGATCGCCTCGGCGCGGATGGTGGACACGATCGCCATGTGATGCCGCGCGCGGCTGAAGATGACGTTGAGGCGCTTTTCGCCGCCGCGCTGGTTGATCGGGCCGAAGTTCATCGCCATCCGCCCAGCGCGATCGGCCGCGTAGCAGATGCTCAGCAGGATAATGTCGCGCTCGTCGCCCTGGACGTTTTCGAGATTTTTCACGAACAGCCCGTTCACCTGGCCGTCGTCTTCCCGGACATATTCCGCCTCGATCAGCGCGGCGAACGCCGGATCCTCCGCGGCAAGCGCATCGAGCGCGTTTTCGATTTCGGTCTGCTGCGCCTCGGAAAACGCGACGATCCCGATGCTAAGCCCGGTTTCGCGGCCGAGCAGGTCACGGACCATCGACGCGATCAAGCGCGCCTCGGGAAGGTTCGCGCGCTTGTCGTACAGCCCGTCGGCGACCGGGTGATAACTGATCGCGCGCGCCAGCAGTCGATCGACGCTTTCGGTTGGCGCGCTCTCGTCATCCGATCGCACCGCCGTCGGCGACGCGCCGGTCTCGGCGATCGTCCGGTCGGGAATGGTGACCAGCCGGCCCTCGTAGAACGCCGCATTGGAGAAGCTGATGAGCGCTTCGGAGCGGCTGCGATAATGCCAGGCGAGCAACGTCGCCGGCAGGCTTCGCGCCGCTTGGGCGAGCAGGCTGGCGGCATCGAGCAGGATCGCCAACGTCTGGCCGTCTTCTTCCGCGGTGACCTGCATCTCGTCCTCGTCGCGCGCGGCGGCGAAGAAGCTGGTGGGCGGCAGCTGCATCTCGTCGCCGACGACGACGATCTGCGGCGCGCGACTGAGCGCCGGCACCGCCTCCTCGATCGGGATCTGGCTGGCTTCGTCGAAGATCACGACGTCGAACAGGTCCGCTTGTAGCGGCAGCGTGTCCGATACCGATAGCGGACTCATCAGCCATACCGGCTTCAGGTCGTTGACCACCACGCCGGTCTCGTCATCGGACAGGTCGCGGATCGAACGATAGCGCATCGTCTTGCCGAACTCGTGTTCCAACTCGCGCCGCCCGGTCGCGTATATCTTCTTGGCCTCGCGCCCGGCGCCATCGAGCTGCGTCACCGACAGCGTCGATTGGCGGACGTGATCGCGGAACTTGCGCTGCGCGGTGGCGCGGATGCAGGCGGCGTTGTCGTCCTGGAGGATCTCGCCGGCACGCGCGGCCCGGCGCGCGCTCGACGCGAGTTGCGCGGCGTCGAACCGGTGCAGAGCCGGCTCGGCTCGCAACGCGCGGCTGATCGCCTCGTCGAGCACGAGCGCTTCGATACGCGCCGGATCGAGTGTCATTGTTCGCAAGGCAAAGGCCACCCGCGGCCCCGCCTGGTCCGCTGCCCGCAGCAGTGGCAACAGGTCGGGCAGGTCGTCGAGGCCCTCGCGCATGTCGCGCATCGCCTCGGCCAGCGCGCTCAACGTCATGGCCTGGCCATCGACGAGATGACGATCGCACAGCGTGGCAAGGGCTTCGATGGCGGTTATAGCGCGCGCTTCCCGTACGAGCGTTGCGGCCGGATCCGCGGAAGCCTGCGCATTTGCGACCAGCCGGTGGACGAGCACCGGCGCGGCATCGTCGGACCACCTGTCACGCAGTGCGGCCAGCGCATCGGCATCGTCAGTTCCGAACCGCGCGTTCAGCGTAGCGCGCGCGGCGGTGTGCTCCGCCGCCGCGGCTTGGCGTGCTACCAGCCGTTCGAGCACGACGGTGATGCTGGGTTCGACGGCATGCGCCGAGAAATCGTAGCGTTCGTGGATCGTGCGCTTGAGGCGGTTCCAGCTTCCGCTCAGGAACTTGAAAAATCCCGGCTCCTGTCGACGCGCCTGATCCAGCGCGACTTGGGCATCGTCGCGCGATAGCGGATCGGTCCAATGCCCTGCCGCGTCCGCCGCCGCCGCGTGTTTCGAGGCAGCTGCGGCACACGCTGCGCTGGCATCGCGAAACTCGCGCGACGCGGCCGAGGTCGGGTCGAGCAGATCGAGGTTGCCCGCAAGGTTCGTTTGCACCGCCGCCGATGCCGATCGCACCACCACCAGCGCGTCCGCCAGGCTGGTATCCCCCGACACCAGGGTGCCGTTGTCCTCCAGCATCGGATCGATCCGGTCGAACAGCTGCTCGCCGTCTGCGACCATCGCCGACACCTGCGCATAGCATCGCTCGTCGGCGACCGTCGCCGGGGACAGTCTGGCGAACGGATGCTCGGCGAGGCTGTCGAGACCAAACGCGTCGCCGACCGTCCGGTGGATGCGATCCGCCAACGCACGATGTGCGTCCCATTCCGCCAGTGTCGGCAGGCGCTCGCGGGTCACGGGATCGGCCTCGGTCGGCTCGGGCAGCGCGAGCATTCGTCGGATCATCGCCCGCAACGTAACCGTCGAGTCCGTCGGTAGATGCGCCATCGCCCGATCGAACGCCGCGATCCGGCCGAGATGCTGCGACAGCGCCGCGACCGTCCGATCGCGGGTGGCGCGATGATGGTCGATCGCATCGTCGACCTTGTTCCAGCTTTCGTAGCAATCCTTCAGATCGAGGACGAAGCTCTTCTTGTCCTCCTGCGAATCGTGGATCAGGCACGCCAACCGATCGAGCCCGGCCTGTTTCAACCGGTTGAACACCACGTCGAGCGCGGCGCGCTTCTCGCACACGAACAGCACGCGTTTGCCGCGCGCGGCATAGTCCGCGATCAGGTTGGTGATGGTCTGAGACTTGCCGGTGCCGGGCGGCCCCTGGATGATGAAGCTGCGCCCGGTCCGCGCCATCGAGACGGCCGCCTCCTGCGTCGCATCGGCAGGCACCACGCTCCACAGGTCGGACGGTGCAAGCGGCGGCGGCGGCGAGGCCTCGATCGGGCGCGGCTCGATCGAGAACACCGTGTCGAACGACGGCGGCGTGACCCGATCGTCGATCAGCTGGGTATAGTCGCGCACCAGCGACATCTTCTTGTAGTTGAAATTCGCCAGCGTGACCTGCGTCAGGTCGATCTCCCACGAGAACCGGTGACCTTCGCCGCCGGCCAGCGCGAAGGACGTCGCTTCGGCCTCCGCCGCCATGCGATCGGGCCGTGGCGGCATCGCCGCCCCCACCGCAATCCGTTGGGGCAGCGGGCTCGGCTTCACGTATTTCTCGAACAAGGCGAGCCCGAGCGGCCGGTAATCGTCGCGATCGTAGCTGAACTCGGGTCGCGTGATTCCCTGGCTGCCGGCCGTCGCGCCGCGACGACGCTGGAACACACGCAACCGCTGGACGGCCTTCTGGTGGATCAGCTGGATTTCCGGCTTGGTCTTCAACGCGAGCGCCACGCCGGGCTCGGTGCGCTGGATCTGCGCGAGCAGGTCCGCCTGGATTTCCGCAATCGACGTCTGCGACAGGTCGACCCGCTCGGGCAGCTGGATGTCGTAGAGTTGCCGCAGGTAATGGCGAAGCGCCGGATTGAACTCGGCCTCGGTGTCGGCAATCTGCAGCGAATATTGATCGCGCACGCCTTTCTGCTTGGCGACCTCGACCGGCAGCCACAGCAACGGCGACTGGATGCGCTCGTCCGGCGACTCCTTCAGATTGTGCCAGTGCAGATAGGCGACGACGAGCCTAAGATGGCTGAAACCATATTCGGCGCGATCACGGCGCGTCTCCTGAATGACCCGGTCGAACGCCGATGGCAGATAGGGCTGGTCCTCGAACCGCAGCCATTTCGCGAGGCTTACCTTGCCGCCGCCCAGCACCTCGGCGGCGAATTTCCCATCCCAGGTGCAGAGCTGCTCGGCACGGATCGATTCGAGGCGTATCACCATCGGTACGCTGGCGACGGTCAGGTTCACCGTCGCTTGGGTCGGGCGAAAATGGATCAGCCGGTTGCGGCGCGACAGGTCGAACAGCCGATCGCGCAGATGCGAGAGGACAGCCGCGCGGCGGCTCGGCACGCCGGTCGCCCCCGCCAGAACGCGGTTCACATCCAGCCCGACCGGCTGATCGCGATAGTCTTCCAGCCGGCCTGCCGCCGCCATCAGGTCGCTGGCGCGTTCGTGCCGGTTGAGCGCGGTCATCTCGCCGATCAGCGACGCGATCACCGGATGCAACGCACCGTTGAGCCTGAATAGATTGCCCTGGTCGGCGGAGAAGCGCCTGACGTCGGTTTCGTCGTTGAAGTCGAGCCCGCACGCGAGGCTGGCGAGGATCAGTCCGATCGAGAAGATATCGGTCTGCTCGTCGTGATGGCCGACCTGCTCCTCCCAACTCCGATAGCCGATCCGGTATAAGGGATTCGCCCCTTCCCGCAGGTCGGCACCAGATCTTTCCCCATCCGGGCTGCCGGCGCGCAGATCATCGACTTGCGATCCCGTCTCGATGTCGGTGGTCACGCGGTATTCACCGATCACCCGCAACGCCGACGAGACGCGTGGCTGCGCAGCACGGATGCCCGCTTCGTTCAGTTGCGGCGGGCGCCCATCGGGGCGGGCGAGCGCGAGTTCGCCATCGCGATCGACTACCGCCTCGTCGCCAAGCTCCGCGACCAGTCCGCGCGCGTGCAGCGCGCCGACCTCGCGCATCAACGGCAGCACCGCGCGCAACAGATCCTCGGACGGCACGCTACCGCCATCGGCGGCCAGACGCTGGCGCAGCGTAACGACGGGCTGCATCGAGACGGGCTGGGTCATGCGGAAACCTTGTCGAGCGGCGCGAGGAGGCGGGTGATCGCTTGGCGGTTCATCTTGAGATCGCGCTTGAGCGCCTCGCGAAACGCAGCGAGCCCGTCATAGTCCTGGGCGAGCCGGGCACCGGCCACGAGCATCGCATCGCGGTCGTCGGGATCGGCCATCGCCAGATCGAAGCTGAGCGCGATCAGATACTCGCGCGTTGCCGCGTCGATCCTGGCCGGAGCCAGCGCGGCGGCGTCGATCGGTGTCTCGTCGGGTCCCCAGTCTGGGAAATAGCGCCGCAGCTGCGCCGCCACCGCCTCGCCCCTCGCCGCCGGATCCTTGGCAAGCCTGGCGAGGACGGCGCGCGTCATCGCGGTCATGTCCTGCTGTCGCAGCAGGTCCAGCGTCGCGATCGACAGCGGCCCGCGGATGCGTTCGCTCAGCCATTCCTCCAGGTCGACGTCCGCCCGCCACCATTTGTCGAGCGCTTGAGCGCGCAGGAATATCTCCGGATGCGTGACGCCCTCCGCCACCGGCTTGGTCGCCTCCAGTTCGGCCGCCTGTCGCAGATACGCCTCGGCGTCGACGCTCAGCAAGCCGGTCATCGTCTTGACCAACGTCGCGATCGCGGGTGCGGTGGCGTTTGCGGCAACCGCGCCGCCGCGATCGGCATAAAGTTCGGTTGAGAGCCGGTAGATCCGCGCGGTCTCGGCATGGCTGGGGGCTGCGTTCGGATAGGCCAGCACATGATCAAGAACCGTGGTGGCGACGTGATAGATACCGCCCTCGATCGACCAAAGCTTGTAGTGCGCCAGTTCATGACCGAACAACGCGACACGCTCCGCGCGCGACAGTTTTTCGAGCACGGGGCCGTACAGCACGAGGTGGATTTCACCGGGCACATACCAGAGCGCCGCGTTCATCGTGCTGTCGGGCGCCTGATAGATCGTCACCGGCGCTTCGACCGCCAGCGCCGCCAGCACAGCCCGACAATCCTCGTAGATCTCTGGATGCGCCGCGACGTCGAGCCGGTAATTCTGCCGCAACAGCGTCGCCCGCACCTCTTCGACCTGCTCCCCACGCGTCTCCTGCGCCATCGCCCAAGCCCAGATCTCAGGCTCCGACGTGGTCAGGTATCCGACGACCGCACGATGATACGCAAGCGGTTCCAGTGTTGGTACAACGGTCAAATTCAGTCCCCCGGCTGCCGACACCCTAGGTTCCTGCGAACGTTCGTCCAGCCACGTCTTTCCCGGACCGGACGTTTCCAGTGGGTAAGGGATCTGCGGGAGCTACCGGTTTTTGTCTTCGGCTAGATTTAGCACGCTGATTTGCCGCCTCAGCGTCGTTCCCTCACGACGATGCATGGTTCGGCGAAATCTGCATCTGGAACCGTCCGGCAGTGCCGATCCGTCGACGAGGCAGCATCGTCAACGAATGGCGCGAAAACGTTCAAAAGAGCGAGTCAGCCAATGGCCGCCGACTGAGCACCAGCGCTGACAAACGTACCTGACCGACATCCGCCATCTGTCCTCGACAATAAGTCGATCCAGTTACGGACATGCAACGTCAGAAAACGGAGTGGACCAGTATAGGTGTACGCCGCAAAACGATCACAGCCCCACAATACGTGGCGTTACCAATAGCCGCCACCGCGGCATCTGAGACTCGGCGAGATCGCCAGCTAGCAGGGTCGATGCGTTGGCAAAAATGGCGGAGACGGAGGCAGTTAGAGCCAGTTTCC
>Ga0308164_10001948_pt1 | contig 21871 bp, 19 predicted proteins | sample PhyTR2_FD_201031 | JGI IMG/M metagenome (GOLD analysis project Ga0308164, IMG submission 201031) | Phyllosphere microbial communities from UC Gill Tract Community Farm, Albany, California, United States - DLSLT.R2 | ecosystem: Host-associated > Plants > Phyllosphere > Unclassified | place: USA... | reverse complement strand
ATCCGTGTCATCGATCGGCGACGCGGCCTGCCGGTCAGCCTGGCCATCTTGTACGTCGCAGCGGCGCGCAGGCTGGGCTGGTCGGCCAATGTCTTGGACGTAACAGGACATGTCCTCGTGCTGATCGGCGATGACGCCGCGCCGGTCATCATCGATCCCTTCTGCCGTGGGCAATCGGTCAGCAAGGACCGGCTCATGGCGCTGATCGCTGCGGTAGATTCGTCTCCCGCGGCCGTGCGGCATGTCGCGGCGATGCCCAACCGCGCTGTGCTGATCAGGCTCCTGCTCAACCAGGCAACGCGTGCGGAGCAGGCTGGCAAGGCAAGGCGTGCGCTCGAACTGTATAGCCGGGTGACGATGATGGCGCCGAGTTACGGTCATGCGTGGTGGGAGCGCGCACGACTGGAGCTTGTCGACGGCGACATCCCCGCCGCGAGGCATAGTTTAACGGCAATGCTGGAGATCACGCGTGATCCTGCGCTCCGTGAGAGGGTGTCGGTGACGCTGGATGTTTTCGGGGCGGGTTCCGCCTGACGCAGTTGGCAGAGTTATAGCTGGGTGGCTGCCGATCCAGCACCGCAGCCGTTGCTGCCATCCAGCATCACCAAGCGTGCGCAGCCAATAGCCGCTATGCCCTGGTTCGACGCAAAGCGGTACAATCCGCGGGAGCGGGCGGACGCATGTCATTCCACCGTCGACTAGACTCTATAGCAATACTTCGCCGTGCCGCGCAGCACTCCGCAGGCCGGCGTCCAGCACCTCCATCACCATCATTGCCTCGGTCCCCGGGACAGGATTTCGTCCTTCTCCCCGGATCGCGGCGCCCAGATCGTGCCAGAATCTCCGATAGTCGCCGCGGCAGTTCGGCAGTTTCTCGGTTCGCTGCGGATCGCACAGGGTGAGCGAACCCTGGTCGGGATCGTACCCCCAATCCTGACCCCCGGGAGCCTGTCCCGCGACGGTGGCTGCCTCCTGCTGATCGACGCCGTGCTTGATCCAGCTGCCGCCGGTCCCGTGAACGGCAAACCGCAGGCCGTTGGCGGCGACCAGCTTACTGGCATGGAGAATGACCCGCTTGTCCGGATAGCGAAGCAACGCGTGGAAATAATCGGGTGCCGGCGCGTCCGCGCGCAGCGTCGTGATGTCCGCGCAGATCGCCTGAGGACGCCCGAAGAGCACCAGAGCCTGGTCGATGAGGTGCGGGCCCAGGTCCAGCCATGATCCCCCCTCGCGTGCATCTTTCCAGGTCGGGGCCGCTGCAGGACGCCAGCGGTCCAAATGACTTTCGAACTGCACGATTCTGCCCAACCGCCCTTCAGCGATCAGCTTTTGCAGGGTCAGGAAGTCCGCGTCTCGGCGGCGGTTGTGGAAAATCGTGAGCAGCCGATCCGTTGCCTCGCCTGCAGCAAGGACTCGCCGTGCATCGGCGAGCGACGTCGCGAAGGGCTTGTCGATCAGGACGTGCTTGCCCGCTTCGAGCGCCGCGCTTGCGTGTTCAGCATGCAGCGCATCGGGGCTCGAGACGATCACTAGGTCGATGCCCGGTTCCGCCAGCAAAGCCTCGACGCTCGGGAGGACGCGCATCTCGGGGAGGTCGGCATGAACCTTGTCGCGGTCGCGCGACACGACCGCGCGGAGCGCCATGCCGGGCGTCGTGCGAACATAGGGCGCATGGAACGCTCGACCGCCCAAGCCATAGCCAATCAAACCCACCCCGATCGTCTGCATGTTTCGAACCTTTTCCGACCGAAGCGATGGTGCAGTTGTAAGCGGGCTACCCGCTCAAGGTCACGCGCATTTCTGGGGGCGACTGAACGCGGCCACGTCAGCAGATATTACGGGCTTCGCAGCAAGGTGCGGCCCATATCGCCCGACCCGGTTCCCGCTACGCGCCGGCAGATGTGTGACCCGGCGTCCTCAGAAGTCATCAAATCCAAACCGCGCGGGGCTGTTTGGCGTGGTGGACCTTCGATCGGGCGACGTCGCCGCATAGGCCGCTTGACAAAAAAATTACGAAGTGGTTTGTTCCATAATACAACCGGCGTTTCATATATCAACTCGGAGAAATAACATGGGGTGGGCAGGCAATCGCGTTACGGGCGTTTCGGTCTTGGCGTTGGCGGGATCGCTTTGCGTGCTGGCGGGATCCGCGACCGCGCAGGAGCGCGGCGCACCCGCGCAGCCGCCCGCCGCAACCGAAGCGCCGACCCCCGTCAATGCGGCGACGCAGACGACCGATGACACCGGTCTAGCGGAGATCGTCGTCACCGCCGAGAAACGGCCGTCCACGGCGCAGCGCACCGCTGTGGCGCTCGACGTGTTCGACGCCGAAACGCTGCAGAAGAATGGCGTCGGCAACATCGCGCAGCTCGCCAATTTCTCGCCCAGCATCAGCATCGGCCAAAGCGCGGGTGCATCGATCGTGACGATCCGCGGCGTATCCAGCCGCGACACGACCGAAATCGGCGATCCGGCGGTCGCGATCAGCATCGACGGCGTCTATCTGCAGCGTCCGACCGGCATGAACGCCAGTTTCTACGATCTCGACCGGGTGGAGGCGCTGCGCGGGCCACAAGGCACGCTGTATGGCCGCAACGCGACCGGCGGCGCGATCAACATCATCACCAAGAAGCCGACCAACCGGACCGAAGGCTATGTCTCGGTCGATGCCGGCAACTACAAGACGATCAACGTCGATGGCGCCGTCAATACGCCGCTAACCGATACGCTGGCGACGCGCCTGTCGTTCGTCAGCCGCTACAACCAAGGATACCGCGACAACGGCGCGGGAGGGCGCGGCGACGACAACAATGCCAAGGGCGGGCGCCTGCAGTTCCTGTGGAAGCCGGCGGACCGGCTGAGCGTGCTCGTCGGCGGCAGCTACCTGAAGCAGGGTGGCACGGGCTCGGTCTACAACAATGTGGCAACCGGTCCGGCAGGCCTCGCTGCGGTTCGTCCGCCGGAAAAGGCGCGGGGCGCGACGCACTTTGGCCTCAACTACGCCGGTTATTTCGATACCGAGATCGCGACCGCCAACGTGCAGATCGATTATGACCTGAGCTTTGCGACCGCGACGTACATCGGTGGCTATAACCGTACCAACTATAATCACAGCTGGGACAACGACGGGGGCACGCGCCAGGGCTATATCTATACCCGGGACGAAGTCTCGAAGGACCAGAGCCATGAACTTCGGCTGGCCTCGAACAACCCGTTCGGTTTCCGCTGGCAGATCGGCGCGTTCTATTTCAACGAAGACCTCGATCTCCACAACCGCTTCGATCTGACGAACGCGAGCAATGTGAACGTCAACCTCCGCGAATATTTCTTCGACGTCGATACGAAGTCCTACGCGTTCTTCGGGCAGGCATCCTACGACCTGAGCGAACGGCTGAAGGTAACCGGCGGCGTCCGTTATTCGAACGACGAGAAGAGCCGCTTCGGCCCGCAATATGTCGGCGCGCTGACGCAGAACGTGAACGGTGGAACCGCCGTGCGCGCGTTCAGTATCGAGAACAGCTCGAGCAAGTCGGACAAGTTCACGTACCACGCCGGTCTCGACTTCCAGGCGACGCCGCGCAACCTGCTCTATGCGAAGTTCGACACGGGCTACAAGGCTGGCGGGTTCAACAATTTTGACCTTGGGCAATATGAACCGGAGACGCTCACCGCCTATGAGGTCGGATCGAAGAACAGGTTCCTGAACAACGCGTTGCAGGTCAATATCGGCGCCTATTATTACCAGTACAGCGATCAGCAGGTCAGTCAGTTCGTGGCCGCGCAGGCATCAACGCAGATCGTCAATGCCGGCGAGTCGGAAATCTATGGCGCCGAGGCCGAGGTCACCTGGAAGATTGCCAAGGATGATCAGCTCGATGTTTCGGCATCCTATCTCCACGGCGAATTCACTGACCTTGCGGTCGGCAACGGCACGAGCAATCTGGTGCTGGACGGCAATCGCACGGTGCAATCGCCGCGCTGGTCGGTGACTGGTGGCTATCAGCATGACTTCCATCTTCTCGGCGGCGTGCTGACCCCGCGGGTGCAGAGCCAGTACCGATCGTCGTCTTTTTTGACGATCTATAACCGCGCCAACGACCGGCAGGACGGGTTTTCACGGACCGATGCCAGCCTGACCTATGCGCCGGACGGGTCGAGCCTGAGCATCCAGGCCTATGTCCGCAACATCGAGAACACCGTCGTGATTTCGAATGCCGAACAGAGCGCGCTCTATGCTGGCGTCCGGTATCAATATGACGCCCCGCGCACCTATGGCGCCCGCCTGCTGTTCAACTTCTGACGATCCTGCCGCACCGTCGCGTGTGCGGCGGTCCGGCGACCGGGAGATACGAGATGATCTTGCAAACGGCGCTGGCAGGCCTGACGCTGCTTGCCACCGGCGGACCGGCGGCGGCCACGGTTCAGCCGACCGTCGAAAGTCGCGTTGCGCCCATCCTGACGATCGCGGGAAAGCGCTTTCGCGACCTGAACAAGAACCGCCGTCTCGATGCGTACGAGGATTGGCGACTGCCCGTCGACCGGCGCGTCGCCGACCTGATCGCCCGGATGACCGTCGCGGAGAAGGCGGGACTGATGATGTTCGCCTCGCATTCTGGATTCGTCGGTCCGAACGGAACGCTGCGCCAGGAATTGGCCCCGCCACCGCCCGGTGCGCTGAAGTCGCCGGTGAACGTCGCCGGCGTGCCCGGGTTCGACCGTGCCGACAAGCCGTCGCCGCGCGTGCTGGTGCTCGACAAGCATGTCCGGTGGATAGCGACATCGCCCGGCGGCACGGCCGGCGATGCGGCGCGCTGGTCGAACGCGATCCAGGCGTTGGCCGAAAGCGACAGACTGGGCATCCCGATGATGCTGGCAGCCGATCCGATCCACACCACCAATCGCCTGCCGGGCGGATCGCTGCCGCCGCCCGACCGTGTCAAGATCACCTCGAGCTGGCCCGACCAGATCGGACTGGCGGCGATCGGCGATACCCGGGTGGTGGAGAATTTCGGCAGGATCGGTGCCTCGGAATATCGCGCGCTGGGCTATCGAATGGTGATCAATCCGCTGGCTGACTTGACGACGGAGCCACGCTGGAACCGGATACCGGGCACGTTCGGCGAGGATGCCGGACTGTCGGCCCGGCTGGTCGCGGCGTATGTCGAGGGGTTCCAAGGCAAGACGCTTGGTGCCGACAGCGTGCTGACGGTCGTCAAACATTTCCCCGGCGACGGGCCGGTCAAGGACGGGCTCGACCCACACAATCCCTACGGCCAGCACCTGGTCTATCCCGCCGGCATGCAGGCGTATCACCTGCAGCCGTTCCGCGCTGGGATTGCGGCCGGCACCGCGGCGATCATGACGTCGTACGGCATTCCCGACGGGATCGACACGGTGGCCTCCGCGTTCTCGAAGCCGCTGGTGACGGGCCTCCTCCGCGGCAGGTTGGGCTATCGCGGCATCGTTGTAAGCGACTGGCTACACGCGATGCCCTGGGGCGTCGAGGCGCTGTCGAAGCGGGACCGCGAGGGGCGGATGATCGTTGCGGGGGTGGACCAGTTCGGTGGCGAACACGAAACCGGCTATCTGCTCGACCTCGTGAAGACGGGCGCTGTGAGCGTGGCGCGGATCGACGTGTCGGTCCGCCGCATCCTTTCGCCGATGTTCGCGATCGGGCTTTTCGAGAACCCGTATGTCGATCCGGCCGCTGCAGAGCGCATCGTCCGCTCGCCGGCCTTCACCGCCGCGGCAGCCGATGCCGAACGCCGTGCGATCGTGGTGTTGAAGAACGCTGCCGTGCTGCCGCTGAAACCGGGTGCGCAGCTGTTCCTGTCCGGCTTCGCGGCACCGCCCGCGGCGCTCGCATCGCGCGTGACGGGCACTGCGGCGCAAGCGGAGGCGATCGTCGTAAAGGTGAACGCGCCGTACCGGGTGAACAGGACCGGCCAGGCTTTCTTCAAGGGCACGCATGAGGGGCCGGTGTCCTATAAGGGTGCCGACAACGCGTCCGATCTCGCGGCGATCAAGACCGCGGTGGCGACCGGCAAGCCAGTGATCGTCGTCATTAGCATGGAGCGTCCCTCGGTCGTCACCGACTTCGTCGGCGATGTCGGGGCACTGGTTGCGACCTTCGGGTCGGACGATGCGGCGGTTGCCGACATCCTGACCGGTGCGGCGCGGCCATCGGGCAAGCTGCCCTTCGATCTGCCAGCCGACGAGGCGGCGGTGGAGGCACAAAAGGCCGACGCCCCGCACGACTTCGCCCGCACGGCATTCAGGCAAGGCTTCGGCCTGACCTATCCCAACTGACGCTTATACTAAGGCTAGACTTCACATGCAGACGAGCGCTGCCGTCATCGACGGCCCTACCAAACACGCCCCGGCAATCCAGACAACGGTCGGCAATGTCATCGTCCGATTGCTCGAGCATTGGGGCATCGGTCATGCCTTCGGCGTGATCAGCATCCACAACATGCCGATCCTCGATCCGCTCGGCGAACGCGGCAATATCCGCTTCATCCCGGCACGTGGCGAGGCCGGCGGGTTGAACATGGCCGATGCCTATGCGCGCGTATCAGGCAATCTGGGTGTTGCCTTCACTAGTACCGGCACCGCGGCAGGCAATGCCGCAGGCGCGATGGTCGAGGCGCTTACCGCCGGATCACCGGTGATGCACATCACCGGGCAGGTCGACCTGGAGCATCTCGACCGCAACCGTGCGTATATTCATGAGGCGCCAGCGCAGTTCGAGATGCTCAGCGCAATCTCCAAGCGTGCGTTCCGCATCACGTCGCCCGACGAACTGGTCGCGACCATGGTCGCTGCCGCCGAATGCGCGCTGTCGGCACCGACCGGCCCGGTCAGCATCGAGATTCCGGTCGATATCCAGGGGGCGGCGATGGCGCTGCCGACGGAGCTGCCTGCGCTGGCGCCAGCGCGCCCGGCCACCTCGGAAGCCGATATCGACGCAGTGTTCGCAATGCTGAAGGCCGCACGCCGGCCGATGCTGATGCTCGGCGGCGGTGCGCGGGGTGCCGAGGCGGAGGCGACCGCCCTTGCCGATCTCGGCGTGCCGATCGTCACGTCCACCAACGGGCGTGGGATCGTGCCGGAGACCCACCCGCTATCGCTGGGCGCGTTCAACTGCACGACCCAGGTGCAGGACCTGTACGACGCGTGCGACCTGCTGATCGTCGCGGGTTCGCGGCTGCGGGGTAACGAGACCTGGACGTACAAGCTGCGGTTGCCACGCCCGCTGGCAGTGATCGATGTCGATGCGACCGCCGATGGCCGGACCTATGCCAACGACCTGTTCGTGCACGGCGATGTGAAAGCGATGCTGTCTGGGCTCGTATCGCGACTGATGGCGGACGCGGGCGAACGGGATCCGGCTCTTGAAGCAGAAATCGCCGCGGCACGGACGGCGATGCAGTCTGCCTTGCGCGGGGGGCTTGGTGCCTATGCCGAGATGGTCGACGCGGTGCAGGCGGCGATCGGCGACGAAGCGGCCTGGGTCCGCGACGTCACCGTGTCCAACAGCACCTGGGGCAACCGCTATCTGCGGGTCGGCCACAGCCGTGCGGGTGTTCACGCTGTCGGCGGTGGCATCGGGCAGGGGCTGCCGATGGCGATCGGTGCAGCGCTGGCCTCGCCCGCGGGTGCGATCGCCCTGTCGGGGGACGGCGGGCTGAACCTGTGTCTCGGCGAACTGGCGACGATGGCCGAGGAACAGCCCGACATGACGCTGATCCTGATGAACGATGCCGGCTATGGCGTGATCCGCAATATCCAGGACGTCGACTACGGCGGGCGCAAGCATTTCTCCAACATCCTGGTCCCCGATTTCGGCAAGATCGCCGAAGCGCTGGGGTTGCGACACGAGAAGGTGACCGCGGTGGCCGACTTCGCCAAGGCACTGGCTCGCGCGAAGGCCGTGAAGGGCGCGGCTATCGTCGAAGTCGATATGATCGCGATCGGGCCCTATCCGACGAAGTTCGCCGGGCCACCGAAATTGGTGCAGTGACGATGGCCGGCCGCGCGCCCCTCCGCATCGGCTTCATCGGCGATGGCGGTATTTCGCGCTCGGTGCGCGAGACGCTGTCGGTCGATTGCGGCATGGACTTCGTTGTCACCGGCGTGCTCAGCCGCCCTCAAGCGGCCGAGCACGTGCCGGTTCATTCGGTCGAGGATCTGCTGGCCACCCGACCCAATGTCGTGGTCGAATGCGCGGGCCATGGCGCGGTCGTGGATTGCGGCGCACAGGTGCTGATGGCGGGCGTTCCGCTGCTGATCGTATCGATCGGTTCGCTGGCCGACGACGCGCTGCTTGCGTCGTTGCGCGCGGCGGCGGAGGCCGGCGGCACGAGGATCATCCTCGCGGCGGGCGCGATGGCGGGGATCGACGCCCTGTCCGCAGCCCGGCTCGGCGGACTGACCCGAGTACGCTATACCGGCCGCAAACCACCCTTCGCCTGGCGCGGCACGCCGGCGGAGGACCTGATCGCGCTCGACGCGCTTGAAGGTCCGACGACCTTCTATCGCGGCACGGCGCGCGAGGCGGCGCTCGCCTACCCGAAGAATTCGAATGTCGCGGCGACGATCGCGCTCGCAGGGCTTGGGTTCGACGCGACCGAGGTCGAACTCGTCGCTGATCCGGATGCTACCGGGAACATTCACGAACTGATGTTCGAAGGGGCAGATGGCCACTTCGACATCGCCATCTGCGGCGCGCCGTCGAAGGCGAACCCCAAGACCTCCGCACTGACTGGGCACAGCATCGCCCGGCTGCTGTGCGGCCTGACCTCTCCGCTCGTCATTTAAGGCTTCCTCATGGACTTTCGCGACATCTTCATCGGCGGCATCTGGCGCAGCGGTGGCGGGGATCTGTGCGAAAGCATCGATCCGTCCGACGGCAGCGTCGTCGCGGTGCAGGGGACGGCATCGCTCGGCGATGTCGATGCGGCGGTCGAGGCGGGGCGGCGGGCTGCAGCCGACCCGGCCTGGCGTAACCTGTTGCCGCATCAGCGCGCGCGGCTCCTCTACCGGATCGGCGATGCGATCGAGGTGGAAGCGGATGCGATCGCTGCGCTGCAGACCCGTGATACCGGCAAGACCCTCGCTGAGACCCGCGCACTCGCGCTGTCGGCGGCGGGGACGTTCCGCTACACTGCAGCCGCGTTGGAGACGCTCGACGATGCCCTGACCACCCCGCGTGGGCCGTATATGACGATGTCGGTGCACGAGCCGATCGGCGTGGTCGGAGCGATCACGCCGTGGAATTCACCGATCGCGAGCGACGCGCAGAAGATCGCGCCGGCGCTCGCGGCGGGCAACGCGGTGATCGTCAAGCCGGCCGAATGGACATCGCTGGTATCGCTGAAGCTGGCACGCATCATCGAAGCGGTCGGGCTGCCGCAGGGCTTGCTGTCGGTCTTGCCGGGGCCGGGGCGGACGATCGGCGATGCGATCGTCCGCCACCGCGATGTCGGCAAGATCGCCTTTACCGGCGGCACCGTAACGGGTCGGCACATCGCCGGCGTCGCGGCGCAGAAACTCATGCCCGTAAGCTTGGAACTGGGCGGCAAATCCCCGACCATCGTGCTGCCCGATGCCGATATCGATCACGCGATCGCGGGCATCCTGTTCGGTGTGTTCAGTTCCACCGGCCAGTCCTGCATCGCGGGCACGCGGCTGTTCGTGCACCGCTCGATATTCGCGGAATTCGTCGATCGGCTGGCTGGGCGGACCAGGGCGCTGCGGGTCGGACACGGTGCCGCGGCGGACACGCAGGTCGCGCCGATGGTCGCCTTTGCCCATCGCGATTCCGTCGCGCGCCACGTCGCCGCGGCGGTCGGACAGGGGGCGACAGTGCTTGCCGGCGGCGCGGCGCCGATCGGAGCGGGCTATGACGAGGGCGCATTCTATCTGCCGACGATCCTTGCCGGCGTGACCAACGAGGCCGCGATCTGTCAGCAGGAGGTGTTCGGCCCTGTGCTGGTCGCGCTGCCGTTCGACGACCTGGACGATCTGGTCTCGCAAGCGAACGACAGCGTCTACGGGCTGGCGTGTGGGATTTGGACGCGCGACTTCGCCGAAGCCTATCGCCTCGCCAGGCGCATCGAGGCCGGCACGGTGTGGATCAACACCTACAAGCAGTTCAGCATCGCGACGCCGTTCGGCGGTGTGAAGGAGAGCGGCCTAGGTCGCGAAAAGGGTCGCGAAGGCATTCGTGCGTACATGCATCAGAAGAGTCTCTATTGGGGCCTGAACGAAAATCCGCTCCCTTGGGCGTGACTGCGCACGTCTCCTATGCGAAACCACTTCGCTGAACTGGGAGTTTCAGTAATGTCGGCGGAAGAGGTGCCCTCCGGGCTGGACGAACGCTATATTGTACCGGGCCTGCAACGCGGCCTGCAGATGCTGCAGACGTTCACCCGCGACCAGCAGGAACAGACGGCCGTGGAGATGGCCAAGAAGGTCGGTATCAGCCGTTCGACCGCATTCCGGATCGTCTATACGCTGGAGGCAACCGGGTTCCTGCGACGGATTCAGGACACCCATCGCTATCAGTTGGGCAGTCGGGTGCTGGAGCTCGGCTACAGCTTTCTGGCTGGCAAGGACCTGATCGAGGTTGCCAGCCCAATCCTGAAACGCCTGCGCGACGATACCCAGACGTCGTCGCATCTCGCCGTGCGCGAAGGGCGCGAGGTCGTGTACGTGGTGCGGTTCCAGGGCAATACGAGCCTTATCTCGGCGATGTCGGTCGGGTCGCGGCTACCGGCACATGCGTCGGCCCCCGGACGCGTGCTGCTGACCGGGCTCCCATTGTCCGAGGTGGTAGCGCTGTATGAGGATTATACGTTCGAGACCTACACGCAGCAGACGCCGACCGGGATGGGCGCGCTGGTCGGGCTGGTCGAGGACGACCGTAAGAGCGGCAGCGTGATCAGCTGGGGATTCTTCGATGCCGGCGTCGCGAGCGTCGCGGCGCCGGTATTTAATGCCGCCAACAAGATCGAGGCCGCGATTTCGGTCAGCTGCCCGATCAACACCTATGCGCGCGACCAGTTCGAGACGGAGGTGCGTGCGCGGGTCGAGGAAGCGGCCGCCGAGATCTCACGCGGGCTGGGCTTCCGGGCGGTCGCGGCGGCCTGACTCAGCCTTCGTCGACCAGCGCCTTCAGATTGCTCAGAAACGCGAGCATAGAGGCGGCCGGACTCTCTGCCACTTCGTGCAGGACGGTGATCCCCCAATGTTCGAGCACGGTGTCCTGCACCGGATCGGGGCGGGCGGTGAAGACGAACGAACCGGGGCGATCGCGCTCGCGCCCCGAATCACGCCAGGTTTGCCACAATTTGTAGAGCGTCATGCGGATGTTCAGGTCTGATACGCTGTAGCCGATAAACAGCAGCGTGCGGCCCAGCGCATCGGCCTTGAACTTGATGTCGAGCGGCGTCTCGGACGTCAGCCGCTCGAAATAGTCGGTCTCGGCCAGCACCAACGTCTCGTCATCGTCGAAATCGCCGTGGAACTTGACGATCTGTGGCAGGCCGTTGTCGGCGTTGACGATGTCGCTGGTATTGGCGACTTTCACGAACGGGCGGTCGTGAAGCCGGTAGGCGGTTTCCAGGTTGTTGTCGTAATTGGTCGTGTAGATGATCGGAAAGTCGAGTGCGACGATCAGGTCGTGGATCGCGGAATCGCGCACGCGTTCCGCAGACACGCTCCAGGTCCGATCCATCCAGCTGCGCAACGGGCCGATGCTGCCATGCTTGAGCCGGTAATATTCGGCGAGCGTCTGATAGCTCCAGCGGTGCGAGCCTCCGTCGTCGAGCCCCAGATCTGCCTGCATGTGTCGGATCAACTCGGACCAGGACGGCAGGCCGACGCTCATCGAGACGCCCGCACCGGCGAACAGGATCGCGCGGCGGCTGCGAACCGCGCGGGCCAACCGCTCCATCGGCGTGTTCATGCCGTTTGCCGCACGGCCGTCATCGGAGCCTCACCGCCGTCTGCCAACGCCGCGGGATAGGGACCGAGCCGTGCGAGCATCATGCACGCCAGCGCCATCACGATCGCACCCGACAGCATCGGCAGTCCATAGCCGCCGGCCAGATCGCGGCCATAGCCGAACAATGCCGGGCCGACCGATGCACCGACTAGGAACACGGCGAGCAACAGCCCATAGATCGCGCCGAAGCAGCGCTGACCGAAATAGCGGGTGATGAACAGCGCAATGACGTCGCTCTCCGCGCCGAAGCCCAGCCCGATGGTCAGCGCAACGAGCATCAGCACGCCGACCGACCCGCTGCCACCAAGCAGCGCTGCCAGCACGAAACCGATCGCCGACAGGCCGAAAAAGGTCATCGCGACACGCGGCACGAAGAAGCGGTCGGCAAGCGCCCCCACCAGGACGCGGCCGATGATCGTCGACAGGCCATAGGTCGCGGCGATCGATGCAGCCTGGGGCGTGCTCATGCCGCGATCGAGCGCGAGGAGCGAGATATGCGGGACCACTCCGGTCAGGGCCGCGGAAGCGAGGAAGATCGCACCGGCCATGCTGCGGAATGCTGGCGTCGCGCGCGCCTGTGCGACGCTCAGGCCGGTCAGGTCCGCGCCGCCGGCACGGCGCGCGCCGGGGTTGGGATGCGACAACAGCGCGTTGACGAGGATCGGCAGGACAACGATCACGCCGGCCATCACCAGCATCGCATGGCGCCAGTCCATCTGCGCGAGCAGCCGTCCGACGATCAGCGGTACCAGCGTGTACCCGAGGCCGAGTCCGGCGGCGGCGATCCCTACGGCCAGCCCGCGTCGGCGCAGGAACCAGCCGGTGATCAGCTTGGTATAGCTGATGCTCTGAGTGCCGACGGTGAGCCCGCCCCACACGAATGCGACCGCGTAGAACAGCGGCAGCGAGCCCCCCATGGTCGAAAGCGCGACGAAGCCGAGCAGCAAGGCCAGCAACGCCGGGAACAGCACGCGGCGAACGCCGACGCGGTCGATTAACGTGCCGGTGATCGGAGATGCCAGGACGCCCGCCACGTTGAAGAAGGTCAGGCTCAGCATGATCGTGCCGCGTGTCCAGCCGAAATCCTGCGCGAGATGCGGCGCGAACAGGCCAAGCGAACCGAAGATCATCGGCCCGGGGCTGAACGCTAGGCCGATAACGGCGGCGAACAGCACGCGCCAGCCGGGATAGGCGGCGGACGATTCCCCAGGGAAGGCGAGTGCGTTCATATGTCGAGCACCAATACCGGGGTCTTCGAACGCGAGCAGCATATCGCCATTTCCGTGCCAGCCTCCCGTTCGTCTTCGGTCAGGATCATGTCGCGGTGGTCGGGTGTTCCCGCGATCACGTTGGTGAGGCAGGTGCCGCATACGCCTTGTTCGCAGGACAGCGGTACATCGATCCCGGCGGCGAGGAGCACCTGTGCAATCGTGCGGTCGCTCGGAATGGCGAACGTTCGCCCGCTGCGCCGCGCCTCTACCGTGAAGCCGTCGCCGGCCGAAGCGATCTCGGCGCCGAAATGTTCGATATGGACCTGCGGCTTCGCCCAGCCCAACCGTTCGGCCGCCGCCGTGACATAGTCGATGAAACCGGTTGGACCGCAGATATACAGATGCGTGCCCGCCGACGGAGCTGCGAGCGTGGCGTCGAGGTCGATTGCATTGCCCTCGTCGTCGATATGGATGGTCAGGCGATCGGCGAAGCTCGTCTGGCGCAGCTCCTCACGAAACGCGGTCCGCGCGCCGCTCCGCGTGCAGTAATGAAACGCGAAGTCGGCATCCAACGCGCGCAACCGATGCGCCATCGCATAGAGCGGCGTCACACCGATGCCACCGGCGATCAGGATCGATCGCTCGGCGTCCTCGACCAGGCGGAACGCGTTGCGCGGTGCGCCGATGCGGATCGTCTGGCCTGGCTGGAACTGGCCGTGAATGTTCGCCGATCCGCCGCGCGATGCCGCCTCCAGCAGGATCGCGAGGCGATAGGCGTCGTTCTTGGCCGGGTCACTGCACAGCGAATATTGTCGGACGACGCCTGGCGCGACGTGCACATCGACATGCGCGCCCGCCTCGAACGCCGGCAGGGGAAGCGCGTCCCGTGCGACCAAGTCGAGCGAGATGATACCGTCGGCCTCGACGGTCCGTCCGACTATCGTGACTTCCAACATGTCCGGGGCGGGGCTCACCATAAACGCACGTTCCACTTTTAGATCAACGTCTCAAATGCGAACTATATTGCTCGCCGTGTCAATCTGTTTCCGATGTTTCGGGGCCAATATGAGCACATAAATTTGCTTGACGGTATCCCGTGTCGCATCATAGCATCCCAAATCGAAGACGACGTTTCATATATCAAGCAGAGGGGGTTCGATGCGCGATACCAATTTCTTCTTGCAGCCGGGTGGGGCGCCAACCGTCAATGGCGGTGGTGGCGGATACATCGAGAATCCCGCAGTAGTCGAAAATATCGTGTTTCAGACCCGTGGCGCGGCGCTTGGGACATTCGAGGCACGACTGGCCGACGATCTGATGCAGGTATTCGGCGCCGGCGCCAAGGATCTCGACGATGTCGTGCAGGGCCTGAACGCGACGGGAAGCCGTGACGTGCACGGCGAGGCATGGACCGACGCCAGCTTCACTGCGCAGATGGCAGTGTCGGCCGCCGCTACCTTTGCTACCGTCGAAGGAGACGACACCCGTGGCTGACGCAGCGAACCCCATCGAGGCCCGGTTGAATGCCGGCGTGCGTAATCTTTGGTACCCGGTTGCCGCAAGCTGGATGGTACGCGACAAACCGCTCGGCATCACCCGACTGGGTGAAAAGATCGTGCTGTGGCGCGATGCCGATGGTCTTGTCCAGGCAGTCGATGATCGCTGCCCGCACCGCGGCGCCCGGCTTTCGATGGGTTGGAACCTCGGCAAGACGCTCGCCTGCTGGTATCATGGCGTCGAGGTCGATGGCGAGGGCCGCATGGCCAAGGTGCCCGCGGTCGCCAATTGCGTGACCGAGGGGCGCAAGCTCAATACCGTCTATCCGCTGATCGAGCGGGCCGGCGCGATCTTCCTGTGGTTCGGCGATGCGGGTGTCGAGCCCACGCCGCTCGACCTGCCGGACGAATGCAATGGCGGCGAATGGGAAGCGATCCTGTGCACCGCGCACTGGAACTGCAATTACCGCTATGCCGCCGAGAACGTGATGGATCCGATGCACGGCGCCTATCTGCATTCGGTGTCGCATTCGATGGCCGACGGCGACAAGACCGCGACGATGCAGGCGCGCAACACGCCGACCGGCTTCGTGTTCGAGAAGACCAGCCAGAGTGGCGTCAACTTCGACTGGACCGAGTTCGGCGCGACTGGCGCCTATTGGCAGCGTTTGTCGATCCCGTACCGCAAGACCGCAGGACCCGGCGGATCCTTCTTCATCGTCGGCATGGTCACACCGGTCGATGAAACCCGATGCCGCGTGTTCTTCTGGCGCTGCCGCAAGGTCGAGGGATGGCAGCGCGACGCGTGGAAATTCCTGTACCGGGCGAAGCTGGAGGGCTTGCACTGGGTCGTGCTCGAGCAGGATCGCCTGATCCTTGAAGGCATGGACGACGATGCGCGCAGCCATGAGGCGCTGTACGCGCACGACGCCGGGCTGGTCCGGTTGCGCCGGATCATGACCCAGGAAGCCAAGCGTCAGGTCGAGGCAGTCGCCGCGCGTACGACTGCCCAGGCCGATCCGGCGTTCGTCACGGTCGCCTGACGTGTCGGTGCCCGGCCTCAAACGTGGAATCGCGATCCTGCGGTTGTTTCAGCGCGACCGCGCCTTGCTGGCGCCGGCCGAGATCGCCGCGGAACTCGCGATCCCGCGGTCGACGGTCCACCGCCTGCTGGTCGAACTGTGCGAATTGGGACTCGTGCGGCGCAGCGGTGATGGCCGCTATGGGCTAGACGTCGGCGTACTGTCGATCGGGTTCGAATATCTCGCGTCTAACGACGTCGCGGCGATGGCGGGGCCGGTGCTGGAGGCCTTGCGCGACGAGACCGGCTGGTCGACGCACCTCGCTGTTCGGCAGGAGCGATCGGTCGTCTATCTCTGCCGATACGCCAGCCGCGCCGCCATCTCTCGCAACGTGACCGTGGGCAGCTCGCTGCCGGCGCACGCGACGTTGATGGGGCGGGTCTTGCTCGCCGATCTCGAGCCGACCGAGTTGCGCACGCTTTATGCCGATGCGACCGACGAACTTGGCAGGGGCGGGCCCAATGCGCCGCGCAGCATCGGCGACCTTCAGCATCTCATCGATGCGGACCGATCGCGCGGATACGCGTCTGCGGTCGGCTTTTACGAAGCCGGCGTGCGCGCCGTCGCAGCGCCGGTGCGCGACATGTCGCTGTCGGCAATCGCCGCCATCAACGCGACGGCGGTGGGCGGCGATACGTCCGATCTGCCACGCGTCGCCGCCGCGGTCGCCGAGGCGGCAGCCAGGATTTCGCGATTGATGGGCGCCCCCGCGGCGATGCCTGAAATCGCCTTCGCCAATATGGAGCACGAGAAATGGGTCTGACGGGTATCGATGCGGTCGTTTTCGGCGCCAACGATCTGAACGAGGCACGACACTTCCTCGACGATTGGGGTGTCACGGATGCCGGAAGCGACGCGGACCAGCTGCGCTACACCACTCGCGACGGCACCGAAGTGCTGGTGCGCTCGACCTCCGATCCCGCGCTGCCACCCGCGATGCAGGAAGGACCAACGCTGCGCCAGGCGATCTGGGGGCTGAGCGATCAGGCGGCGCTCGACGCGCTCGCCGCGCGGATCGGCGACGCCGGAACGGTGCGCGACGGGTTGCTGACCGCGACCGATCCCAACGGCCTGTCGCACGCCTTCCGCGTGACAAGGCGCCAGCCGGTTGTCGCTGACGCGCAGGACGTGAACGGTCCCGGTCTCGCGCGTCGCGTCGATCTGCGCTCGCCGATCTATATGCAAGCCATGCCGATCATGGTCGGCCATATCGTCCTGTTCGTCGACGATTTGGACGCCTCGCTGGACTTCTTCCTGAACACGCTCGGCTTCGTGGTCAGCGACAGCTATCCGGGCCACGCCGCGTTCTTGCGCGCGCAGACGCCGGGGCCGCACCACGACGCCTTCATCCTGCGTCGACCGGGCAAGCCTGGCCTCAATCATGTGGCCTTCACCGTCAGCAACATCCACGAGGTATTCGGCGGCGGGCTCGCGATGAGCCGCAAGGGCTACGAAACCGATATCGGCCCCGGCCGCCACCCGATCTCGTCGGCCTATTTCTGGTATATCAAAAGCCCCTTCGGCGCGTCGCTTGAATATTACGCCGACGACGACTGGTGCACCGATCAGTGGGAAGCGCGCGAATATGAGCGGCGACCCGAACTGTTCGCCGAATGGGCGATCGCCGGCGGCATCGACGGCCATACCCGTCGCCAGGCGCGTGCGGCCTGATCCTCTAAGTCCTTCCCCTATCATCACGGAGCCGGCCATGTCCGACACGATCGACCAGACTCGCAAGACAAGTATCGTTCCTGAAGGCAAGACGCTCGAGGAATGGATCTCATCGCGCCTGGCGCGGTACGAGACCCGGAAGCTGGACTGGAACGCGTTGAAGTTCCAGGCGGATTTCGACCCAAAGTACAAGCGCGCACAGATGCGCTACGTCGGCACCGGCGCGACCGGTATCGCCAGCGACACTAATACCGTGGCGGCCGAGCATTTCACCTTTTCGACGATGGTACTGCCGGCAGGCTGCGAAGGGCCGCTGCATCTGCACGACGATGTCGAGGAGGTGTTCTTCATCCTGAAGGGCAACAAGGTGAAGCTGATGTTCGAGAGCGAGGGCGAATATTTCGAGACCTATGTCCGCGAACGCGATCTCGTATCGGTTCCCGCGGGCGTGTATCGCGGCCTGGTCAACGAAGGCATCGAAGAGGCGCTGATGATCGTGTGCCTCGGCACCAACGTGCCCGAGACGCCGACCTATCCGTCGTCGCACCCGCTGTCGCAGATCAAGCGCGACAAGCGGGCGCTGGCGCAGAACTGATCGGCGTCCAGTTGGCACGCTATGTCGAACCTCCGCTACGGTCGGCGAGGGTTGCCGGCCGGGCAATGGCGTGGCGTGAGGCATCACCGGAACGGGCGGCGGAGCAGGGGCGGGAACCTTCGGACCGATTACCGCTCGTCCTGCTCCACGGCATCGGGTCGAACGCGCGGGCTTGGGCAGGGCAGTTCGCCACGTTCGCCAGCCGGCGGCGGGTGGTCGCCTGGAACGCGCCGGGGTACGCCGGAAGCGACCCGCTGGATACGGCATGGCCCGTCCCTGACGACTATGCCGATGCACTGGCAGGGTTGCTCGATCATCTCGCGATCGCGCGGTGCGTGCTGGTCGGTCAGTCGCTGGGTGCGGTAACCGCCACCGCCTTTGCGACGCGTATGCCGCACCGTGTGGCTGCGCTCGTGCTGGCTAGCCCCGCTGCGGGATACGGCGTCGCGGCGGGCGCTACGCTGCCCGACGCCGTCGCGCAGCGGATCGTTGATCTCGATGCGCTGGGCCCCGCCGGGTTCGCCAACGCGCGCTATGCACGGCTATTGAGCGACACGGCGTCGACCGAGGCGCACGCGATCGTCCGGCGCGCGATGACGGAGGTCGAGCCACGCGGCTATGCGCAGGCGGCTCGGCTGCTTGCCGGCGCAGATCTCGTCGCGGCGGTGACCGTATTGACCGTGCCGACGCTTACGGTCTGGGGTGACGCGGACGTCGTGACGCCGCCGGCGACCTGTCGCTGCGTCGCGGACGCGGTGCTCGGCGGCCGATCGGTCGTGCTGTTCGGCGGTGGCCACGCGGTCGCGACCGAAATGCCGGATATGTTCAATGCGACGCTCGCGCCGGTCCTGGCCGATGCCGATGCGCGCTTGGGAGGGATGTCATGGACCTGAAGCTTGCAGGCCGCGTCGCGGTCGTCACCGGAGGGTCGTCGGGCATCGGCCTGGAAACCGTCCGGATCCTGCTGACCGAAGGCGCGCGCGTCCTTAGTTGCGCGCGCGGCGAGGCGGGGCTGGCGGCATCGCGCGAGCGGTTGACGGCGGAGGGTGTTGCGGTTCACGGCCTCGTCACACAGGCATGCGATGTTCTGGACGAGGCGGCGGTAGCCGCACTGGTGGCGACTGCGGCGGATCGCTTCGGGCGCGTCGACATTCTGGTGAACAATGCTGGGCAGGCGCGCCTCGGCACATTCGCCTCCACGCTCGATGCCGATTGGGAAGCTGAACTCGCGCTCAAATTCTTCAGCGTCATTCGTCCGGTGCGCGCGTTCCTGCCGATGCTGCGCGACAGCGATGCCGCGGCGGTCGTCGTCGTGAATTCGCTGCTGGCCAGGCAGCCCGAGCCGCATATGGTGTGCACGTCGGCGGCGCGCGCGGGCGTGCAGAACCTGGTCAAGTCGCTCAGCGTCGAACTGGCGCCATCGATCCGGGTCAATGCGATCCTGCTCGGCACCGTTAACAGTGGCCAGTGGGAGCGGCGCTATGCCGAGCGCGGCAAGCCCGGCCAGTCGATGGAAGACTGGCTCGCAGAACTGGCACGCGAGAAGTATATCCCGCTCGGCCGCTTCGGCAAGCCCGAGGAGCCCGCCGCGGCGATCGCGTTCCTCGCATCGCCGGTCGCTGGCTTCATTACCGGAGCCGCACTGGAAGTCGCCGGCGGGGTTTCGCGCTTTGCGTAAGGCGGTCGTTCGCCGGGCGCTGGCGTTGCTTGCCCTGTTGGGGAGTCTTGCAGTGGCGACGGAGGCGGCGGTTCCGGCGCCGCGGGCGCGTGTCGTGCTGACCTATCTGCTGCCGGCACCGCGCGATGCGATCGTGTTCGCGCCCTATGTGCTGGCTGAGCATGACGGTCTGTATGCCAAGGCCGGGCTCGACGTCCGGTTCAAGACCGTGTCCGGCGGCGCGAACGTCGGTGCGGCATTGGCGCGTGGCGAAGGAGATCTTGGCGGCGCGGTCGGCGATACGCCGATGTTACTGCGCGGCAAGGGGATCGGCGTGCAGGGCGTTGCCCTGCTCGGCGAGCATGCGTTTCTGACGCTGATGATGCGCAAGGGGACGACCCTCGACGCGGCAGGCTTGCGCGGCAAGCGCTTCGGCGTGCCCTCGCTGCAGGATACGTCCTATTACGCTCTCGCGGCATTGATCCGCGGGACGGGGTTGTCGCTGGCAGATGTGACGATCCGCGCCGCGCCGCCCGCCGATCTGATTGCCGCGCTCGGCGCGGGTGATCTCGCCGGCATCGTCGGAACCGTCGATTGGGGCGTAAAGGCCGAACGCGCCGGCGTGGCGCTGGATTATCATCCCGCGGACACGGTGTTTCCCGCGCTGGCGCAGGTCGTGATGGCCTCCGACTCGGCCATTGCGCAGCGACCGGACGCCATCCGCGGTTTCGTTTCCGCGACGCTGGCCGCCATCGCGTCGATCCAGCGGGATCCCGTGGCAGCCGCAACCCGCTATGCCGCGGCGGTACCGCAATCCGGATACAGCCACGCCGAGATCGTGCGGGTGTTTCGGCTGCTTTCCTCGCAAATCTACGGCCGCACGCGCGGGCGGTTCGACCCGAAGCGGATGGCTGCCGCCGCGCACGCTGCAAGCGACCTGAAGCTGCTCCCGGCCGGATCATCCGCGCGCAGCAGCTATACCAATGCTCTCACGGGCTGGCGTTGACGCGCAGCCCTGAATTTGACGGAAGGACGGACGACGATGACCCAATTGCAGGGACGGACGATCGTGGTGACGGGCGCTGGCCGCGGACTGGGCGCGGCGTTCGCCGAAGCCTGCGCGCAGGCCGGAGCGCGTATCGTCATCGGCGAACTGATGCCCGAACTGGGTGAGGCGACTGCTGCTAAGCTGCGCAGCGAGGGGTACGACGTGACCTTCCTGCCGCTCGACATCGGCGATCCCGGCGCGGTCGACACCTTCGCCACGACGCTGGAGGCACGGTTCGGCGCAATCGACGGTCTGCTGAACAACGCGGCGCTTGCCACCGGGATCGGCGGCAAGGCCTTCGAGGAGATCGACATCGACACCTGGGACCGGGTGATGCGGATCAACGTGCGCGGCACCTGGTTGATGATAAAGGCGCTGGCACCGCTGCTGCGGCGCTCGTCGCTTGGCGGACGGATCGTGAACCTCGCGTCGGACACCGCGCTGTGGGGCGCGCCGCGCCTACTGCATTACGTGTCGAGCAAGGGCGCGGTGATTAGCATGACACGGTCGCTGTCGCGTGAACTCGGCACTGATGGCGTCACGGTAAACGCCTTGGCGCCAGGCCTCGTGCGCGTAGAAGCAACGGAGTACGTCCCCCAACAACGCAAAGATCTTTACGTGCAGGGTGCCGCGATCCAGCGACCGCAAGTCCCTGACGATACGGTCGGGGCGGCAGTTTTCCTGCTGGGGGATGCGTCCCGATTCATCACGGGTCAGATACTTCCGATCAACGGTGGCTTCATTTCGGCATGAGACTCGGTCCGACCGTAGGGAGATCCGTAAGCGTCGTAAGGTAGGGCGTGCTACGTTTACTTCGGCAAGTCCATTAGTAGGTTTCGCCGCCCCGAAGTGACGGCGCCTCGCTTCATCCGATCATTCTCGAGATCCCGGTTTAGGGCGCTCATCTCAGTCGGCAAGACAGAACAGAGGTGAACAGACGAACGACCGTCGGGTTTCGGAAAAAACGCGGACACAGCTAGGGTCAGGACCCATTGATGTGAGAGGCGCGATCTGATTCAGGCTCCGTGAGGAGAGCGTGGATGAGCGACCTGTACTGGCTGACGGATGAGCAGATGGCGCGTCTGCAACCGTTCTTTCCCA
>Ga0308164_10001945_pt1 | contig 21895 bp, 20 predicted proteins | sample PhyTR2_FD_201031 | JGI IMG/M metagenome (GOLD analysis project Ga0308164, IMG submission 201031) | Phyllosphere microbial communities from UC Gill Tract Community Farm, Albany, California, United States - DLSLT.R2 | ecosystem: Host-associated > Plants > Phyllosphere > Unclassified | place: USA... | reverse complement strand
GACGCTGCTGCTGCCGCTTCGCAAGCTGCTTCGGCCGCTGCTGACGCAGCTGCTGCTGCTTCGACCGCCGCTTCGGCTGCCGCTTCGAAGTAATTCGAACAGCATTGAAAAAACCGGCCTTCGGGCCGGTTTTTTTACGCCTGCAGGTTTTACGGCGACCATAAAAAAACCGGCGCGGACGCCGGTTTTAATAAATGTATATTCTACGGTGCGGCGGTTTCACAAAGGAAACCGCCGCGCCGTCTTCATGCCGATTACTTCAACTGATCGTACAGCACGCCGAGGATCTTATCGCCCACCGGCGTGGTAACGGTTTTGCCGTCGTTACTCAACACGGTAACGTTGCTGGTATTCGATTCACCGGCCTTGACCAGGATGCGATAACGCTGCGCTTCCTTGTCTTCTTCCGAGGTCGAGCCCCAGCTGAACAACTTGCTGAAGAAGCCTTTGCTCTCCACCGTATCGTCGATATAACGGACGAAATACGTGCCGGTGGTGCGGTCGCGGTCTTCCACCGTGAAGCCGGCGCGGTCCAGCGCCAGGCCCACGCGGCGCCAGGCGCGATCGAAGCCCTCGTCCACCTGCACCACGCGGTCGGCGCCGGCGCCAACCAGCGACGCGTGCTGCGGCTGCACCACGGCCGAATCGACGGCGGTCTTGACGCTCGGCGCATCTTTCTTGTCGTCGCCATTGCCCAGGCGCGTCATCAGCTTGGCCAGGAATTCCGCTTCCAGGCCTGGATCGTTGGGACGCGGCGTCCAGACCGCGGTTTCCTTCTGCGCGCCTTGCAGCACTTCCTGCACGCCGCGGTGGCTGATGTAGATTTCGCTGGCGCCGTCGGCACGGCGTTCGATGCGGGTGCGGAACTTGTCGCGCTCGCCGGTCGAATACACCGAATCGAAGACCTTGCCGATGGTGTTACGAATGAAATCGGTCGGGATCTTGGCGCGGTTTTCGGTCCAGTCGGTTTCCATGATGCCGGCTGCCGGCAGTTCCTGCACCAGCTGGAAGCCCGCGTCCGCCCAGAACTGGCTCAGTTGCGGCCACAGTTGCTCAGGCGTCTGCTTGATGACCAGCCAGCGCTGGTTGCCGTCGCGCTCCACCTTGATATCGTTGATCGACGTCGGCACCACGGTGCCCACGGCAGGCTGACCGGGCACGACCACGGCATCTCCGGCGCCGGCCGCAGCCGAACGCGCGGCATTGTAGCCCGATGCGGTGGCCACGCCATTGGTGGAGTCGGGCTGCGCGTAGCGGCTGTCTTTTTGCAGTTGCGTGAGGTCGGGCGGCACGTCGAGCGCGGTGGCTTTCTTGGCGCCCTTGTAGTCGACCTTGTCGTTACCGATAACCGAGTTGATCATGCCGCAACCGGTCAGGCTGACCATCAAGGCACCCGTCACCAGGGCGCGCTGCGAAGTAATAAAAGCTGTCTTGCGAATAGTCATGTATTTATATGCAGCAAAAGTTAATCCCAGCGATTCGGGACGGGATGCTCTCGGGATACCTGGGGAAGTTACAGGACGCCGGCTTCGTGCAGGGCTGCCCGCACTGCCTCGTGGCAATCGTCGGCCAACGGCACCAGCGGCAGGCGTATGCCGGCTGGCATCTTGCCCATTTGCGCCAGCGCCCACTTGACCGGTACCGGGTTCGGTTCGATGAACAGCTTCTGGTGCAGCGGGAACATCAAATTGTTCAGCGGTACGGCCTTGGCCACGTCGCCAGCAATTGCGGCAGCGCACATTTCGGCCATGGCGCGTGGCATGACGTTGGCCGTGACCGAGATATTGCCGGCGCCGCCAGCGAACATCAGCGCCATCGCGGTAGGGTCATCGCCCGAGTACACGGCAAAGTCTGCCGGAGCCAGGCGCAGCAGGTCGAAACCACGGGCGATATTGCCGGTGGCGTCTTTCACGCCCACAATGTTCGGCACTTGCGCCAGGCGCAGGATGGTGTCGTTGCTCATGTCGGCCACGGTGCGGCCCGGCACGTTGTACAGGATCACCGGCAAGTCCACCGCTTCGGCGATGGCCTTGAAGTGCTGGTACATGCCTTCCTGCGTAGGACGGTTGTAGTACGGCACCACTTGCAGCGTGGCGTCCGCGCCCGCTTCCTTGGCAAAGCGGGTGAGCTTGATGGCTTCGGCCGTGGAATTGGCGCCGGCGCCGGCAATGATCGGAATGCGGCCCTTGGCATGGGCAACCGTCGCCTTGATCAGCGCGCAGTGTTCGTCCACGCTGACGGTGGCCGACTCGCCGGTCGTGCCGGCGATGACGATGCTGTTCGTACCTTCGGCAATGTGCCAGTCGATCAGCTTGTTCAAACCCTCGAAGTCCAGACTACCGTCTGCGTGCATCGGGGTGACGATTGCTACTATGCTGCCCTTGATCATAGGAAATAACTGCATAAAGTATTAAAACAACGATTGTAGACGATGACTCGGACGTATGGTGCAATTCGGACTGTTACAAACATAAATTCGAGGCTATCTTCAGGAGGTTTGATTGGCTACAGTGGCGGCAGCAGCGCTGCGGACCGTGGAAACTCGGGCTTCACGGCGCAGATGCGCTGGACCATCGCCTGCTTGGGCACCTGGGTAATGCCATCTTCGAAGGCCACCACGCGCAAGCCGTGCTCTGCGGCCAGCGCCAGCAGTTCGCCCGGTTGCAGCAGGAAGTCGGGGTTCGACGGCTTGCCGAACTGGGCATTACCATCGGCAAAGGTTTCGTAGATCAGCACGCCATTGGGCGCCAGGCTGCCCAGCATGGCCGCCAGCAGCGGCCGGTGCAGGTAGTTGGTCACCACGATGCCGGCAAAGCGCTCGGGGCCGAACGGCCAGACCGCGCCCGCCTCTTCCAGGTCGATGGGCGTGGTGGTGATGCCGGGACCGGCGGCCTCCAGCAGCGCCTCGGGATTGCCGTCAAGCGCCAGCACCGCGTGGCCCAAGGAGACCATGTGGCGCGAGTGGCGGCCCTTGCCGCAGGCAAGGTCCAGGACTTCGCCGCCGGGAACCAGCGGGGCGTAGCGTTGCACCCAGGGGGAGATGGTATCGCTCATGAGGTCTTTACCGTTATTTACGTGAAGGCGTTCACCGGAGCAGCCAGATCAGCGGCCCCACCAGTGTGTGGAAAATACTTTGCACCCAGTGCATGCCCTGGATCAGCGGCGCCGTCAGCCATCCCAGCTGCAGCATCACGATCAGCGCGATAAACACGAACAGGCTCAGGCGTTCGATCTGCGCATAGGGCCGCGCCAGCGACAGCGGCAAGATGCCGCTGACGATGCGGCCGCCATCGAGCGGTGGCAACGGGATCAGGTTGAAGACGAACATGGCCGAATTCACGCCCACGCCCGCGAGCGACATTTCCACGAAAAATTCGTGCTGCGGCAGCCGGAAGGCGTGCGTCAGGATCACCCACAGCGCCATCCAGCCCAGGCCCATGACGAAATTTGCGCCGGGACCGGCCGCAGCCACGAAAGCCATGTGCTTGCGCGGATTGCGCAGGCGCTCGTAATCGACCGGTACCGGCTTGGCGTATCCGAGCGGCGGCCAACTCATCAGCGCGAGCACCAGCGGCAGCACGATGGTGCCGAACGGGTGAATGTGGCGCGCCGGGTTGATGCTGAGCCGGCCCTGATCGGCCGCAGTGGAGTCGCCGAAATAGCGGGCCACATAGCCGTGGGCCGCTTCGTGCAGGGAAATTGCAAAAAGAACTGGTATGGCGTAGACCGTGATGGTCTGGATGATGCTGTCAATGTCCATGGGGCGGGATTCTACCAGAGCCGGCGAAAGGAGTCGGTGCGCCGGCCGGGACCGGCGCGCAAGGATGGGGCCACGTCAGGCGGCGACGGGGCGGGCGACCGTTCAGAGGCCGAACGCGGACGCGTCGCCGCGCCCTTGCCGCACCAGCTCCGCTTCCGGGCCGGTGAGGTCGATCACGGTGGTCGGTTCCATGCTGCAGGCGCCGCCGTCGATCACCAGTTCCAGCTGCTTGCCCAGCCGCTCGCAGATGGTGTCGGCATCGTTGAGCGCTTCGGTTTCGCCAGGCATGATCAGGGTACTGCCCAGCAATGGCTGTTGCAGCTCGGCCAGCAGTGCATTGATGATGGCGTCTTCCGGCACCCGCAGGCCGATGGTCTTGCGCGAGGGGTGGCTCAGGCGGCGCGGCACCACCTTGGTGGCTTCAAGTATGAAGGTGAACGGCCCCGGCGTGGCGGCCTTCAACAGGCGAAACTGCTGGTTGTCGACGCGCGCATACACGCCCAGCTCGCTCAAATCGCGGCATAGCAGCGTCAGATGGTGTTTTTCATCGATGCCGCGGATGCGGCGCAGCCGTTCGACGGCGCCCTTGTCGTCCAGATGGCATACCAGCGCATAGCAGGAATCGGTGGGCACGGCCACGATGCCGCCGCCGTGGATGATTTGCGCTGCCTGCTTGATCAGGCGCGCCTGCGGGTTGACGGGATGGATCTGGAAAAATTGGCTCATAGGTCGATATCGTGATCAGGCGCGCAGATTTTGCAGCGCGGCTATGCGTTGTTCGAAGGGCGGGTGGGTGGAAAACAGCGCACCCCAGCCGCCGCCACCGGTGATGCCGGACGCCGCGATCGACTGCGGCAGCGCGCCCGGGTGCACGCCGTTCAGGCGGGCCAGCGCATGTTGCATCGGCATGGTGCTGCCCAGCAGCCTGGCCGATCCGGCGTCGGCCCGGAATTCGCGCTGGCGCGAGAACCACGCCACGATCAGCGACGCCGCCAGGCCGAACACCAGCTCGCACACGAACACGGTGGCCATGTAGCCGATGCCCACACCCTGGCGCTCGGTATTTTTCAGCAGCACCTTGTCGACAAAAAAGCCGACGATGCGCGCCAGAAACACCACGAAGGTATTCACCACGCCCTGGATCAAGGTCATGGTCACCATGTCGCCGTTGGCGATGTGGGCTACTTCGTGGCCCAGTACGGCTTCCACTTCCTGCTGGTTCATGCTTTCCAGCAGGCCGGTGGACACGGCCACCAGCGCCGAGTTTTTAAAAGCGCCGGTGGCAAAGGCGTTCGGTTCGCCCTGGTACACGGCCACTTCGGGCATGCCGATACCGGCGCGCTCGGCCAGCTGGCGCACGGTATTGACCAGCCACAGCTCGGTGGAGTTGGACGGGTTATCGATCACGCGCGCGCCGGTGGACCACTTGGCCATGGGCTTGCTGATCAACAGCGAAAAAATCGCGCCGGTAAAGCCCACCACCAGCGAAAACGCCAGCAAGCCGCCCAGTTCCAGGGTATTGCCGGCGCCGGGACGGCCGATGCCCAGCAGCGACAGCACGATCGATAGCACCAGCATCACAGCGAGGTTGGTGGCGATAAACAGGACGATACGTTTCATGGGTAATTCTCCGTGCGGACAAGATTGCCCAGATCATAAGGTATGGCCGGGCTATCGCAAAATCAAGGGCGAGCTAGGCTGTTAACCTGCACGACCAGGCCGCGGGTCTGCCCCATGGGGGGCAGACCCCGCGTGATACGGCCGGTGTAGCGCTGCCAGCGGGTGGACGGTTTAGAACCAGTCGTGCCACACCGGCGTGACATTGGCCGGCAGCGGCGGCAGCGCTGCAAAGTCCACCCGCGACTCGCCCGGCGCATGAAAATCCGATCCGCGCGACGCCAGGAAGCCGTAGTAATTGGCCAACTGCGCATACTCGGGATACTGGTCCGGCGTATGGCTGCCGGTCACCACTTCGATGGCGGCGCCACCCAGCTGCTTGAATTCGTCGAACAACTGGCCCTGCGCCAGCTGGCTGAAACGGTAGCGCCCCGGGTGGGCGATCACGGCCACGCCGCCGGCGCCGCGGATCCAGCCCACGGTATCGGCCAGCGTGCCCCAGCTGTGCGGCACGTAGCCGGGCCGGCCTTCGGACAGGTACTTGCGGAACACTTCGGGAATATTTGCGCAAGCGCCGATGTCGACCAGGTAGCGCGCAAAATGGGTGCGCGACATCAGGTCGGGATTGCCCACGTATTTGAGCGCGCCTTCGTACGCGCCGTCGATGCCGGCCAGTGCCAGCTGGTGGGAAATTTCGCGGGCGCGGTTGTCGCGCCCCGACCGCGTGCGCGCCAGCCCTTCGACCAGCGCGCGGTTGTGTTCGTCGATGTTGAGGCCGACGATGTGCACGGTTTCCTTGGCCCACGTGATGGAAATTTCCACCCCGGTGATAAAGCGCATGCCCTGCTGCTCGGCCGCCACGCGGGCAGCAGCAATGCCGCCCACCTCGTCATGGTCGGTAAGCGCCCACACGTCCACGCCGGCCTTGCGTGCGTACTCGGCCACGGCGGCCGGCGTCATGACGCCGTCGGAAACGTTGGAATGGCAGTGCAGGTCGACTTTTAGCATGGTAAAAATTTGGCAGCATTGAAGTGTTCATTGTACGCTGCCTGCGCCGGTGCCATGCAAGCAGCTGAGGCAAGCAACTGATGCAAGCAGCTGAGGCAAGAAACTGAGGCAAGCAACTGATGCAAGCAGACCACGCAATCAGGTCATGCCGTCAGGTCGTCAAAAAATCTTCGATCAAGCGCGCCAGTGCTGCTGGCTGGTCGTGGTGCAACATGTGGCCGGCGTCGGCAATGGTGGCGCGCTGCAGGCGGCGGAAATGGCTCAGGCGGCGCTCGAGTTCCACCCGGCCTTGCGGTTGCGCGCCCAGCCAGTCCCACATATTGGTCTGGTCCGCTTCCACCCACAATACCGGCGCCGTGATGGCATCCCAGCACGCCAGGATATCTTCCACGTGGTATGGCAATGGCCCCGCCTGCTTGTGGACCGGATCGCCCAGGATTTCCCACTGACCTGCATCGTTTTGCGCCGACCAGTGCTGCGCCAGGAACGCCGCGCGGTCGTCGGGCAGGCGCGGGTTGGTCTTTTGCAGGCGCGCCGCCACCGCCGCCAGGGTCGGATAGCTGCGCAGTGCAGGTTGTTCCAGCAAGCCGTCGAGCCACTGGGCGTAGCGGCCCGGGGTCTGCTCGGGGCGCGGCGCACGCAGGCCGGCGCCTTCCAGGTTGATCAGCTTGCGAATGCGCTCGGGCCGCGCGCCCGCGTACAGGCCCACCGCGTTGCCGCCCATGCTGTGCCCCAGCAGGTTGACCGCCTGCCCCGGCGCATAGTGACGCAGGATGGCGTCGAGGTCGGCCAGGTAGTCGGGGAACCAGTACGTGTCCGCGCCGCTGCGTTCGGACAGACCAAAGCCACGCCAGTCGGGGGCAATCACGTGCCAGTCGCCCTGCAAGGCATCGACCACGAACTGAAACGAGGCGCCCACGTCCATCCAGCCATGCAGCATGAAGATCTTCGGCGCGCCTTCGCGGCCCCAGTGCCTTACATGGCAGCGCAGGCCACGGAGGGTGAGAAATTCGGAGCGCGACGGCGTGAAGGTCATGATGGGGTGCCTTGAAATTAGCGGGCCCGGCGCAATATCGGATGATTGCTGGCCGTAGGAATTACGATAAGCAAAATAATAGCACGACCGTTCGCTGCACGTGCAAGCCCCGAGCCGGCGTAAAATAGCGCCATTATTGCGTGGTTGCACCATTGTGGCCGCATTCCCACGCCGCTAAAACAGATTGGATAACACATGAGCACTACCCTGTCCCAGGACACCCTGCAGAAATTCATTTTCGATAACGCCGCCGTACGCGGCCAGTTCATCGACATTTCCGCCACCTGGCGCGAGGTGCTGGCGCGCCACAGCTATCCCGCCCCGGTCAAGCAATTGCTGGGGCAAATGGTGAGCGCGGCGGCCCTGCTGTCGGCCAATCTCAAGTTCAATGGCTCGATCATCATGCAAATTCATGGTGACGGCCCGGTGCGCCTGCTGGTGGTCGAGTGCGATTCCGACCTGCGCCTGCGCGCCACCGCCAAGCTGGCGCCCGATGCCGAGATTGCCGACGACGCGACACTCAAGTCGCTGCTGAACGCTACCGGCAACGGCCGTTTCATCATCACTCTCGATCCGGCCGACAAGGTGCCGGGCCAGCAACCGTACCAGGGCATCGTGCCGCTCGACGGCGATGACGTGGCCACCATCATTGAAAATTACATGTTGCGCTCGGAACAGCTCGACACCCGCTTGTGGCTGGCTACCGACGACACCACCTCGCGCGGCCTGCTGCTGCAAAAACTGCCCGACCACGGCGGCAAGGCCGGCGTCGAGCCATTGACGGCCGACGAAGCGCTGGAAACCTGGAACCGCGCCGTGATGCTGGGCGGCACCCTGAAACAACAGGAAATGCTGGAGACCACGGTGGACGTGCTGATGCAGCGCCTGTTCTGGGAAGAAACGATCCGCGTGTTCGAGCCACTCACGCCTTCGTTCCATTGCAATTGCACCCGCGAAAAAGTGGGCAATATGCTCAAGATGCTGGGCCAGGAGGAAATCGACAGCGTGGTGGCCGAGCAAGGCCACGTGGGCGTCAACTGCGACTTCTGCGGCCAGCACTACGACTACGACAAGGTGGACGTCGCCCAACTGTTTGCCACCGACGCCCCGGTGGAAGCGCTGCTGCCACCAAGCGACGCCAAGCATTAACCCGCACCCCTCTGCCAGCGATACGCTAGCCTGACTACTTGGAGTCGGACCCCGCACGGGGTCCCACCCCGGCCGGCAGTGCGGGTTCAGCACGCGCATACCGTTGCGCCAGCACCGCGCACACCATCAGCTGCAACTGGTGGAACAGCATCAACGGCAGCACCACCGCGCCCAGGGTCCCGCCTGCGAACAGCACCTTGGCCATCGGCACCCCGCTGGCCAAACTTTTCTTCGAGCCGCAGAACACGATCGCGATCCGGTCCTCGCGGCTGAAACCGAGCTTGCGGCTGGCCCGGGCAGCGACCAACATCACCAGTCCCAGCAGCACGGCATCGATCAGCAGCAGCCCCGCCAGCGCGCGGCCCGAGACCTGGTGCCACAGGCCCTGCCCGACCGCTTCGCTGAACGCGGTATATACCACCAGCAAGATCGAGCCTTGATCCACCAGCCGCGTGATGGCCTTGTTGCGCTCGACCCAGGCGCCGATCCAGCGCCGCGCCACCTGGCCGGCAATGAATGGCAGCAGCAACTGGGTGGCGATCTGCACGAACGATTCCAGCGACGAACCGCCCTTCATCTGCGCACTGGTCAACAGCCCGACCAGCAGCGGCGTAATAAAAATCCCCAATAAATTCGACGCCGACGCGCTGCAAATGGCAGCCGGCACATTGCCGCGCGCGGCGGCCGTAAACGCGATCGACGACTGCACGGTGGAGGGCAGCATGCACAGGAACAGAATCCCGAGGTACAGGTCGGGCGTCACCAGCGGTTCCAGCAGCGGCCGCAAGCCCAGTCCCAGCAGCGGAAACAGCGCGAACGTGCACAGCAGCACCAACAGGTGCAGGCGCCAGTGCGTGATGCCGGCCACCACCGCTTCGCGCGACAGCTTGGCGCCGTGCAGGAAAAACAGCAGGCACACGGCCGCATGGGTCACGTCGTTGAACACCACGGCCGCCTGGCCGGTGCACGGGAAGATGCTGGCGGCGGCGACCGTGACGATCATCGCCAGGGTGAAGTTATCGGGTAAAAATTTTGGTCGGGCCATCAGTCAAATAACGGTGATCGGGAACATTTGATTTCTAGAATATCGACGCCACCCACGGTGCGCGTCGACACCGCGCTGCGCACCAGGTCCACGCGCTCGATACATTCGCCGCGTAACAGGCTGCGCTGGCTACGGGTGCAGACGGTCAGGGTGCCGGCACTGCTGCTCTGGCAGTCGAAGTGTTCGGCACGCATGCGCACCAGCGCTTCGTCCAGGGTCATGCCCGGCTGCACGGTGGACGTCACGAAGTTGCCGAGCTGGCCCTGGTTGACGGTATAGCAGCCAGTGAGCGCCAGCAGCGGCAACGCCAGCGCGATGGTCGCAACGATGCGCATGATCGGTTTCCTTGTTATTTCCATACAGCACAGTGTACCAGCCCCGCCATTTTTATGCGGTCATCACGGCGTCACACTCGGTCACTATCATGCGCCACGTTGTTATTCACTTAATCTGGCTACAAGGCAAACATGAACAAGAAATTATCCGCAGTGCGCTCCGTATGTTTCGTCGCGTTGAGTCTTCCGATGCTGGCCATGGCCGCCAACGTGGCCGCCGCCGTGGCCGACATGGCGGCAGCCGCCCCGGCAGCAGGGGCTGATGCGACGGCAGCAGAGGCTGACGCGGCGGCAGCAGCCGTGGCCGCACCGATCGCCTCCGTGGAAATTTCCACCCGCAAGACGCGCTCGTCCGTGGCCATGAGCAAAAGCGATATGCAGAAAATCCTGCCGGGCGTTAACCCGCTGAAGGCGCTGCAAACCCTGCCCGGCGTGAGCTTCCAGACCGCCGACCCGTGGGGCAATAACGAACAGAACCTGTCGCTGTTCATTCACGGCTTTTCCGGCCAGCAGCTCGGTTACACCATGGATGGCGTACCGCTCGGCGACCAGCAATACGGCAACTACAACGGCCTGTCGCCACAGCGCGCCGTGATCAGCGAAAACGTCGGTAGCGTGATCCTGTCTTCGGGCGCCGGCGACCTGGCCACCGCGTCCACCAGCAACCTGGGCGGCACCATCGAAACTTTCTCGGGCGATCCGTCGCAACAGCGCAACCTCGCCGTGCAGCAAACGGTGGGCAGCTACACCACGTCGCGCACGTTTGTCCGCTACGATACCGGTGCGTTCGGCGACGGCAGCAGCGCGTATATTTCGGCGCTGCACCACGAGCAAAAGGCGTGGGACTTCAACGCGCGCCAGGGCGGCGACCAGTTCAACGCCAAGTACGTCAACCAAAGCAGCTTGGGCAAGCTGACCCTGTTCCTCAACTACTCCGACAAGATCGAGCCGAACGAAGACAGCACCGTACGCTCGGCAACCGAGAAATACCAGCCGTACACCCGGCCGTTCATGTACCCGAACTTCCAGCAAGCCGTCAACTACCTGTCGCCGACCGGCGGTACCCCGGCCGCCGAAGGCAATAACTACCGCAACTACTACAGCGATGCGCAGCGTACCGACTACCTGACCTACGCCAAGTTCGACCTGAACGTCAACGACAACACCACCTGGTCGAACCAGGTGTACTACCACAACGACGACGGCGTGGGCGTGGTGGCCGGCCCGATCGGCGTGGCCGGCTTGCCGGGCCTGTTTGCCGTGTATTTCCCGGGCCAGAACCTGAAGCAGGTGTTCGGCAACTCGGGCTACGCCACCCGCACCACCGAATATAAAATCAACCGCGCCGGCTGGCTGTCCACGCTGCGCACCGAGATTGGCGACCACAAGCTGCAGGCGGGCCTGTGGCTCGAACGCAACCGCTCGGAAGCATACCGTCGCTGGTATGCGCTTGACGTGAACAACCCGAGCTCGCCGTACGACAGGCCCGGCAATCCGCTGATCACCCAGTACGGCAGCGAGATCGACAACAAGGTCGTGCAGTTGCACGTGCAGGACGAGTGGAAAATGCGCGACGACGTCGCCTTGCAGGCGGGCTTCAAATCGAGCCTGCAGTTTGCCGACGGCCAGTTCCCGGTACAACCGAAAGTGGGCGCGATTGCCAACGGTTCCACCGCCCTGCCGGTCGGCAAGATCGACACCAAAAAATGGTTCCTGCCGCAACTGGGCGCGCGGTGGGACATCACGCCGCAAGACCAGCTGTTCTTCAACGTCCAGAAAAACATGCGCCAGTTCGTCACCTACGGCGGTGGCGGTGCGTCGCCGTGGAGCCTGGCCAGCCAGGCCGCGTTCGACCTGTTCCGCGACACGGCCAAGCCGGAAACCTCGGTCACCTACGAAGCGGGACTGCGCACCAGCCACCCGTTGAACTGGGGCGCCGTGACCGGCTTCGATGGCCAGGTCAACCTGTACCACATCAACTTCAAGGACCGCCTGCTGACCATCAGCCCCACCCCGGTGATTTCGTCCATCATCGGCGGCAACCCGGTGCTGGCCAACGTGGGCAGCGTCAAGACCGATGGCATCGACTTGTCGGGCACGCTGCACTTCGGCCGCACCTTCTCGTTCTACAACGCGCTGTCGTACAACAAGGCCGAGTACCAGGACAACTACAGCAACGGCACTGCCATCGTGCCCACGGCCGGCAAGTCGATTCCGGGCAGCCCGGAGTGGATGAACAAGTTCGTCGCCACCCTCAACCTGGCCGATACCGAATTCCAGCTGATCGGCGACTACGTGGGCAAGCGCTACGCCACCTACACCAACGATTTGTCGGTGGACAGTTACTTCCTGATGAGCCTGGGCGTCTCGGGCAAGCTGCCCTTCCTGGACGGCAACTGGATCAAGAACGCGCGCTACCGTTTGAACGTGTCCAACCTGGCCGACAAAAAAGGCGACCTCAACGTGGTAGTAGGCGCGGCCAGCGGCACGTACAATACCTTTCCGATTGCCCCGCGCCAGGGCTTCCTGACCTTGATGGCAGACTTCTGATGACCAAACCCGATTCGATGCACACTTTCCCACCACGCTGGTCGCGCCGCGGCTTCATGCAGACGGCGGCCGCGGTGGCGGCGGCCGGCAGCGGCCTGCTGCTGCCGGCCTCGGTGCTGGCGCAGGCTGCCGGCACCGATCAATCGGGCTTGCCCGGCATTGCACCACTTGGCGCGGCCGGGATCGCCGGGGGCAAGCGGCCGCTGGTGTTCGGCCATCGCGGTGCCAGCGCGCTGCGCCCCGAACACACGCTGGCCGCGTACGCCAAGGCAATTGTCGATGGCGCCGACTACGTGGAGCCGGACCTGTGCAGTACCAGGGATGGCGTGCTGGTCGCCCGTCACGAGGCGTACCTGAGCGAAACCACCGACGTTGCCAGCCACAAGGAATTTGCCAGCCGCAAAACCCGCAAGACCATCGACGGCGAAGCCCACGACGGCTGGTTCGTGGACGACTTCACGCTGGCGGAGTTGAAGACCTTGCGCGCGGTGGAACGGATCCCGCAATTGCGTCCGGGCAGCGCCCAATACGACGGCATGTTTCAGGTGGTGACGTTCGAAGAGATCATCGATTTCGTCGCGGCGGCAGCGGCGGCGCACGGGCGCATCATCGGCATCGTGCCCGAGCTCAAGCACTCGACGTATTTCGCCAGCGTCGGCTTGCCGCTGGAAGACCGCTTCCTGTCCATCATTGCCGCGCACGATTACACGCGCCGCAACCCGGTGCAGATCCAGTCGTTCGAAGTGGCCAACCTGCAGTATTTGCGTAGCAAGCTCGGCAGCCGTGCCAACCTGCGCCTGATGCAACTGGTAATTGCCGAAAACGTGCGGCCGATGGACGTGGCCACCGCCGGCGGCAAGCTGACCTTTGCGCAGATGTGCACACCTGCCGGCCTGCGCGACATGGCCCGATATGCCGACGTGGTGGCGCCGCCCACGCGGGCGATTATCCCGTTGAAAAAAGACGGCAGCCTGGCAGAGCCAACCGCAATCGTGCACGACGCCCACCAGGCCGGCCTGCGCATCGAGCCGTGGACCTTTCGTCCCGAGAACCGCTTCCTGGCCGCCGACTTCCGCAACGGCCCGGACACCGCCCGTAACGAAGCAGGTTCGATCGCCGAAATGCAACGCTACCTCGCCACCGGCATCGACGGCTTCTTCACCGACGACCCCGCCCTGGGCCGCGCTGCGCTGGGACTTTAACACCTAGTTACTCTTGACGCTTAGCGGCTGGCCTGGCGGGTGGCGTCTGCGCGGGGCAAGGCGGCGGCGAGGTCGAGCCATGGCTGTGGCGCCGGCTTGTTGCGCTCGCGTACGGCGAAGAAGCTCACTACCTGGTCGCTGTTTTTATCGAAGAATTCCACCGACGTCACGCCGGCGCGCTTGACGACCCAGCCGCTGGCAAACGCGCTGTCGCGCAGGTGCAGGTTGAACTCGGGATCGAGCACGTTGAAGTAGCCGCCCGCCTCCATCACCTTGCTGATGGTGCCGCTGTAGATCTGGATGGTCGCACCGTTGCCCAGGAAAGTCATGAACTTGATTTGGTTCTTGGCCACGCCTTCGAGCAGGTGACGCACCGCCTGCGGCGTGATGCGCTCGGCCGCACCCGGTGGCGCCAGGCGCATCGCCTGTTCGCGCGACACGCCAAATTCCGTCAGCAGGCGGTTAAACTGGTGCACGTCGTTGATCTCGTTCCACGCCAGCTGGAATTCCTTGACGTCGATCGCGCTGTCCGGCTTTTCCGCAGCCTTGACCGGTGCGGCTGCCACTTTCAGTTCCGGGCTCTGGCTGCTGTTGCGGAAGTCGGCCACCAGCTTGTCGAATACGGGCACGCCGGCGTCGCTCTTGACGTACAGCTTGTGCACGGCGTTACCGCTGGCGTCAAAAAATTGCAGGCTGCGCGACACCACGCCGTCCTTGCCCGGCTGGCTGACTGCAAACGCATACTTCCACTGGTCGAACCAGAAGCGCAGGTCGATTTCGCCGCCCAGGTAACCGCCGGCGATGTTACGCATCCGCACTTCGCGTTCCTTTTCCTTGTCTTCGTCCAGGGTCTGTACTTCTTCGTCCGCTTTCAGGCGAGTGGCAACGCCGGTGCGTTCGATCACGCCGTTTTCATTGCGCGTCAACGCCATGACCTTGCCCAGGTCGAGCGCGCGGCGCATGATTTCGCGCGGTGCTGTCCCCTGGTCCTGCAGGCGCGTGACGGTTTTGCCGAGGCCAGTTGCCAGCAAGTCCGCTTCCGACACGCCCAGCTGTCGGGCGGCATCGCGCGCCGGCAGTTTCGGTTGCGCGACGCGCAGCTGGTCCCACTGTTCGACCAGGGTGGCGGCGCTGCCGGTTACCGAGGTCAGCAGCAAGGCGCCGGTAAGCGCCAGGGCAAATCGATGGTGGTATTTCATGGGTGGCTCCGTTAAAGACGTGTTAGTAAATGACCTTGAGGTTGAACGCGTAGTTCCGTCCGGGACGCGACATGCGTTCGATATCGTCGCGCGTGACAACCGTGGTGCCGGTCGGCATGCCGCGCGAGGAAGCGAAGTCCCAGTATTTCTTGTCTCCGAGGTTGTAGGCGCCGGCGGACAGTTCGATGTGCTTGCTGATGTTCCAGTAAGCAGTGAGGTCCATGACACCGTAGCCCGGCGTCAGGAAGCGCGGCGCGGTAACGCCGCTGATGACGTCGTTGCCGGCGCGCTGGCTGCGGGCGCCGCTGACGGTAAATGCCGCGCCGCCGCGCCTGGCCGGGTCGTCCCAGGCGAACGTGGCATTGGCCTTGTACGGCTGCACCGACACCAGGTCGCCCTTCTGGCCGGTCGATTCATTGGTGGCATTGCCGCGCGACAGGCCGGCAGCCAGGTTCACGCTGTAGCCCTTCATGCCTTGCAGCCACTGACCGAGCTCGAAGCGGCTCGAGAATTCACCGCCCCAGATGTTGGCCTTGCCGATATTTTCAGGACGGAATAAACCGAACGTAATGGTCGGGAAGTTGATCGGGTCTGTCGGCTGTGACGCGTATTCGATGAAGTTGTCGTACTTGGTGTAAAACACCGACGCGCTCAATTCCACGCCCGGGGTGGGCGCGCCTTTCAGGCCCAGCTCGAAAGCGTTGCTGGTCTCCTTTTGCAGATCGGAGTTGCCCAGCACGGCATAACCGACACCGGCGCCCGTGTAGCTGAACGAATCGTAGGTGCCGGTGCGTTCAGCGCCGGTAGGCAAACGGGTGCCGCGCGAATACTGGGCGTACGTGGAGAGGGTGGGCGTCAGTTCCACCGACAGGTTCAGGCTCGGCGTGAAATAGGAATCGCTTTCTTCCTTGATTTCCCTGGCTGCGTTGGGAATCGCGATTGCATAGTTTTCCAGGTTGCGTGGCGTCAGCTTGCGGTGTTCGCCGCGCAGGCCCGGCGTCAACGTGGCCTGGTGGCCGGCCAGATCGAAACCGAACTCGCCGCGTACATAGGCGGCAAACTTGTCGGTATCCATGTCGGCCATGCGGTTCTTGCGCGTGATCTGGTGCGCGCCGGTGCGGATCACGGTGCGGTCTTCGTACCATGGGCGGCGCGATTCCTGCGCTTCATAGCTGGCGCCGTAGAACAGCGACGATGCCGTGCCCAGGCGCTTGGTCGCGTCCACGGCCAGGCCCTTGCTGTCGTTGTAGTAACCGGTCTCGATATCGCGCAGGTACGGCACCGCGCCCGTGATATACGCGGCATGGGTCTTGTCGATCACCGACGCGTCCTGCTTGTAGAGATGGGTTTTCAGGGTATCGAATGCGGCCAGGCCGGCATTGGTCCAGTGATGCTCGATGCTGTAGCGATTGCGCTTGGTGGCCGAATCCTGGGTGGCGCCTTCCGGGTACGAGGTGCCGGTCTTGTTGGCGTAGATGCGGTCGTGGTCGAGCTTGTAGCTGTCGATGGTAAAGCCGAGCTTGTGGCCTGGCGCCACTTGCCAGTTCAGCTTGGCCAGGATGGCATTGCTTTCCCAAGCGTCGGGATTGAGCGGTGCGCTGCTCTTGCTGTCGGCCTCGTTACCGGTGCGGTGCACGCCCACGACCAGTGCCTGCAGATTGGGGCTGAGCTCGGTGGCGACCGTGAACGCATGCATGCGCGCATTCTGTTCGCCCGAATAACCGAACTTGTATTCGCCGTACACCTTGCGGGTGTCGTCCAGGTATTGTTCCGGCGACTTGGTGACGAACGAAACCGAGCCGCCCAGGCCCGGGGTGCCGGGACCGGCCGGGCTGGCGCCGGAACCGATGCTCACGTAATGAAAAGTCTCGGGGTCGAAATAATCGCGGCCGATGCCGAAAGCGTTCAAGGTATTGCCGTCCGGCTTGGGTGCGGCGTCGGGCAGCGCAATGCCGTCGAGCTCCATGCTGACGCGGTTGCCTTCCACGCCACGAATATTGAAACCGGTGTTGCCGGCGCCATCCCACACGTTGCCGCTGCCGCTGGCAGCGCCCGGCACGCTCACCAGCGGCGAATAGCGGGCGATGTTCGCCATGTCGACTGCGTTGTTGCGCTCGATTTGCTCGGCGCCAATCACGGTGGTGGTGCCCTTGCGGGTGGAAGTGATGTCGTCGCGCTTGGCCTGGACCAGGATTTCACCGAGTGCCGGCGCCCCGGCAGCAGCAGAGCCAGCAACTTGCGCCTCCTGCGCGTGAGCGGGCAAGCAGGCGGCGCCAAGCAAGGTCAGCAGCGCGGATTGCACGGCCACGCCGATAACGCGCGGGCGCAGGGAGAGAGACGCGCGCGCGGCAGTGTGCCGGGCGCCAGCAAGAGTAGCAACCATAAGTATCCAAGAGAGAGTGTGGGAACGGCTGGCTCTCGGACGTTAGCGATTGCTGGCAACAGCGCATACTAACAATAATGATTCTCATTTACAAGCAATGTTTGAAGCTTAACGCTCCATGCCTGTTGAATACTATTGTTTTTTTACAATCTTGCCGTATTGGCGTTCAATCCACGCTGGCGAGGTAATTGTTTTTCACCCGCACATAGTGCTCGGCCGAGTACTTGAGATAGGCGATTTCCTCGGCGTTCAGGGCGCGCGCCTTCACAGCCGGGCGGCCGATGTACAGGTGGCCGCTTTCCAGCACCTTGCCTGGCGATACCAGGCTGCCGGCGCCCACCATCACCCGGTCCTGCACCACCACGTCGTCCATGATGATCGAGCCCATGCCGATCAGGCATTCGTTGCCGATGGTGCAGCCGTGCAGGATCACCGAGTGACCGATGGTGACGTGGTTGCCGATGGTGAGCGGCGAGCCGGCCGGTTTCGACGCGCTCTTGTGCGACACGTGGCCCATCGCAAAGTCCTGTACATTGCTGCATTCGCCAATCACGATGCGGTTGACGTCGCCACGCAGCACGGTGTTACACCATACCGAGCTGTCGCGGCCGATCTGGACGTCGCCGATCACTTGCGCCGATTCGTGGACGTAGATGTCGTCACCAATGACGGGGCTGGTGCCGAGGTAGGAAGTAAATGGCATACGCGCTTTCTGGAAAGTTATAAACGACCGGGAACAAACGACAAAAAGGCAAACTCGGCCTGGTAACCGGCTGCTTTCGGGCTGCATGCATACAGGCCGCACGCCACGCTGGCGGCAGCGCCGCGCTCGGCCAGGTGGGCAATCCGCAGCTGGGTCCACACCGTGCCATCGAACGACGATTCGACGATGCAGTCCTCGGCCTCGGCGCGGATGCGGAACCACACGGTATCGACATCCTTGGGCAGCGGCTGGGTGGACCAGTCGGAATACTGGTGATTGGTGACCACGGCGCCGAGGCGGTTGTCGCCGTCAGGCTCGAACTCGACCGAGGTCTTCAGCCAGCAGCCGTCCGACAGCCGCACCATCAGCCCGGCCTGGTCGTATTGATGGGCCGGCTTCGAGGTGACCTTGGTGGTGAGTACGAAGTCGCCGCTGGCCTGCAGGTACAGCAAGTGGCCGTTATCGACCTGGAAGCCGTAGTGCGTGCGCTGCCAGAAATCGGTGTGGGCGTCGGGGCGGATGCGCAGACATTGCGCGGCCGCGTCAAGCTGCCAGTGCGCCGGCTGGCAATGCCATTGCAGACGCGCGTCGAGCATGGTGTCGGAAAAGGTTTCGTATAACGCGGTATCGGTCATGCGGCCATCCTGGTCGGGAAAAACGCCAGTGTACCGCGCTCAGGCCTGCAACAACACGGTTGCACCGCGCGCGATGGCCTTTACCACTTTCATTACGTCCCAGTTGGTCAGGCGGATGCAGCCGTGCGACTGGGTCTTGCCGATGTTGGCCGGCTCGGGCGTGCCGTGGATGCCGTAATGGTCTTTGCTGAGGTCGATCCAGGCCACGCCCACCGGGTTGTTGGGACCGGGAGCGATGCGGGCCTTGGTGTCGCCGGGCTTGGCGTCCCAGAACAGCTTGGGATTGTAGCGGTAGTCGGGATTGACGGCCACGCCCAGTACGGTCCAGCGGCCTTCGGGCAGCGGGTCGTGCACGCTGCCGGTGCTGGCCGGGAACTGGGCGATCGGCATGCCGCCGGCGTCGAGCAGGGTCAACGTGCCCTCCTTCGCATCGACCAGGATCGAGGTGGCCTTGGGCAGCGGCGGCGCGTTGGCCACGTTGGGCACCAGCAGTTGCTCGCCGGCGCGGGCAAACGATTTGCCCGGGTTGAGCTTGCGCAGCAGCGCCGGGCTGCTGTGGAATTTTTCACCGAGCGCTTCCAGCAAATTGGCATAGCCGAGCCGGGGCAGCCGAGCTTTGTCTGCCATTGCGGCGGGAATGGCCGCGTACGGGCCGGCAATGTCTTCGGCAGTGAGCGTGTAGATGTCGAGCACCGGGGCCTGGTCGGCACGCAGCGCGGCCCAGGTGGCATCGTCGAGCTTTCCCGTTACCGGCAACTGGCGCAACTTCTGGAAGCCGGCGACGGCGCGCCGCAAATTGCTGCCGACCGCGCCATCGATTTCTCCGGATGAAAAGTGCGCGCGGTCGAGCAGTACCTGGGCGCGCAGGATGCTGTGGACGGCGTCGGGCTCGGCGGTATTAGGGGGGACGGAAGCGGCGCCGGCATGGGCGGCCGCAGCGAGCATAAGTGCGGAGAACAGGAATTTCAAATCAAACTCGGCTGATGAAACAGAGCAGCATTGTAGCCGTTGGCAGCGGCGGCCGGCGGCACGTTAGCCCGGGTGCGGTGCGCGTCAATCGGGCTTGCGGTATTTTTCCAGCGTGTAGCCAAGCCGGTGGCGGTTGACATCGAGCCAGGTCCACAGCGCTTCCGCCTGCGGCCGGTGGGCGCGGTAATACGAGGCGTTGAACGCCAGCCAGACCCGGGTGCTGAGCAGCGGTTGCGGCAGTTGGACGATGGCGCCCTGGTAACGGTCGAGCGTCATTTTCAGGTGGGCCGGCAAGACGGCCGACACCACCACGCCATCGACCCGGCCGAGGCGCAGTTTTTCGATGTTGCGATCGAGGTCGCGGCCGCCATCGTCGATCGTCAGGCCCGCTTCGCGCAGGCGCGGGATCGTGGCCAACCCTTGCGACGCGCCCAGCACCTTGCCTTTGAAATATTCCAGCGGCTGGGTGGTGGCGGGCAGGCTGTCGCTGGCGCGCACCAGTACCACGATCACGTTATGCATTGCACGCTGCAGATCGATATTCCCGCTCTTGTCGCGTGGCAAAGCGATACCGGCCGGATAGCTGGCCATTTCGCCTAGCGGTGTCATGTCGATATCGCCATTGGCCAGCGCCAGGCGCAACCGCGCCGGCGGCAGCCGCACCAGCGTGGGTGCGCAGCCGAAGCCCGCCGCCTGCACGGCGTCGCGTATCAGGTCGACGCTGGCGCCGGGCGGTTCCGGCACCTGCTCGCCCTCGCCCATGAAGTATGGCGGCCGATGCTGATCGATATACCCCACCCGCAATGCAATGCAGGTGGCGGTCGCCGCCGCGGCGGCGCCGCTGGCCAGCACGGCCAGCAGCGCTGCCAGCGCCAACGTATAAGCGGCGCGCGCGGTCATGTCAGTGGGAGGTGGGGGCCGGGGGAGCTGGGGATGCGGGCGGCGCGGCCAGCGGCACCGTGGGCGCGGCATGGCCCTTGCCCACGATTTGCACGAAAATCTCGTTTTCCTTGATCATGCTGAGCTCATAGCGGGCCCGTTCCTCGACTGCGCCGGTGCCGTCCTTGAGGTCGCGCACTTCGGAATCGAGCTTGGCGTTACGCGCCAGCAGTTCGGCGTTTTTCTTGTGGGCCCCGTCGACCTGGGCTTCGAAATCGGCCACGCGCAACCAGCCGCCCTTGCCCAGCCAAAGCGGGTACTGGATCAGCAGCAGCAGGACCGTGAGGCCTAGTGTAATCAGACGCATGGTATAAAAATAAAAAAGCGGCCGGAAGGTTCCGGCCGCATTACAGCATTACTTCAGGTTGTAGAAGGCGTCGCGGCCTGGGTAGGAAGCGATGTCGCCCAGGTCTTCCTCGATGCGCAGCAGCTGGTTGTACTTGGCCATGCGGTCCGAACGCGACATCGAGCCGGTCTTGATTTGCAGGGCGTTCAGGCCAACGGCGATATCGGCGATGGTCGAATCTTCGGTCTCGCCCGAACGGTGCGAGATCACGGCCGTGTAACCGGCGCGCTTGGCCATTTCGATGGCGGCGAAGGTTTCGGTCAGGGTGCCGATCTGGTTGATCTTGATCAGGATCGAGTTGGCGATGCCCTTCTGGATGCCTTCTTTCAGGATCTTGGTGTTGGTAACGTACAGGTCGTCGCCCACCAGCTGGATTTTCTTGCCCAGCTCTTTGGTCAGGATTGCCCAGCCGTCCCAGTCGCCTTCGTGCATTGCGTCTTCGATCGAGATGATCGGGTACTTGTCGCACCAGGTGGCCAGCAAATTGGTGAATTCGGTGGCGGTGAGCGACAGGCCCTCGCCTTCCAGCTCGTACTTGCCGTTCTTGTAGAACTCGGAAGCTGCGCAGTCCAGGCCCAGCGCGATCTGGGTGCCTGGCTCGTAGCCGGCTTCTTCGATGGCCTGGATGATCAGCTTGATGGCTTCTTCATGGTTGGCCAGCGATGGCGCGAAACCGCCTTCGTCGCCCACGGCAGTGCTCAGACCCTTCTTGTGCAGGATCTTTTTCAGGGTGTGGAACACTTCCGCGCCGTAGCGTACGGCTTCCTTGAACGACGGTGCGCCCACGGGAATGATCATGAATTCCTGGATGTCCAGGTTGTTGTCGGCGTGTGCGCCGCCGTTGATCACGTTCATCATCGGCACGGGCAGCTGCATCGCGCCCGAACCGCCAAAGTAGCGGTACAGCGGCAGGCCCGCTTCTTCGGCAGCAGCCTTGGCCACGGCCATCGACACGGCCAGCATGGCGTTGGCGCCCAGGCGGCTCTTGTTTTCGGTACCGTCCAGGTCGATCAGAGTGC
>Ga0308164_10001944_pt1 | contig 21902 bp, 17 predicted proteins | sample PhyTR2_FD_201031 | JGI IMG/M metagenome (GOLD analysis project Ga0308164, IMG submission 201031) | Phyllosphere microbial communities from UC Gill Tract Community Farm, Albany, California, United States - DLSLT.R2 | ecosystem: Host-associated > Plants > Phyllosphere > Unclassified | place: USA... | reverse complement strand
TATACAGCTCACAAAGGATAACTTTGAAAAACTTTTTGAAAAATTTGTCTATGACCTGCCAAGAGAAATTGTCCATAAGCTAAAGCCAATAGAAACTGCACGTCGGATACTGACAAAATCTATTGCCCCCTACGTCAACTTTGATGTAGAACTTAATGGCTCGGAGATTCCAGGTTTAGTTGTTCCTGCAAAAGTATGGTTCATAGGTAAAAACGATGTACAAGTGACGGGGGAAAGCAAAGACTTAATGGAGTACCCCACTTTATACAACAACAAGTAAACGCCCATTTATACCTCATAGACAAGATTAAGCAAACTCCGAGCGGCAAGAATGGCCACTTCTTCTTCATAGCAGATGAACCAGATAAGAAGCTTCATGAAAATCACAAATTATGGAAAGCGGTAAGAGCTTCAAAATTACTAGACTTCGTTCCTACAAAAGAAATTGACAAAGTGGAAGAGTATATGATTATGCATGGAGTTGAACCACTATTCCCATCAGAACTTCATAAAGGATAAAAAGCAATCAATTTTCGCGTATATTGAACAAAAAATGTTTACTAATTATCTCTAAGATAAAATCAAAATCTGTTACCCGATAGTTCCGTTTTAATTGATAAGTTATTATGCTATAGGAATTCTATGGAGTATTGAAGCTAATGATCAAATATCTCATAAATAATATTTTAGTACGCCCTTGTACTAGTAAATATTTCAATCTATGTTACCTCTTATTTGAACTAAACTAAAGCTGTTAATAGGTAGATTTTTCTTTGGTCGTTATGGGGTATAAGGGGTAACATCTTATTAAAACTGTTATCGAAATCTACTAATTCTGGGTTTGAACCTTTGACTATGTTATCATATAAGTAATTAGAATAATTCAAGATAATGCATTTTTCATAATCATAGGTAAGTTACGTTTGTATCGGAAAGTAACTTATGTTTCCTTTGTTTTAGCTTTTTTATGATGAGTGTTGCGATAGGTAAATCTTGACTACCGTTTTTTATTTTTGATTGGACTTGTTGTGTAGGTAATATTTATAAGTATGTTTCAGCGAGCTCAAATAGGAATAGCGTTAACACAAAAGATTTATTTTTTTAAGCAATTAAAAAAAGCATTTATCACGTAAAAGAATAGATTGCCACGGTCGGTGAAAACCTCCCTCGCAATGACACCAGGTAAATGAGATTAAAGAAGATGGCTTGTTGATAATTCTTCATGACACTTATTTATTCGATTTTGAGAACGTTTTAATTTCTCCTTCATTGAAGTGAAATTCTTGATGTACGAGGCAAATGACAATTAAAGTAAATGCTGATTAGTTACTAGGTAAATATTTTAGATTATTCACCCTTACCAGCTTTATTGGTAAATCAACTATACTGAATCTGATCCCTCATATTCAATTAATTCTTTCAAACTAATTTTCAGTCCTTCAGCTATTGAAATTAAGGTTGTAAGCGACGGAGCTGTTTCACCCTTTTCAATCCTGTGAATCTGGCTGTGATCCACTTCTGCAAGTTGTTCGAGCTTTCTAAGGCTGATATTTTTAGTATTTCGAATCTTCTTGAGGTGTTCACCAAACAATTTTAAGATATAGTTTTTTCTTTCTTGCTCCACCGAACAAATAGAAAAAATCAAGTATATTTTATTGTAGGATTATTTGCATACAACCACAGGTTTTATTATATTCGTTTATTAATTATTAGGTATTAATAAGAGTCTTGCGGTTACAAATCTGAAGCCGTTAACGCAAGTCAACAGTTTAATACCCACAACTTGTTTTGGATGCACTATATTTGGCATTGGAATAGTTGTGGGCTCTGTTGTAATTCCGTGTTAACGTAAGGCTTCAGAAACTTTTGGTAACCACGGTATGTAGAGCCCACAGTTCTTCTTCCCATCAAGACTCGTATTCCATACGGGTATGAACAGAAAAGAAAAACAAGTACAAATTAATTTTACACTTCATCCCGGGGTGGTATTTGTTTTGGTGTTCAGTTTATTTCTAAAACATTCCTGCCATGTTATCCATCCCATTGTTTGCCCTTTTGATTATTTATTTGCGTTGAAGCCAAAAAATCCTGTTTAGTTTAAGGTAGCAAGCCCTGTTCCGTCTCTTATTTTTTCATGAAATGGGTTAATTTTAATGTTCAATGATACGGACAGGGTTTTGCTTTTTTTTGTCTGGACTGCTAAATATACTAATGCCTATATGGTTTCTAGCGTAGAAGAGGAGATTGCTGTACCGATGTAAAATCGACTCAATCTTTCATACCTACTCGTCACTGTTTCGATCCTTTGGGAGGGACGTAGGTATGGTATAGCAGATTTTAAGGTAGTTACAGAAGAATAAGAAGGTAATCCATTATCAAAAAATATATGCTCAATGCTTTCCATCTCTTGATTAGGGTTTAGCGGGCTAAATAAACAAACTAAGTCTAAATTTATGATCAAAAAAATAACGATAGCCATCGTAATGGCGCTGCTATGCCTGAATTTTATGGCCTTAATACCTCTAAATGCGCAGTCAACCGCAACGAATATTACCATAATTCCCTTTCGTATGGGCGATAAATTACCGGATAGCTTTTGGGAAAAGGAGCACCTGATTTATGAAAAAGGGGTAACCAAAAAACAGCAGCTTGCTGCTTATCGAAACAAATTGCTCATCCTTGATTTTTGGGCGAGTTGGTGTGGTAGCTGCCTGAAGAAATTTCCTCTCGCCGATAGCCTGCAAAAAGCGTATGGCGATCAAATCGCCATCGTGTTGGTTAATGCAGGAAATACCCGTGATACGAAGGAAAAAATTATACCAGTGATACAACGCTACAAATTGCCTTTGCCTACCATTTACCTAGACAGCACACTTACAAAACAGTTTCCCCATGCGGTGATACCACACTATATATGGATTGAGCAGGGGCAATATAGGGCTGCTACCGGGACCGAATTTTTTACAAGTGAAGGGTTGGCGGCAAGTGCAGACCGGAGAAAGTACATAAACAAATTGTTAAAAAAGCTTAACGAAAAGCTGAAATGAGAAGGCTGGGTTTCACCCTGTTCACCATGCTATTTGGTGGGGGTTTTTTGTATGGCCAGGTCATTACAGGAAAAATTATAGATAAAAAAAATCAGAAAGGAATAAGTGCTACGGTCACCGTTGGTATAAGTAAAGCCGAAACCGATGCGCTTGGCAAATTCAATTTGCCGGCTACATTAACATGGCCAGTCAGGATTAAGGTTTCCGCTATAGGATATGCTGGTATAGATACGCTGATCAGATCGGCAGAAGGGATCATCATTGCGCTGTCGGCTCAATCCAATCAATTGGAGGAAATTTTTATTAGCACCGGCTATCAAAAAATAAAGGCAGAACAGCTTACGGGGTCAGTGCAGCAAATTGATGAAAACAAATTGCAGCAGCAGGTGGGCACCACCTTGCTGTCGCGTTTGGAGGCTGTGGGTAGCGGGCTGAGTATTGATCGAACTACAACAGACGGCCGGATCACCATTAGGGGCTTAAGTACAATTAGAGGGCCGAAAGAAGTTCTGATCATTCTTGATAATTTCCCTTATGATGGTGATATGGCAAACATTAATCCAAATGATGTAGAAAATATTTCAATTTTAAAGGATGCGGCAGCAACCTCCATATGGGGCAGCAGGGCAGGCAATGGTGTTATCGTTATCAATACTAAAAAGGGAAAGTTTAACCAACCAATTGCCTTTCAGGCTAATGCCATTACCGGTATTTCAGCGAAGCCTGATTTATCTTCGTTGAATCGGATGACCGCTAGCGACTACATTGATGTTGAGCAGTTTTTGTTCGGCAAGGGTTATTATGATGCAGATTATACCTCGGCGTTAAGACCAGGGCTTACTCCTGTGATTGAGACGCTCTATGATGGCAGCTTAACCGCAGCAGAGAAAACGGCGAAGATCAATCAATGGCGAAGTTTGGATGTGCGGGAGGAGTTCGATCGATTGGTTTACCAACAAGGAGTAAACCAGCAATATTTTTTACAAGCCAAAGCTGGAGGTAAAAACTATTCCTGGTTGGCAAGTGCGGGCTATGATCGCAACCGCGATAATCTGGATGCTTTATATAGTCGAATGGTGATGCGTTATCATCTCAATATCAATGTTATCAAAGGTTTAACCGCTAATGTGGGTTTACAGTATAGCCGGCAGCTTTCTAAAAGCGGCAAAGAGGGCTATGGCGATGTGACCGCCATAAATGGGCAATTATATCCTTATGCGCAATTGGCCGATGCAGCTGGAAACGCCATGCCGCTGGTACAAAATTACAGGTTAAGTTATCTAAGTACTATTGATAGCCGGTTGCTGGACTGGAAATACTATCCGCTAACTGATTACCTGCATGACAGATCGAATACCGAACTCTCAGATGTTAATTTGAACGCCAGCCTCCAATATAAAAAAGGCGCCTTTGGTATGCAGTTTTTATACCGTTTGGAAAGGCAGGTCGGGATCACTGATCGTATTCAGGATGACGAAAGTTATTTTGCCAGAAACCTGGTCAATTCTTTTACACAGATTGCCGGCAATAGTTTGAGTTACAAAGCACCGCAGGGTGGCGTAAGAAATTACGCAGATAATAATTTTATAGCAAATGATTTACGTTTTCAGCTCGATTTCGATAAACAATTTGCACAACATCACTTCACTGCTTTTGCCGCAGCCGAAAGGAGAGCAGCCACAAGGCAATCGTTGAGCAGCAAGTTATATGGTTTTTATCCTGATACCTACACCTACAGTTCCATCGATGCCATAAACCGATACCCCAACTATATTACGGGAAGTTTGTCAAATATACAGGATGGACAAGGGCAGGCCTTAACCAATACCCGCTTTGTAAGTTTGGTGGGCAATTTCAGTTATGCCTTTCGCGAAACCTATTTTGCCTATGCAAGTATGAGGCGTGACGCTTCCAATCTATTTGGTGTAACAACCAACGAAAAATGGAAGCCGCTTTGGAGTACAGGCTTTGGCTGGTTAATCAGTAAGGATGGCGATTTATGGAAGCCGGTCGATTTCCTGAAGTTGAGGTTAAGTTATGGTAAGAGCGGAAACGTAGATGCGAGCAGAACGGGCGTAACCACAATTAGTTATCAAGGTAATTCCCTGTTTACCCAAACGCCATACGCAATCATCGCTCAATTTGCCAATCCAGAACTTAGGTGGGAAACAGTAGGAACGGTAAATCTGGGTGTTGATTTTAAGCTCTTGAAATCTCGGATAACGGGCAGTTTAGATTATTACAGAAAAAATGGAACGGATCTTTTTGGTTTTTATCCGATCGACTACACGAGCGGAATCGGGCCTTTCGCCGTTAAGAATCTTGCGACAATGAGAGCGAGCGGACTCGACTTGCAATTACAGACCTTAAACTTTAATTCTAATAGGTTTAGCTGGTCTACAACCCTAAATCTGAGTACCAACAAAGATAAGGTAACCGACTATTACGATTTTGCTACGAAAGGTGATGATTATATTAGTACTGCGGCAATTACTGGTTTGGTTGGTAAGCCGGTTTATGCCGTATTTGGTTATAAATATGCTGGGCTTGACGGGGCCGGTAATCCGATCGGCTATCTAAACGGTAGCGAGTCGACAGACTATAATGCACTAGTCGGTACAGGAACATCCTTAAGTGATTTGGATTACCTTGGTTCGGCGCTTCCCACCTGGTTTGGCAATTTGCAAAACAACTTCCGTTACGATAAATGGAGCCTAGATGTAGCGCTAAACTTTAAGGCCGGCTATTATTTTAGGAGAAGCACCATTAATTACAATAATCTGGTAGTGAGTAGTATTGGTCACCCAGATTATGCTCAACGTTGGCAAAAGCCAGGCGATGAACAGCGTACAAAAATACCTGCATTTGATTATCCGACCAATAGTGCTCGAAGCCAATTTTATCAAAATACAGCTTCATTGGTCGAAAAAGGAGATCATATTAGGTTGCAATACATCAACCTTAGCTACGTTTTTGCACCCACCGTTTTTGGGTATAAAATTCGGGAGGCAAGGTTATTTGCAAATTGTGCAAACGTGGGCTTACTGTGGGCAGCAAATGATCAACATATTGATCCAGATTTTAACAATGTCTTGCTTCCACAACGAACTTATTCCTTTGGTTTTAAATTACAATATTAAGATGAAAAGATATACTGATTACCCCTTGGTCGCTTTTTTATTGATCATTTCTTTCTCCGGTTGCAAGAAATTTCTGGATGAGAAACCTAATCAATCGTTGGCCACGATTGAGACGTTGCAGGATATGCAAGCCTTAATAGATAATTCTGCTTTGATGAATTATACCGACCCGGCAATGGGAGAGGCCTACGGCGATAATTTTTTTATTACTGATGCCGTTTATAATACGCAAAATCAATACAATCGAAACATGTATACCTTTGCGAAATCCGATATATTTCAACCGCAGTACAATCCCTGGACAAATTGCTACAACCAAATTAATGTAGCAAATACCATTTTGGAAGCCGTAGAAAAATATAGTGCGCAGAAAAAGGGTCTGGGATTGATCAAAGCGCAAGCACTTTTTTTTAGGGCCAAGGCTTACTATCATGCCCTAACCATTTGGTGCATGCCTTACAATTCTGCAACGGCTGCGGTTTTACCGGGTGTGCCATTGCGGCTAAATGCAAATTTTAATGAGAAATCTGAGCGGGCAACAATAGCTGCCGGTTATGCGCAAGCCGAACAAGATTTGAAACAAAGTTTGTTAGGTCTCTCCAGTAGTGTAAGTTCTGTAACCCGCCCAAGTAAGGGCGCTGCTTATGGCATGTTGAGCAGGTTGTATCTCCAACTGCGAAATTACGATTTGGCTGGCAAGTATGCGGATAGTAGTTTACAGGTGAATAGCAATCTGTTGGATTATAACACGGTCAGTGCTGCTGCCAACTTTCCAATGCCAAAGTTAAATATAGAAGTGGTTTTTGAAAGTCGGGTAGAATCGCCCGGGATGCTTGTTCAGGCCAGAGCACTCATTTCTCCCGAACTTTACAATATGTACCATAGCAATGACTTAAGGAAGGCGGCTTTTTTTAAGCCTAGTGGTACTAATTACATTTTTAAAGGAAGTTATGAAACGGCAGCACCGTTATTTAATGGAATTACTACAGCTGAAATGTATCTCACCAGAGCAGAATGTTATGCAAGGGCCGGAGAAGTAGCAAAAGCAATAGCCGATGTGAATTTGGTTTTGAATAATCGTTATAAAAAAGGTTCCTTTAATGCATTAATAGCAAATAATGCGGCATCCGCATTGGATTTGATTAAACAGGAAAGAAGAAAAGAACTGGCCTTTCGGAGTATGCGTTGGCTCGATATGCGCCGTTATAATGAGGAAGGAGATCACATTACGATCAATAGAACGATTGATGGCAAATTATATACTTTGTTACCTCATAGTACGGGTTATGCAGTTCCCATACCTGATGATATAATTGCCTTGACTGGTATGGCCCAAAATTGAAAAATTGCTGCCTGCTAAGAAGCAGGCAGCAATTAGTTATTGTGCTGATTTTTTATGGAATGCATTAGTGGTTACTTGAGCATCATTACTATAGGTAGTATTTAAGTAAGTGCTTAACTCAGCTGGTGTGTCGATATTTTGATCAACACGAATCACACAGGGAACTTCAGGTTCATCATCACAGCCTGGGCTTTCGGGATCGCTGATCAGTGTATAGTTAGTGGCAACCCTCGATCCAGCCTGGGCATTAAGGTTATACTGCCAGTAACTATAAGCCCTTTTTTCATTTGTATTTGTAAATGCATTCAAAGTAATCATCAGGCCGAACCCTACCAGGGCTGCAAGGCCTAAACTCCATTTTTTAAAGTTCATATTTTTAATTTTAAGGTGGTGGAATAAATCGGCTTAAATAACAGGCATGTGCACCTCCCGCCATAGTGACTTGGGTTTTCGGTATGGGCAGCGGCCGGTTAAGGATTTCAGGCGATTGATTCCGTACACTAAATTAGGGGCTTTCAGGGCCGGTGCTTACTGTAGGACGGCATGATAAATTACTGTGTGTACACCGTTCGTTTTGCATACTTATAAAAGTTTACTGTAGTGACGCACAAAATGATCATAATCCAGGTGGAGGTAATTGGCAATATCTTTTTTTTTAAGCCGTGGCAAAATGGATCGGTTTTTTTGAATAAATAAAGAGATGCGATTTGCGGCCAGGCGCTCCTCTAAAACGAGCTGGCGGTAAAACAGGGCGATATCATACTGTTCGCCGATGCCATCATGAATCTGTTTGAGTTCAGGATAACGGTGGAATAAATCAGCAATCGCTGGCCAGGCTAAGCTATAAACCATGCTTGGGCAGCATGCCCGGATAAAATGTCCCTGATTGTGCCTGCGGTTTACGATGTACTGGTGCGCACAGATAAAATTAACGATGGAAGGTTTGGTACGCTCATACGGGTTGTATTCTTTCAGTAAGCCATCACTTACAAAGGCGATTGTTCCGGCTTCGCGAATCAGGCTTTCATTTTCTTTAAGTTGCAGGGATACTATTTTTTCGGCGATATGCGCCCAGGCTGCCGGCCGTAAAGGCCCCAGCTTTTGTAGGTGTAGTTTAAGGGTTTGCATGGGGTAAAGGATTAAAGAAACAACCCTGTTGGGTATCGCCCACCAACAGGGTGTTTAGGAATGGATACTCAGACAGGTTTTAGCTGTAACTTACCGAAAGGACTAAACTGCCGCCAGCCTGAAAGTTGCCTTCCTGATCGGTACTGGCCTGTAATTTACTCTTCGGCTCGAAAAGTTTATCACCTTCTTCTCCGCCAGTCAGCGCCACATTACCCTGTGCCCTGTCTAGAGATACAGGTAAACGGTTCGCAACAGCAAAGCTGCTTTGCGAGGCCAGGAAATTTAAAATGGCAGTATCCATCTTTTTAAAGAAAGTCTGCTGCCCTTCATTAAGGTTAAAATGCAGTAGGATCCAGTTGCTGAAATCAGCTTCCATTGCTGAAACCTCGGCCCTCAGTTGCACATCATCGAGTGCATAAAGCGTTTGCTGTAATTCAAGCAAACCTTCTTCGTTAAAGAAAAATTTCTTCATTGGGTTAATTTTTTATTTAGCCGGTATTGGCTGGGTTTGAAGTTAGAAGCAGGATTATTATATTGCAATAAATATGCACTTCAGTTGTCTCAACGGTAGGCAAAAAAAAGCTGAACGGCGACATCCCTGTTGCACAATTCAACATCCCCTGGTATTTGTTTAATTTTAGCCATATACCCATCGTGAAAAAGTTTCTTTTTGCAGTCCCTGATCGCATTTCTGTGCTGCACCACCTGAGCATTCTAACCGTTTCAGCATTTGCCGGTCATTTCATCGTCGTCCATAATACCTCGAAAAGCTGGTTTGAACTCATCACAAATGCTTATTACTACCAGTCGGTGTTTTATAGTATGCTCATAGCTGCTATGTTAATCGAGTTTGTGTTCTGGATAACTATATGGATGAATAGAAAGGACGGCGGTTTCAGGTTGACGAAAAAAAAGATTATGGAAACAAGTCATCTACGGATTTGGGCTTGCCTTATTCCTGGAAATTTGCCTGGCTCAGCTGCTGTTTTGGGCGAATACAGAGCGTATGGTATCGGGACCTTATTTTGCTAAATTGTTTCTGATTATTATACTCTTTATCATACTGGTTAACTTTTTCTATTGTCTGTATTTTGCCAGCCTGGAATTATCCAAACCACCACCTGTGCCGGTAGTGACCTTCATTGAAAAGGTAAAAATAAAACATAAGCGGTTTTATGCCATGCCTGATCATCCTCCAGTGGTAAAAAGCGAAATACCGGTATTAATTTGTGTAATGTTAAAGGTAACTGTTGGCTATGACGCAAATGGTGATTCGATGCCATGGAGCTTAAATTTGAGCGAATCACTTAAAGTAATCCCTCCAGATGAATACTTTAGGGTAAATAAAAGCTGCATTATTGCCCGGTCTGTAATCATAGAAATTATAGATAGAAAAGACGAAAGGCTGGATGTAAAGTTATCAATGGAATCCCCGGTTGAAATTATTGTGAGCCGGAGGAATACGGTAGCTTTTAAACGATGGTTACATCAAAAACCAGGTACAACAGAAGAAACAGTTTTACATCATACATGATGAATGATTTCATTGAGGTGTACCTGGTTTAATAAGAGATTGTATCATCGTAAAAAAAATACTTCAGCCATTTTTCTAAAGAAGCGTAAAGTGCTGTGCTCTGCATCCTGGTTCTTCAGGATGCGGGGTAAGTGAGTTCCATGGATTAGATACAATCTCTTTTTAATTTGAAATGGCCATTTCAACCTGCTCTTTTAAAGTCGGTATCAATTTGTTTCATCATTTTCTGCAGCATGGCCTTTAAGCCCAGCGCAGTATTTTGAGTAACCTGCTTATACTTGGTGCCTAAGCTCTGGGCCGACAAATATTTATCACCGATCCCGGCCGTTTGAAAACTGCGGGCTATGAAATCCATCAATTGGGTTCGTGGATTGGTGTCAATAACCGAAGTTTCGCAAAGCAGCCGAATCAGATAAGCCAGCGCATCGGCAGATAAATTAACCTTAACCCTGTAATTACCAGAACCTGCCTCCAGGCCTTTACCCGGTTTATTTAAAAGATCAAAGTCACGTTTCCGGTTAAAATAATTAAGCTCTGCCTGAATAAATGCCAGCAGCTGGTGCTTAACGCTGAGTCTGCAGGGATCAAACAAGGCATTTGCTTTTTCCTGTTGGGCGACCAGCATTTTTTCATAAAAGCAAACTTTATCATAATACAGTCCTTGCTGATAAATCTGGTTAAGTTGCTTTACCATCCCAGCCTTACAAAACTGTATAAAGGCACCTTCGTTGAAACCATAGTAAATCAAATGTTCCGTGAGGATTTCATCAAAACCGACGTTAGTTACTTACACAGTTTCAGGAGCGTAGATAAAAGCTGATCCATGTAGTGCAAATGCTGGTAGGTAGCTTTTTTAATGTTTGTAAACCTGGTATAAGCAGCCAGCACAAGGGTTTGTAATTCAGTGTTTACTTTCCTGGCCTTCATTGCTGACTGAAGTATGGGAATTTGATCCCGGATGTTGATTTGAAAATGATTAAGATGCTGATGTGGTACATAAACATCCTGCTCTTTAGGGTAACCATGGGTATTAAAAAGGTATTCCAAAACATGTTCTAACGAATCTTTGCAGAGTAGTTGTAAGGGTGTCAGTGCAGTTTCGCCTTCGGGTGCTGGTAGCAAATCCAGCAGGCTGATACATTCCTTTTGTGCATACCAGACGTGTCTTTTAATCAACTGGTTGTCTTTTTTGCTTAATACCAGGGCTTTCAGTTTAAAAAGTAACTCTTCTTTGAGCTGAGGAAGGATGGCTGTGCATTGTTGCGATCCAATTTTCTCCAGCTGACTGGTGTCTTGTGCCTGAAGCTGCTCCAGTACACAATTGCGTAGTGCATTAAGTTTATTTTTCATGGACTTACCATCCTTCCCAAATAAATGCTGTCGGATGTTGATCTGCCATTCAGCGCCAACATGGCTGCGTAAACAAATAACTCCTGATGCATAAATTGCTCCTCGAGGGTGAAAATAAATTCACCGGCCGACCGCCTGGTGCCACCCACAACGCCATCGGCTTTTTCCAGCCCGGGTGCGTATATAATGAACATCAGCTGATCGTCAAAGCCGGCATTTCTCTCCGGCAAATTATTCCAGCTAAGCTGCAGTCGGTTATCATTTAACCAAACCAAAACGGCATCTTTCAAAGTGGCCAGGTCGCCCTTGCTCAAAGCCAATTGTGTAAGGTCGATTACCAGATCAGGATATGTTCCGGAAACCAGCCTGTAATTCGCGGTAAAACCGGCATTTATTTCTGTTTTTTTACTGGCATTATGCCTGAAACCATTATTGAGATAAGGATGGAAAGGCGTGAGAAACTGATTAAGAAACTTAAATTTCTGTTGATTTTCCAGTTGTGCAGGACTTCTTTTCGCACCTTTCTTCTTTTTTGGTGCTGCCCGTAAATAAGAAATGCCTTTCCATGAAGCACCCACTACCGGACCTATTTTCCCTGAAACGGGTCCTAATATACCTTTTTTAAATTTTGCCATAATTGGATCGCTAATTAGTTTAAGATGAACAGTTGTTGAGCTTAATACCAGAAGTTAGTATCAATCTCTGTTCACTGTATGTTGATCATGCCTTAGTTTGCGCAACCCGAACAAGAGACGAACGAGAGCCGAACAAGAGACGAACAAAGCAGGGATGTGCCAATAGCAGAGGTGCCGGAAATTACCGGCCCGCTACCTGGCAGGCTTAACCTACAGCGATTGGGGCGATCCAATAGAATAAACTTACAAATTAGGTGTCTGATTTTCAAGTAACTGCCTTTATTTTAATGTTTTTTAATTTTTTATACCTGATCTGAATATTTTATTCCCTTAAAAACTACTTCAGCAGGTGCGTCAGCGCATTTTAAGGCCAGCCATACCGTACCCACAGGACTGCCACAGGTTTTCTATTTTCTGTCCATTTGTATCGTTGCTTCAGTAGGCTACACCGGTTAAAGCTGAAAGGAGGCAACAGGTTAATATTTATTCACTTTAAATTTTAAATCAAATGGGTTTAATTAAACAAGGAATCCTGGGCGGATTCAGAAAAAAAACAGGAACAGTGGTTGGCGCTTACTGGCGTAAGCTGGATACCATCAGGGCATTACCAAGAAGCAGCGGTAAGGCACCTACGCAGCCCCAGCTGAACCAGCAGTTTAAATTCAAACTGGTGACGGAATTTTTAAGCAACATGAGTCCGCTTATTGATGTGGGGTTCAAGGCTGCTGATGGTACACTTACGGCGATGAACCTGGCGGTAGCCTATCATCTTAGGGAAGCCATTACCGGTACAGAGCCTGTCTTTGAACTCGACTTATCAAAAGTAAAGTTTAGTGAGGGACGGTTGGATGTACCGATTGACTTTACGGCAACGGCGGTAGCACCGGCTTTGGTTAACTTCAACTGGAGCCATACCGAAACGGATGACAAGTATGTAGATGCAACCGATATACTTAGCGTTATGGCCTACAATGCAACCAAGAAGAAATTTGTGCGGGCTTCGATGATTGCCGAACGCAGTGCCAAAAGCTTCAGCTTTACTTTGCCGGCTAATTACGTGGGCGATGAGGTGCATCTTTATGCTGCATTTACATCGGCCAGGCGTAAGCTGATGAATTCGGATACCATTTATCCCGGACCAATTACGGTAGTATAATGTACTAACCTGATCGCCCCGGAGGCCTGGCAACAGCCCGGGGCGATCTTTTATTTACCAACCGAAATCTCGGTTATCATTTAAATTTTATGAAAACTTTAAATTTAATACAGCCCTTCAGGCTCAACAGATTTGTGCTGAGGGCGATCGCATTTGTAATCCTAGTGCTCACCTTATGGTTTGTACTGCCTCCGTTGCTTCGGCTAGGCGATTTAACCATCGGCTTGGTTGATGCCGCGGTCTGGCAGTTGCTTTTATTCAGTATGATCAGCTACCTGGCATTCCTGTTATTAACTGCATTAATTTTTTACTGGCTGTCGGGCTTACTTGGCCTCTCCTTAACACAACATTTCTGTTCACAATTTAAAACTTTATCGTTATGGCAACAATTCGGATTTTACTGGGCATCATTTGCCTTGCTATTACTGGCTGGGGTGATGTGTATGCTGGCTGTTTTTTAGCAGAGCCAATTCGGGCGGCAGTAGGAGAAGGAGGGAAGATCACAATCGGTTTTTCTGCTGTCATTGTTCGCTCTTTACCTGAACCAGGTATAGCCAAAGGACGATTATTATGGCCTTCCCCAATCAGTGTTAAGTCTTTCCCTTTTGGTAAATTAATTTTTGAAAGCGTTTACTTCAGCTCTCACAGGGCTGGCTTCGCAATGACGGACTTATGGCTGGATTGTTTAAAAAATGACAGGACTTTATATGTTGAAAATGAGTCGTCAATAATTGATTTTGGGACAGTTTCAACGCAATATCGGTCAGTTTCTGTTGATTTTGAGTCATGTTTGAGTGAATTATGGACAGTTTCTGGTCATGGCCCTGCATTGATGAAGCCTTTGTGCTCCCCTGTAAAAAACTTTGTGCCACCGGGGGTTAGCAAGCCTCATAAGTCAGCGGTCGGAAGTCTGAGAAGCCGATTAATGACAAACCAAAAAATCCTTTCCATTGCCCGATCACAAATTGGCGTGAGGGAAGCAACTGGCCATAATGACGGGGGGCAGGTGCAGCAATACCTTCATTATGTGGGCTTCAAAAAAGGAGCCCCCTGGTGCGCCGCATTTGTCAGCTGGGTTTTCGGAAGGGCGGGTTTCGATTTACCGCGAACGGCCTGGAGCCCGGCACTATTTCCGGCTAAAAGATTGACCAAAAATATACAGGCAGCTGCTGTTTTCGGTATTTATTTTCCGGATTTGAAAAGAATAGCACATTGTGGGCTTGTCGAAAGAAAGGAAGGCCATTGGTTGCGGACCATTGAAGGCAACACCAACCTATCAGGGAGCAGGGAAGGCGACGGCGTGTACCGAAAGTTACGTCATTCCCGAAGTATCTACGCCTATGCCGATTGGTTGGGAGAGGAAGGGGGAATCCGATGAAATATTTTATGGTATTGACTATGGTATTGTTCAGCAGCTGTAGCGGCTTGCATCAATTCAAAAACCTGGCGCAAACGCACACGGATGTCCGGGAGGAATCTTCCAGCATGGAACAAGCTACGAGGCAATGGGGTATACAGCAGCAGGATAGCAGTGCTACGGAGTTAGAAGTAGAGATCTGGCCACGTGGATTGATTACCTATACGGATTCTGGTTTTAGCGGGGAAGTGCAGCGGATTACAATGCGTAAAAAAGTAAAGCAGCAAACGCATACCCTTAAGCAATCGAAGGAAAACACTGCTCGGTCAGAAAATCAGGTGCACGCTCAAAAACAGCAGGCTACTGAAAAAACGCTGGTAGAAAACAGGCTAGGGGGATCAGGATGGCTTTGGTTGCTGCTCATTGTTCCGGTCTATCTGCTTTGGAGGTATCTGACAAACAGGTAGTAACTTAACGCCAGGCTTAACCGGTCTGGCGTTTTTTTTTTGGGATTTCAAGGATCAAGTGTGTACGGATTTTTTTAAGGCAGTGGTCAATGGTTTCAAGCGTATTTGAGGGCGTAGCTTTGACAAAAAAAGCAAGATTCATGGGGCCTTTCTTTATTATACATAATCATTAGTTCTGACTCAAGCATCCGCCTGGCGCTGGATTATTCTATTTTTAATTTAAACTAAACGTTTTGTTTGGGGACAGCAAAGACATAAAATAAGATCCCTTAAAAGTAGTTTTCAGTAAAATTAATAAGGTTGACTGTATCATTTGCGGCGGCACAAGCGGATGCTTGCGCCTAAAGGAAAAAGTACTTAAATAGATTAATAACACTAGATCTTTAGAATGGATAAAATATACAAGAATGCTTCATCATTTTAAAGAAATTTCCTGCCATCTATTTTCCTTTTTAATAGTTTTCCTTTTGAATAATAGGGTGCAGAAATTTGTTTGTATTTCGAATTCAATCGTTCGTCAGAGATAATTGTCCGTTTGTCAAAATAATTTATGTTTTGGATAGTTGTTTCTGACCTTCATAACATTATTTAATAAGTCAGAATGCTCAAACAGAAATTATACGCAGTTTTAACATTTGGATTTTTTTTTACTACAGTAGTGAAATCTCAGCGAGTACTCGTTACATTCAATAGCACAGAAAACCTTGATTGGCCAAATGTTATCTGGACAAGAGATCTTGCTAATGATTGGGATGAGGGTATTATCAAAACTTCTTCTGCTACCTATGGTGTAAGTAGAAGCGGGTTTGGTTTCCAGATGAATGAAAACCGACAATTTACTTTTTGGTCTACTTCATTTAATCCATTGTTTTCGATAGATGCTGGTAGTTGGAAAACGTATAGCAAGAGAAAACTGGGGTTGGGCACCTTTGATGCGAGAGCTGCATTAGAAGTTGCTAGTGACATTGGTGGTGTACTTTTAAGAATAGTTTTTGGCCGTCAAAATGAAAGTAATATGGTAGGAGAAGGTGTTTTTGTTGGTGTTCGGGGCTATGGAACACAGTTCAGTACTTATGATGGGAAGGCTTTTCAATCGAACATAATTTCTTTGGACGAATAAATACTTCTGTTAATTTTTACCGATGGGGTCCTGATATCGGCGGGTTCCTGACACGAATAAATGCCCTGACAGCATTCAGATTGCATTGGCAAAGTCTCAACATGTACATACATATAAAATATACCTCATTTTTTCTAAAAGTGACTAAAATAATTTTTAAAGTATAAATGCTTTTTTCCAATTAGGATGACAAAGTTTTTCGAAACCATTTTAAATACAGATTGCCAATATAATTTATCTAAAAATTTTTTATAATGAAAAAGCATTTCTTTCCACTATTTGTTCTCTTTTTCTTATGGAGTTATGGTACAACTGCTCAAGTAGACTATAATAAACTCCCCGTTTATATACCTGCTCCACCCAATGCAGCAGAATTATCTAAATATGGAAGTCTTGATGTTGGACTTCAAACGGGCTCATTAAACTTTAAAATCCCACTGTTCAATATCGAAGGAAATCAATGGAGTATGCCTATTGACATTCAATACTTGACTACCGGAATTAAAGTGGATCAAATTGCATCAAAAGTGGGGATGGGCTGGGCTTTAAATGCAGGAGGAGTAGTTACTCGAAGTGTTAACGATAAACAGGACGAATTATGCACACGTTCAGCACTTCCCGTAGGCTGGAATAATTACGATCAAAGTTTTATGGACTATCTTGAAAATATTGCTAATGGAGGGAACTTTTTGGATACCGAGCCAGATGAATTTTCTTATAATTTTAACGGTTACTCCGGGAAATTTATCTTAGATCCAAATGGAAATGCAATTTCCATTCCCCATTCAAATCTAAATATATCATTCGTATTTAATAACATCAGCTCCTCTTCTGTAATTATAAAAACACCCGACGGCAGTATCTATTACTTTGAAGATCGAGAAGAGACCTTGGTTACAAGTGTTGGCAATGGAAGCCCTCAAAATGTTATGCCCGGCGTTCCAACATCATGGTACTTAAGTCGCGTGATATTGCCAAATAAAGAACAGGTTCACTTTACTTATGAGCCGATAGCCTTATACCTATTATACAGGTATCTCGGAGGTATATACCAAATCCAATGATGTAAAGAATGAAAATGCATATTTAGGTTGCACCCCCTGTAGTGTTATTAATAGTAGAAGTTTTACTTTTAATGATATCGCTGTCAATGGCGTACGGCTGTCAAAAATATCTTTTAGAAGCTTAAGTGCTGATTTTGAATATGTCAATAGGTCAGATTTGGGAATTCTTACTGGAGGTCAGCAAGAAGGGCTATTAAGCAAAATTACGCTCAGTAATGGTATGGAGAAACTTAAAAGTTTACATTTTACTTATGATTATGGCATTTCAAGCTCGTATTTTGGTTCTGTATACACCGATTTTTCCCATTTAAAATATCGTCCATATCTAAAGACCTATTACCAGATCGGTAAAAATTCAGAAACTCAGGAACGCCATACGTTTACCTATAATGATATTAACGGAATGCCGCCACGCTTATCCTTTTCACAAGATATGATGGGATATTTTAATGGTAAATTTAATACTGATTTTATTCCAAAGCCGGAAACATTAAATGATCAACAAACTTATCCGCTAGCTTTAGCTGACAGAAGTCCTGATTTTGTAAGTACGCTAAAGGGATCGCTAGTTAAAATTGAATACCCTACAAAAGGTATTGACAGTATTGTTTATTCGCAGAACGACTATTTTAAAATTAGAGATGTCATCGCCAGACAAAATGTTTCGTTGGCCGTACCTGTAAATAACAACGTAGCGCCTTTAGTGAAAATGTCAACCATATTTACGACAACAAATTGGAATACTGCTACATTAACTGCGAGCATGTTTATTACAATGAATTCAGACGGATCCTCTATATATGACCCAAATACCGACTTAATGACGATTGAAATCATCCGACAATCGGATAATGACATTTCATATTATCAAACCTTGAGAGCTGGCCAGAATATTTCAGGTTTTAGTTTGTCAAATTTAATATATGGTGCGAGTTATAAACTAAAAATAACTGCTCTCGTGCCACAATTAAAGTGTACAGCTAATATTTCTTACGATGGTGCGGTTACTCAGGAGCAGATTAATGAGCCCGAAAGTGGTCTCCGTGTGAGTCAGTTAATTAGCAAAGCGAATGGAAATAGTCCTTCAGTTATTAAACGGTATTATTATGCAACGTTAGCCAACCTTAATAAATCATCAGGTGTAATCTCATCAAATCAACCAGTATTATTCAAAGAGGATTCAAACTACACCACAGAATCGTGCGAAGGTCAAGAAGCTAATATTAGTTTACATAAATGCTGGAATCGCCTTGCTTATTCAAGCTCGCTAGTAAATCTATATCCATATTCCCAAAATCATATCTATTATGAAAATGTAGTCGAAGGATATGGTGACGACTTCCAAAATGGTGGTGTCTCCCATACATATTTAATCAGACCCGATAAGGGTTCACAGCCATTATTGAGCGAGTTCTCGAGCTTTTTTGGTGTAAAATTAACCAATTCGGGGTTTTTAAATGGTCTGGAAAAAGAGCAGACAACTTTTTTGAAGAAAGATGGATCATTTATTAATTCAAAAAAGGTTGTGAATAGTTACAGGGCAGATACAACTGTTCACGGCAGTGTAGATGCATTTATTATTACCAAGAATTATGATTATCCGATGCACCATAGTCCAATTCGGTTTATTGAATTCGAAGGATATGATATTCACAAATACAAATTCTATACCCCCTGGGTATATAAAGATAGTACCACCACTTATGATTATGATAATAACGCTGGATTTCTTAAAACTCAGTCTGTAACAACTTATTCTAATACTTTCCATACGCAACCCACACAGGTTAGGAGTTTGAGCAGTGATAATAAACTATCCAGCATTACTTACAAATATCCACATGAAATGGTGGCTGGAGGTCAAGATCCTTCTGGAGTATATCAGTCTATGATAAATGACCATATGATCCAGCCAATTATTGAAGAACGAAAATTGATAGATACGGTTCAAACCAATTTAACGAAAATCAATTATTTGCAAACAGACCTGCATCAGTACCAACCCAGCTATATCCAGAGCCAGTCCAGTTGGACCAGTTTGTTTGAGCCACGGATTAGGTATCACAAATATGATAATTTTGGGAATGCCTTAAGTGTTTCGCTAGAATCGGGAACAAATATATGCTACGTTTGGGCATATGGAAAAAGTAAGCCCATAGCAGAAATAAAAAATAGCGATTATGCTACTGTTGAAGCTGTTCTGGGAGGATTAGGGGCTGTTAATATTTTCTGCAACAATTACACCGTAAGTAATACCGATGTAGTTAATTTTCTGGCTCCTCTAAGAACAGATGTAAGGTTGAAATATGCATTAGTTACTACGTTTACATATGACCTTTTAACTGGCATTACTACACAGACCGATTCAAAGGGCATGACCACCTATTATGAATACGATGGTTTTCAGCGTCTAAAGGCAGTCAAAGACCAGAATGGGAATGTATTGAAGCAAACGACTTACCATTACAAAAACTAAGCGCTATGATCCGAACATCACAGAAATGGTTTATTCTCCTCTTATGTTTTTGTTACCCGTTATGGGTTTCAGCTCAGGACAACCATAAGGTATTTAGTAGTTATAATGGTGAATCAAGCATCAGTGCGCCATTGAGTGTGACATTGAAGCCTGGGTTTTATATTCCACCACCTGCACCAGGTACCTCGGTCCGTATTTTCACTACTGGCCAGAGTTATACCGATTGTATTCCTTTTGTTTCACAAGCGAGTACTACACAGAATTACATCAGTACGAGGACTTTCAAACAGGCCGGAATGGATCCGAACAACCTTGGAGGCCGTACGGCTTGTGAGGTTAACGAGGTGATCCAGTATTTCGATGGTTTGGGTCGGCCACTCCAGACGGTTCAGGTTCAGGGAAGTCCTGGTCACAACGATATCGTTAAGCCTGTTGCCTATGATGCTTTTGGCAGGGAACGGTTCCGTTACCAGCCTTATAGTGTTGGCGGTGTACCGGGCAGTTACCGGCCACAGGCGGTTACTGATCAGTCCGGTTTTTACCTTGACCAGCCTGTTGGCGGAAGTATAGCCAATAACGGGCATGCGTTTTCCGAAACGGTTTTCGAGGCAAGCCCGTTGAACCGGGTGTTGCAGCAGGGTGCCCCGGGTTTATCCTGGCAGCCGCAAGCGGGCAATGAAGCTGGGCATACGGTGAAGAGTGGTTATGGGACCAATAGTGCTGTTGATGGTGTTTTGTTATGGGTGGTCAATCCCAACGGGGAGGGTGCAACGGCTTCGGGGCATTATCTTCCGGGAAAGCTTTACAAGGCTACGTTGCGGGACGAAAACTGGCAACCTGGGGACGATAATAAGGGGATGGCCGAGGAGTACAAGGACTTTGATGGGCGTGTGGTACTTAAAAAGGTATGGGCGACGGAAAATAAGCACCTGGATACGTATTATGTTTATGATGATTTGGGGAACCTGCGTTATGTGCTTCCGCCGGCGGTGAACGCAAATACTGACCGGGGTAGCGTAGTGAGTTCATTTACTGAGGGCGATGCTGCTTTTCAGGATTTCATGTATGGCTACCATTATGACGGGCGTAACCGTGTGGTGGAGAAAAAGCTGCCGGGCAAGGGCTGGGAGTTTATGGTTTATAACCCGCTTGACCAGTTGGTTTACACCCAGGATGCAGTACAGCGTTCTAACCACCAATGGCTTTTTAATAAATATGATGCTTTAGGCAGGATTGTGGTTACGGGTATTTCCAGCGATGGTAACAGCCGGATAAGCATTCAGGCTGCAGTAAACAACCAGCCTACTACCGGACAGCCATTATGGGAGAGTAGGGACACTTATGCAACCAATGGTATTGGCTATACGAATTTAACCCTGCCTACATCGATTGCCTCTTATCACACGGTGAGCTACTATGATGATTATGCTTTTCCTGGGAATATTTTTGGTCTTCCTGTATCAGGTCAGGCATCAGGGGGGCGTACAAAGGGTTTACCGACAGGTACAAGTGTGACAACACTGGGAACGGGGACGATGCTGTTGAGTGTAAACTATTATGACCTGGAAGGCCGGGTTGTGCAGACTAAATCTCAGCACCCCCTGGGTACGGACGTAGTGGATAACAGCTGGAACTTTGCGGGTGAGCTGACGGCGAGTGTACGAACGCATGTGGGTAAGGGGAATACAACTACCGTTGCAAACCGTTATGAATATGACCACATGGGCAGGAAGCTGGCGACTTTTGAAAAGATCAACCAGGATGGGGAAGTTGCTTTGAGCCATTTTGAGTATGACGGGATTGGTCAGTTGAAAGTTAAACACCTTCATAACGACCAGCAGCATACCAGTTTTGCCTACAATGAGCGTGGGTGGCTGAAGGGGATTAGAAGCAATGAGTTTAGTATGGAGCTGAAGTATGATGTTGCGGTAAATGGTGTGTCAAACCAGTTTAACGGGAATATTGCCAACCAGGTATTCAATAACGGAAATGGGGACAACACGTTCAATTACAGTTATGATAAACTGAACAGGCTGACCGTTGGCGAGGTTTCTTCCACATTATTGAGTGAGCGGCTTAGTTATGA
>Ga0308164_10001943_pt1 | contig 21924 bp, 23 predicted proteins | sample PhyTR2_FD_201031 | JGI IMG/M metagenome (GOLD analysis project Ga0308164, IMG submission 201031) | Phyllosphere microbial communities from UC Gill Tract Community Farm, Albany, California, United States - DLSLT.R2 | ecosystem: Host-associated > Plants > Phyllosphere > Unclassified | place: USA... | reverse complement strand
TGCGCGATGACGCAGCATGATCGTCGATCAACGCCAAGCTGATGCGAGTCTCAGGGGCGTCGTGCGCTCCTATGCCGAGCGGCAAGCGCAGCTTGGCGTGCATGCCGTGACATCACCCTTACCGGCGAGACCTGATCAATTCATCGAGTTTTATTTGCAGGACCGCTACCGGGTTTCGCACGATGACCGCGCAGCATCATTCGCGCCCGAGGTCGTGATCGTCGGCCCCCAGAGCTACCGGCGCACACGCCTCATCCTGTCCGGCAGCATCCATGTATTCACGATCCGATTTGAACCTGCTGGATTCCATGCTCTGTTCGGCACGCCGATGACCGCGTTGGTCAACGAGGGCATCGCGATCAGCGACGTCATCGGCCCGGCCGGGACGGATCTGCGGGATGCAGTCATGATGGCTTGCAACTTCGATGAGCGGGTCGGCGCCGCAGAGCGCTGGTTGAGGAGCAAACTTGATCGCTTATCCCCCGTCGACCCGGTGGCGTTTTCCGCTGCTGCGTTGCAACGTGCGGGGGGAAGGTTGAGCGTGCGCTCGCTTGCCCGGGGGGCTGAACTCAGTGACCGACAGTTCACGCGTCGGTTTGAGCGACAGGTCGGCCTCACCCCCAAACTGTTTGCGCGAACGGTACGACTAAATGCGGTACTCGACGCGAAGGTCCGCTCGCCGTGTGCTACCTGGACGGAGTTGGTCCACGACGCCGGTTATGCGGATCAGGCACACTTTGTACGCGATTGCCGTGCCCTCGCCGGAAGTCCTCCCACCAGCTTCTTTGCAGAATGGGCACGAGGGCGCTGACGCTTTTGTTCAATCGCGGCCGTGTCGCTAGCGCTAAACCGCCCGCACCTATGGAGGACGCGACATGGACCGGCGGCAAACGATATTGGGGCTACTTGCGGCAGGGCCGTTAATGAGCAGTGGGACAGGGGCGGCGATGCTGAACACGACGGCTGACAAGGTGCAGCGACTGGCGGAACGATACGCCGATGCGTGGAACGCCTCCGACATGGACGCGATGGCCAAGCTGTACGCTGGTGATGTGCACTGGGTGAACATCGTGGGCATGCATTGGCAGGGCAAGGCGCAGGTCGACCGAGCTCACCGTGCTTACTTCGACATCATGTTCAAGGGTGTCCCTCTGACACTCGAAGCAGTTGAATCCGTTGTCGCCCTGCCCGGAGGAGCTTTGGTTGCCGTGCTTCGATGGGCAGTTGGTGCATTCAGAACGCCCTTTGGCGAGCAGATGCCGCCAAGCCGCGATCGCATGTCACTCGTTCTGATCCCACGAGCCGATGAACTCGTGATCGCGCATGGTTCTAACGTTCAGATCAACGAGCAAGCGCAAAACTCTGACCCTATTCGCCAAAAGCAGCGATAGCTGACGCAGGATCGGAAACGCAGAGGTCCTGCTGATAGATGAGCTCGGGAGCTCTGCCCGACCTCCTTCGTCGGTTTCGGCGGCCAAGACCCAGTTGCGGACCCTCACGCCCCGTCGCGCGCGTTCCAACTTCAGCCATTCGTTCATGCCAAATGCGAAGGGAACACTCTCGATAGCGACCGCGCATGGCGGCAAACGAGCTGTGTCAAAAACGACGGTGAGCCGGAAATGAGATGGCTTTCGGACCTCGTCGGTCGCGAGGATCGGAAGGCCGGCGCAGTCAGTTGACAAGTTCTTTCGAGCATGGCTGACTAGGCGCATGGGGATCGCGATCTCCCCACGAGGCGTCAGCTAAAGCATCGCGTCCAGCACGAACACGCAAGGGACGCGTCATGCCTGCTCCAAACGCCATTATACCCGACAAACTTGCCCGCCTTATCGCATCCGCCAGCGCGCCTCGCGTCGTCGATCTGCGCGACGGAGTTGCGGAATGCATTCCGGGGTCGACCTTTCCAGCCCATCCCGATCCGACTGGATGGGGCTATGCCGCCGGCTCTGCCGTCGTAACGGTCGACGCCGACGGCAATGGTTCGGCAGTCGCCGCAGCTGCCATACTGCGCAGCGAGGGTGTGGCGGCCGAAGTACTGGAAGGTGGGTTCGCCGCATGGGCGGCAGGCGCATTGCCGACCGTATCGCTCGCCCATCTGCCACCCCGTCACGAGGACGGACGCACATGGTGGGTCACGCGGGCGAGGCCCAAGGTCGATCGCATAGCCTGTCCCTGGCTGATCCGACGCTTCGTCGATCCCGAGGCTCGCTTCCTGTTCGTGGCTCCCGGCGAGGTGTTGACCGTCGCTACGCAGCAGCAGGCCGAGCCGTTCGACGTCGCGGACGAAGGCGTATTCTGGAGCCATCGCGGCGAGCGTTGCACCTTCGATGTGATGGTCGAAGCATTCGGACTTGCGAAGCATGAGCCGCTGATGCGCTTGGCGGCGATCGTCCGCGGGGCCGATACCGACCGACTTGACCTAGCGCCGGAAGCCGCCGGACTGCTCGCCATCTCGCTCGGCCTGTCCCGCATCCATAGTGATGACCACGTCCAGCTAGAGGCAGGCATGGTGGTGTACGATGCGCTCTATCGCTGGTGCCGCGACGCGCAGGGCGAAAAGCACAACTGGTCCTCGCATCAGCCGTCGCGCGGCAAGGCGTCGGCATGACTACGGTGACGGCGGAAGCAGCAACCTCGGCGCGCCCCGAGCCGGTCACGCTCGGCCAAGCCTTTTGGGTCTGGCTGCGCATCGCGATGCTCTCGTTCGGCGGTCCGGCCGGGCAGATCGCGGTCATGCACCGCATCCTCGTCGACGAGAAACGCTGGATCGGTGAACAGCGGTTCCTGCACGCCCTCAACTATTGCATGTTGCTGCCCGGGCCAGAGGCGCAGCAGCTTGCCACCTACATCGGCTGGCTGATGCACCGCACGAAGGGCGGCATCGTCGCCGGCGTGCTGTTCGTCATTCCCGGCGCCGTTGCGATCATGGCGCTGAGCTGGGTCTATGTCCTCTACGGTCGGGTCGGGGTCGTCTCGGCGCTGTTCTTCGGCCTCAAGTGCGCGGTGCTGGCCGTCGTGCTTCAGGCAGTAGTGCGGATCGGCGGACGGGCGCTCAAGTCGACGCCGGCAAGGGCGCTTGCCGCGCTGGCGTTCGTCCTGATCTTCTTTGTCGGTGCGCCTTTCCCGCTGATCGTGCTGGGTGCCGGTCTCATCGGATGGTGGTCCGCCCGGCAGGGCAGCACGGCCTTCCGGGGCGGGGGACACGGCGCATCCAACGGCGCGGTCGTGGCCGATGCCGACACGCTGCTGGGCGAGGATCTGCCGGCCCATGCGCGGCCGACGTGGGGCGAGACGATCCGCACGGCGCTGGTCTGGCTGGCGCTCTGGCTCGTACCGGTCGCGGCGCTGCTGATCGCGCTCGGACCCGATGACGTGTTCAGCCGCATCGCGACCTTCTTCTCGACGATGGCAATGGTGACGTTCGGAGGCGCCTATGCCGTGCTCGCCTATGTCGCGCAGCAGGCGGTTGAGAATTACGGCTGGCTGGGGCCGAAGGAGATGCTGGACGGCCTCGGCATGGCGGAAACGACGCCCGGGCCGCTCATCATGGTCCTGCAATTCGTCGGCTTCCTCGGCGCCTATCGCGATCCCGGCGGGCTGTCCCCACTGGTGGCGGGCACGCTCGGAGGCCTCCTCGCGACCTGGGTGACGTTCGTGCCGTGCTTCCTGTGGATCTTCCTTGGGGCGCCCTTCATCGAGCGGCTGCGCGGCAACGTCGCGGTCGCCGGTGCGCTCTCCGCCATCACCGCGGCGGTTGTCGGCGTTGTTCTCAATCTAGCCGTCTGGTTCGCCCTGCATACGCTCTTCCGTGAAACGGCAGCCGTCGCGTTCGGTCCGATCCACTTCGACGCGCCCGTGCTTGCGAGCCTCGATCCTTGGGCAATGGCACTCGCGGGGGCAGCTGTCGCCGCGGTGTTCTGGCTGCGCGCCGAGATCATCACGACACTGGTGGCAAGCTCGATTGCTGGACTGGCGCTGTATCTCCTTGGCCTGATCGGCTGATGCGGACGATCACGATCCTCGCCGCGTCGGCGGCAGCGCTGCCATGCGTGCCGGCCATGGCACAGGTAAGCGCGAGCGGTACAACCCGCCTTCGCGTCGAAACCACCGATGGTCAGGCGCGGGCCGGCTTCAACGAGAGCGATACGCTGCTCAACCTCCGCACCACGTTGGCGGCGCAATATGAAGAGGGCCCCGTCAAGATGGTGGGCGAGCTGTGGGATAGCCGCGTCTCCGGTGACAATGCTGGGACGCCGCTGTCGACCGGTGAGGTGAACACCCTTGAACTCGTCCAGGCCTATGTCGAATGGAAACCGCTTGCACCTTTCGGACGCGACACGACGGCCCCCGCCGGGCTTTACAACGCGATCATCCGCAGCAATCTCGTCAGTCCAGGCGTGCGGATCGAGGCGACGCCTGACAAACGGACCGATCTGATGGCCTCGCTCCGCCCGTTCTGGCTGGCGGCTGGACAGGACGCGATCTCCTTTACAGGCTTGCGCGACGCAGCCGGCCGATCGGGTTCGTTCGCGGGGACGCAGTTCGACGGGCAGGTGCGGCATCAACTGTCGAAGGCGTTGCGCCTTGAGCTCGACGCCGTCCTCGCGAAGGGCGAGTTCCTGCGCACGGCGCCGAACGCACCGCTGGGTCGCTGGACAAAGTACGTGTCGATCAACGCGACCGCGATTTTCTGCGGGAGGAACAGAGCGGCCGGCCGCACCAGGGCTGTCGTTTGCATCACAAGAACGGCTGCCCCGGAAGCAGACGTAGGTTGAAGCGATAGCATTGGCATAGGCGCACTCCGGTCCCCATATGTGTCAGGTAAGGAGAGGCAGATGGCCGGTGGTTGGGCGCGCGATGGCGCGGTGCAGGATCAGATCGATGATTCCGTGGCGGACGCAGTGTTGGCCGCACGCGCAAGCATGCCAAGCGGAACGGGTGAACCGTTCTGCACAATCTGCGGCGACGACATCCCCGACGGTCGGCGCCGAGCGCTGCCCGGCGTGCGGACCTGCGTAACGTGTCAGAGCGGTCGCGATCGGCCTCTCGCCGCTACGTTTAATCGGCGAGGCAGCAAGGACAGTCAGCTGCGGTGACCGTCCCGGATTGTCGCGCGCTTGGCGACAGCCCAGAAGCCGACCCCTTTTCATATCCTTATATGAGCCGATCGATCATGCATCAGTGCGGCCTAAGAACAGTGCTCTGCGGTTCCGAACGAACATAACGGCCATCGATCTCGTCCATCGTGTAGCCGAGCGACGGGGCGACTCGCTGGGCGAGTGGCTCCCATTTGCCGCGGCCGACAATGTATGGCTCAATGCCGTCCGATTGCAGGGCAATGCCTGCGCGCTCTAGTGTCTTGGTAGCGGCAACGTAGGTCTGTCGCGACCGCCACGTCGCACTCGGGTCCGCCGTGTGATGGTCCGCGGACGGAAAGTTTCGGTCGAGGGTTTCCAGCAGCATGAAGGCCGCCTGCCGCAGCGCGGAAACAGGCGCGGACTTCTCAAGCGTCCTGTAGCGGTGCGAATCGAGCCCGGTCTCGATCAGCGTTATCAGATCGAGGAGGACGAAGGTGAAGCGGGAAACAGCATAGCGCGGCTCTTCGAAGCGGAAGTAGAACAAGAGCAGGTAGAAATGATGTGCTTCCTTCGTGGCTGCGAGGGACTGCACGAGGTTGCCGAGTTCGCTCGTGGCGTCGTCGGCATCGCCGTCGGGCATCAGTCGCGCCAGCATCGCCGCGGCATCGCCAGTACCGCCTGTCATCAGGTCAATCGTCAGCGCGAGCGCGTTGCGCTCTCGAAGAGCCGAGTAGACCTGGACGAGGTAGCTCAGCACCAGGCTCAGCACCGACGCACCAATCAGCGAATTGATCAGGAAAAGAATGCGCGTGGCGGACGTATGCGGGGCATAATCACCACCGCCGACGATCGACAGGCTGTTGCCCGCAACAAGAAGAGCCGTGATAAAGTCGGTCGAACTGTTCCCGCTCGATGGCCGGACCCCGGTGCCAAGCTCGGGTTGGATGACGAGCGCCGCCGCTACGGCCAGTCCGAGCGCCCAGAAGCCGATCAGCGACACGACGATGAGCGGGCCGGCGAGCGATAGAAGCGTGCCACGACGCCGGCTGAACAACTTCGCACAGTTGCGAAGCAGCGCCCAGACCGCCCGCGTATAGTATGGCGCGGGTAGTCCCGTTCCAGCTCGCGCGTACAGGACCGTCAGGAAAATGTCCGCGAGGAACAGCAGCATCAGTGCTGCCCCGACAAACTGTTCGAACGTCATGGCTGGCTACTCCTCTGGGTTCATAGGATCGCCGCCGCCATTCCCATGGCGAGCGTCGGGTTGATCCAGCCGGTATGACCTCCCCTCGGCCTACAGCATGGGAAGCCGTCGCGGTCGGGGGCCGAGCGGGAATGCCGTATCGATCCAGGCAAGCTCGGCCTCCGTCAGTATCATTGCGCTGGCGCCTGCATTGTCGGCGGCGTGCTCCGCGCTGGACGCCTTTGGGATCGTGAAAGTCGATGACCGCCGCACGAGGAAGCGGAGCGCCACCTGACGCACGGTCGCGCCGTGGCTTACCGCGATCTCGGCCAGCACGCGGCCACCACGGGACGTTGGATCGGGGAAGTCCCCGTGACCGAAGGGGCTGTAAGCCACGGTGACGACGCCATGCTCCTCGCACCAAGGCAGCACGGCGTGCTCTATTGCGCGCTCCTCCAAATGGTAGAGTACCTGGTTGCACGCCATGCGTCCCTCGCCGCCGGCTGCCCAGGCCGCTTCGAGATCGGGAACGTCGAAGTTGCTCACCCCCCAGGACAGGATCTTGCCCTGTTCACGGAGCCGTTCGAAGCCTTCGAACGTGTCTTCCAGGGGGTATGAGCCCGGCCAGTGCAGGAGGTAGCAGTCCAGCCGGTCGGTGCGCAGGCGAGCGAGCGAGCGCTCGCAGGCGGTCACGGTGCCGGATAGCGAGGCGTTGCTCGGGAGCACCTTGGAAACGAGGAACACCTCGTCGCGCCGGCCCGAGATCGCCTCGCCCACCACGAGTTCGGCGTCGCCGTACATTTCGGCGGTGTCGATGTGCGTCATGCCGAGATCGAGGCCATTGCGCAGGGCGGCGACCGCGGTGGGTCGGTGCGCGTCGTCGATGTACCAAATTCCCTGGCCGATCACCGGGACGTCGCGCGGCACGGGACCAAAAGGGCGCCGCTCCATGCCCACCGTTACCGGCAAAGTCGACGCGTCAGCTGCGGAGGCAGGCGTCACGTCGCCGCCGCTTGCGACGACCGCTTGGCCGCGATCAGGTCGATCATCTTTCCATCTCCTGTAACAAGTTGTCGCGCCGGGATCGGCTCTGGCCATCCGAATGCATGGAGGCCGCCGCCTGCTCTACGCAGGCTGCTTCTCGGCAATGACATCGAGCTGCTCGATGATGGGCTTTTCGAAGAGAACACCAGTGTTCTCACCGAGCGCCTTCGCGACCTCACCCGACAGATGTGCCTGGCGCCCGTCTTCATCGGGAAAGGCGTCGAAGATCCCGAACGACGAGGGTCCGAACTGGACCCCGAACCACCTGACGGTCTTTGGCTCCCCATCGACGATCAACAGCCCTGGTTCAGGAAATCTCGGACGTCGTCCTCCTTGCCGGGAAGTGCTTCGAGGCGGACCAGAACCGCCTTGCTGACATGTGTCGCCATCTCGAGTTCTCTCCTTGCTCTTGGGTCGTTGTGGTAATCAGAACGCGGCCGCTGCAGCCTCGGCGACCGCCTGATCCTGCTCGCCGCTGCCCCCGCTCACGCCGACCGCTCCGACGACCTGTTCGTCTTGGTAGAGGGGGATTCCGCCGGCGAAGATCATCACCCGGCCATGGTTGGATTCCTGAGTGCCGAAGAACTGCTTTCCGGGCTGAGCATTTTCACCCAGATCCTTGGTGGCGACCCGTAGCCTGGCCATGATTGCCTCTCCATAGGATGGATGCGTACGACGATGGCGGCTCATGGCGCGAACACCGCGCGCACACAGCCGTCTTCCTTGTGCTTGAACATGTGATACCCCTTGGGGCTATCCTCGAGCGAGAAGCGATGCGTGGCGAGGGCAGCGGGCGTCAGCTCGCCGCGCTGCGCGTGCTCCAGAAGTCGCGGTACATAGGCCTGCCCGTGCTGCTGCGCCGTCCGCACGGTGACCCCCTTGTTCATGAGCAGGCCGAGCGGGAACTTGTCCATCAGACCGTAGACGCCGAGGATCGACAGCGTACCGCCCTTGCGCACCGCCAGCATCGCCTCGCGCAGCGCCGTGCCGCGGTCGGTCTCCATGTAGAGCGCCTGCTTGACCCGGTCATACGCCTGCTGAAGCCCGGTGCCGCCCGCCTCCATGCCAACGGCATCGATGCAGGCGTCGGGGCCGCGCCCGCCGGTCAGCTCCTTCAGCGCATCGATGACGTCCACCTTCGTGTAGTCGAGCGTGGTGGCGCCGAACGCCGCGGCTTGGGCCAGCCGTTCGGGATAGCGATCGATGGCGATGACACGCTCGGCGCCGAGGATCATCGCGCCCTGCTGCGCCATCAGGCCGACGCCACCGCAGCCCCACACCGCGACCACGTCGCCGCGCTGGATGTTGCAGAAGTCCGCGCCCATGAACCCGGTCGGTGCAGCGTCCGAGATGAACAGGGCGGCATCGTCGGACACGCCATCCGGCACGACGAAACAGTCGGTGTCGGCGAACGGCACGCGAATGTATTCGGCGTGGGAGCCGGCATAGCCGCCGAAGGCATGCGAATAGGCATAGATGCCGGCGGTAGGATAGCCGAGCAACGGCTCTTGAAGCTCGGGCTTGGGGTGGGTTGTGTCGCACAGCGAGTAGAGGTCGTGCGCGCAGTACCAGCAATTGCCGCATGCAATGAACGAGGGCACGACGACGCGATCGCCCCGCTTCACGTTCTTCACCTCGCGTCCGACATCGACGATCTCACCCATGAACTCGTGACCGAGCACGTCCCCGGCTCTCATCGTAGGAATAAAGCCGTCGATCAGGTGCAGGTCCGATCCGCAGGTCGTCGAAAGCCGGACCTTGAGGATCACGTCGTTCGGGTTGATGATTTCGGGGTCGGCGACCGTCTCGACCCGGAGATCGTTGACGCCGTTCCAGCAGAGTGCGCGCATGATTCTTGCTCCTAGCGGTCGATGCCGCCGTTGCGGGCAGCGGGTTGGGGATCTGCCGTCGGGATCTCGCCGGTCAGGGCCAAGGCGCGGAACCGGTAGAGCGCCGTCAGGACAATCTCTCGGGGTACGATGTGGAACAGCTTGCTGGCCGCTTCGCCGACGATGCCTCCCGGCGGATCGAACCGCACATCGAGGTGCAACTCCGTCCCGCGATCGCCGGGCGCGGGCCGGAAGGTCAGCGTGCCTGTGTTCGCCACGTCAGCGCCGTCGAGCGTCGACCATCGCAACGCGTCGGCGCCGCTATCATCCATCTGGGTGAGCCAACGGTATTCACCGCCAGCCGGGCCGCGGGCCACCCACTCAGCCATGCGGTCGGTCGACGCCGTCACTGCGGCGAAATGCGTCCAGATGCGAGACTGGGTGTCCGGCCGCAGCCAGAGCGTGCGGAGTTCGTTGGCAGGCCTGCCAATCGTGACGGCTGCGCGTGCGCTCGCATCGAGCGATGTCTCAGGTGCAATGGCGGTCATGGGATTGGCTCGTTCGGCTAAAGGGTCAGGAAGCGCCGGCATGGCGAACAACATGGTTCTCTCGCCGTCTTGCTAAGTCGCCAAGGTGGGCAGCGCGTCCGCGACCGTGCCTTCGGCGCGGTAGTCCGTCGGGATGTCGAAGTCCTGGCGCGCGAGGCCGCGGGAAGGCTGCGCTCCGCGGGGAAAGCCGCTGCGATCCGAATAGTCGCGGTCGTCCCCCGGTAAGCGACGATGCGCTGCCTTGACGCCGGCATAGGCCACAAGATCGAGCAGAGTGATTCCGGCGACCAGCGCGGTGGCGATGGCGGCGTTGCCCCGCTTGGGATTGTCGCGGTGGAGCGCGGTGGCGAGCGTGCCGAGATCGAGCAGGTCGCCGCCGATCCGCGCCGCCAGCCCAACCGGCTTATCGATGGACAGGGTCGGGATCGCACTCGCCAGCTCGCGGGCGCCATAAGCCCGGATCAGGCCCTTCTTGTCCTCGAGACCAAGCGCGCGCGCGATCCGTCCCGGCGCGATCAGCTCGGCAACGCCGAGACCGATCGAGAACCATCCGAGTGCGCGCGCTAGCCGGTCCGGACCGGTCAACGAGCTCGGACCCTTGTGTTCAATGCTGGGGTCGCCCTCAGAGCGGGCGATGCTGGTCAGGTTCGTAAGTGTCATGGGAACACCTCGTGGTCGAAGGATGGATCAGGGCCGAAGCATGACTTTGACGCATCCATCGGCCTTGTCGCGGAAGGTGCGGTACATCTCGGGACCGTCGGCCAGACTGGCCTTGTGGGTGATCACGAAGGAGGGATCGATCTGCCCGTCCTCGATCCGGCGCAGCAGATCGCCGGTCCAGCGCGGAACGTGCGCCTGCGCCATGCGGAAGGTCAGGCCCTTGTTCATCGCCTGGCCCATGGGGATCTTGTCGACCAGGCCGAGATAGACGCCGATGATCGAGATTACGCCGGCGGGACGACAGACGTAGATCATCTCGCGCAGTACGTGCGGGCGATCGTTCTCCATCATCAGCATCTGCTTGGCGCGGTCGAGCACAGTGTCGGGCTGGCCGAAGCTGACATGGCTCTCGGTACCGACCGCATCGATGCACTTGTGCGGTCCCTTGCCGCCGGTCAGCTCGTTGAGTCGCTCGACGACATTCTCCTCGTCGAAGTTGATGGTGATAGCGCCTGCTGCCGCCGCCATTGAGAGCCGCTCTGGCAGGTGGTCGATCGCGATCACCTGTTCGGCGCCGAGCAGGATGGCGGACCGGATCGTCATCTGTCCGACCGGACCGCAGCCCCAGATCGCTACCGTGTCGGTGGGCTGAATGTCCGCCTGCACGGCCGCCTGCCAACCGGTCGGCAAGATGTCCGACAGAAAGAGGAGCTTCTCGTCGTCGATGCCGTCGGGCACCTTGACGTGCGTGGTGTCCGCGAACGGCACCCGCAGATATTCTGCCTGACCGCCCGGATACCCCCCGGTCAGGTGCGTGTAGCCGAACAGGCCGGCCGTCGCGTGACCAAACGCCTTGTCGCCCAAATCTTTTTTGCGGTTGGTCCGTTCGCAGACGGAAAAGTTGCCGCGCATGCACTGGTCGCACTCACCACATTGTATGGTGAACGGGATGACGACGCGGTCACCCTTCTTGAGTGTGCCCTTTGCTGCGCTACCGACCTCGACTACCTCGCCCATCGTCTCGTGGCCCATGATATCGCCGGGCAGCATCGCGGGCACGAGATTGTGGAAGAGGTGGAGATCGGAACCGCAGATCGCGCAGCTCGTCACCTTGATGATCGCATCGCGGGAATCTTCGATGGCAGGATCGGACACCGTGTCGTACCGGATGTCCTCCTTGCCGTGCCAGACTAGGGCCTTCATTGCCGGTTTCCTCGGTTAAGCGAGACGAGCTAAGCGCTTATTTCTTATGCCGGACATGCGGGTGATCCCTAGGGAACATCCCCGGGTCGCCAACTGTTGCTGTTTTGCCAGCATGCCTTGAGGAGGACTGGCACCATGACCGAGACGGCATCGCCAGCGGTCGCGTCGCAAGGCAGCGAAAGGGGATCTTCCGCATCGGAACTCCCGCGCCAGCTTCGCTTCCTCGAAGCCAACCTCTCGTCGATCCCGGATTTCGTCTACGCTTTCGATCGCGAGCGGCGCTTCGTTTATGCCAATCCCGCCATGCTTGCCTTGTTTGGCCTGACAGCGGACGAGATGATCGGCAGGACCTTCGCTGACCTGAACTATCCAACCGATCTGGCCGACCTTCTCAACAGCCATATCGATCGTATTTTCGCAGAAGGCGTCACGGTAGAAGATGAAGTCTTCTACCGCAGCCCGACAGGGCATGCCGCCTACTTCGCCTATCTGTGGGGACCTGTCCGGGGCGACGATGGGTCCGTCGAGCAGGTCATCGGCGTTTCGCGCGACACCAGTGAACGGCGCGGCTTCGAAGATGCGATTCAAAAAAGCGAAGCCCGCTTGCGCGCCGCCACCGAGCTCGTCGGCCTCGGCATATACGCCTGGGACCCGATGACCGGCGCGCTCGAGTGGGATGCGCGGCTGCGCGAGATGTGGGGGCTGCCAGCCGACGCGACAGTCAATACCCAGGTCTATGAGGCCGGCATCCATCCCGACGATCTGCCGCGCGTACACGCGGCGATCGCCGCGTGCGTCGATCCAGCCGGGGATGGTCGCTACAGCATCGAATACCGCGTGATTGGGCGAGACGATGGCATCACACGCCACATCGCCACGTCCGGCCAAACGACCTTCACCAACGGCCAGCCAGCCGGGTTCGTCGGTGCAGCCATCGACATGACCGCCCAACGCAGCAACGAGGCGGCGATCCGGACGAGCGAAGCGCAGTTCCGCAGCTTCGCTGTGCATAGCAGCAACCTCATCTGGATCGGAGATCCGGTTGCTAATACGATTATCTATCGAAGCGCTGCGTTTGAGCGCATCTGGGGCATTCCTTGCGCTGAGGGGGCTACCGACATCGGCGAATGGATGAAGGACGTACACCCTGACGACCGTTCACACGTCGAGCATGCCCTTGCCTCCGTCAAAGCCGGCGACGTGGTGCAGTTTGAGTATCGGATCGCACGACCGGCCGATGGGTCGACGCGCTGGCTTCGAGATACTAGCTTCCCCATCCCCGATGATGCGGGATCGATCACCCGGATCGGCGGCATCACCGAGGACCTGACACGGGAGGACGTTCGACAAGCCTATATTGTCGGCGCTCAGGCGGACGCGGTTCGCAAATTGGCCGGCTTCGTCCGGAGTCTCGGCTATCGCGTGCGCACGTTCGACGACGCTTCCGCCATACTCGACATCGCACCAGTCCTTTCGCCTGGTTGCGTGCTCGTGGACGTTCGCAAGAGCAAGGACGATGGTTTGGCCGTACCCCGCGAACTGAAGGCGCGCTCGATAACGCTGCCGACGATCGTGCTGGATGCGCCCGCCATGGGCGCCACAGCCGGAGTTGCCGCGATGAAGGCCGGCGCCGTGGATTATGTCGCCGTAACGGACGACACCTCCTTCCACACCGCGCTTAAGATCGCGATGACCGACTGCCACGGTGCGATGCGTCCTCCGACGCGCGATGAGAACGCCGCTGCCCGCGTCGCACGCCTATCGCCGCGCGAGCGCGAAGTCCTCGTCGGTCTAATGGACGGGGGCACCAACAAGGTCATCGGGCAAAAGCTCGGCATCAGCCCGCGCACCGTGGAATTACACCGTGCGCAGGTCATGAACCGTATCAACGCCCGGACGCTAAGCGAACTGCTACAGATCGCGCTGGCTGCGGGGATCGTGCCGGCAACGCAGGTTGGGCCTGCCCCTTACTGATGCGCCCAGACGGCGTAGCCGTTCTTTGGGTCAGAGGCGCTCCGAAGGCCCCTCATCAATATAAGATGGTTGGCATCCGTAGCTCAAACGCCTTCGATCCCGATCGGGGCGGGATGAAAAGCCCGCCGATGGAGGCCATCAACCGCTTCGCCAGCCCCATACCCAGCCCCGTATTGTTATCCGCCGCCCCGGCAAACGGCATTCCATCGTCTTCCACGATGATGACCAGGTCGCCAGCGCCATTTTTTCCGATCATTACCCGAATGATCCCCGAACCGCCGTCCCGAAATGCATGCTTGATCGCGTTCGTGGTCAGCTCGTTGACGACGAGGGCGAGCGTAGTGGTATGCGTTGCCGATAGATCGTCTGCCGCGTCTTGGACCTCCAGCGAGATCAGGATTGACCGGGGCTCCGCCTGCGACTGCAACGCCTCGCAAACCTGCCGCATCGCCCCTTCAAGGCTTGGTGTACGACCGCCATGTTGAGCGCTGCGCACACGCGCAAGGATTGCAACCCGCTCCATCACATCGGCCAGCGCCTCACGGGTCTCGGGAGTAGCAGCTCGCCTGCTCTGAAGTGCCAACAGGCCTATGATCAGCTGGAGGTCGTTGCTGCATCGATGGTTCGTCTCGCGAAGCAGCAAGTCGTCACCTTGGCCGGTCAGACGAACGGCAGGAGACATCATGGATATGTTTCTTGCCATTTTGCTCTGTTCTCCAAGCTGTTAGGGACCGGAGATCGCGCCTTTACCTGGCTGGCGCATGCGACCCCAAATTTAGGCAGCCTTGGCTCTGCCGTTCCGCCGCCAGAGAATGCTTGGGCGCAGACGGCATCGTTGCAGGCTGTTGGTAGAATACCGTGAAAGCGTCTGCGTCATCCACCTCGCTTGAAATTCTGGTCGTCGTTTGAAGGGTGCGCGATCAACGCGTAATCAGGACGATACCTACGTAATTCCCCGTTGCTTCAGGTCCTCTATGCGACAATCCAGATCGCAAGGCAGTGAAGGCGTGACCCAGAAACGGTCACGCAGCAGCCCGAGTGCCCCGCTCGAAACCGAACTTTTGTTCAGCTTGCTGCTTATGATCAGGTGTCGAAAAGCTGCACAGCTGTCTGGATGTGACTTCGAGGGTCGGACCTGGCTGATCAGCGCGCCGCCTATGCGACGGGAACGGGGCTCGCATCCTTAACCTGGCGGATGACGACCAGCGTCTTGAAGCTGCGCACGCGATCGTCCGCGGCGAACAATTCGCGTACCAGTTCGTCGTAGCTCTCCATGTCGCGCGCCAGCATGCGGACGACGAAGTCGTGATCGCCGGTGACGTTCCAGGCCTCGATCACTTCGGGAACGTTCTTCAGCATCCGCATCATCTCGTCGACCGTGCGCGCGTTCTCGCGTTCCATCGTGACCAGCACGAGCATCGACAGCGGCCAACCGAGGGTGCGAGGGTGGACGACTGCCATTTCCCGGTTGATCGCGCCGGTGTCACGCAGGCGCCGTATGCGTCGATAGCAGGCCGGCGCGGACAGCCCAATCTCGTCGGCGAGAACGGGAATGGGTGTCTGCGCGTCGACCTGCAGGCGTTCCAGCAGCTTCCGGTCGAACGCGTCGAGGGCGATAGCCTTGCTCATCGTGAGCCGTGTAGTCGATAAACTTTATTTGTTCAGCGCCAAATGGAACCACGCCGATCTCGTTCGGCCAGTACTTTCTCGGCAGTATCCCATTCCGAGAACAACCATGACCCCTGCCCTTCGCACGCCGCATACTTCCTCGACCACTGACTATCCGGCGCTCGGCGCTCTCGTCCTGTCGCTCGCGTCCGTCACCTGTGGCGCGTCGTTCGCCAAGCGCCTGTTCCCGATCGTCGGTGCCGACGGCGCGACCGCGATCCGCCTGATTGTCGGTGCGCTGGTCCTGTCGATCGTCCTGCGGCCGTGGCGCCTGCGCCTCGACGCCGGCTGGCGGCGGCTGGTCTGCTACGGCGTCGTGCTCGGGGCGATGAACCTCAGCTTCTACAACGCGCTCACATACATTCCGCTCGGTGTCGCCATCGCGATTGAGTTCACCGGCCCACTCGCGGTCGCCGTTTTCACCTCGCGACGTCGGATCGACTTCGTCTGGATCGGCTTGGCCGTGGCCGGCCTGACACTGCTGCTGCCCCTGTGGAGCGGTTCGGCTTCGCTGGACTGGCGCGGGATCGTGCTGGCGCTATTCGCCGGGGCTTGCTGGGCTCTGTACATTCTGATCGGCAAGCGCGCGAGCGAGGCGCACGGCCCGGCCGCAGCCGCTGGTGGAATGATCGTCGCAGCTCTGGTCGCGGCGCCGGTCGGCATCGCGGAAGCCGGTACCGCTTTACTCCGTCCGGAGGTGCTTGCCCTGGGGCTCGTCGTCGGCATCCTGTCGAGCGCCATCCCCTATGGCATGGAGATGATCGCGCTCCGGCGGCTGCCGTCGAATACGTTCGGCACGCTGATGAGCGCCGAACCGGCGGTCGGTGCGCTGATGGGCCTGACGCTGCTCGGCGAGGTGCTGAGCACCGGACAGTGGCTGGCGATCGGACTGATCGTATGCTCCTCAATCGGCGCGGCGATGACCGCTCGTCGCGGCACCGTTCCGCTCCAAATCTGACCAGCGTTGCTGGCGGGCACCGGCTGACGCGACAGGACGACCGCTAACGTAGCAACCGCAGGTGGTGCCCGACGTTCATCGGACAACGAAGATCACCGATGCTCGTCCTCGTATTTGCCCTTGCCGCCTCCAGCCCGCTCGATCGCTGCCTAAAGGCAGGCGAGGCGGCAAAGGGCGTGACATCCGCGATGTCGGCCTGTTTCGTCGCAGACTACAAACGGGCAGATGCTCAACTGAACGCGACGTATACCAGGACAATGAGGCGCCTACCTGCCGCCCGTCGGGTCGCCCTCCGGACGTCGCAACGAGCGTGGATCCGGGAGCGTGATGCGGCCTGTCCGCTTGACGATCGCTACGGTGCCGGCACGATCGGGACGTTGAACCATCCTGCCTGTTTGACGAAGCAGACCACTCGCCGGATCGGTTGGCTAATGCGCTATCGCTCATATCGTCGACGCCTCCCCGATGGCCAGCTCCGACGACCCAATTGCGGCCATTCGCTGCCCGTCTCTGGCTCTACGATAGCGGACGTTGGTTCATCGGGCGCCGCCTATGGCTAAAAGGCGCGAAATACGGCAACGAAACGGCATGAACCGTCTCGCCTTTCTTGCCCTCACTCTGGCGGGACTTGCCTGGGGTCTTGGCTTTCCGCTCGGCAAGTTAGCACTGCGCGAACTCGACCCGGCGCATATGGTGCTGCTCCGCTTCATCGTTGCCAGCATCGTCGCTGGTCCATTCGCCTTTGCCACCAAGGAGGCTCGCGCGCTGTTCCGTTCGCTGCCGGTACTGCTGGCGGGCGCGCTTTACGGATTGGCCTTTGTGATCCAGTTCGAGGGGCTGGCCGGGGTCACCGTCACTCTTGCTGCCCTGCTGGTCGGAGCCATGCCTGCGCTGATAGCGGTCTCGGCGTATCTGATCGGCGAACGTGTCACACGCGCCTCATGGATCGGCGTCGTCGCAGCGACTGGTGGCGCGGCTTTGATTGCCGGCAAGCCGGGCGGTGCCGGCACTGCGATCGGCATAGCACTCTCGTTGGCATCACTACTGATCTTCCTGGCTTGGCTGCTGGCGCTGAAGCGCGTGCCAGTGACGCGATCAGCGATGGCTATTCCTGCCGTCACATTGATTGTCGCGACGCTCACCGTGCTGCCGATCGCTCTGCTGCTCCATGGTGCCCCCCCACTCGCGCTGAGCGCGGTCGCCTGGAGCGGGATCATCGGGCAGGGCCTCCTCTCCACCTTCTTTGCCACGGCCGCTTGGCAGTATGGCGCGGCCCGCGTCGATAGCGCCAGTGCAGGCGTGTTCATAAATATCGAGCCGTTGATCGGTGCCTCGCTTGGCATCGGCCTTTTCGGTGATCCGGTGAGATGGCCAGTCCTTCTCGGCGGAATGCTGATTGTGCTCGGCAGCATTGTCGTCGTTCGCGGCGAGCGCCCCAATGCCGGTCACGCAGCAGACGCTACGCGTGGTCTGTCAATAGAGTAGGTCCTGTGACCCAATAGTCGACATTCGAGCGCTCTTGCCGTCTTCTCAACTTCGGCCATTCGTTCATTTGAACGACGCTCGGAGTTGCTTCTTTGACATGAACTTGGGTGTTCTCGGCTTCGCCAATCAATAAAGTTTGGACTTTGGCGATTTTGCTCACCGGCCGTTTGCGAGATGGCTAGGAAGCTGTGGTGACGTCATTTTAACCCGGAAGCGCATAATCTGGCCTTATGTTGCTCCTACCCTTTTTTGCGGTCGGCACGGCTGCTGTGCCTTCCGTCGTAGAGGCTGCTGTGCCGGTGGCCGCGACAAGCTCACTGTCTTGTTTGCCGCCCGGAATCACCTACGGCGCGAAGGTCGTCGCGCTGAGTGCCTATCAAAGCAGCGAAGGCCGCACGATGCCGTTCATGTTGGCCGGCAGCAACAATTACACCGTCCACGTGCTCACGGTGACCGGCAAGGAAAAGGGTCCTATCGTCCTTGTCGTTTCAGCGTATGAACCCATCCTATGGGACTTGTCTCAAGTCAGTGATCGAGTTCGAGCCGTGGTCGCTTCGGGCTATTATCCTCAGGCGGTCAAGAGCGTTGAACCTGATGTGCCGGTTCGCTTTTCCAGCTCGATTAGAAAGTTTAATGGTGCTGAGACATGCGCCCATGTCGGCTACGCCTACAAGGGAACCGACGACATCCAGAAAGTCGCCACAGACATAAAGCGGGCCATCGGAGTGTACCCGCGCATCTTTTACGGTGCCTACAGCACTAGCCAGCTCGACGTGGACGGTCCCGGCAAGGGGGCGGCTGGCGACGATTTTTCGGATATCAGGACCGCGGTACCACTCATCACTGCTGACGATCCCAGCAGCAAGGCTCAGATGAAATATCTGCCCTCTGCGGAAGATACTTCGAATGACGATCGGCGACTTCGGACCGTCGAATGGAATGACGTCGGCGAGGTCGTTCGCGACGAAGGCGAGCAAAAGCCGCCGCCTTCGACTACCCGCCGATCGTCTGCGTCCACCGGTTCAGCCGGATCGTCCGGGCCCAGCGAAGCACGCGGATCTAGCGGCACGATTACGTTGCGGTGGCTCATGCTGCTCGCGCTCGGCATATTTGCCGTGTGGAAATTACGCCGATCGAAGCGGTCAAGCACTCCACAAAGTCAGGATCCAACCGCCAGTTCGCTCGTCGCCAACCGATTGAGGGCGCACCTTCCGCCTCCACCTGTCCCCGAGACTACGTCGGCGCTCGAAAAGCAGTTGGCGGATTTGTTAGTGCTCGCTGAGATTACCGATTGCGAGCCACTCGTCGTATCACTGCACCGCTACGGTAGGGAGATAAAAAATGTGTCCCGCACCAAGTTCGACCCGGATCTGGCCGATGAGAGTGGCGTGATCGTTGAGCGCCACTTCGATCATGCAACCAATCGCTACAAGCGTGTTCGCACGTCGTTGAACGGCAAGGAGGGTGCTCAGGCAGATGGCATGCTCACTCGCGCGATCGAGCGCTTAGCGGTTCGGCTACAGGAGTTGCAGGCAGAGCATCATCGTCGCGATGTTGACGGCGTCGACGAAGCCGCCAGATTCATCAATGCTCGCCATCCGAGCTAAAAAAACGAACGGTTATCAGGCAGTGTCTTATTGCCGCGATCATCTCACCTATTACCAATAGACCCACAACCGGACACTCGAGGTCAGCTTCGCCGCTCCCAAAAACTGACGCTTGTTCGTCTGGCAGTTTTGACCGCCAAGCCGCGCGCAAACCGAGTTCATTTGAGGCGATCTTGCATCGCGCTTCAAGCCAAACGACTGGGTAAAATCGTCCAATTATAAAATCACAGCGATGCATCGACGCGCTTCCGGTACGTGAGAGGAAGGCATGGCCGCTGCCCGGTAAATCGACCGATAGGCTCGCAAGGGTGTACGAGAGCCAACGGGTCGGCCGGATAGCCAACTAAGCCCTCCCCCGATAACAAGCAGCCCTGCCCCCATAAGCGCCTTGTCACGGCGTCGAAGAAGAACAAGCCCGCCGGTAACGATGACGGAAGGTATCATGCCGACTTTACCCAGGCCGGTTACGCGTGCTGCACGCACAACCATGCGGCCGGCAGCGTATTGGCGCAAAGGTGACGGCGTAGATGGTGCGGTTCGGGATACAGCCTGGTCACCACTTGCGGAGTGCGGTCCTGGTGCTGGCTGCGGCGCGATCTCCGGTCCGGAAGCTACCGTGTCGGCTGCGTACGCTCCACGATCGCCTAGCGATTTAGTAGGCCCCCTGGTCGTGTCTTGCGTGGTCTGTCTCTCCAGCTCACAATTGAACTCGGCACCAAGCGGCAAAATGTAGGCGGACAAGTAGAGCCATGTCAGCAACACGATCGCGGCTCCCAACGAGCCGTAGGTCGCGTCGTAGCTACCAAAGTTTGCCACGTAGAAACCAAAGCCAAGGGTAACGACCAGCCACAACACGGTTGTCAGCACCGAGCCGGGCGTCAACCACGTCCACTTCGCCTCATCGCGATTGGGTGCGTAGCGATAGAGCGTTGCCGCTGCTGCGGCTCCCATACCGGCCATGACCACGTAGGAAACGATCTTCCCGGCCATGAGAACGATGGCAGGGGCGGAAGGGAACAGTGTGTCCAGACTGCCCATTGCGGCTATCGCGATGATAGCGACGGTGGCGATAAGCACCGCCCCGGCGGTGATGGCGAGTGCTATGAGGTTCAGCCGAACAAAACTACGCGTTTCCTCTTCGTCATAGGCAATGTTCAGCGAGGTAATAAGCGCGGTTGCCCCTTTCATCGCGCCGTACAACGCGATGCCGAGCGCGAGCAGCAGCCCGAACCCCTTCTTGCCGTCCGATGTCGTGACGACGTTGGCCAACTGCTCGCCGATGAGCTTGGCAGCATCCGTCGGCATGACTGACGTCAGTGACTGGAAGTTCTTCATCACCGTAGCGGGCGTGGCGACCAGACCATAGCTCAGCACCACGGCGCCCAGCATAGGCACCATGGCGAGGACGCCACAGAACGCCACGCCGGAGGCGACCAAGCTGATATTGTCTTGGCTCCCCTCCTTCCACGCTCGCAGGGCGATGTCCTTCCAGCCTTTTGCCGGGATAGCCCAGGGACTGCCAGCGTCGTGCCCCCTTGCGTCTCCGTGGTACGTCTCGGTCATGCCTCGTCCCTTTACGCGTTTAATGGACCTGGCATGCGATCGCCGTTCTCAGGCTACAGGCCAGTTCTGATATCTTCTTCGATACAGATTTGCCTCAAACTCCCACTGCGGGGGGCGCATCCTTGTCTGGATCTCGCCCGTGTTGCTGATCGAGCAAACGCATGATTGGCGTCACGGTCAGACCGTGCAGGACGATCGAAAACAGCACGACTAGTCCGAGAAGCCCCCACAGGCGCTCTGCAACGTCGACGTGGATGTGGTTCAGACCATAGGCGAGATAATAGATCGATCCGACACCGCGGATGCCGAAGAAGGCCAGCGTCAGCTTTTCTGAGCCGTCAGCCTGGTGGCCGGTCAAGCCGATCAGTCCAGTAATCGGGCGGATGACCAGCAGGATCACGAGCGCGATCAGCGCATCCGTCAACGTTACCGAATTCAGGAGCCCGCTGACCAGCGCACCGCCAAACAGCAACAGCAAGACCATCATTGCCAGCCGTTCGATCTGCTCGGTGACGTCGTGCATGTCATGATGAAAGTCGTGCGTTCGGTGCGTCCCGCGAAACGTCAAAGCAGTCACGAACACGGCGAGGAAGCCGTAGCAGTGGATGATCTCGGTAAAGCCGTAGGAGATGCAGGTCGCAGCCAGCGCGATCAGGCCGTCACCGGTCTGCGCAAGCTTGGTTTGCGCGGGTACGTGGAATGTCAGCCAGCCAAAGGCCCGACCGATCAGCCAGCCAGCGCCGACGCCGGCGCCTACTTCCCATAAGACCCGGTACGTCAGCCACTCACCCAGCCACGGCTTGCTGCTCCCGGCTGCGGTTGCGGCTGCCAGCATAATGGCAAGATGGACGAACGGAAACGCAAAGCCATCATTGAGGCCGGCTTCGGACGTCAACCCAAACCGTACCTCGTCTTCGTCTTCGCTCTTGGGCGGCCCGACCTGAATGTCGGCTGCCAGGACAGGATCCGTGGGGGCCAAGCTGGCAGCAAGCAGCAAAGCGATCGCCCATGGCAGTCCCATTCCCCATGCCGTCACCGCCGTGATAGCCAGAATGCCCAGCGGCATCGTGATCGCCAACAGCCGCCAGGTAACCGCCCAGTCCTGCCATCGGAACACCCGGTCG
>Ga0308164_10001942_pt1 | contig 21928 bp, 19 predicted proteins | sample PhyTR2_FD_201031 | JGI IMG/M metagenome (GOLD analysis project Ga0308164, IMG submission 201031) | Phyllosphere microbial communities from UC Gill Tract Community Farm, Albany, California, United States - DLSLT.R2 | ecosystem: Host-associated > Plants > Phyllosphere > Unclassified | place: USA... | reverse complement strand
CCGACCGCCTGCACAATATGCGCACGCTCGGCTTCATGATTCCGGCCAAGAAGCGCCGCATCGCCGGCGAGACGATGGAAGTCTACGTGCCGATCGCGCACCGCCTCGGCCTGAACAATATCTACCGTGAGCTGCAGGACCTGTCGTTCTCGCACCTGTATCCGGTGCGCTACCAGACGCTTTCCAAGGCGATCAAGTCGGCGCGCGGCAACCGGCGCGAAGTGGTCAAGAAAATCCTCGAAGCGGTCAAGAACCAGCTCGAGGCCGGCGGCCTGAAAGCCGAAGTGCACGGCCGCGAAAAAACCCTGTACGGCATCTATAAAAAGATGCGCAACAAGCACCTGTCGTTCTCGCAAGTGCTCGACGTGTATGGTTTTCGCGTTGTTGTCGACAGCGTGGCCGAGTGTTACGTGGCCCTCGGCACCCTGCACGCGCTGTACAAGCCGATGCCGGGCAAGTTCAAGGACTACATCGCCATCGGCAAGATCAACGGCTACCAGTCGCTGCATACGACGCTGATCGGCCCGTACGGCACGCCTGTCGAATTCCAGATCCGCACGCAGGACATGCACCGCACCGCCGAAAGCGGCGTGGCGGCGCACTGGCTGTACAAGACGGGCGAGTCGAATATGTCCGACCTGCAGCAGCGCACCCATGCGTGGCTGCAGTCGCTGCTCGACATCCAGCAGCAGACGGGCGACTCGGCCGAGTTCCTCGAACACGTCAAGGTCGACCTGTTCCCCGATTCGGTGTACGTGTTTACGCCCAAGTCGAAGATCATCGCCCTGCCCCGCGGCGCAACGGCGCTCGACTTCGCCTACTCGATCCACACCGGCATCGGCGACCATACGGTGGGCGTCAAGATCAACCACGAAGAGCAACCGCTGCGCACTGAACTGCACAACGGCGACATCGTCGAGATCATCACGCAGCCCGATTCGCGCCCGAGTCCTACCTGGCTGACGTTTGTCCGCACCGGCAAGGCGCGCTCGGCGATCCGCCATCACCTGCGCCTGGTCGACGTCAACGAGTCGGCCGAGCTGGGTCTCGAACTGCTGACCCAGGCACTGGCCGTGCGCAACATCAAGCCCGATTTGCCAGCCAGCGTCGTCGAGCGGCTGCTGGGCGAGTCGTCGGCCAATTCGATGGAAGAAGTGTACGCCGACATCGGCATCGGCAAGCGCATGCCGACGCTGGTGGCGCGCCAGATTTTCGGCCTGATGGAGGGCGACCCCGATCTGCTGCCGTCGAGCAAACCGCTGCCAGCCAGCGATATCGCCCCGGTGACGATCTATGGCAGCGAAGGCGTGGCGGTTCAGCTGGCGCCGTGCTGCCTGCCGATTCCGGGCGACCAGATCACGGGCCAGCTGCGCCGCGACCAGGCGCTGGTGGTGCACACCTGCGATTGCCAGACGGCCAAGCGCCTGCTGGCGAAAGAACCCGACCGCTGGATCGCCGTGCAGTGGGGCGACGATCTCAACCGCCGCTTCGACTGCCGTATCCGCCTGCTGATCAACAATGAAAAAGGCATCCTCGCCCGCGTGGCTGCCGAGATCGGCGAGTCCGACGCCAACATCACGTATGTGGGCATGGACGAGGACGACGAAAACATGATGACGCAGCTGCGTTTCACGATCCAGATCGCCGACCGGGTGCACCTGGCGCAACTGATTCGCAATCTGCGCCGGGTGGCGGGCGTGAATCGGGTGGAACGCGAGCGGACGTAATCCGCGTTTTTCGGGATGTTGCCGATATTGGCGGCCGGGCCGCCAATATCAGCGCATGACGGCCAGCTTCAGAATACTGTCAAATGCCGCGCATGCGCCCTCGCAGGCATCGGCAATCTCATCCGCCGACCTCACGTGCTCTTTCAGCGCCAGCATGAACGCGCGCCAGCGCGGGCCCGGCCCGGCGTCACTGCCCTTCAGATAGCGCAGCGGATGCGGCGCCAGCGTACCGGCCAGTTTCCCGTACAGCACCTTGCCACCCAGCTGCGAGCCTTCGATCACATAGCACACGCCCCAGCGGTAGGCCGCGCTGGCGTCGCGCGGCCACGCATATGCGAGCGCGGGGGTACGCAGCGGCGGCATGCCCGGCTCGTTCAGGTCGGCTTCGATCAGCGCCAGGCGTTCGACTGGCGACAAGACCTGCTGCGGCCCATCTGGGAACGATTCCAGCCAAGGCAGCAGCGATGCAAGCCAGTCGCGCACCATCGTCAGGTGCGCCGCGTAGTCGTTCAGGTCGGGGGCAGGTCCGGACAGCGGCAGGCCGCTGTCGAGCCGTTCGTGTTGTTCGTTGGTGGCGGCGCGCAGGGCCGCCAGGGGGTCTGCCTGCTGGTGCATCGGACTGTGCGCCGCTTCATGAGGTCGGTTCATGCGCACATAGTAGCACCGGGCCGCGCGCTCAGTCGGCGACGGGCTCGGGATAGTCGACCGAGATGATTTCAAGCTCGTCCATGCCCAGCGGCGTGTGCAACTGCGCGACGTCACCTTCGCGGCACTTGGTCAAAGCGCGGGCCACGGGCGAGACCCAGCTGATCTTGCCGTGCAACGGATCGAGCTCGTCGATGCCGACGATGGTGATGGTGTGCTCTTCGCCGGCCCCGTTGACATAGCGGACCGTGGCGCCGAAGAACACCTGGTCGTTGCCATGCTGGATGCTCGGATCGACGACAAACGCCGAATCCATGCGCTTGGTGAGAAAGCGGATGCGGCGGTCGATTTCGCGCAGGCGGCGTTTGCCATAGATATAGTCGCCGTTCTCGGAGCGGTCGCCATTCGACGCGGCCCAGTGGACGATGCGCACGACTTCCGGGCGGTCGACGTCGATCAGCTGCAGCAGCTCATCCTTGATGCGCTGGTAGCCGGCCGGGGTGATGTAGTTCTTGGCGCCTTCAGGAATCGCCTGTGCCAGCACCAGGGCTTCATCATCGTCGTCGTTGTCCGACTCTTTTACAAATGCCTTGTTCATGGACGCATTGTAACGAGACTTGCGCGCCCTTGTCGTATCATTCGACCATGCGCCAACCCACCCTGCTCCAGCACGACCGCGACGACGCCGCCCGCCAGGCCGAGCGTACCCGCATCGCGCGCGAACTGCACGATGACCTGGGTGGCAACCTCATCGCCATCAAGATGGCGCTGGCGCGGCTGGCGGCGCGCGTGCCCGCCGACCAGCCCGGTCTGGCCGGCCAGGCCGAGTACATCGACGAGCTCGTCGATCGCACCATCGAGACGGTGCATCGCATCTCGTTCGGCTTGCGCGCCACCGCGCTCGACCTGGGACTGGCGGGCGCGCTCTTATGGCAGGCGGACGAGTTCGCGCGGCAGACCGGCATCGCCGTGATCAGGCACTGTCCCGACGCGCTGACGCCAGAGCCGGCGCCGGACCACGCCGATGCCCTGTTTCACATCGCCCAGGAAGCATTGACCAATGTTGCCAAGCATGCACGCGCGACGCAGGTCACGCTGACGCTGGAAGATGACGGCGGCGAGCTCACGCTGTCCATCTGCGACAACGGCTGCGGCATCGACCCGGCCGCGCGCACCCGGCCGCACGCGTTTGGCCTGCGTGGCATGCACGAACGGGCCAGCGCGCTTGGCGGCGTGCTCTCCTTGTCGCCAGCGCCCGGAGGTGGCACGATGTTGACCGTCAAGACCAGGCTGGCGCCGCCCGTGGCCCCGGCACAGAACAAGAAGCAGAATGAGTGAAAAAGTAACCATCCGGGTATGCATCGCCGATGACCATGCCATCGTGCGCGAAGGACTCAAGCAGATCCTCGCCGACGAGCGCGACATCGTTGTCGCCGGCGAGGCCGAGGATGGCCACGATGCCGTGCGCCTGGCGGGCAAGACACGCTGCCACGTGATGCTGCTCGATATCTCGCTGCCCGACCGCAATGGCATCGACGTGCTCAAGCAGATCAAGAAGGACAAACCCGAACTGTCGGTGCTGATGCTGTCGATGCACCGCGAAGACCAGTACGCAATCCGCGCGCTCAAGGCCGGCGCTGCCGGCTACATCACCAAGCAGAGCGCGCCGCGCGAACTGGTCACGGCCATCCGCCTGGTGGCAGGCGGCCAGAAATATGTCAGCGCCGCGCTTGCGCAAACGCTGGCCAGCGCGATCGGCGAAGACCACGAAAGCGCCGCCCACGAAGGCTTGTCCGACCGCGAATACCAGACGCTGACGATGATCGCGTCGGGCATGACCGTCACGCAGATCGCAGGCGAACTGTCTTTGTCGGTCAAGACGATCAGCGAATACCGCGCGCGTCTGTTGGTAAAGATGAAACTGCGGAGCAGCGCCGAGCTGACCACGTATGCGATCCGCAACGGCCTGGTCGACTGACGCCCCTGCCGCGTGTCTTGCCACTGAATAGTTGTTGATGCGAGGCAAATAAACTGCCTATCATGTCGTCAATCCCGCAAACCCGGCACCGCGCTGCAACCCATGTCCACTCCGTCCACACCCGTTCCCGCTGCATCCGGCGCTGGTTCCGCTGCAGCTCCCGCAGCGAATCCGGCCGACATCGCACGCGAGGCGTTCCGCCGCCTGGCCACGCGCCGTATCGCGCCGACGCCGGACGCTTATCGCGCCATCTATGACGAGATCGCCGGCACGCCGCCGCCGCCGCCCGCGCCGGCCCCGGATGCTGGCGCCATCGAGGTACTGAACGGGTTCGCGCGCCGCATGCTCGATACGCCGGGCGAACTGGCCGACTACGGCCGGCGCATGACGCGCGCCGTCAAGACGGGTGACTGGAGCGGCTACACCCAGGCACTGGGCCAGTTGAGCGAGCGCCATCTGCGGCGCAACACCCCGGTGATGGCGATGGGCGACGAAGAGCCCCAGACGCGCCTGCTGCGCGACATGCTGGCGCGCACGCTGTCGTTCGCCTGCGCCTCGTTGCTGAGCGACAACCCGGAACAGGTCAAGGAGGCCGAAGCGCTTGGCGCACTGGTCAAGACGGCGGTTGGCGAAAGCGAACTGCAGGACATCGAGGCGCGCCTGAAGCAGTTGTGCTTCCAGATCGAACTGCGCAAGGACGACAGCGCCGGCCAGCAAGAACTGCTGCTGCGGCTGTTCCGCCTGCTGCTCGACAATATCGAAGGCTTGCTCGAGGACGACAACTATATGCGCGGCCAGGTTGTGGCGGTGCAGGAACTGATCGCCGGGCCACTCGAAACGCGCGCGCTGGAAGACGCCACGCGCAGCCTGAAAGACGTGATCATCAAGCAAAGTCATCTGAAACATGGCATCGCCGACGTGCGTGCGACGATGAAGAACATGATGATGACGTTTGTCGAGCGCCTGGGCTCGGTGGCCGCCGCGACCGGCGATTATCACGCCAAGCTGGGCGACTTTTCCGAGCGCATCGGCGGCGCGACCGACATCAACGAACTCAATACCCTCCTGAATGACGTGCTGCGCGAGACGCGCCATGCGCAGGACGAAGCGCTGGCCTCGCGCGACCGCATGGTGGGCGCGCACCGCGAAGTGCAGGAAGCCGAGCAGCGCATCCGCGAACTGGAAGCCGAGCTGCAGCATATGAGCGAGCTGGTGCGAGAGGATCAATTGACTGGCAGCCTGAACCGCCGCGGCCTGGACGACGTGTTCGAGCGCGAAAGCGCCCGCGCCGACCGCCGCAACACGCCGCTGTGCGTGGCGCTGCTGGACCTCGACAACTTCAAGCGCCTGAACGACACCTACGGGCACATGGCGGGCGACGCCGCGCTCAAGCACCTGGTCAAGGTCGTGCGCGAGACGCTGCGCGCGATGGACGTGATCGCGCGTTTCGGCGGTGAGGAATTTTTGATCCTGTTGCCCGAGACGACCGTCGACGCGGCAGCGGCGGCCATGGTGCGGGTGCAGCGCGAGCTGACCCGGCATTTCTTCTTGCACGATAACGAGAAGATGCTGATTACCTTCTCGTGCGGGGTGGCGCTGCGGATGCAGAACGAGGAACAGGCGTCGCTGATGGCGCGGGCGGATAAAGCGATGTATCAGGCCAAGAGCAGCGGGAAGAACCGGGTAGTCGTGGCGGAATGACAAGTTCTGAACAGGTGTTTTTCCAGACAGGTAAAAAAAACGATTTATTTTGCGTCCGGCCCTAAACTTTTTCCACAGGGCACCGTTACCAGCAACAACAGCGGTTTGAACGTCACTGAATAACGGGACGGACCAAAGTGAACAGCAGCACGGTCGCTGCACCCCTAGTAAGACCTAGTCTGGAGAAACACCATGGCATCAGTAATCAACACCAACGTCGCATCCCTGAACTCGCAGCGTAACCTGTCGGCGTCGCAATCGCAGCTGAACACCTCGATCCAACGCCTGTCGTCGGGTATGCGCATCAACAGCGCCAAGGATGACGCCGCTGGTCTGGCGATTTCGGACCGCATGAATTCGCAAATCAAGGGCATGACGCAAGCCACCCGCAACGCCAACGATGGCGTGTCGATGGCGCAAACCGCTGAAGGCGCCCTGTCGAGCTCGGGCGACATTCTGCAACGTGTCCGCGAACTGGCTGTCCAGTCGTCGAACTCGTCGAACTCGGCCAGCGACCGCAAGGCCCTGCAGACTGAAGTTACCCAGCTTACCTCGGAATTGAACCGTATCGCCAACACCACCGAATTCAACGGCCAGAAGCTGCTTGACGGTTCGACCGGCACCTCGAATTTCCAGGTTGGCGCCAATGCAGGCCAGCTGATCTCGATGACCGGCGCAAACTTCAACACCTCGACCTATGGTAACAACAGCGTTGCTGTCGACGCCAAGCTTGCCAGCGTTGGCGACTCCAATGGCGTTGTAGCCGGCGCAATCGTCATCAACGGTTCGCAAGGTTCGAAATCGTTCACACCAGTTGCCAACGACACTGCGAAAACCACTGCTGCGAACATCAACAAAGTCAGTGGCGATACTGGTGTGACCGCCTCTGCCAAGACCGATGCCAACCTGGATCTGAAAGCAGGCCAGTCTTTCTCGCTGGAACTGAAGTCGGACAACAGCACTGCAGTGACGATTTCGTTCTCGATCGGTACTGACGACGCCAATGGCCATGCAGGTGCGATCAGCGCCTTCAATGCGCAATCGGCCAAGACCGGTGTCACGGCATCGTACGACACCACGAACGGTGGCATCAAGCTGTCGCACACCGAAGGTAACGACATCAAGGTGAAGAACACCTCCACGGGTGCAGCAACTGGCGATGCGATGTTGTCGACCTACACGGCAGCCGGTGGCAAAAGCACCGCAGCCGAGACAAACGGTACGACGGGCGCTACCGCGATGGGCAAGATCACCATGGACTCGGAGAAGAGCTTCTCGGTCGTCGATGCCACCAGCCTTATGGGCATGACCAAATCGTCGGACCTGAAGTCGGTCGCCAACCTCGACATCAGCACCTTCGACGGCGCCCAGGCAGCCATCAAGGTTGCCGACGCTGCCCTGGCATCAGTCAACAGCCAGCGCGCTGAATACGGCGCACTGCAGTCGCGCTTCGAATCGGCGATCTCGAACCTGTCGTCGTCGACCGAGAACCTGTCGGCATCGCGCAGCCGCATCGTCGACACCGACTTCGCTGCTGAAACCGCCAAGATGACCCGCGGTCAGATCCTGCAGCAGGCTGGTACGTCGATGCTGGCCCAGGCCAACTCGCTGCCGAACGGTGTTCTGTCGCTCCTGCGTGGCTAATCGCTAACGCGTAGTAACAGCACCACTTGGTAAGCGGTTCCCCGGCTGAAGAAATTTGGCTGGGGAATTTTCGTTAGGATACGCCATGCAAATTCCATCCGTTGCAACGTCACCCCTCGCCAAGCTGGACGAACGTCCAGCGGTTGCGAGCGGGCCGGCTGCCCCGGCACCACGGGCAGCACCGGAGAAGGCTGAAGTCGAGCCGAACCGGGACGAGGTGTCGTCCGCCGTCAAGAAGCTCAACGAAGCGCTGCCACAATCGGCGCAGAGCCTGCAATTCGAGATTGACGAAGAGAGCAAGGACCTCGTGGTCAAGATCATCGACCGCGACACGAAGGAAGTCGTCCGCCAGATGCCGACCAAGGAGGCGCTCGAAATGGCCAAATCGATCGACAAGATGGTGGGGCGCCTGCTGAACCAACGTGCCTGACGCGATTCGCTGCTCACCCAAAGCGCCGCACCCCACCAGGTGCGGCGCTTTTTACATGGCGCCGCGACATCACTGGTGACGTTCCCCACCAAAATAAAAAGAGAGCCGCCTTTACCGCTCTTAAGTACGGTTTGTTTCTGCCGATAATGACTTACATTATTGCTTTCACCGGAGAAACAAGTGGCACTCGACATCGAAGGCATCGTTACCAAACTGATGCAAGCTGAAGCAAGGCCGCTCGACAATTACGCCAAGAAAACGGCAGCATTGCAAGCGAAGAACTCGGCCTTGAATCAGGTGAGCGCTGCCGTGGGTGCGTTCCAGGGCGCACTCTCGTCGCTGAACCAGTCGAACACCTTCCAGGGTCTGAGCGCCATCCCCTCCAACAAGGATATCTTCACTGGCACCGCCGGCGCCGGCGCCGTGCCGGGCAAGTACAAGGTCAACGTTACCCAGCTGGCCCAGTCGCAAAGTCTCAAGACGACGGGCATGGCCAGCAGCACCAGCACCATCGGCGCCGGTGCGCCAACCAATCTGACATTCCAGTTCGGCACCGTGACCGGCGGGACGTTCGGCGCCACCGGCACTGCGCTGGGCCTGGCCGCGGCCGCGGGCGGCATCGCCAACGGTTCGCTGAGCCTGAACGGTGTGGCAATCAGCACCAGTCCGACTACCCGCAGCGCCCGCGCCCTGGCCGAGGCCATCAACGCGCAGAGCGAAAAAACCGGCGTGGTCGCCACGGCTGGCAGCACCGAAACCGCCGCTGACCTGTTCGCCGGATTTGGTGATGTCAGCGTGACTGCAGGTTCCAGCTATGCACTGTCGGTGGGCGGCGTCCAGCTGGCCAACCTGAATACCGGCAGCGCACCACTTACTGGCGCCAGCCTTGATACCACCCTGGCCAGCGCCGGCACGCGCAACGCACTGGCTGCAGCGAACATTACCGTGAGCGGCAGCGCCGCCGACGGCACGCTGCAATTCAAGGCGGCCGACGGCAATACCATCGACGTAACCGAAACCGTGGCCGGCACTGTCAACGGCGGCATCAAGCATGCTGCTGGCGACGTCAACACCGGCGCGACCACAACCGCCACCGCTGGCGTCACGCTGCGCTCGAACGACGGCAACCAGATCCTGGTCGGCGGTAACAACCCGGCGTCTGCCGGTTTTACTGCAGGCAGCGTCGGAGCCCACCAGGGTTCTGGCTTCTCGCTCAATGGCGCAATCAACAGCAAAACCATTACGCTCGAAGCGGGCGACCAGACGCTGCAAGGCATCCGCGACGCCATCAACAAGGCCGATATGGGCGTGACGGCGACCATCGTCTCCGATGGCAGCAGCAAACCTTTCCACCTCGTGGTCACGTCGAACAAGACCGGCGAAGCCACGTCGATGAAGATTGGCGTCTCGGGTGAAGACGGTTCGGCAGCCGACCCGGCCCTCGCGGCCCTGCTGGGCTACGATCCCACCGGTGTGCAAGGCATGGCCCAGACCGCCGGGGCGCAGAGCACGCTGCTGAACATGAACGGCATCGAAATCAAGAGCGACAGCACCAGCGTCAAGGATGCGATCCAGGGCGTGACGCTCGACGTCAGCGCAGTCGGCAGCAGCACGTTGACGGTCACGAAGGACACGGGGGCCATCAGCACGGCCGTCAACGACTTCGTCAAGGCATACAACACGCTGAACTCGACGATGAGCGGTTTGACCAAGTACAACGCTGAGACCAAAAAGGGCGCGGTCCTGCAGGGCGACGCCAGCGTGCGCGCGATCCAGAGCCAGATGCGCCGCCAGATCAGCGCTGTCGTGGAGGGCACCGGCGGCAAGCTCAATTCGCTGAGCCAGATCGGCATTGGATTCCAGCAGGACGGCAGCCTGAAGCTGGATTCAACCAAGTTGAACAAGGCAATCACGGACAATGCGGCTGACTTCGGCGGGCTGTTTGCGGCGATGGGTTCAACCACCGATGGTCTGGTCAAGTTCGACAAATCGACCGCTGCCACCAAAGCGGGCACGTACGGCGTGAATATCACCAGCCTGGCTACCCAGGGCACGCTGGCGAGCAGCGCCGCACTTGGTACGACGACGACAATCGCCCCGAACACGGTCTGGCGGGTAACGTTGAACGATACCGATCCGGTCACCGACAGCAAGACGCAGGAAATCAAGCTGCCCGCTGGTAATTACAGCAAGGATGACCTGGCTGCGCTGCTGCGCTCGTCCATCAATGGCAACGCCGTCTTCGCCGGCGCCGGCGACACGGCCGAATCAAAGGTCGACGATGCAGGCATCCTGACGCTGTCGTCGAGCAAATATGGATCCACGTCGAACATCTCGATTGTCGGTGTCAGCGGCAGCGCGGTCAATTCGATCTTCGGCAGTGCCGCGCCAAGCAAGGGCGCCGATGTGGTGGGCACAATTGGCGGCGTAGCCGCCACCGGCAACGGCCAGGCGCTGACGGCAGCGCCTGGCTCGAACGCAGAGGGCATCCAGGTCTCGATCACCGGCGGCATCCTCGGTGATCGCGGTACCGTGACGTTCTCGCAAGGCTTCGCGTTCCAGCTCAATAACCTGGCCACCAGCTTCGTCGGCAAGGACAGCCTGCTCAAGAGCAAAACCGATGGCCTGAACGTATCGATCAAATCGGTCGCCGACCAGGCAGCGCGTTTTGAAACGCGCCTGGACAGCATCGAAAAGCGCTACCGCGCCCAGTTCGTCGCGCTCGACGCCATGATGAGCTCGATGCAATCGACCTCGGACTATCTAACCCAGCAGTTGGCGTCCATCGCGGCCAACTCATAATTTCAGCATCACCGGAGAATCTCATATGTTTGGAACCCCGAAACGCGGCGTCGGCGCCTATGCAACGGTTGGTCTGGAGACCGGCGTCGCTGCCGCCTCGCCACAGAAGCTGGTGGTCATGCTGTACGACGGCGTGATCGTCGCCCTGCTCAGCGCGATCAACCACATCAAGTCGTCGAACGTGGCCGCCAAGGGCGCCTCGATCTCGAAGGCCATCACGATCATCGACAACGGCCTGCGCGCCTCGCTCGACCAGAAAGCTGGCGGCGAGATCGCACAGAACCTCGATGCGTTGTACGATTACATGAGCCGCCGCCTGTTGCAGGCCAATATGAAGAACGATATCGCGATCATCGAAGAAGTCCATGGCCTGATGTCCGATCTGCGCGAAGCCTGGGTCGCGATCGGCGAAAAGAGCGATACGGCCGAGCAGGCCGTGCCGGCCATCCAGCGTGCCCCTACCCTGATGAGCGCATAAGGTTGACGATGACGATGACGATGAATGGACAAGAAGTGGTGACGGTCTACGAAACGATGGTCGGCATCACCGAGCGCATGCTCGACGCGGCCACCGCCAGCGAATGGGATCGCCTGGCCGAACTCGAGCAGGAATGCGCCGCCCATGCGCGCCGCCTCAAAGCCAACGAAGGCGTGGCCCCGCTGGCCGGCCAGGAACGTGTGCGCAAGGTCAATGCGATCCGCCGCATGCTCGACGCCGACCGCCGCATCCGCGACCTGACCAGCCCATGGATGGCGCACCTGTCGTCCCTGATCAACAGCAAATCGACCGAACGCCGCGTCGCGCGCGCCTACGGCATCTGATGCGCCCGGCGGGGGTTGACTGATGCTGCCCCGCGATCTCATTGGCGCCGTCACGCGCGTCACGCCGGGCCAGGCCGCCGAGCAGGCCGTCGACCCGCGCCAGCAAGCCTTTGCGCGCGCCGTCGCGCCGCTGCTGGGCAAGGCGATCCACGGCGAAATCCAGGCCAAACTCACCGACGGCACCTTCATCGTCAAGTTCGCCGACACCCAGGCGCGCATGCAACTGCCCCCCGGCGCGCTGGTCGGCGCCGACGTGCCGCTCACGCTGATCGGCCTGCATCCCCGCCCTACCTTTCAGGTCGGCGCCCAGACCACTGCCACCGGCTTTGCCGAAGCCGGCCCCGCCCCGCAAGCCGAAACGGATGCGCCAGGCGCGCCGCTGGGCTACCGCGAAGGCGCCGCCCTCGGCCGCGCAGGCGCCCTGTTGGCCTCCAGCGCCGGACTGGGCGCGCAGGCGTTTGCCGGCGGCACCGAAGCAAAAAACACCACGCTGAGTCCTACCGCCCAGGCCCTGGCCGGCGTGCTGGCGGCCGCCCAGAAAGCCGAGACGGTGCTCACCGCCGTCACTGGCAGTGCGCCACTGGTGGCCACGCCGGACGCCGATCCGGCGGCGCTGGCTGCCGGCCTGAAGCAGGCGTTCGGCAAGAGCGGCCTGTTCTACGAATCGCACGTGGCCGAATGGGCGCAGGGCTCGCGCGCACTGGCCGAACTGGCGAACGAACCGCAGCAGCAGGCCGCACAAAACGGCGCGCGCCCGAACCCGCAGGATCCCGCCACCGCGCAGTTCATCAGCATGCAGCTGGCGGCGCAGGAGCAATCGCAACTGGCGTGGAAAGGCCAGCTGTGGCCCGGCCAGCCGATGGAATGGGATGTGCAGCGCGAAGCCCACGGTGGCGGCGGCGACGATGACGGGGCGATCTGGAACAGCCGCCTGCGCCTGCGGTTCCCCGAACTGGGCGAACTCGATGTGCAGCTGCGGATGGTGGGCGGCGCCTTGCAGATCGGGCTCGCAACCGGCGACGACGCCACCGCCGCCCTGCTGCGCCAGCACGTGCCGAACCTGGCCGGCGCACTCGATTCGGTGGGCACGCCGCTGGCGGGGTTCGACGCCCGCGCGCGGGCCGCGGCGGCGCCGAAGCATGATGACGATGGCGACCATGAATAAACTGGCCAATCAGCGCATCAAGAGCGCGGTGGCGATGGCCTACAGCGCTGGCGAGAAAGCGCCGACGGTCGTGGCCAAGGGCTCCGGCATGGTCGCCGAACAGATCATCCAGCGCGCCCAGGATGCGGGCGTGTTCGTGCACGAATCGAAAGAGCTGGTCTCGCTGCTCATGCAGGTCGATCTGGACCGCGAAATTCCCCCAACGCTGTATCGAGCAATTGCGGAACTGTTGGCATGGCTATATCATATTGAGTCGGCTAAAAAGAACGGTGAGTCAATGCCCACCGCACCTGATCCGACGCCTCACCTCCCCCCGGAACAAGCGTCAAGGACATAAAGCCTAGCAATGGATGAAGCAGAACTGGAAGACTGGCACGACTACGAAGTCGCATCGCGCCGCGAGATCGTCTCGCTGCTGCGCCAGATCGGCGAACACAACCAGCTGATCCGTCTGCTGATCAGGGGTGAGGCCGACGTCTGCGTGACCTCGATCCTGGCCGTGGACGAAGACAGCAACACGATCGTGCTCGATCGCTCGGTCGATCCGGCGCAGAACCAGCGCATGACGGGCGCAGCGCGCGCAAAATGCGAAACCACGCTCGACAAGATCCGCATCCTGTTCGGCGCCGCCAACCTGGCCCCGACAGTCTGGCGCGGCGAACCGGCACTGCGCGCCGACATTCCCCCCACCCTGATCCGCCTGCAGCGGCGCGAGTACTACCGCATGGCCACGCCCGTCACCAATCCGGTGCGCGCACTGATTCCGGTGCCGATGGAGGATGGTACCGGCGGCATGAGCGTCTTCGCGCTGCACGATATCAGCGTCGGCGGCATTGCCCTTCTCGACAGCAAGCTGCTGCTCGATACCACGGTCGGGCGCGTGATCGCCAACTGCCGCATCGAACTGCCCGAGATCGGGCCGATCGCCACCTCGCTCGAAATCCGCAATTCGCTCGACCTTACCCTGCTGAACCACAAGAAGACGCGCCGCATCGGCTGCCGGTTCGCTGACATCTCGCGCAGCGGACTGGCGGCGGTGCAGCGCTACATCACCAAGCTCGAACGCGAGCGCAACGCGAAGCTGGCCGGGCTGGCCTGACCGGCCGTGCCTGACCAGTTTGCGGTCAGCCTTGTTTGCTGGCCGCGACCGCTTCCAGGATCACCTTTGCCACATCGGCCGGGCGCGATTGCTGCGGCACGTGGCCCGATGGCAGCACGGTGGTGTGGGCGCCAATTTTCTTTGCCATCGCGCGCTGCTGTTGCGGATCGATCATGCGGTCCTTGCTGCTGACGATATACCACGACGGTTTGACCTTCCACGCAGCGTTGCTGACTTTCTCGCCAAAGGCGCTGCCCTTGATCGGCCCCTGAGTTGCGCTCATCACGGCCGTTTGCGTGGCCGGCACGTCCTGCGCGAAGTCGTCGCGCATCGCCTCCGGCGGCAGGGTCAGGAAGCCTTCGCTGTCGGCCACCAGCTTGCCAATCCCCGGCGCCGGCGCATACCCGTTGCCCAGCTCCGCGCTGGTCTGGCCGGCATCCGGCGCGAACGCCGCCACATACACCAGCGCTGTGACCTTGTCGTGGGCGCCGGCTTCGGTAATCACGGTGCCACCCCACGAATGCCCGACCAGCACCACCTTGCCGGTCTGCGCATCGAGCACGCGCCGGGTGACGGCGGCGTCATCCTTCAGCGACGTGAGGGGGTTCTGGATCGCGGTGACTTTCACACCTTTCACCTGCAGCAACGGAATCACTTTGGCCCAGTCGGACCCGTCGGCAAAGGCGCCGTGGACGATGACGACGGACGTTGCTGCAGGCGCCGATGCGGCCGCCGGTGCTGCCGGTGCTGCTGCCGGTTTTGCTGCGTAAGCCGTGCCGGCGACGACGGCAGCTGCGATGGCAATGGTGCGAAGCGTGGTGGTGAGTGTGGTCATGAAGTTCTCCTGGTGGGTGGTTGCTACGGTGAACCCAGTATAGGAAGCGGCTTGACAATCCGGTATCGGTCGATCGACCGATGCAGGCCGAACTGGCTATACTATCGGCGCCATCCGGCACGCAGGTGCGTCACCTGCCCATCCCACATAAAGGCATCATGGACACGCTAACCCAGGCATCCACGCCACCGCTCTCGCCTGCCAGCATCAGCCTGCACGGCCACGATACGGTGACGCTGGCGCAGGCCATGGGACTGCTCGCGATCGTCGGCGACCTGAGCATGGGCCAGCCCATTGATGCCTCAAGGCGCGCCGCGCGGCTCGCCGCACGCATCGCGCGAACCGCCGGCTGCGATGCTACTGCGGCTGCCCACGCGCGCATGGTGGCCCAGCTGCGCTGGTCGGGCTGCACCGCCAATGCCGCCGGGTTTGCCACGCTGCTGGGCGACGACGTGGGTGGCCGCCACGCGATGCTGGGCCGCACCCTCACGGCGCAGCAGGCCGCGCGCCTGGCAGACATCACCCCGTTGGCCGAAATACACTGCGAAGTCGCGGGCGACATCGCCGCCATGATGGGCTTGCCCGCCCCGGTCGAACACGGCCTGCGCCACGTGTTCGAACAATATGATGGCGGCGGCCTCCCCTATGGCCTGGAAGGCGGCGCGGTGCCGGCCGTCGTGTATCACGTGGCGCTGGCCGGCGACATCGAGATCTTCGCGCGCGTGCATGGATTGACCGTGGCGCTGGCCATGGTCGAGCGCCTGGGCGGCGTCAAGTATCCGGCAAACCTGGTGGCGCAGGTGCTTCCGCAGGCGCAGGCCTGGCTGGAGGCACTCGACAGCGCTGAAGAGCCGGCGCCACTGAACGACTTCCTGCCGCTGTCGGTGCCGCTGACGCTGGTGGCCGACATGATCGAACTGAAGCTGCCCTGGCTGGCCGGCTATTCACGCCGCGTGGCGCTGCTGGTGCAAGGCGCCGCGCAAGGGGCCGGCCTGCCGGACGCCGGCCAGCGCAGCCTGGCGCGCGCGGCGCTGCTGCACGGGATCGGGCGCGTGGCTGTGTCGAACACCGTCTGGGAGCGCAAGGGAAAACCGAGCGACGTCGACTGGGAAGCCATTCGCCTCGTGCCCTACTGGACCGCACGCGCCGGCAGCCGGATCGACGGCATGGCGGCCGACGCGCAACTGGCCTCACACGTGTATGAACGGCTGGATGGCAGCGGCTACTTTCGCAGTCTCGATGCCGACTCGCTCGGCCTGCCGCAGCGCCTGCTGGCCGCAGCGGCAGTCTATGTGGCCCTGCGCTCGCCGCGACCATGGCGCGCCGCGCACGAACCGGCGGCAACGCTGGCGCTGCTCGAAGCCCAGGTGACGGGCGGGCGCCTTGATCGCGCCGCCGTGGATGCCGTGCTGGCCGCCGCCGCAGGCCGCGCCGCGCCAGCCACCAGCACGGTCTCGACCACCTCGCCGGCATCGGCATCGGCGCGCCAGTTATTGTCGGCGCGCGAGGTCGATGTCCTTCAGCGCATCAGCCTGGGCGAGACCAACAAGGAAGCCGCCCGCGCAATGCGGATCAGTCCAAGCACCGTGCGCACGCATGTCGAGAGCATCTTTCGCAAGCTCGGATGCTCGACCCGCGCTGCGGCGACCTTGCGCGCGCTGACACTGGGACTGATTTAAAACGACGCGCGGCGCACCCGTAACACGCCGGCCATGCCAAGTCCGGCCAGTAGCAGCGCCAGCGAACCCGGTTCCGGCACCTCGGTCACACTGACAAAGCTGAAGTCGTCCATCGCATACGAACCCTGCGCGCCGCTGGAAACGACGACCTTATCGATCGCGCCATCCCAGCCGGCGTCCAGGAACGCGGCCACGCCGGACAGTTGCAGCGCCGACGTACTGGCGACCAGCAGACCCTGGAAGTACAGGTCGAAGCGCACGCTGCTGTCCTCGTAGCCCGAGAACCAGGCGCCCTCGAAGACGGTGGGCGCCAGGAAGCGGATGGTGCTGGCGACCGGCCCGCCGTCGGTCCAGTCGGTGGTGACCCGGCCCGTGCCGGAACGGGCGGCAAACGGATCCTGCTCGCTCGTGAAGACATTCAGACCGGCGCCCGACCAGTCGAGGCCACCGTAGTTGGCAGCGACGGCAGCGTAGCCATCAGCACCCACGATATCGTCGAAGTCGAGCACGGTGGCCGAGGCGAAGGGTGCGCACAGCGCGAAGGCAACGGCTGCGGCCGCGTTACGAAGCATGGGATGCATGGGAATCCTGTTAATGGTGATGGAAGCGAACATGGTCAGACCAGGCCCAGCGCCGGATCGCTGACCGTGTGGCGACCGGTTTCGACGCGCCCGGCAAAGCGGCGCAGGTAGTCGGGCTGGCCCGAGACCGTGGCGCTCAGGTCGTACCAGTAGCCATTGGCCGCCAGCGGAATGCGCACGAGCAGTTCGGTGCGCGGCGCCAGCGTGTGCAGCTGGCGCAATTGCGCGTAGGCGTTCGCATTCAGGTTGAACGTGCATGGCGCCGCGCCGGCATTCAGCAGGCGCAGCACCAGCTCGCCCGTGGCGGCGTCGCAGCGTACGTGGACGTCCGGACGTGCCTGCCCTGCCGCGACGGCGCGCAGCGCGCTGCCCGTGAAGTGGCGGTGATAGCCGTTCGGGCCCAGCACCCACAAATCGTAGGCGCCGCCCACAGCGGGCGTCCAGCTGTCGGCCAGCGATTTGCCTGCCTCGACGGTGTAGCGGCGCGGCACGGCCGCCAGGTTCTTGCGGTCGTAGACGTGGAAGACCGCGCCCTGGCGCCCGCTATTGATGAAGTTCAGCGTCACCTGCACGGCGGCCATCGTGGCGCCGGGCTGCACCTGGCAGGTGGTGGCCAGTTCATATGGCAGCGCGCGCGATGGCCGCGTGCCCGGCGCCTGGATCGGCATTTGCGGCGACGCTGGTGGCGCGATCTGCGCCAGGCGCTGCTGCGCGGCGCGCAGGGCATCGGCCTGGCTGCGATTGGTGCGGCCCTGCAGTGCCGGCAGCGCCTCGTCGTTCGGTGTCGCGAAGTTGAAGGCGCTCGTCAGATCGCCGCAGACGGCGCGGCGGTACGCGCTGATGTTCGGCTCGATGACACCGAAGCGCGTTTCCAGGAAGCGCAGCACCGACGTGTGGTCGAACACCTGCGAATTGACCCAGCCGCCGCGGCTCCACGGCGAAATCACGTACATCGGCACGCGCGGACCGGGCCCATAGACGCGCCCGTCCGCCGCCGGTTGCCGGGTGCTGCCGGCAGGCCGGGGGTGCGTGTAGTATTCCGGGCCCAGCGCGCCAGGGGACAGCGTCGTCTTGCCGGCGTAGCCGCCCTTGCCGTCCGGCGATGGCGCGGAGGGCGACGGCACGTGGTCGAAGTAGCCGTCGTTCTCGTCGAAGTTGACGATCAGGACCGTTTTGCTCCAGACCTCGGGATTGGCCGTCAGCGCGTCCAGCACCTCTTGCAGGAACCAGGCGCCCTGCACCGGGCTCGATGGGCCCGGGTGTTCGCAGTAGATCGATGGTGCGTTGATCCACGACACCTGCGGCAGCTTGCCTTCGCGGATGTCGCGCCTGAAGGCGTCCAGGTATTGCTCGGGCTTGGTACCCGGCAAGGTGTTGGCAATGCCCTTGTAGAGCGGGTTCTTCGCGTTGTCGGTGGCCGCATCGTAGGCGTGATACGGCAGCGCCTGGCCCGTGTTGGTGTATGGCTGGCCGGGGGCGCCGCCGCTGGACACCGGATAGCCCGACGCGATATTGGCACGCCGGAACTGGCGGAATGCCCCCAGCATATTGTCGCCCCATTCGTCGGGCATGTTCTGGTAGCTGATCCAGCTCACGCCTGCCTTCTCCAGACGCTCGGCATACGTGGTCCAGGTATAGCCGGTGTTCACGCCGCCTGGCAGGCCGTCGATCGCATCCCACTCATTCGACACGAAGGCCGTGCCGGTGGGTCCGGCGCCATTGGTGCCGGTCAGGAAGAACGACCGGTTCGCGTCGGTCCCCGTGTGCATCGCACAGTGGTAGGCGTCGCAGACCGTGAACGCATTGGCCAGCGCAAACGCGAACGGAATCTCGCTTTCCTTGAAGTAGCCCATCGAGATGGGATTCTTGTAGCGCGGCCACTGGTCCACGCGGCCGTTGTCCCAGGCCAGCTGGCTGTCGAGCCAATCGTGGGGCGTTCCATTGACGCGCTGGGCGTTGCCACGGCTGGCGTCCAGGTGGAACGGCATCACGACGTTGCCGTTGGCCAGGCGCTGCTGCCAGACACTGCGCCCTTCGGGCAGCGGGATCGTGAAGCGGTCACCGAAGCCGCGCACGCCCTTGAGCGTGCCGAAGTAATGGTCGAACGCGCGGTTTTCCTGCATCAGGATCACGACGTGCTCGACGTCGCGGATGGTCCCCGTCGCGTTATTGGCCGGGATGGCAAGGGCGCGCTGGATGGCGGGTGGAAAGGCGGCAAACGTGCCGGCTGCGATACCCGCGCGCGCACTGTTGCGCAGGAAACTGCGTCGTGAAGTCATAGGGGCGTATCCAAAGACGTGAATGTTTTAGCCGGGAAATTTATATTGCAATTTATTGTCTTGTCGACATTATGCAAGACGGCGCCAGCGTACGCCCGGATCGTGACGACGCCATGACACATCCAATGGACTGACGGTGGACGTGAAGACAACGTGAAAACAACATTCAACGTTGTCACACAATTATTTTTTCAAAGAAATGTTGCGCACAATTGGAATTTTATTTGCCTGATTGCAACCGCCAACCTATAGTTTTGATCGTTACAGTTCGCTAGATTCCATTTCGCCAAGTCCATCCGCATGAAACTCAACCGCATCGGCATCATCCTCATCGCCTGTGCACTGGCGGCCATTACCCTCGTCGTCGCATTGCTCGTGGTCCGGCAGCAGGCCAGCCAGGCTGCGCAGGTGCGCAACAAGGGTGTCGGACTGGTCAAGGCGCTCAGCACCGTCCCGATGGCGCTCCTTGCCGACAGCAGCGGCCGCAGCGGCGTGCTCGCCGCAGTGCTTGCCTCGAACGACGGCAGCGACTTTGCTTATGTGACAATTGGCGATGCGACCGGCCGCACGCTGGCCGAGATCGCGGGCAGCGGCAGCATCGCGCCTGCCACGCCGCTGCTTGCCGATGCGCAGGCCGGCTTCGGTGAGCGCACGCTCCCGGCAACCGGCGGCAGCGAGCCGCTGCGCGAATTCTATGGCCCGCTGGCCGACGGCAGCGGCGGCAAGGCGTTTGTCCGCGTCGGCTTCCACCAGCCGGGCTTTACCGTGCTGGCGCAGGATGTGTCGTTCCTCGCGCTGCTGGCGCTGATGATGTTTCTGGTCGTGCCAGTCATGTACGTCGTCATCAAGCGCGAGATGGCGCCGCTCGCGGCGCTCAGCCACCAGCTGCGTGGCCAGCTGCGCCAGCTTGCCGCGCCCGGCAGGCCGGATCAGCCAGGCGCTGACGACATGCGCGAGCTGATCACCAATATGCAGCATTACCTCGACCAGGCCGGCGCCCGCATCGTCCAGCTCGAGGAAGGCTCGCTCAACACCACCGCCGACAACCGCCTGCTGCAATACGGCAGCAAGAAGCTCAATGCGGCGCTGCAGTCGCTGCCGGACGGCCTGTTGATGCTCGATCCGGCCGGCGACGTCACGTTCGCCTCCGGCAAGGTCGAGCCTCTGCTGGGCATCCCGATGGACCAGATCCTGGGACAGCCGCTCGATGCCTGGTGCTGCGATCCGGCGCTGCGCACGCTGTTCGGCCGCTACAGCGGCGACCTGCGCGACAACGCCCGCTCGCACAAGATCGACTTCGCGCCGCTGAATGTCGAAGGCCGGCAGCTGAGCGCCACCGCGCAACCGCTCAGCGGCGGGCACGGCACGATGTCGTTCGGCACGCTGGTCGTGCTGCGCGACGTCACCCGCGAATACCTGGCGCGCCAGGCGGGCAACGACTTCGTCGCCCACGTCTCGCACGAACTCAAGTCGCCGCTCAACGTCATCGGCATGTACGCCGAGATGCTGGCCGACAGCGACGACGAGAGCATGCGCGTCGAATCGCTGAACGTGATCCAGGACGAGATCGAGCGCATGAATGCGCTGGTGGGCAACCTGCTCAACGTAAGCAAGCTGGAAACCGGCAGCATGAGTCCCGAACGCAATCGCGTGCGGCTCGACGACATGCTGCGCGACGCGTATGAGCAGGCGCTGCCACGCGCCGAAGGCAAGCAGCTGCGCGTGCTGCTCGACCTGCCGCGCGAACTCGAGGCCGTGGCCATCGACAAGGACCTGTTCCGCATTGCGCTGAACAACTTGCTGACCAATGCCATCAAATACAACCGCCCGGGCGGCAGCGTGACGCTGGCGGCCCGCAATGAGGACAATGAAATCGTGATCAGCGTACGCGACACCGGCATCGGCATCGCGCCGGAAGCCCAGGACCGCATCTTCGAGAAGTTCTACCGCGTCAGCGAAGCGGGCGCCGCCACCCAGCGCGGTGGCCACGGCCTGGGCCTGTACCTGGCGGCCCAGATCGTCGAACTGCACCACGGCCGCCTGGTCGTCGAGAGCGAACCCGGCGTGGGCAGCACCTTCTCGGTGCACCTGAAAATCGTTTCCGCGCCCGCCGGCGCCGCCGTGCTATGAGCGCGCGCCACATCCTGCTCGTCGACGACGAGCCCCATGTCCTGCGCGTGCTGCGCCTGTCGCTCGAACGCGAAGGCTATATCGTGGCCACCGCCAGCGATGGCAACGCCGCGCTGGCTGCGATGGCGCAGCAGCTGCCCGATGTCCTGATCAGCGATATCCAGATGGACGGGATGGACGGGCGCACGCTGTGCCCGCTGGCCCGCGCCACGTATCCGGACCACCCGTTCCTGATCCTGGTCATGACGTCGATGACCGCGCTCGACGAGCGTGCCTGGGCACGTGAACTGGCCAATACCGAATTCCTTGAAAAACCCCTGAGTCCGCGCCAGCTGGTGGCGCGGTTGTCCCGCCATTTTGCGGCCCTGGCGTAACGCCGCGCCAGCCACCAAAGCCTGCCCATGTCCCTTG
>Ga0308164_10001941_pt1 | contig 21947 bp, 9 predicted proteins | sample PhyTR2_FD_201031 | JGI IMG/M metagenome (GOLD analysis project Ga0308164, IMG submission 201031) | Phyllosphere microbial communities from UC Gill Tract Community Farm, Albany, California, United States - DLSLT.R2 | ecosystem: Host-associated > Plants > Phyllosphere > Unclassified | place: USA... | reverse complement strand
CGCGGTGTCGTGCTCCTCCACCGCGGTGATACGGGTGATATAATCAAGGTGGGTTTCGAAGTCGGCGACCCCGCCGCGGGTCACATAGCCATGATGCTTGGCGGCGACCCCGCCTTTGGCCGGATAGCGCGGGTGGGTACGCCCATCCTTGGCGCGAGGGACGACGGTGCGACTGATCCTCACCATGTCGAAATGAGGGATGCGCACGAGCCCGGTCTGGCGCGGCCTCGCCGAAAGCGGACTCGCCCGCGAGAATTCGATCGACGACGTCCGCCCGCCACCGCTGCCGGTATCAGCAACGCGATGGCGAGACCTTATGGCTTCGGGATAGGGCGGTACGGTGCCCGCTGTGGCGTGGGCCCTGATCCGCACGCGACTATGAACGACGCCCTGCCTAGATTCGGCCTCAGCCTTGCCAAAGCCACCGCGTCGCAGGCTCGCGCCGATCGCGTCGCGATCCTCGCGCGCCAGCCGGCGAAGAAGCGCCTGCAGCTGATGCGCATACTGCGGATAGGCAGGCTGAGGGTCGACACCGCTGGTCATGACATCCAGTGTACCGTAGCGCCGCCCCATTCTTAAGGGGTCGCCCCCGACCATGAACAAAAAGCCTTCCGGAGCCGAAGGTGGAGGACAAACGGGTGGTCGCCGATCCAAAGGTCGGTAGGCCCCCGCGAAAAGGTGGTCACCACCTTTTCGCGCTGTTGCGCCTTCTACTGCCCTTCTGTTCTTCTGTTCTTCTGTCCTGACCTTTTCTCCTCCCTGAAGATAGAATACACGCCAGCGCAGCGACAACTTTTATGGCCGAGCAAATTGTCGAGAAGATCCCGGCACTATGCCGGACAATAGAAGCCGCCCCGAGCCCGCGTCACAGTAGCGTAGCGGTGATGACGTTCCGCTAATTATTCCAGCCTTTGGCTGATCCGTGAGTGCAAATCCGAGCCGACTCGGCGAAATCCCATCAGACGCGCAGCCATGCGGATCAGATCGTCGTCGCTGCCCCCTGGATTGTCTTCGCGTGCGAGACGTAGAGCTGCCCGAATTTCCATAGACGACAGGGCTTCGGCCTTCGCGGTCGCGCCGCTTTCCAGCGACCGGTCTCGCACCGGAGGATTTTCAGCCTGAGCGACGGTGAACCAAAATCCGTCATCCTGACGTAGCGCCGCTACCGTGCGTTGAGCAGCAGCCAAGGCCTGAAGCGTAACGGCCACCACGCGCCGCCCGGCCTTTTCCTTGCCGAACGCCGAGGAAACCCGTCGGGCAACCTCGTCCTGATGGACCGGACCTTCGACCTCGACGATTTGCCCCACGAGCGGGACAAGGATCGACAGGGGCGCTTCGTGAGGTTCTGTACTGCTCGCCGCCCAAGGCTTCGCTCGGACATAGGGCGGCACCGTGCGCGCTACCGCGTCGGGGAGTTCGACAACCTCTGGCGGCACGACGGCTTCGAGTACCGCCCTGACTTCGTTGGCCCCCTCGACGCGTATTCCATCGCCGGCCGCATCGTGCGCGGTCTCCAGCGCAGCGCGCAGTCGCTCGATCTGGGTGCGGCGGTTGTAGAACCAGTCGGTGCTCCAGATGCGATGGAACCGCCACCCGAGATGTTCGAGCACGTCCTGCCGCAAACGATCACGTTCGCGCGCCCACAAGGCGGAATGATACGTCGCACCGTCGCATTCGATCGCCAACAGATACGTACCCGGTCGATCGGGATGCCGCACGCCAATATCTATCCGAAACCCTGCCGATCCAACCTGGGGGTCCGCCAGATAACCGAGGCTCCGCACGACATCCGTCACATCCTCCTCAAACGCAGAATCCGCCTCCAGCCTTGTAACGGCGGTGTCGTCCATCTCGCCCCGCTTGGCGTAATCGAGGAAACGCTTGAGGATGCGCGGTCCGTCGCGTGCGGCACGACTGACGTCCAAATCGCCCGGATCGAACGAGGCGAACACCTCGCACCGCAGCCGCGCACGCGTGAACAGCACGTTCAGGCGCCGCTCGCCGCCATCGCCGTTCACCGGACCAAACGATGCGCCGATCATCCGCCCCCCGGCGATGGTAGGACCATAGCCGACGCTGATCAGAATCACGTCGCGCTCGTCGCCCTGGACGTTCTCGATATTCTTGACGAACAGATCCTCGTGCCGTCCCTCGCGCAGGAAAGCGTCGAGCGCGGTATCGGTCCGCCTAGCCAATTCGACCAGTTCGTTAATCGTATTCTTCTGGGCATGGCTGAACGTCACAATGCCGAGCGACAGGTCTGGCGTCAGCCGCGCATGCTCGGCCAGCCGTGCGACGATCGCCTCGCCCTCGATTCGATTGTCGCGGCGGCCGCCCTTGTCATAGATGCCATCGACCCGTGTAAAGATCAGCCCGTAAGCTGGGTCCTTCTCCAGCGGCGAGGGCGGCAGGACGAGTTCGTGCTTATAAAATTCCGCGTTTGATACCCGCATCAGCGACGGATCGCGCGAACGATAATGCCATTGCAGCATGCGGGACGGCAGACCCCGTGCCTCGCACAAGGTCAGAATGCTCTCCAGCGAGCCGAGCGAAGCCGCGCCGCGAAGCAGATCCTCAGCCGCATCTTCCTCGGCATCGTCGCGTTCGCCCTCGTCACCGTCCGCCAGCAGCCGGTCGAAGAATGATGACGGCGGCAACTGCTTCTGGTCGCCCACAACGACGATCTGCCGCGCCCGGGCGATCGCGCCAAGCGCATCTTCCGGGCGCACTTGGCTGGCCTCGTCAATTACCAGCAGGTCGAAGGTAACGGTGCCCGGCGTCAGATACTGCGCGACGGAGATCGGGCTCATAAGCAGTACCGGCTTGATGCGCTGGATCGCCATCGGCGCTTCGCGAAACAGGCGCCGTAGTGCCATATGTGCGCGCTTCTTGCCCATCTCACCGCGCAGCATCTTCATCTCGCCCTGTGCGCCTTGCGGCACCTGCGCCAGGTGCCGTGCAAGGATCGCCGTTACCGAATCCTTGAGTCGGGCACGTTCGAGCGTTCCAAACCGCGTGGCGAGATCATGGCGATCTAGCACCGCGATATCGCGCAATCTCGGTTCCGCTGCCGCGATTTCCCATAACGCCTCGGCGCGTGCGAAGCGGAACTCGGTCACTGCGGTTTCAGCCGACAGCGACCCATCGGCAATCCGTTTGGCGAGCGCTTCCAGACCGCTTGCGTTCAGCCGCGCGCGTGTTCGGCACAACGCGGCCCATTCACCATATCGATCGATGCCTGCGGCCATGCGGCCCGCCTGATCCGCGATATGGACAAGATCGACAGCGCGCGGTGATGCCCCGAACCGCGCCGGATCGATATCGAGAGCATCGAACGGCGCCGTAATGATTTCCGTTGCCGCAGCGGCACTACGCAACGTCGTCGACATACGCGTCAGGGTGACGGGATCGGAGGCAATCGTGACCAGCCGGTCCGCCGCAATGGGCAGATCAGCGGAACGGGCGCGCGCACACCAGGCTGCGATTGCCGCAGCACGCGCGAAATCGGTCCGCTCACCCCGCCAGGCCTCGCCAAGTTGCACGGCCAAGAACGGTTCGTCATTCGCCCAGTCGAGCCGCAGCGCCTGTACGCCGGACAGACTGTCAACGAGTTCGAGCCGATCGTCGGCACGTTTCGGTATGGGTATCCGCAGCAACCCGGCCAGCGTTCGCGAGGCGCCTCGATAGGCCGATCCCAACCGAGCAAAGAAGGAGTCGGTGCCCGCGACAATCGGTCCGCGCAGGCTCGTCGTGTCGCTGGAGAAGGCGCTATCCACGAAAAGGGGGACGGCATCGTCGTGACCCGCGCGCCACCGAGCGGCGATCGCCAGCGCCTCGACCAGTCGTGCAGGATCGTCACACACGATCAGTCGCATCGCGAGCGCCACGTCCGCACCCGGCAAGCCCTCGAGCCGTTTCAACATGTCCATGACAGACGCCGCGTGATTGATCGTGCGGTCCAGCGAAAGCGCCGCTGCCGCCATCGGCGCATCAAGTGCCGCGTAAAGCGCGCGCGCGGCATCCGCCGATCGGTCGAGATCGATCCGCAGGCGCCCCAGCGCGACCGGCTGCAGATCGAGCGCGCGCACGCCAGCGAACGGATGGTTCGCGATCGAGCCCGCCGTGGCAATCAGAGCACCGTAAGCGGTGATCAGTCCACGTGCCGCGAGGTCTTCGTCGCGGGTCATCGCGACCAGCGGCGCTGCATCCAGCGTCGGCAGCGCGGCCCCCTGCCCGATATACCGAGCCTGATCGCCCAGCACCGCGTAAGGCGTCGTCCCGCTCGTGCCGATCGGCGTGTGCAACGCGGTAGCCACTTCGTTCAGTTGGTCGCGCGCGGCGCGTAACGCACTGGGCGCGCCGGGCACTGCGGGCACCGCCTGGCCTGCCGCTAGCGTCCGCTTCAGTTCCTCGAGAACCACCTTTTTGTTCGCCGATTTTGAATGCAGCTCCAGGATCAGGTCGCGGAGCCCCACCTTGACCAGGCGATCGTGCACGACCGATAGCGCCGCCATCTTCTCGGCTACGAACAGCACGCTCTTGCCCTCGTTCGCGGCCGCCGCGATGATGTTGGTTATGGTCTGGCTCTTGCCGGTCCCCGGCGGCCCCTGGACGACGAGATTACGGCCCTGCCGTACCTCCTCGATGACCTTGGCCTGGCTGGCGTCCGCATCGACGACATGGAAGATCGCTTCAGGCGGCAGCACATCGTCGAGCCGGTCGTCGGGACCGAACAGCGGCGTGTCGGCGCCGAAGCCCTCGTACAACAGCCCTCGCGTAAGCTCATGCGCCTCCAGCGCGCCGTCGGGCCACGCATCGAGCGCCAGGTCGCGGTACATCAGCAGCTTGGAAAACGAGAAGAAGCCCAGCTGGATCGCATTGTGGTCCACCCGCCAGCGCGGACGGTCGGCGGTAATCGCCTCGACCTGGGCAAAGTAATCGGACGTACGCCATTCGTCCGGCAGTGTCTCGATCTCGGGGAGGCGAATGCCGAAATCGTCCTGCCAACGCTGTTGCAATGGCAGATTGGTGATCACGTCCTCGTCGCGAAGCCGCAGATCGTAGGTCGACGTCCGCTGGTTGCGGACCAGTTCGACCGGAAGCAGCACCAACGGTGCCTCGCGCGCGACATCAGAAACCTTGTCCTCGAACCAAGTTACGAAGCCGAGCGCAAGATACAGGATGTTGATCCCCTGCTCCTCCTCCGCTGTCTTTGCTTCCCGCGCGATCTTCAGCAGTTTCTTGGCCAGCGCATCAGGGCCAAGCCGCGTTTCGAGCAAAGTGTCGGTGAACCGGTCCTCCCCGACCGCCTCGTCGACGGCTTCACTGAGGACAATATCGTCCTTGCCCTGCGTGTCGTGGCCAAGCGCGCGGAAGCGCATCATCCGGCCGCCGTCCAGAATCGCCTGTACGTCGTCGGAGCGTTCGTTGACGATGTTGAGCACGGTTCCCCGCGTATTCGCGCGGTTGACGTGCACCAGCCGGTTGCGCGTCCCCGTCTCCACCAAACGCTTGCGGGTATCATCGAACAGCCGCTGGACCGAGCGGCTGAGAATAGGGACATCGGTCATGGGTTGGTCCGTCATGCGGGAAGAAGCGCGGGTAGCGTCAGCGTCTGCGACACCTGATGTTCGCCGAGCAGCACGTAATGCCATGCCTTGCCGTCGCCATCGTCGGCGAACGTATTGGCGTGGTCGACCCACACCCGCGCGGCCCTGGCTTTCTCGAGGACTTCGGGATCGTCGAGAGCGTTCTGTGCCTTGATCTCGACGATTACCTTGGCGCCCGCCGTCTCAATTACGAAGTCGGGATTATAGCGCCGGCCGCCGTGATATTCGATGTCGAATTGACCGATTGCAGGTCGCAACCATTTCAGGACACCCGAGAAACGGTCGCTTTCTAGCAACACGGCAAAGCGCCGTTCGGGGTCGCTGTGAAACCGGTTGAGCGCATACGGGGTCTTGCGACCGCCCGCGAACAGCCAACTCGGCGTGGACGACAAGGGCTGCGCCGCCTGCCCCAGCGGCAGCACGCGCGCGGGATCATAGGCAAATTGCTGCGGCTTGAGCAGGCGGAACGTCCTTACGCGGTGCGCGCGATAGTCGGCCGGGCTTTCGCGGTAATGGCCGCGCATCTGTTCGAAGATGACGTCGGACAGCTTGCGACCATGCTCGAGCGCCACCGCCTCGACGTCGTGGTCCTCGACCAGATACGCCCGCAAGCGCGCGATGACCTGGCCGGCCAGTTTGTAGAGCAAGTCAGCCTGGCTGTCGTAATCGATTTCCGGCCGCGCGATCAGGTGACGCACAATATAGTTTTCCGGCCGGCTCTCCTTGGGGCCGTCCTGCGCGCGCGCTAACTCGCGCTGGGCGTCGGTGCGCAGGTTGCGGATCAATAGCGTGTCGCCGCTCGGGCGCAGCGCGATGCTCCCCAGCCCGGTCAGGTCGAAATCGTCGAACCAGAAATTCACCGTTCGGCTCGGCAGCACCACGATCTCGGGGATCTCGATGGTGGTGTCCGCGACCGAGACCGCAACCTGCGCGACCAGCGCCGCCACGTCTGGCTCGGGCATCATCCCCCCCAGCACCCCCTGCGGCTGCGCGGCCGCCGTCGCGGCCTGCACGTCGGCGACGATCTTCGCCTGCACCTCGGGTTTGCGCAGATCGGCCAGCCCTCCCGGCGTACGTTCGTAGCGGTCGCGGATCATCGCCAGCGTGGTCTGCGCCAGCGCCGCCGCTTGCGGTGAGGGCGCGACATAGTCGGACGCCGTTTCCGCGACATGGCCCCCAGCTATGGCCCCGCCTTCGCCTGTGAACCGCTCCTCCATCGTAGGATAGACCGTCAGCACTTCCTTGTGCCCCGGCTCGATATCGCCCCCCACTCCGATCGTCAGCGTCTTCATCGCCAGGATCGAATCCGCCGCCTTCGCCTCGGCGATCACGTCGTCGAAGCGCTTGTGCGCGATGACGGTCAGCGTATCGACCATCTCGTTGCCCGTGCGCCGGCCGTAAGGCAGTCGCAACCCGCGCCCCAGCGTCTGTTCGGTCAGGATGTCGGACGCCGACGCGCGCAGCGGCACGATCGTATAGAGGTTGGTGACGTCCCACCCCTCCTTCAGCTTGTTCACATGGATCACGATGTCGGTCGCCGCGTCATGTTCCAGCCCGACCAGCCGCGCCATCGCCTCGTTCGATTCCTCGCCGGTCTGGTTCGAATGCACCTCCGCTACGCGCCCACGGTATTGCCCGTAGAAAAAGTCGTCGCTCTCGATCCTAGCGCGGATTTCGCCGGCGTGCGCGGTGTCCTTGGCGACAACCAGCATGAACGGATGGACCCGCGCCGCGCCCGTCTGGGCGGCATAGAGTTCCAGCTCGACACGAACCTGCTCGTGATACGTCACGCCGTCCTCCAGCATGATCCGCTCGAGCTCCTCGTCGCTCAAGCCCTGCGGCTGGAAATTCGCGCGTGTCGCGACCGCGGGTTCCTTGACGAAGCCGTCCGCCATCGCCTCACCCAGGCCATAGCGATAGACGACGTTGCGGAAAGCCTTCGGGCTCGCGCCCACCGTCTTCGGCGTCGCGGTCAGCTCGATCCCCAGTTTCGGGCGCAGCTCGTACACGGCATTCGCCGCCGCCTTGGCGCGATAGCGATGCGCCTCGTCCATCAGCATCACCAGGTCGCGCTGCGCCGCCAGATGATCGAAATAACTCTCCCCCAGCGTTTCGCGGAACGACCGGATGCGGCCCTTTTCCTTGTTGATCTTGTCCACGTTGAAAATGTTGATGACGATATCGGCGAGCCCGAGCCCGCCGCGCGCCAGTTCCCAATTCTCGCCGGTCACGATCGTCGGCGGGTTCTGCGCGAATTCGCCGATGCCCGGAAACACGTATTTGCGGCTCGACGGCTTGGAGAAATCCTCGACCAGCTTGTCGTAGATCGTCGTGTTGGGGGCCAGCACGAAGAAGTTGCGACTGCGCCCGGTCAGGAACAGATAGGCGATGAACGCCCCCATCAGCCGTGTCTTGCCCACCCCAGTAGCCAACGCGAAGCATAGCGACGGAAAATCGCGCTCGAAACTCTCGACCGAGGGATACGCCGCGCGGATATCGGCGAGCAGCGCGGCGGTATCGACCGCCCCCGCCCAATCGATGCGGTCCGCCACATCGGCCAGGATCACCAGCGCCGCCTCCTGTGGCGCGCGCAGCGATAGGCGCTGCGTCACTTGCCTGCGGACGCGCTGTTGTCCGGTCAGCGTGGAGTGTGTGCCGTCAGCCACGATCCGTCTCCACCGGCGCCGCGAACAGCGGCCCCTCGTCAAGCTCGGCCTCGGCGTCCGGTTCCACGTCGGGCAGTGCGACCACGTTCAGCGAATAATCGTCGCGGCCCCATTCGCATTTGGTCAGGATCGTCGACGGGATCTTGCGGCAGGTGAGATTGTCGAAACCGTCCGCCGCCCCGGCAAACGCGCGCGCGCAGATCATCAGCGTCCGCCCCGGCCCGACCGCCTCCGACACCAGCTTCAGCGCGTCGTGCGTCAGGCTCTGCGTCGTGACGTAGATGAAGTCGCTCTCGCTCGACCGGCCGTGCTGCCACCAGTGCAGCTCGTCGGTCGCGGGGGCGTAGGTGAAGCCCAGATGCTTGCACATCGCCTCTGCCAGCATCGCCGGGTTATAGTCCGCGGCAATAACCAGATTGCCCCAATGATCACGCGCGAGCAGCGACGGCGCGAGCGTGAGATAGCGAAAGCCCCCGCCGCCCTGCCAGTCCACCGTCTTGCTGATCCCACCCTGATCGATGCCGTCGATCACCTTTTTGAGGCGTGGCGCGACATGGGTGTCGGCGTGATCGCCGATCTCCACCATGATCCATTTCCGGCCCATTTTATGCGCGACCGCGCCCGTCGTGCCGGAGCCCGCAAAGGAATCGAGCACGAGGTCCCCGGGTTTTGTTGCTATTTCAAGGATTTGTCGAAGGAGCTTCTCAGGCTTTGGCGTATCAAATTTATTGTCGATATCCGCCAAAAACGAAATTTCCTTGGCCTCCCTATTTGCCTCTCGATTGTCGCCTGCCTCTTCGTATCCCCACCAGGTCCATGGGACCATCTGATTTTCAGATTCGGACCAGAACTTTTTCCGCTGGGCCATCCCATTCCCATCTTGCCCGAAATAAATTCGATTATCTTCGACGAGGCTACGGAAGTTTTCTTCGGTCGTGCTCCAATGTCTTCCTTGCGGGGGCAGTAGCACCCTTCCACCTGGAGTGGTGATTTTGTATTCGAGGTTTTTCCTAATGTGGGGAGCATGGAAAGGGACTGCTAGCCAATCCCCTCTAGGATCCTTATCTCTGTTAGTGTAAGTTGCGCGCTGTTTCTCACCAGAATCTAGCTTGTTTACGACAAATTTTTCGGAGTCTTTGGCATATACGAGCACGTGGTCGTGTGCATTGGAAAGCGCTTTAGCGTCGTTTCGTCGAGTTAAGGTCTTTTGCCATACGACATTTGAGATAAAATTACGCCGTCCGAAAACTTCGTCACACATTACTTTAAAATAATGTGCTTCGTTGTCATCAAGCGTAACCCACATTGATCCTTCGGAAGCGAGAAGTCTATATATCAACTCGAGACGATCTCGCATTAGAGATAGCCATACAGAATGCTCTACTCCATCATCATAATGCACTGATACTGCGGACCGGGTATTGTAGGGTGGATCGATAAAGACGCACTTTACCTTGCCTGTATAGTCCTGCTCGAGCGCCTTCAGTGCGAGCAGGTTGTCGCCCTTGATCAGCAGGTTGTCGAACTGGTCGCCGTCGCGCCGAACAGCTGCATGATGGGATTTCACCGGATCCTCGATCAGGATGCGCGGTTCCAGCCGCGGGCGATCCTCTTTGCCGGGCCAGGTGAGTTCGAGCTTGGTCTTCTTGGTCATGCCGTCGTCCTAAGCCGTATCCGAACGGCTGCAAGCTGGGCGTCGATGCGGTCGAGACGCGCGCGCATCTCTTCGCGTCGTGCGCGGTACAGGATCAGGTAGCGGGGACCATCGGCCTTGGACGCGCCACGTCGTTCATGCGCAGAGAGCGCCGACGCCAAAGTCGCCCTCTCCGTTTCCAGCGCGGTGATACCAAGCTGGTTCGCGGGCAGTGGCAAATGGGTCGATGATGTCACGCCGACCGGACATACATGCGCTGCGGATATCGGCACGCGGCGCACGGGTATTGGATCCAGCGCATCGGAGCTAAGACACATGTCGATCGCGGCGATCCGCGCCCGCAACGATACCTGCTCACTACGATTAGCGAGGAACTTGGGCGATCCGATCCGGAATTTGCCAGCGCGCAATTCCAAGACCTCTAGATGCCGGCTAGCCGCCAGCCGCTCTCGGCGGACCTTGGCCAACGCGTCGCCCGTAAGCCGCGTCGCGCCATCGGCATCACGCGCTCCGCCATCTAGGCCCCCAGGATCCGGGGCAATCGTTAGCTGCACGGTCGCCTCTGCCGGCTTAGCATTCTGCTCGCGTTGCAACGCAGCGATCCGGTCGCGATGATGCTGCGCCGCTGCCTGGGCCTGGACGACGCCCAGACCGGATCGCGCTGCACGCCGTGCCTGCTCCTCGACCTGTCCCAGACTGTGCCGCATCGTCCGCAATGCGCTCCCGACATCCTCGGACGTGCGAACCGACGGCGGATTCTGCGGGACGACTGCCTCGATCCGCGCCCCTGCAACAGCGAACCGCCCCGCACGGGTGGCGCGTGACAGACGGTCGCCTGGGAGTTCCATCGGCGCCAGACCGCCGCCAGAAGGTTCATACCATCCCCCGCGCGATATAGGGCGCCGTGTCGACTGCCGCGCCGGAGCTGCCTCCCAGCGGACGCACCACATCGGCTCGACCTCGATCAGCACGTCGCTGCGATCCCACAACGCCTCTTCCGCCGCATCGATATCGCGCCGGAGCACCGCACGCCGCTCCCTCGCCATGGCAAGCGCGGCATCGCTGTCCGCTTCGATCGCCGCGATCAACTGATCAAGCGCGGCGCGCGCATCGGGCGATGCATCAGGATGGCGCCTGCGATGCTGCAACTCCCGGATCTCGCGGTCGGCCCGGCGCTCGGCAGCCGCGGCCTGTCCGTCGATCGCTGCCAGGTCGTGCTGTGCCCGGTCGTGCAGCCGCGCCAGATCGGTGTTCGCGCTACGCTGCCACCGCGCGAAGAACGCGCCCTCCTCCTCGCACAGAAGATCGTCGAGCAGGTCGGGGGGCATCTCGCGACACTCCGAAAGATTCGACCAGTCACAACTCACCAGTTGCGCAGCACGCCACGCGGGCAGCGGATTTTCATAGTCGTCGCATGCCGCCAGCAGCACGGCCCGCATTAGGTCATGCTCGCTCTGGATCGTCGCGCGCGCGGCCGTCACCCATCCGCCACGCCCACGAAACGCCGCCATGTGCGTCCACGATCCGTCATAGCTGTCGAGATCGATGTGGAGACATAGCGGGGCCTGACCGAACTCAGGAAACATCGCCTCACGCCGCCTGAGCCAAGGGGACCGCGCACGCGCCCGGGGTCACCGTCCAGCGCAGCGTGAATAACGGCTCGACCCGGGGTTGTTGCCGCAACAGCGCCTCCATTGCGTCCAGCCGGTCATTGACGTCGCGCCGCACCTGCTTCTTGGCCTCGTGCTGGCTGAACACCAGGTCGTCGCGCGTCTCCAGCAGCTTGTTGGCCTCGCGCTTGAGCTTCAGCTTTTCGTCCATCGCCAATTGCTGCGATCGTGCGGCCTTGGTGAGTGCGGCGATATCGTCGTCAAGCGCGGCGATGCGCGCCTGGGTCTCGATCTCCAGGTCCTTTGCATAGCGGGTGAGGCGATCGTCCTCCTCCTCCAGCCAGCGGCTATTCTCCTCGTACATCCGCGTCGTGAAATCACCGAATGCGGTGTCGACCAGGGCGTCCAGCCGGTCGTCCGGGGATGCCGTCCCGGCGGGGCCGTCGTCGCGCGCTGGCGCCATCATCAGGCGGTCGCCGATCGCGGCTGGGATGACCACGCCCGCATCGGTCTGCGCGACGACGATGACTTCCTCGCGCGGCGCGTCCTTGACCGGCATCACCGCGCGGAACGCCCGCAACCAGCCGGATTGACCAGTCAATTCCGCTATCCCGCTCAACCGCCCGGCATAGGGATAGGCGTCGGGATCCAGTGTGATCGCTTGGGGGGGGCCGTCATGCGCACGTTGGGAGGCGGCGGCAACGATCTGCTCACCCAGCCCTTCGTTGATGCGCAGGAACTGCCAATCGGCCGCGTCGGCGTCCTTCCACTGCGTCGTCCAGCGCCGCCCGTCATGTTCAAACACGCGCGGGTCGTTCGCATCGAACTGCGCGTCGGGTAATTCCGCCCGCGCCACCATCAGCAGGCGGCGTTCAAAATCGGGGAGGATCGCGGCAATCTCTTCGTTGCGGCGATGCAGTTTGCGCACGACGTCGCCGTCCATATTTTCTAGCACCTTCGATCGCGCCGCTTCCATGTCGCTGTCGATCGAATCCTTGATGCGCTCGGTCAGTTCGTCGAACTCGCGATCGGCCTCCGCCTCGGTGCGGCAGGTCTGGACGATGCGCAGCACCTCGCGTTCGAAATCGATGCCGTCGCTCAAAATGCCCAGCACGTCGTCCGACGCGCCGAACACACCTTCGAACAGGTGCAGCTTGCTCTCCAGCAACTGGTGGATGCGCTCTTCCGCACGGTTCTTGAGGTTGAGCATGTTGACGACGGTGACGTCGATTAACTGGCCATAACGATGGCAGCGCCCAATGCGCTGTTCCACACGCTGCGGGTTCCACGGAAGGTCGTAATTGATCAGCAGCGAACAAAATTGCAGGTTGATGCCTTCCGCCCCGCTTTCGGTCGCGATGAGGATCGTCTTGCCATCCCCCCGAAACGCATCGACGATCGCCGCCTTCATGTCGGCTGTCCGCGATCCCGACACGCGATCGGTACCGGCATGGCGCTGACGCCAGTCGTCATAGATCGTGCGACTCAGGCCATCGGTGTTCTGGCCGTTCATCAATGCGATGCGCCCCTCATACCCGTGCTCAGCCAGCAACGCGGCCAGATATTTCTGCGTGCGGACGCTTTCGGTGAAGATTACCGCCTTGCGCCGTCCACCCTTGGCTACAATCTCGTCGAGAACCCCTTCCAGGCTCTGGAGCAGCTTCTCGCCCTTGGCGTTGGCGCCAATCGACGCTGCTAGGTCACGCATTTGAGTAACGAACGCGATTTCGTTGGCCAGGCGGATCGGATCGACGGGCGTGTCAACATCGGCGTCAGCGTCGCCGTCCGTATCCTCGCGGTCCTCGATCAGGCTGTCTTCCAGATCGTCCGTCATGTCGATCGACGCACGCTCCTCGCGCTTCAGGCGTTCGAGCAAGCTGGTCAGATATTGCGCGGTCGCAAAGGTCGACGAACCGAGCTGCTTGCGCGCCTGCAGCAGGATCAACGGGTTGTTGCTGCCGCCATAGGCGATGGTTGTGGTGTCCTGGAGATATTCGGACAGCATCTCATATATCCGGGCCTCCTCGTCATGCGGCTCGAACGTGAACGTGCGAGCGTGCCGCTTACGGAAGTTAATGTGCCCCGCCTCTTGCACCTGACGACGCAGCGTGCGGTGGCATACACTGCCGAGGCGCTGGCGCAGCAATTCCTGCGAGGCCGGCGTCGTCGATGCCCCGACATATTGTGCCCGAAATGCGTTGGCGCCGCCGAAATGGGTTTCGTCGATGATCGACACGAGGCCGTAGAGTTCCATCAGCGAATTCTGCAGCGGCGTCGCGGTCAGCATGATCTTGAACCGGTCCGCGACCGCGGCCTTCAGCGCCTTAGCCCCCTTCGCACCTTCCTTTTTCCAGACGTTGCGCATCCGGTGCGCTTCATCGAACACAACTAAATCCCATTTCGCCGCGCGAATGGCATCGGCTTTGCGCGCGGCGAAATCATACGACACGATAGATATCGCCCCTGGCATCTCAAATGGGCGCGGATTGCCCGCCTTGACCAAGTCGTTGTATGTCTTCGCCTCCAGGATGCGGCTGCGCAGCGCAAATTTCTCCTGTAGTTCCTGGCTCCACTGCTTGCGCAACGATGCCGGCGCGACCAGCAGGATGCGACGCCGCTGCTCCGCCCAGCGCTGCGACATGACGAGACCGGCCTCGATAGTCTTGCCCAAGCCCACCTCGTCGGCGAGCAACACGCCCTTCGACAACGGGGATTTCAGGGCGAACAGCGCAGCGTCGACCTGATGCGGGTTCATCTCGACGCGGGCCGAACTGAGCGCCCGCGTGAACGCCTCTTCGCCATTGCCTAGCGCCAGCAGGCGTTGCGCGTGATAATGCCCCTGCAAGCCGAGATAGGTCATTCCGCCGCCTCCTCAATGTCATCCGCGATATTGTCGGCGGCGACCGCCAGCACATCCTGTGCCACCGCTTCCGGCAGCGCCTCGACCTTGCGCAATTGCCGATCCATAGCGCGTCGGCGCACACCCGCATCGTCGACGACCTTCTGCGCTTCACCTAGTTTCTTATGAACCTTGTCGAGCACGTCGCCGAATTTGCCAAATTCGCTCTTGACTGCTCCTAGCACCTGCCAGACCTCGCTCGACCGTTTCTGGATCGCGAGGCTGCGGAAGCCCATGCGCAACGAAACCAGCGTCGCCATCAATGTGGTAGGTCCTGCAACTACGACACGATATTCGCGCTGTAGCGTGTCGATCAAGCCCGGCCGGCGAGTCACTTCGGCGAACAACCCTTCGGTCGGCAGGAACATGATGCCGAAATCGGTCGAATGCGGCGGATCGACATACTTGTCGCGAATGTCGCCGGCGGATTTGCGGATCGTGCGCTCCAACCCGCGCGTCGCTTCCTCGACCGCTACGGCGTCACCACGCTCGGATGCGTCAACGAGCCGCTCGTAATCTTCTTTGGGGAGCTTCACGTCGATGGGTAGCCAGAGCGGCCCCCCTTCTCCATCAGCCCCTTCACCGGGTAGCTTGATGGCATATTCAACCCGCTGGCCGGACCCGGGCTTAATTTCAACGTTTTGCGCGTACTGCTCGGTCGTCATGACCTGTTCAAGCAACATGCCCAGCGTCGTCTCGCCATAGCTGCCGCGGAGCTTGACGTTGGTGAGTACCCGTTTCAGGTCACCGACACCGGTCGCGATCGTCTGCATCTCGCCAACAGATTTGAATACCCGCTCGAGATTTTCGTTGACCGTGGTGAACGAGGCGCCGAGCCGTGCTTCAAGCGTACCCTGGAGCTTCTCGTCGACGGTGACGCGCATTTCCTCCAGTTTCGCGGCGTTCTCGGTGCGAAGTTGATCAAGTCGACCTTCCACACCTTTGCGCAGTTCGTCCTGACGCCGCTCATTGCTGTCTGTCATGTCCTTGACCATTGCTAGCAGCGATGTGCGCAACGCCTCCTGGCGGCGCTCGTTCGCCTCGGTCAGATCCTTCACGGCAGCGAGAAGCGCGGTGCGCGACACGTCCTGACTCTTGGCGTTGGTCTCGGTCAGGTCGCGGGTCGCACCCGTAACGGCCACCAAACCCTCGACCTGCTTTTTGCCCGTAAGATCGAGCGTGTCCGTCAACTGCCTGCCGAGCATGGCAAGCGTACCACCGACCTCTTGTCGTAACGACAGCGCATCCTCGCCTGCCGCCTTGCGATGATCGACCAATTGGGTCGCGAAACTGTCGAGACGACGCGCCTGCTCGACACCTTGCTCGCTCATCCGACCCGTCAGTCCGGTGCCGAGCTTGTCAAAGCTCTGGGTCAGTTCCTCGCGAAGTCCCTTAGCCTGCGCTTCGCTCTCGATGCGGCCATTGCTGATCGCCTTGACCAGCGCCTCCAGCCGGTCGCCCTGCCCTGTACCGATCACGCCAAGCGTATCGGCAAGCGCCTTCGCCACCCCATCCAGCCGGCCGGCCAATTCTTCCCTAGCTTGGCGCGACGAGGCATTGGTTTCATCGCGCAAACCCCCGACACCCGTGGTTACGGCACCGTGCAGTTCCGCGAGTCGACCGCCGAGTTGTTCTATCTGCGCGCTTGAACCGCTCTCCCCGCTACGTCCTGTGCGAAACAGCAACGCGATGCAAAGGGCAAGGATAGCGATCCCAAGAACAAGCAAAGCGATCTCAAAAGGCGTCATGGGTACTCCTAAACCGGGTCGGATGATGCTGCACGATTACTTGTGATTGCGACAATTCCGGTCATACGATCGCAGCCATACCCGCAGCCAGGCGCTGGCGCATTACGTTCCGAAGCGCCTCCGGTGCCTCGATCACCACCTCGCCGCCCCAAGTGAAGATGTGCTCCGCGATTTCGCGGAGGCCACCGGCACGAAAGCGGATCAGCAGGTCGTCACCGTCGACCCCGATTGTCTGTGCTGGATGAAACCGCCACGCTTTTGCTCGCGCGGCGCCGGCCGCACGAACGCGCAGAACGACATCGTGATCGTCCTCGCGCCAGATCCCGAAGCTCTGGTTCGTCCAGGCGTCGAGATCCCAATCGTCGGGCGGGCAGCCGGGAACGTTCGAGGCCCGCACGTCGGCCATTCGATCAAGCCGGAAGGGCACGGCGGGGCGATCACTCATGGGCATCTTGCCGATCACATAGGTAACTGGCCCGTGGACCAAGCCATAGACTGCGATGCGCCGCCATTTGGGTTCGGTCGCGCCATCGGTCAGGTAGTCGAACTCGATGCATTGCCCGATCAGGATCGCCTGCTGCACTACGGACAACGATTGCGGATCGGCGACGACCGACGGGCCGGCTGGGACGCGTGTTCGCTGCAACCGAGCGAGCGCATCCAGATCGGGATCGAGCCGACGCTTCTCCCGGTCATCGAGCGCGCCCTTCACTTTGGCGAGCAAACTTTCGAGAACTGCTGCGCGCGGTGCACCTTCAATCCGGCGCGCGTCGGCCTCGGCCTGAAGTGCCGCCACCTCTGCCGCGTTCGGGCGAGTATAGACGCGGCGCAGCGAGCCTCGGATACGGAAGCGTTTGTGCCGCTCGTCAAGCAGTTCCTCAAGATCGAAATGGCGCAGGATGATGTCACGCAACCGCTCGGCAGTGCGCCGATTGACACTGAGCGCCTCTGCGATCTCGTCGAGGGTCAGTCCCTCGCTTGACTCCGAAAGGAGATGGACGAGCCGCAGAACGCGGTCGAGCTTGGCCATCCGTTCAGTCATCTAGCCCTCCCCCCAACCGAAGGCCGATATGACCATAATTGTCACGTTCATGCCGATTGTTTTCGATCCCAACCCGTACAACAACATTTGCTTTAACTGTAATTCATTGTGCGAGGATTCCGCGATCCGGGTATTGCCAGGATAGTTCGGGCGCAACCGATCAGGCGTGGGCAATCCGATGCATGCCCCCACACACCCCATTTGCTGCAACCCAGTGGCGGTACTGCGTCATGGCGTCAGGTTCGAGTGTACCTGCCCTAGTTCATGGCCAATACTGCATTATCCGGTTATGGACTCACCCCTCAAGGCTCCTAACGTCGATCAGCGCCGCTAACCCCGCGCGCGCGATATCGTGGTTGGTGAGATCAATTGCTGCGATGGTCAGGCGTACCCCGCCATCTTTGTCCGCGATGCGGTGATGCACGGGCAGCGGTGAGCTCAGCCCCGCATGATGCGGATAAAGCAGGACCAGTCTGGCGCAGTCGTAAAGCTGCGCATAGGCCATCATCTGGTAGATATCGGCCTGCGACACCCCCATCTTTCGGTCGGTCACGGGATCTGTGAGCCGCTTCCACTTGGTATCGATCACCATGGCATCACGGCCATCGCGGACGATCCGCATATCGGGATAGGTGGCGAACAGCGGATCGCTGCCATCTTCCGGATGCAGGCATGACCGCATGCCGCCTTGCGCAACCAGCCGTGCACCCTGCGTTGCCGCGATCGGGGCGAGCAGCTTTTCGACATAGCGTTCGAACAGTGCGTTCATGTCGAACAGCAGCGCGAAACCGTCGGCGCCACCATGCGCGCTATTCTGGAACCGATCGCCCAGAATCAGCCGTGCGAGGCGCAGCACGCCTTGCCAGCGCGCATTGGTGCGATCAGGCACGATCCGATCCCAGCGCAGCGCCATCGCGGGCACCGCGCGTACATCGGCATAGAACAGCGCCAGTTCGGCAAGCGCGCGCTGGTTCGCGGTGCTGCGCGCGAGTTGGCGAAGGCGCGTGACTGCAGCCTTCATCACCTGGTTCAGCGCGATGTCGTCCGAAAATTCGTCATAGCGGCAGGCCAGGCGCTGCGGGCTGGCGGCGAGCGTCGTGAACTGGCGCGTGACGTCGAGCCGTCCACGCAGCGCCGGCAGATCGTCCTCGTGAGCGACATAGAAGCGTGGGATCCCTCGTCGCACTGCCTCGGTCAGTGTCGCCACGAAGCGGGTAATGAGGATTTCGAGCAGGGTATGGCGCTGCGTCTCCATCATCGTCGCGGCGTCGTCGGCGATGGGCAGGTCGTGCGCGACCGCCAGCATGCGGATGAGCTGGCCGCGCAGCTGCGGCACGTCCCCACCACGTTCTGTGCTGCCCCCCTGCTCCCGATTGATCTTGGGCAGGATCTCGCAACTGGTGCCGGACGCCGCGACCATGCCGACCAGATTCTGCGCAGTGAGGGCATCGCGACCGAAATCGAACGCGCGCTGGCTCCCTTTCAGCCGCGCGGCCGGTGCTGCGGCCGCGCGGACTAGGCGTCCGGCGTCCTCGACCCGTATCTCGCCAGCGGTTCCGAACCGCCGCGCCTCCCACTCGAAAAGCTGATGATGCGCCATGCCGTGTCAGACGCTCGCAACGAGGCGGGCATAGGCATCCGCGTCGAACTCGCGCTTCACCGACCAGCGTACGCGCGGCTCCTCGCTTTTCATGCCGGGGGGCGGCGCGATCATCTTCGCATCGAGGAAGGGATTGTTCTTGCGCCCGCCGAGCACTTCGGCGGTGCGCCCCCAGTCCTCGAAGAAATACTCCGCGATCAGGGGGACGATCTTCATCCGCATCGCGTCGTCCAGTGCGGTCTTCGTACCGCATCCCAGCAGCCAGCCATGACCGATCTGATGTTCGCGATCGAGCAGATATTCAATCCGGTCGTTGATGGTCTCGAGGATCCTGGCGAGTGAGATGCCGCCAACCTTTGCGTCCATCCCCTCGACGGTATAGTCGGGCATCATCTCGGTGAAGGTGAAACGTCGCCGCAGCGCCTTGTCGATCAGCGCGATCGACCGGTCGGCGGTGTTCATCGTGCCGATGATATGGAGGTTGGCGGGCACGCCGAAGAGGTCGCTCGAATAGGGCAGCCGCACCTTCAGCTCATTGGCCGCGCCAAGCCTCTTGTCCGCCTCCAGCAGCGTGATGAGTTCGCCGAACACCTTCGAGATATTGGCGCGGTTGATCTCGTCAATGACGAGGACGAAGGGTTCGGGCCCGCCGCTGCCCGCGTCCTGCTGGCTGTTGGCATAGCGCTCGAGCGCGGGGATATTGAGGTCCGATTTCGTCAAAGCATATGCCGACTTCTGGGTGAACCCGTGCCTGTAGATCTCGCTGACCGGCACGCCTTCGCGATCGATCCACATCCATCGGACGGCGCGTCGATGCGCGTACCGGCCATCCTCGCGGGGATGGAATTCATAATCGCCCGTTATCTCGCCGATGGCGCGAAAGAGCGTATTCCCCTTCGAAGCGATGACCACATCACCCGGTTTCATCCAGTTGCGGAAGATGTGCGGCATCTGAACCCGGCCGCTCGTCGCGTCGGCCTCATCATGACCGTCTTCCTCACGGACCGCGTCAATGATCGACTGCCGTTCCGCGAAGCGCGAATTCGACCAGTCGACATCGGAAAAGCCCAAGACCGTGAAGCCGCCAGCGATTGCCTCCTCGAACAAATAGGCGTCGTCGGGATTGGACATTTCGCCAATCGACATCTTGAAGACCTGACGATCGCCGATGGTGAAGGAATCGTCGCCCGGCCCCGTGCTCGTTTCCGCCCGGCGCGCGATCAGGCGGAAAATACCAGGCGTCGGCTGCAACTCGAACCCAGCATTCCCCTGGCCGCCTTGGACAGGCCGTAACCCCTCGACAAAATCCTCATACGCCATCGACTGGTGGAAGGTGACGAACTCGATCCGCCCCGCCTCGCCGAGCGCCTTGTAGCGCGCCATCAACGCCGCACGATCGGCAGGCGGCCTTTCCCCGCACAGCCGCACCGCATGCTCCGCAGTCGCGTAGGTCTTGCCGGTACCGGGCGGGCCGTAAAGGATGAGATTGGTTGGTTCGGTTGTCATGCCATCGCTCTTCTGAAGATCTTTGATTTCGCTGTCGTCGGCGTCGTCGAATCCGGCTTCGTCCGGCCAACGGCCGGGCCGCTGCGGCGACGGCTCCCTCCAGACCGAGATTTGAGGGGTCCCGCTTATGATCCGATCGCTAAAATCGTTGGCGTTTTCTGCGTCGAGCGGGAAAGCGTGACGGCCAAAATGCGGTCGCCCCGGTCGATCGCTAAGCCAGAGCCTGGGCTCGCTACGCCGGTCGAGATATCCAAGCGTGGCGATCGCGCGCCTTTCGCGATCCGGCTTTCGTCCCAACCGTACCGGATTGTGCGGCATATTCGTGTGGTACCAGTCCAGCCCCGCATCATGGGCGGCCCGCGCCATCGTGCAGAACGCGGCAGTCTGATCCGACGTCCACAGCGTCTTGGCAGCACGGAAATGCGCGCCTCCTTCGAACAGCGCCAGTACCGCATCATCATCCATTTCGTTCTCCGTCATCCATTCGTCGTCGAGCGCCATCCATGCGAAACCTTGGACGTCGATCAGGTCGCGCGGCTCCCATTGCCATTCGTCGCGCATGACCGCGAAGATCCGCCCGTGGAGCGCCAGCCAGCGGACGAGGTGATCCTCGGTCAGCACGGTGCCGCGAAAGATCGGATCGCCGGTCAGCAAGGTTGCCAGTTCGCGCGCCTTGGTCATCTTAAACGGCGCCGCGTCCAAGGGATGCGCGAAGCCTGCGACGGTGATCGCGATCGCCGCGACCTGTCCCACGGTCAGGGTAACAGCACCCCTGGCACGCAGATCTTCGAACGTGCGCGCCGCAGCCATGATCGCGTCCACGACCGATCCAGTAGAACGGGAAAGTCGTCCGATCGCGGCGTAGAATGCAGGCGCGAGTTCGGGATATTTGCGCGCGAAGTCGTCATCCGTCTGCCAGCGCAGCAACGGCCCCTGGTTGGGGATTAGCACCCGGTACACGCGCCGCCCGGTGGACTCGTCATCACCATCTGCGGCGACCACCTCGCGGAAGGATCGCGCCATCGCGTCCTTATAGTCGCGTTCGATCCGTTCATAGGCGTTGTCCGTTCGGGTAAACCGTTCGAACTCCGGGACAGTGTCCAGGAACGCCGCGCGCATCCCCTCCAGTTCGGGCCATGCCGAATCACGCGAATCAACATCGCGGAACTGTCGATAATTGCGCACTGCGGATGCGACGTTGTTGATCCGCATCGAGGCGTTCGTCGTCTCGCCGACCAGTTCGCCGGGCGCCGCTCCGGTGTCTGCCGCCGACCGACACGTCTGACGCAGCCATTCGGTGACCGCCGCCATACCATCGGCCTCGAACGCCGCATCGAGATCGGCGTCCCCGAAGCCCAATGCCGGCATCGCCTTTTCGAAACGCCGCGCCTTCGAGATACGACTGGGGATGGACGACAGCGGCTTGCCCTTCCATCGCCGCTGCTCCAGCCACGCGCGAAATTCATCCGTCTTCACACTGTCTCTTCCGCCTCAGCATTCAGCCAGGCCAATGTATTCACCAACCGCAGATGGTCGACGCTTGTGGCGTCCAGTTCCAATAGTTTCGGGTTCGCCAGCACGATCGCCAGCGTCCGCGCACGGCTGATCGCGAC
>Ga0308164_10001939_pt1 | contig 21955 bp, 9 predicted proteins | sample PhyTR2_FD_201031 | JGI IMG/M metagenome (GOLD analysis project Ga0308164, IMG submission 201031) | Phyllosphere microbial communities from UC Gill Tract Community Farm, Albany, California, United States - DLSLT.R2 | ecosystem: Host-associated > Plants > Phyllosphere > Unclassified | place: USA... | reverse complement strand
TATCGAGCAGGTCGCGGGTCGAGCGTGCCAGCCGGTCGAGCCTGGTCACCACTACCGTGTCTTCATCGCGCAGCTGCTCGATCATCTTGGCAAGCTGGGGTCGGTCACGCTTTGCGCCCGAGATCTTCTCCTCGAACGTCCGCTTGCATCCGGCCTCTTTCAACGCGGTGCGTTGCAGCCGGAGATCCTGGTCATCGGTGGACACACGGGCGTAGCCAATCAACATGTCGCACAACTGTATCGGAATTAATGTATTATGCAACAGACTTTAGCGACACCGGTCTAGGAGAGAACACGAGCATCAGTATACTGTCGCGAAACTTAGGACATGCGCGACATCGTTGCCGGATGCATAATTAGAAATCGGGTATAGTTCCGTCGCAAAACCGGTCAGCTAAGGATTCCCGTTTTCCCGTGTCGTTTAGGCCATTTCGAGAAAATCGATTTGGGAACAGATTTCGGGAAAACGGCACCCAACACATTGCTTTTCAGGGCGTTGAGCTTGGAATTCCCACTCGACCTTCCTAATCGGGAAGGGCGAGACCGGCAGATAGCGCACACTTGCGGTCATTCCGATTAACCCGCTACGCTAGTGAAATGGCACTGCATCCTGATGTTGCTCGGCTCGCTGGAACACTCGAAGCAATGACGACATTGCTAAAGATGCACGGTGACAACGGATGGGCCGAGCAGGTCGAGCGGTGTAGATCGAGTATTAAACAATCCGACGATCACGGCGTCGACCGGACCTTTGCGTTCCTACGGGGAATGGGATCGCTGAACGACGTGATTTTGCAATCCGGTGGAGTTGCCCCGGCAGAAGACAACGAGCGGTTTGACGCGCTTCGGATAGATACTTGGAAACAGGCGAATGCACTGGCGCGGGACGGAGCGCGCTGGAACGGTGGCTAACCTCCCAACCCGGACAGGCGCGAAATGCGATCGATTCCGATAACGCTTTCCCTGTCTCGATCGACGTTGGCTTGCGGGAAATCGTGAGCGGATAAAGGGGCGGTCGATCGCGCGGGAAAACTAGTCTGAACACCGACTGTTTGATGAGAATCAACGTCCACACCGTCTAATTCTTGTTCTTAAACAAAGTATTAGCCGCACGGTCTGCTGAGCAGGCGTATTTGATATGCGGCTTCTCTCCTTCTGCGACATCGCCATTATGGCGGCCAATCAATTCTCCGGCGTTACCCCGGAATCCAGAGCGGCAAGACGCGCCGCAGCGGCTGCAAGGCCAGGCACCACTGGCTGCGTTACTGGAATGACCCTTCCCGCTCTCTCCTTGCCGACCGGCGGTGAATATATCCACAGCGTGCCGCCGCTTTGCTTCGCCGCAGCACTATAGAGTGTCCGGGCTCGCGTCGTATCACGAGGGACATGCTCGCCAGCCAGGAAGAGGTCGCCAAGCGCCAGCTGTGCATTCTTGTCACCGCCTCTGGCGCGCAACGCCAGGGCGCGCACATCCTCATCGACCGCCGTATGTTTAGGCCGCAAATCAATCCCTGCGTAGCTCTCGGCGCTGCAGCCGTTTGCCAGTAAGGCCAGCATGATCAGCATTGTCTTACAGCACACGGTCTTGTCCTCAAACGTCGAACTTATTGCGCTTCAACCGCATCTTTAACGGCCTCGAACAGACGATCGCCGGCCTCCGCCGCAACAGTACGCACCGTACGAGCTCCAGTGGCCGGATCAGTTTGGTGAAACTTAAAGCCACGGCCGCGTAACGGGCCGGATATTAGGTCGGCTACCATAATCTCGCGCTGCTGATTTTCCGCGCTGGCAAATGGTGCGATGAGATCGACCAACCACAGACGGTCACCTTTGCTCCACTCGTCCATCGTTAATCGGTTCTCGGGCTCGATCATGCCTCGATTGAGCTTTGCCTCACCCGCCACATCGGTTTGTGCCCACAGCGCCAAGCCGACTGGCTGAGAACCATCACGAAAAAGATAGAATTGCTCGACCAACAAGGCCGGCATCACCAGCCACTCAAGATCAGCGATCGCCAGGACACGATGGATCGGCGACTGGCTCAATAGCCAAGTCATTTCACCAAGCAGGTGGCTGACCGTTGGGACGGGTGGTGCAGCCGTTGCGGTGTCAGAAAACTTCGGATTAGGCATCAGTTCATCCCTGCGCTTAGCGGACGCAAAATCAAGATAGTGGCCGGCGTTCGCGTCGAATTGTCGCAACGTTCAAACCGCTGGCGCCAACTGCGCGATGACGGCCTCCCCGACCGGTCGCGACGACAGCGAAGCGCCGAACGCGGTCTCCCCTGCCTGGAAGCTGGCCATTGCGGCAATCAGTTTCTCGAGTTGAGCGTTGCTGCTGCCTTGCATCATGGTCTCGACCAGAGCCGCCTTCGAACGAGGCCGAGGCGATGCCGACGTTTGAAGCCTCTCCAAGGGACCTTCTTGCGACCCGTCCAACGGCAGTGTTCGTGGAAAGGCACCTGACGCAGCCACGCGCGACGTCGCTGGCGCCCAAACCTCCTCATCACCGCGGACGGGTAGCCCGCTAAAGCGATCCGCCTGATTGTCTTCCGGATCCGGCGGGGTGGCAAACACAAGATCAGTGGCTTCGTTGCCCTGCAGCGGCTGCTGCTTCTTGTCCACCAGCCCGCTCTCCAAGGGTGTTGCCGGCCCATGCGCGGTCGGGGGCTGGAGAGCCTCGCTCGCGAGCGCTGATGACTCGTGCGCCAGGAACACATCGGCGACGTCGCCCGTGGTGCCGTTCAGTCGAGTGAACTCGCTTGTCGCATAGACTATGTTCCCACCCGCCTTGCCATCGACGACCTGTAGATCACCTGCCAGCGTGATCGAGGCAATGCCGAGCTTCGCAAGGGAAAAGAGTTCGCCTGCTTGGCTTACGCCGTCCTGGTTTCCATCGCGCCAGACGGCAAAATCGGCAAAACGCGCATCGGCAGCATTCAGCAGCCCGTCCTTGCTCGAATCGAATGCACTCAGACCCTGCAGATCGGATAGGGCCCCGGACTTATCACCGATGAAGCTTATCTCGGATGAGTCGTCGATCCGTCCGTTGCCGTTGCGGTCGAGCGCCAGCAGACCATCATCCGCGGCGACCCACCCGGTAAGGTCGCGCACGCCGTCCTGATCCATGTCGAACCTAACCTGCGACGTCTCCGCAGCGACTAACTCGATACCGTCTCCGTCGAGATCGAGCACGACAGGCGGGATCTGACCGCCGCCGCCATATTTCGAAGTGGAGTACCAAGAGTAGTTAACCGCGCCGACATTACCGTGCGGATCGGTGATGTACACAGTCGCCACACCACCGTTGGATAAAGATACGTCGCCATCATCGTCGTAAATGCGAACCACGAAAGCACGGCGAGTAGCGTCCCAAGTCCCGGTTAACGGTATGTCGCCCAACTGGCTGGTGGCTGTGCCTGAGATCGTAAAGCCGCTGCCGTCGTCTATGTCGTTGGGATAGATGTAGTATGTCGAGCCGGTCAGGTTCGCCGCTCCGAACTGCGCAATAGGCTTCGGCGCGGCGTTCTCGCTGACGTCACTGACAGAAATGGTAACACGGCTGTCCGAGTAGGCGCCAGCTTGGTCCTGGATGCGCATATTTACCCAGTAGTTGTTCTTGGTTTCGTAATCGAGCGACCCTTGAAGAACCATCTCGCCATTGGCCCGGACCGAAAACATGCCAGCCACCTCTTGATCGATGATCGAATAGCTGCGGTTTGTATAGGCCGCACTGCTATCTGGATCTCCAGACGGCATCACGTAGAAGGTCGTCTGCCCCGCGCCTGCCGAGTTTTCAGGAAGAGTTGGGTAGGATCCCATCAGATAGGGCGCCTCGTTAGTATCTTCGATCAGCACGTTGTAAGTGAACGGATCGGACTGCAGCCCGCGAGAGTCCTGTGCGGCAAGAGTCAACGTGGCCACGCGGACTTCCATGATCCCGTCGCGGTCGCTGTCGTAGTAATAGCCGCTATCGAGCCCGTACTGCCCCAAATTACCGTGCAGCCACTGCGCCGTGAAATCGGCATTGGTGATGCCGATGTGGTTTCCGTAGATTGACTGGAACCAGCCGTTCTGATTGCCGCCTAGGATCACCAAACCCGGCGCGGCACCGTCCGGATCGGCCATTTTGAAACGTGCGAGCAGCTGGTTAACGTGTGACCCGTTACCCAGCCCGGTTTCGCCAAACAGGTTTTCGGCGTCTACGGCCAGGTTGCTGGGCCGTTCGTTGACGTCCTCGATATAGACCGGCACCGCTATTGGCGCACTGTCCCAACCGGTGCTGTCGCGCGCGACCACCTGCACCGTGGCGACCAGGTTCTCGCCCAGTCCATTCCCGTTGATGTCGTTGTAAAAACCGGTCTGCGAGCCGCCCCAGCCGGCGTTGGCGCGCAGCCAGTCCGCCGTCCAGTTTACGCCGTCGTTCACCCGGATCTCGTTGTCCACGATCTTGAACCAGCCGTTAGGATTGCTGGTCAGCGTGAGCGTCGGCGTCGGCCCATCGGGGTCAGTCGGCGTATTGAACGTCGCAATCGTGCGATTGCCATGAGAGTCAGAGCCAAAGGTCTCGGACATCAGGTTGGTGATCGAAGTGGCGCTGAGCGGATTGGGCGCCTCCGCTACGTCCTCGATGAACACGTTGACATTCGTCGTGGCGGACTGCAGCAGCCCATCGCTCACCGCCACACCGACTGAGGCGACATAATCCTCGATCCGCCCGTCGCCGTTATAGTCACGATTGCCGTAACCAGCTGCCTTGAACGCCTCGTAATCGAAGTTCAGCCCTGGGTTGAATACGATCCGGTTGCCGCTGACCGAAAACCAGCCGCCAGGATTGCTGGTCAATACCAGCGAGAGCGCACGGTTGTCGGGATTGCCGGCGACATTGTCGGGATCGCCCATGCTGAACGTGGCGACGGTCACGCCGTTGTTGGCCGGGCGATCGCCGAGGCCGGTCTCGGTGAAGTATACGCCGTCGCCGTTTACGATGCCCGACGAACTGGAGAGGGCGGCATTGTAGGGCGTTTCGTTAACCGGATTGATCGCCACGGACAGGCCGGCAGTGACGCCCAGCCCGCCGCCGTCAGTCGCGTCGACCGTCAGCCCGCGCGAAACCGCCGCCTCGTAGTCCGTGGCGCTTCCGGCGACCCGAACCAAACCGGTGCGCCCATCGACGCTCACGCCGCTGCCCCCAGCAGTCTGCACGAAGGTCGGCAGTTCCTCGACTACTGGTTGATACCAGGTGGAAGTATAGCCGTTGGCCGGCCCGTAGTAGTTGAAGAAGCGCAAGCCCACCTGCGTCGTCGGCATCACGTCATTCCAACGGTACAGTTGCGTGTCCATTACCTTGGCACCGGTCGCGACATCGTAGATGCCGCCGAACACGCTGTTGTCGACCAGATCCGAGCCGCGCGGCAGGACGTAGCCTTCCATTTTGTACCAACGTCCGGTGGCAAAATCACCTTGGCCACGCGCGACGAAATACGGATTGCCGTCGTCACCGCCGGAATTTCCGTTCTCCACCACCGTCTGTTGCGGACTGATGCCGAAATAGACAAGGTTGCCCTGGTTGCTGTCGCTGTAGAAGTAGACCGAAAATTTGTACGCCTTGTCGGGATTGACTGCGAAGGTCGACGATCCGTACGTGCCGCCGCCATCCTCGCCTGCATCAAGCTGGCCGGTCTGGATCGCCGTCACGCTGCCGCCCTGCGGGCCGGTGACGCTGGCTGTGCGTGTTTCCGTACCCTTCAGGTTGAGCTGTGTGGCGTCGATGCGATTGTCCTCGACCGCGTCGGGATCGACCACGCGGAGTGAACCGATGATCGTGCCCACCGCGGCATTTTCGACGATCGACGTGCGCGACAGCGTGATCGAGGTCGGGGCGCCGTTGATCTTGACCGGCAGGCGCTGCGTGACGCTCGCCGCCTGGACGCCGTTGCCTGTCTCGCGTGAATAGGCCGTGACGCTCAGAGCCGCGGCACCGGTGAGGTCGGCGGACTGGCCGAGCGGCACGTTCAACCGCAGTCCGGTCAGCTGCGCGACGGTGAAGTTCCAGCTACCGTTGGTCAGGTTGGCTCCGGCGTTGAAGGTATAGCCCGCCGGCACCCCCGAGATCGTCACGCGGTCGATCACTTCCGAGCCGTCAGTATCGGTGAGCTGCGCAGTGATGGCCAGCTGAATGCCTGTGCCGGCATTGCCTGCCGCCGCCGCGATCGTCACGGTCGGCGCGTCGGCGACTGCCGCGACGTTGACCGCGATCCACTGATCGGTCGCGAGACCGCCACTATCGCGGGTATGCACCCAGACATACCCGGTGCCACTGGCATTGGGCTGCGTCCGAACCGAGATGGTCCCCGCGCCGCCGTTTGCGGCCGGCCAGGTAACCGACAAATTCATCAGGCTCGACACCGGCGTCGTGCTGCCACTCGTCGCCACTGCGGTCACGGTGCGTTCCAGCAGCTGTGTCGGCGCATCATAATCGTCGCCGAGGGTAAAATTCACTACATACGGCAACGCCGTATATTGGTCTTCGCCGACTGTAGTCAGCCCGCCGCCATTGCTGACGGTGAGCGACGGATTAGTGTTCTGCGTCCAGTAGTTGGTCCAAGTCTGCTTGAAGTTGAACCCGTCGATCTTGGTCGTCGTGTTCGTCATCAGCGCATTCATCTGCGCCTGAGTCGTCGGCGTGTAGCCGATCGCCGTTGCAAATCGATCGAGCTTGGTGGCGAACTCGCCAAGCTTAAGGTCAACCGTGGCGTTGGTCTGCGCGATCACCACCGCTATCTGCGCGCGGCCATCGGCATGCGCCGTGGTGAAGGCCTTCAGCGTCACGCTGCCTTCCAGCGCAGCCGCGCCGAGCACACCGATCTTGATATCGCTGCCGACGGTCGAGAACCAAAGGTTCTCGCGCGCCACGGTGAAGCCGACGATATCGCGATCGGCCGGCAGCGATCCCGTCTGGTCGACGATATCGTTGCCGTCATATCGATTGAAGTTGAACCGGTCGTCGCCCGCCCCGCCGAACAGAACGTCGTCGCCTAGTCCGCCGACCAGCACGTCGGTGCCGGCATCGCCGTACAGCGTGTCGTTGCCCGCACCGCCATAGACCTGGTCGGCGCCGTTGCCGCCCCGCACCACGTCATTGCCGTCGTCGCCATATACCTGGTCGTCCCCGTCGCCGCCGGACACGGTGTCCACCCCCGCATCGCCGTGCAGCACGTTGGCGATCGCGCTGCCGGTGATCGTGTCGCCTAGCGCCGTGCCCGAGACATTCTCGATGTTAGTATAGGTGTCGCCCAACGCCGCGCCGGTATTGGCGGCACTGGTCGCGATCGAAAGGTCGACCGTCACGCCGGCCACCGCCGCAACGCCTTCGTCCGTGTTGAGGAAACTCAGCGTATCGATACCGGCGCCCCCATCGACTGTGTCGATGCCGTCGCCTGGCGACAGCACGTCGTCGCCGATGCCGCCCGTGATCGTGTCATTACCCGTGCCACCGTAGATCGTATCGATCCCGGCCCCGCCGTCGAGCAGGTCGTTGCCGCCGCCGCCGCGCAGGATATCGTCGCCATCCTCGCCATAGAGCTTGTCGGCATCGGCCTCGCCGGTGGCTTCGTACAGCCAGTCGTTGCCTGCGCCGCCGTGCAATTCGTCTGCGCCCGTACCACCGGTGATGCGGTCGAGTCCGTCGTCGCCGTAGATCAGGTCGTTGCCTGCTCCGGCATCGATCGTGTCGTTGCCAATCCCGCCCGAGACATAGTCGCTGCCCGCGCCGGAATTGACGACGTCGTTGCCGTCATAGGCATAGACTAGGTCGCGACCAGCGCCGCCGGTCAGCGTTTCCGCCCCCGTGGTACCGTAGTAGTAATCGTCCTTGTCGTTAATGTAGACACGCTTGCTCTGCGTCAGGCTGGTGCCGATTGCCGTCCCGCCGCGGTCCTTCAGCGTCACCGCGACATCGACATAGCGCTTGTTGGTGCCGGCCTCGATGCTGGCGGTCTCATAGTCTAGCGACTGGTTGGCCGCGAGGCGCAGCTCGTTTCCGTTGACGACCTCAAAGCGTGCGTCGGTCACCGAGAAGACGAAGCTCTCGCCGGCGGTCACCAGGTCCGGGTCGACTGCAGCCAGCAGCCCCAGCGAAATCGCCGGGCGCGTCGCGCCGGTGATCGGACGGTCGCGCTCATCGATCGCCACGCTGGTATAGTTGATGTTCGTCGGAGCCTCGTTGGTGTCCTCGATGCCGACCGTGACGCTGACCGTCGTCGGCGAGGCGAGGGCGCCATCCCAGCTTTCCACTGTACCGGTATATTCCACCTCGCGCAGGCCGTTGCCGTCACGATCCACCAGCGTCATGCCCGCTGCGATCGTCTCGAAATTGGGCGCGAACGTGCTGGCAAAAGTCAGCTTGGCACCCGAGATTGCGAACACCGTAGTCGAGCCCGTCTTCAGGCGGAAGGTGGGGACGGTCTTGTCGGGATCGGTTGCGGTGAAGCTCGCGATTGTGGCGCCAGCGATGACCGGAGCGGCGCCCGCCGGCTCCGACACGCGCGCCACCGGCGTGCCGGTTACCGTCGGGTTGCCAGGCGCTTCGTTGACGTTGTTGATCGTGACGGTAAACGCCTTGGTGACCGGCGTAACGCCGTCGGTGATCTTGATGTTGACGGTGCGTGTCGTGGCCGTCTCATAATCCAGCAGCGTGCCGTCACGTACGCTGAGCACGCCGGTCGTCGCGCTGATCTGGAACGGACTCGTGGCATCTACGATCGAGAAGATCAGCCCGGTGCTGTCTTTGTCGGTCGCGGTAATCGTGCCGAGCGCCGCGCCCGTTGCGGGGTTCTCGTTAACAGTAAGGGTTGGGGCGGCACCGAACACCGGCGCGTCATTGACTGCTGCGACGGTGATCGACATCGTCGCCGATGCGGTCTGCCCGTCGGCATCGCGCACGCTCAGCACGAAGCCATCTGCGCCGAAATAATCCGCGGATGGTGTGTAGGTCCAGGCGCCGCCGCTGGTGATCGTGACCGTGCCATGCCCCGCCTGCGTGGCGACCGCATAGCTGACGATGTTCTCGTCATGGTCGGTCGCCGTGAACGTGCGGGCGAGCGCGATATCCTCGTTGGTCGTGAAGCTCTGGTCCGCGACGATCGGCGCGGCCTTTCCGCCCTGCCACCACACGGCGTCGCGCGCGGTAACAACTGCGGTCGGCACGGCCCCCACGCTAGCCGGCGGCGTCGCAGAAGCTGCGGTCATCTGCGTGATCAGGCTACCGGCATATTTCAAGAAGATCGATGACCCTGCGGTCGCGATCTCGCGGATCAACGACGGCGAGGTGGCGGCGAAGTAGCCCGTCACTGTGATTGTCGCGGCGCTGCCAATCGCTGCGATCTTCAGGTCGTTGCCGACGCGGGTCAGCCAGATCTGGTCCTGCGTCACGCCCTGCATGACGATGCGATTTCCGCCCGATGCGTCGACGATCGTGTCGCTGCCCGATGCCGCATCGAACGCGTAGACGTCGTTGCCCAGCCCGCCGGCCAGCACGTCGTTGCCAGCATCGCCGGACAGCGTGTCGTTGCCGTCGCCACCGTTCAGCGTGTCGGCCCCGCCGCCGCCGGCCAGCTTGTCGTCGCCGGCATCGCCGTTCAAAACGTCGTTGCCGTCGCCGCCGCCGAGCGTGTCGCTCTCCGTGCCGCCCCACAGCGTGTCGTTGCCGATGCCACCGTCGATCGTGTCCGCGCCGATATCGCCGTACAGCGTGTCGTCGCCCGCGCCGCCCGTGATCAGGTCCTTTCCTGCATCGCCGTGAACGCTGACGTCGTTGCCGTCGCCGGCATCGATGTTGTCGTCACCCTCGCCGCCCGACAGCACATCGACGTCGTCCCCGCCGATCAGAACGTCTGCGCCTGCGCCGCCCGACAAGGTATCCGCGCCAACTAGGCCAATCAATACGTTGGCGCGGGCATCGCCGATCAAGGTGTCGGCGAGGTCTGAGCCGGTGACGTTCTCGATAGTCGAGACGCCGTTCGCATCGGCGACGATGCTGTCACCCGCGGCATCGCCGTTGGACAGCACACGCGTCGCCAGGTTGACCGAGACGCCAGCCGTCGACGTGACGTAGCGGATCGTATCGCCATTGCCGTCGGGTGAGGCGACGCCGCCCGCCGTTACACTGTCATTGCCGCCGTCAAGGCTGTCGCTGTCCGCGCCGCCTTCGAGAACGTCGTCGCCGTCGCCACCGATCAGCGTGTCGTTGCCAGCCCCTCCCGATAGCACGTCGTTTCCGGCGAGGCCCGATAGCGTGTTCGCCGTCGTATCACCGACCACAAGATCGGCATTGGCCGTAGCTGCTTCGCCCGCCCGGCGCAGGTTCGCGAGGCTGGCCGAAAGGCCATCGGCGAACACGATCGTCTCGATCTTCGCCTCGTCGATCAGGTAGAAATCCTTGACCACGATCTTGTCGGCGCCGCTAATCTGCACCTCGAGATTGTTGCCCGAGCGCACGAAAGTCAGATCGGCGAGGCTGAGACCTACGCCGACCTCCAGCGTATCGTCGCCGGCCGCGCCCGCGACCGCGTTTAGACCGCTCATCACGCGGTCAGAGACCGTGTCGATGCCGACGCCAGCATAGAGTTGGTAAATATCGTCGCCAGCGCCGCCATACAACGCGTCCGCGCCGCCGCCGCCGTCGATTACGTTGCCGCCGACGTCGCCGTACAGCGTGTCGTTATAGCCCGAACCTGTCAGGTTCTCAACGGAGGCGAAGGTGTCGCCGATTGCCTCGCTGGTGTTGGTCCCCTGTGCGGCATCAAGGAACACCCTGACCGCGGCGCCCGCGCCCTCGTAGGATGCAACGTCGGATCCCGAACCGCCAACCAGTACGTCCGCGCCGGCGCCGCCGATCAGCACGTCGTCGCCATCGCCGCCGTACAGCACGTCGGCGCCGCCCATGCCCTTCACCACGTCGGCACCGCTACTGCCCGACAGTATATCGGCCGAGGCGTTGCCGGTGATCGTGTCGTCGCCGGCGCCGCCGGTGATCCACGCCCCCCCGGCGCCGGTCTGCGTCAGCGTATCCGCGCCGTCGGTGCCGCCTATCAGATCGGTGTTCGCGGAAACCGCCTGCGTGCCGGTGTTGATGAAGGCGAAATTCTCGATGCTGCGGGCTGGCCCGGCGCGATACCAGTCCTTGATGCGGATCTGGTCGGCAATCTCGTCGAACACGTCAACGCTGGATCCCGATCGCGTGATGCCGATGCGCAAGTCGGCACCGTCGGCGCGGAACACGACATCCTGGATGTCGATTCCGGTGCCGAATTCGAGCGTATCGCTGCCGGCATTGGCGACCAGGCTGGTCCCGCCGATGGGCGGCACGAGGCGCATCAGCGTCTTGTTGCCACCCTGTTCGTTATAATCGTAGTTGCCGATCCAGTCGGTGCCGCTGTTGTAAGTAACGCCGCCCTTGGTCACCACGCCGGCGGCGTCCACGGAGTAGCCGTTGGTGTAGCCGCCCGGCGTGCCGCCCACGGATTGCCACACGACTTCCCACGTGCCGGCGAATTCGTCTAACAGGGTGTCGCGTCCATCGCCGCGCTCGAACCGGACGATGTCGTCGCCCGTGCCGGTGACGATCTCGTCATTGCCGCGCCCGCCGGTCAAGATGTCGTTGCCCGCGCCGCCATAGACGCGGTCGTTGCCGTCGTCGCCCGAGACGAGATCGTTGCCGAGCCCGCCGAGCACCACGTCGTCGTCATTGCCTCCGAGCACGATGTCATTGTCGTCGTTGCCAGAGACGAGGTCGTTGCCGCGCCCGCCGGCGCCGAAATCGTTCCCCCCCATGCCGAACATGCGGTCGTTGCCGTCACCGCCATATTGGAAGTCGTTGCCGTTGGTTCCAACGATCGTGTCAGCGCCCCCGGTGCCCTTCTGAAACGAGGTGAAATCGCCGATGCGGATTTCCTCGCCGTTGGTGAAGCGCAGCCATTCGATCCGGCGCGTGCCCTCGAACCAGTCCTTGACGATGATCTGATCGGCACCGACCACCCAGCTGCCATCGGGGTTCTGTATCTTGATGATCAGATCCATTCCGGGCGCGGAGGTACTGCCCGAACGTTCGAGCAGAATGTCCTTCATCGTGATGTCGGCACCAAACGAGATCGCATCCTCGCCGCCCTTGGTCGATCCGTCGACTGTGAACTCGCCGCCTCCGGCCCAGTTCTTCGCAAGCGTTCCCGCGGTGCGCGCGCGCAGCGCCACGCCGATGCTATCCGCGCTGTAGCCGCCCATCGGTGCAGTGCTGCCCCCGTCATCGTAGTAGACGTCGACGCCGTCGCCGCGGTTGTAGACATATTGATCGGACCCGCTGCCGCCCATGATCGCCGGCGCTGCGGTGGAGCCTTCGTTGCCCTTGCCGCCGTCAAGAATATCGCCGCCTGCGCCGCCATAAAGAAGGTCGACGCCATCGCTCCCGGAGAGCCAATCGGACCCTGTCGACCCGTAGATCCGGTCAACGCCGACGCCGCCATTTAGGTAATTGCCGGATCCACCATCAGCCGCGAGCGCCGTGGCGATCAATGCGGTCGCAGTATCAGCGAACGCCGTTGTCGCAACCTTGCCGGCGAATAGCCGATCGTCGCCGTCGCCGCCGATTAGCCAGTCGTCGAGCTTGCCGCCAACTAGTGTGTCATTGCCCTGGCCGCCGAGAATATCATTGCCGAGGTCGCCGGCGATGATCGTGTCGTCGCCCTGCCCGCCGTCGATGACCGCCGCAACGTCAATTTTGAACGCCGCCGCGCCTGTTGATTGAACGGTGTCGTCGATGGTCAATCCTGCGGGCAGCGTGATCATATCGCCTGCAAGGACGATCGTTTCTGAAGCTGCGGTCCCTTGCACGATGGTCTTCTCGCTCGACTGGACGGTATCCGCCCACACAGCGACAAGTGCTGGCGCATTAACCGTCCAGAGCCGTGCGCCGCTCACCGCATCAAAGATCGGCGTGACGGCGGATGGCGGTAACGCGTTGCCGTCGATCACGCCATTGGCGCGCTCATCCAGCCAGACGCCGAAGCCGCCGATCCAGTCGGTTGAGGCCCGCTTGTTTAGTCCCAGTTCGAGCGCGCGCGCTAGGGTTACGGTCCAGCTTGCGGTAAATTCGGAATTCGGCTCTGCTGCAATCATGTCGTTGATCGCCGCCGCGTTAAGCAGATAGGCACCGTAATCCGCGCCGATCTGCATGTTGCCAGCAACGGTCGGCAGATCGAATGTTCCGTCGCTTGCTCGTCCGCTGGAATTGGCCGGGCGCAGCGTCAGCATCGTCGTAGCGAGCAGTGCCCGTTTCGTGAACACGTCGCCTCCGGCAAGTTGCGAGACGATGCTCTTCAAACCGTTATAGACGCCGTAGGTGGTCAGATCGACAGGAGCATTTCGTCCCCTAAACTGGGCGCTGATCGCGTCGACGTCGGTCGTCGATATTGATCGATAGACATAATCGGACTTACGCGTTCCGTAATTACCCGCAACGACGCGGCTGGCATCGAGCAGAACGCCACCGACCGCCTTGATGACCCCGTTATAGGCTTCGGCGACGGTGTCTGCCATCGATGTCGCCGCAGCCTTCGATCCGCCTTTGCGAGCATAAGCGTTCGCTACTTCGAATTCTTTGGTTTCGCTGTCCCAGACTACGTCCGCCCCTGCTCGCGGCGTGCCGCCAAAGATCGAGCCGACGAGACCACCAATTAGCGTTCCAATGAAAGCGCCAATCGGACCCGGCAGGATGATAGAACCGATCGACGATCCAATAGACGCGCCGATCTGACCACCGATCGTGTCGAAATTGCCAATCGACATGGCGAGTTTGGTGCCGAAGTAGGCGCCTACGATCGCCACGGGATTGATACTGCCGAGATTGGAGAAGGCGGCCGAAAACCCTCCATTTGCAATGTTAACGGCAATCTGACCTACATAGGCGCCCGCTGTGGCGTTGAACACGCCGGCAAGATCGCCGCTCAGGCCAATCGCCGAACCGAACTCGGCGACGAGCGCACTGGAGATCGCGCCAATGCCTACATCTCGCACCGACGACGGCAACTTCTTTAGTTCGACCGACAATGCCTTGGTGATCGGAACGTCTCGCACGGCGAGGTCGATTGAACTGCCGAGTGCTTGTCCGATGGCGCTCAATACCGTGCTTGCCGCCAACTGTGCGAAAGGATCGTTGCCCGCAATCTGGCGACCCAGCGTGGAGCCTAGGATGCCTCCGATCTGTCCCCCTGTGATGGTGTGGATCGTACCGGTTTCCCCGATCCACTCCTCGATAATCGTTGGCTGCCCCGCATCGGCCACCACTGTGACCGGCAACGCGGCCTCGTCGACCACTGTCTCGGGCCCGCTAACCGGACTGGAGGTCAATGTTATGCCTCTGGCCGTCTTGGTCAACGTGAACTTGGTGCCGCTCGTAGCATCCTGTACGACAAGCTTTGGCGCGCCGTCCCCGTCGAGGCCGGCGGCCCGCAAATTCGCCATCGCCTGAACAAGGGAGATCGGCGCACCCGCCTTGTCCACCAGCAGCTTCGTCGCAGTGAAATCGACGATCACGGGTCGTCCTTTGGCCGCCTTCGCGGCGAGATCGATCGCCGACGCGGCGTAGAACTGATTGTACGTGATGCCGGGAACCGTGGTCGGGGCGCGCGCGCCCTGCTCGGCCGTGGCCGTCGTCAGATTGAGGGCCGTTGCCGGATCAACCATACCATTGCTGAGCGTCCCAGCCGAATAGCCGGTCCGGTAAGTGCCATCCCCCTTGATAAAGAAAGAAGAATAGCCTGACTTGGCAGCCAGCGTCTGCAGTTGCGCTGTCGTCAAGACCGCAACGCTGAGCCTATTGGCTTCGGCGGCGACGACATCATTCCAGCCTCGAATATTGCCCAGCGCTTCGTCTTGCAGGCGATTGTTGACGTAGGATGAGACGAATTTAGTTCCATTGTAGCTGGTCGATTTCTTGGTTATGGTCGTACCGTTTGGGCCGGTGGCCCCGGTTATCAGCGCCTTGTCGCCAACTTTGACGCCCGCTGCATTCTGGCCGTGCGAAGCTTCATGACCGAGAATGAATATAAGGTCGTTTTGTGCTCTTGTCGGGCGTAAATTGAGGTCGGCCAAAAATTGAGCGCCGATCACGATCGGTCCGGAACCTGAGCTGTTCGGCTGGAAGAATGCGCCATCGATGCCGGTACGATAATCAATCGCTGTGATCGATTTGCCGACCTGCTCATTGAACCGCGTCGTCAACGTGGGCGAATCGGTTAGCGCCGCGTCGAACGTTGCATAATCAGTCGTCGACAACTTCGCCTTAAGCTGAAGCAAGACGGCATTGAGGGCAGCTGTACGCGCGGGTCCCGGCATCTGATGACTCCAAGAAGAACGGTTATATATTGAGCAGTGCGACGCGACTGACTTCAATCCCGTCATGTTCGAGTCGGCATTCCCACGAATCTTTGACGAACGTTTCCATTCTCATCGGGTGGCTGATCGACGGCATCTTATTCCAGCCCAACTCAGCTAGAAGAGCCTGCCAGTGGGCGATCTGGGCATGAGGCGCCGCAGCATCGCTGCTGCGACCGAGCTTCACGTCCAGATTGAACCGGCCGGTGGGGTTAATGAAATACTCTACCGTCCAACCAGCCTCGCGGTTGTCGCCGCCATAGGTTTTACCATCGGCTTGAAGATCGCGCAGGACGACCAGTTCCGTTCCCAGCGCGTTCGCCACCGCCGCCACGCTCGGTGCTGTCGGCGCTGTTGTCAGCAACGGCTCGAACGCGGCAAATAAGCGGTCTGTTTCGGGCGGCCGACCGGCATTTTGCGCCGGGTATTTGGTAGTGATCATTGCGGCTCTCCCAAAAACTGCCTTCGAACCTACCGAAGCATTACAGCCAACTGTTCCCGCGATGATGCCAACAAGCGTTAACATCGAAACTTTGCTTCGCCTCATCGTTCGCGCCCCGCTTCGCCCAGCCGCCGTTCCAGCGGGCTGAGCAGGTAATCGATCACACGGCGTTCCTCGGTGCGGATCTCCGCCGTCGCCTGCAGGCCTGGGCTGACGTGGATGTCCTGCACCGCTGCGCCGGGCGCGGGCGGGGTAACGGCAACGCGAGCCTGATAAACCGGCCCGAGCTTCTCGTCCTGGATCGCGTCGCGGCTGATCCACACCAGCCGGCCCTCGAGCGTGCCGTAGCGCGTGAACGGAAACGCCTCGAGCTTGATCGTCACCGGCTGTCCGGCGCGAACGAAGCCGGCATCCTTGTTGAGGACCTGCGCCTCGACCACCAGCTCGGCATTGTCAGGCACCACCACGAGGATCGGGTCGGCGGGCTTGAGCACCGCGCCCTCACTATACACTGCGAGCTGCTGTACCACGCCGTCAGCCGGCGCGCGCAGCACTTGCTGCCGCGAACGCTGGTCGGCCTTGGTCAGCTCCTCGCGCGCCAGCCGGGCGTCGGCTTCCGCCTTGGTCAGCTCGCCAAGCACGTCTCGCAACGCCTCGGCGCGAGCACCGGCGATTTGCTCGTCGACACCGGCGACGCTGGCCCGCGCGCGTCGTGCGTTCTGTGCCTGCACGGCGATCTGATTCTCATGATCGACGCGCTGCTCCTGTAATTCCAGCTGTTGCAGCCGAGATGCGTAACCGAGATCCACGAGCTTCTGGCGGCGATCGACCCTTTCTTGGAGATACGGCAAGGTCGATCGCAGCCTCACCATCTCCGCGCGCGCGCCTGCATCCGTCGCGGCCGCTTCGCCGGCTTGAGCACGAAGCGCTGCGACCTTCGCGCGCAGTTGCGCTAAGCGCGAGTCGATCAGCTGGCGCTCGCTGGCGATCGCAAGCAAGGGTGCGCCAGTGGGCGGCGTGAACACTGCTGGCCGTCCCTGCAGGCCGGCAAGCAGAGCACGAGAGCGTGCTGCGTCGATCTCGGCGGTCTGCAGATTGGCGAGCGCCTGTGCCTGGTCAGCGCCGGATGCAGTGGGATCCAAAGTGATGAGCGCCTGGCCGCGCTTCACGCGCTGCCCATCGCGTACGAAGATGCGCCGCACCACCCCGCCGTCCGCGGCCTGAACGAGCTTGTTCCGGCCGGACGCGATGACTTTGCCAGGAGCCACCGCAACGACGTCAATCTGCGCGACGAACGACCAGAGGATCGCAAGTGCTAAGAAAGCCATCAAGGTCAGGAGTATGATCCGGCCGAGCGGATTAGGCGGCGTTTCAACGATTTCTAGCGCGGCTGGAAGGAACTCCGATTCTTGCCAGCGCAATCGATCTTTATGGTGATCGGACTCAAGCGCCCAGCTGTCCTTGAGCACACGCCAGTGCCGACGAAGCGAGTCGCCAAGCCCTTCCCCGATAATGCTGGCCCCCACCAAACTGCTCCCCAGAATCGGCCTTTTTCCAAGCCGTACTTCGAGGTGACACAAGCTTTAGTCTTGGACAAGTGGTTGAGATATTTTGTTCGTCAGGCGGAGCAAGACCACGCTGTCACGAGCGTACCCCCATTTGCCGCCGATATAATTGCGCATAACGGCCACCTGCGACCAGCAGCGTGTCATGCGTTCCTTCCTCAACGATCGTGCCTGCCTCGACGGTAACGATCCGGTGGCACTGGCGAACGGCGGAGAGGCGATGTGCAATGATGATTACTGTTCGCCCCTTAGCCATCGAGCGCATGTTGGCCTGCACTATCTCTTCGCTTTCGGCATCTAGTGCAGAGGTTGCTTCGTCGAAGATCAAGATCTTCGGGTCACGGATCAGGGCGCGTGCTATGGCAATGCGCTGACGCTGCCCGCCCGAGAGATTTGCGCCGCGCTCCTCAATCTTGGTGTCGTATCCTTCGGGCAGTTCGAGGATGAACTCGTGCGCTCCCGCCAGCGTTGCTGCATCGATCACGCGCGCAAGTGGCCAGCTTGGATCTGCAAGCGCGATGTTGTCGCGCACCGATCGGTTGAACAGGACGTTTTCCTGCAACACGACTCCGATCTGACGCCGCAGCCACACGGGATCTGCCATTGCTAGATCAACCCCATCGACGAGCACCCGGCCTTGTTCCGGCACGTGCAGCCGCTGAAGAAGCTTGGTCAGCGTTGACTTGCCGGAGCCGGAGGGTCCGACGATGCCGAGCATCTCGCCCGGCGCTATTTCGAGGTCGATTCCGCGCAGAATCTCTGGGCCATCGGCACGATAGCGGAACCGGACCTGATCGAAGCGGATAGCGCCTTTGATCGGCGGCAAGGTCGCTCGCGACGAGCTGCTCGGTTCGCCGGGCGTGTTAAGGATATCGCCTAACCGATCAACGGCCAGGCGTGCCTGTTGGAAATCCTGCGCAAGTTGCGCCAGCCTCAGAACTGGTTGGGCGACGCGCCCGGCCAGCATGTTGAACGCCACCAGCATGCCCACCGTCAGATCACCAGCGATCACCAGCTTTGCGCCGAAGAACAGGATGGCGACAGTGGTGAGCTTCGAAACCAGTTGGATCGCCTGACCGCCCCAATTAGCAAGCATTGCGGCCGAGAAGCCTGCGCTGACATAGCCGGCCAACTGCCTCTCCCATCGATTTTGCATCTGAGGCTCGACCGCCATCGCCTTCAACGTCTCGATGCCCGCGACGCTCTCGACCAGGAAGGACTGGTTGTCAGCCTGCCGCTTGAACTTTTCATCAACTCTCGCACGCAAACCCGGCAACACCGCAATAGAAACAAGGACGTAAAGCGGGATCGATATCAGAACGATCAAAAGTAGCGCCGGTGAATACAGGTACATCACTGCCAGGAAAATAACGGTAAACAATAGGTCAAGCACGACGGTTATCGAGTTCGAGGTTAAAAACTCACGAATGGTCTCCAGCTCGCGTACTCGCGCAATGGTGTCGCCGACGCGACGGCTGCCGAAATAAGACATGGGAAGTGACTGCAGGTGTTGGAACAACCGGGCGCCGAGCTGGACATCGACCCTGCTGGTCGTATGAGCAAACAGGTATTGACGAAGACCTGTCATCAATGTCTCGAAGATGAAGATTGCGGTTAGGCCAACGGCCAGTACTTCAAGCGTCGAAAGAGACTTGTGGACCAGGACCTTGTCGATCACAACCTGGAAGAAGAGCGGGGAGAGCAAGCCTAAGATTTGGATGAAAAGGGATGCGGCGAACACCTCGGCAAGCAGACGACGATAGCGAACTAGTGCGGGAATGAACCACGCGATATCAAAGCGCCGCTTTTGGCCAGCCACGCTCTCGCGCGTGGTCATCAGAATAAAACTACCGGTAGTCTCCGCCTCAAAGGCGGCCCGAGGCAACTTGCGAACGACGCCGGTGAGCGGATCCTGAACCAACGTGAGATCGTCGCCGCTTGCTCCGAGTAGCAGAAAGCCTTTCGGCGTCTCGGCGATGGCAGGCAGCGGTACGCGTGCGAGTTCCGGCCATTTTAGCCTTACCAAACGGGCGCGTGCCCCTTCCCGCCGCGCGAGTCTGACTAGATCCTCTGCGCTCGTCGGATCGCCGTGTCCCAGTGAATGACGTATTTGATCTGGGTCGACCGATAGTTGCAGGAAACCGAACATAACAACGAGCGCAGCGATGCCGCTGTCACCATCGGCTGCACTGGAAAATTGGGCAGCACTGTCAGCATGCGAAGAGGTGATCGACATTGAAGGCAACTAATCCCTGATCGCCGCTGGGGCAGGTCATTGCTTATGAAGCGCTTGGCGCGCGATTTACTAGCCCATTCGCAGCATTCGATGCCACGAGCCGTTCCCATCGACGAGACGTGTCGCTCCGTTTGACCAGAAACCGAGTCCGCGCGGCGACCTAGAATCATCGTCGAGACCGTGTCGGAAGCGCGGGGCCGCTGATGTTGAATGTCGAACCAGTCAGCCGTCTTGCGAACATTGATCGTCGCGAAAGAGCTGCGATCTTGCCGGAAGAAATAGTTCACGCACTGAACAAAGTTTTCAGATCCTGAAGCGCACTTCCATGCCGAACGTGTCTGCCGCCCCGTCGCACCGATACCGCTGTCTTTTCAACGAGGCATCCAACGAGGACGTTGTTTCGCTGATCAATCGATCACGCATCGTGACTGCGATTGCGCAATGCGTAGTACGAACGTCTTTTACGAGGCGGGTATCGCCCACACGCTTGGACGCGAAGTTGTTCTATTGTCTCAAAGCGCCGATGACATCCCATTCAACCTTCGTCGTCTTCGCTACATCAGATACTTGAACAACGGAGAGGGCCGGCAAGCCCTTATTGGCAGATCAAGGATCGCATCCGGATGATTATGGGGTGACGATCATTTTCGAGAAAGCAGCCGTTCCGCTTCCGCTCAAAAGAAGACATCCACTCCGTCAACGCTGCCAGCCGATCTCCACGCTGACCCCCTTCAGAAACGCATTTGCTGCGGTACAACCATCGCCTTGCAAGGCGCCCATCAAGTATGGTGTTGTGGTCGTCATGCTGACACTTTGAAGGTACGAAACCGTCACTGTCCGGATCGCGATTCCGCCGTGAATGTACGACGCGAGCCACTGATTATTGTCGCGAGCGACGTAAAGAAGAACGTTGCCGGCCTTTGATTTCGGACCGAATGTATCGCTGAATGTTAGACTTTTGGCTGTCCTTGGATAAATGACGCCAGCTCTCTTTACGATATCCAACCTGATCTCGGCCGGGAGCGCGTTCATGTCTTCAAAAAACGTGACGGGTCGGATTAGGGGACAATTGTCTAGCGGGCGAAACTCGGCCTGCGTGATTGCGAGCGCAACGAGTATGGCTGACATTACGATTCTCCATCATGGACTTCGCTATAGTTCTGGCGGACAATGACTAACGTCCGCTTTCCACCAATTCCGGCCATTCCGCTGACGTCCAACGCCGGACGTTCGGCAGACTTTTCACGATGCCCGATCGAAGACATAGTTGGTGAATGAACGTGCACCTCATCTTGATCGCCGCTGCTCAAATGTCGGCATCGCTACTCAATGCCTATGATCGCATCACGCTCCAGGTCGCAGCCCAGCGCGTCGCTGGCTGCGGCGTAGGCACGGTGTCGGTGAGGTCCGATGCTGAGCTCGATGCCGACGTGCTTGTCGTTGCAGAATCGGTGCCGATACCCGATCAGCAGCTCGCTTGCATCGACAAGGCGGCGAGCTTTTATGATGTGGAGCTACCGCCATCTGCGCAGCCGCGCTTCAACGCGATCAGGGAAGCACGTTCGGCGGCCTGGATGGCAGCGGAGGCCCGAAAGTGGCTCAAGGCGCATAACTTGCTGGACCGGCTGCCCAAGTATGACCCAGGGGTAACCGATGACGCGGCATTTGGCCGCAAGGTCGAGAAGCTATGCAGCGCGGATGGCGCACTTCAATCCCGCTATGGCCCTCACGCGCTTAGCCCAGCGTGGGCGATGCATCGTGCGACTAATGCTCCCATAGAAGACGGGCGCCTGGCGTGTCTTTTGAACGTCACGTGGGCTACCGGTTTTAAGATGGGCTTCATCGGGAATGAACAAGCTGCACCGCATTAAGCGCGGCAGCTGATCACCAGCCATCGTCTAGTGCGGAATGGCAGCTCTCCTCCAAACCCGGACATTCGTGCTTACTGCGTGGCGAGGCACCGACGACAAATAGCGCGATCAAAACGCCGCCAGAAAGCGTGAGCGTTTACACGATCGCGGCGATAGGGCGCCTAGCGCCGCAAAAGGTGGGACATACGCAACGTCCGAAATTTAGAAGTTTTGCATCACGTTTTTTGTGCAGTCATTTGCATATGACGCTTAGGCTCGGAGCGTCTTTAGGGATCGGCAGGGTTAATCTAGGCAACCATGCCTTGTGCCAAACGGCTCGTTCACGCATTCGCCCCGTATGAACTTGCCACAGCTATACCACTCGATGATCCTATGGATTGGAGACGGAACCGGGCTTCCGGATGCGATACTTCACA
>Ga0308164_10001938_pt1 | contig 21959 bp, 21 predicted proteins | sample PhyTR2_FD_201031 | JGI IMG/M metagenome (GOLD analysis project Ga0308164, IMG submission 201031) | Phyllosphere microbial communities from UC Gill Tract Community Farm, Albany, California, United States - DLSLT.R2 | ecosystem: Host-associated > Plants > Phyllosphere > Unclassified | place: USA... | reverse complement strand
GTCTCTATATCGCGCGGGACCACGGTCAGCCGCGTCGCCTTATCAGGCGAAAGGTAGCTCGTTCGGGTAGCTGGTATCCAACTATCCGCAAACACCGGCGAGGCCGCGACCAACGCCACAGCGCCGACTAGCTTAACCAGCCATCTCATCTCGTTGCCTCCTCAATAACTGAGGCAGCGTGGCGCAGCGAGCTGATGCTGTCGAGATCAAGGATGGAAAGGTCTAGGGCCGCCCCGGCCTCGACTATAAGCCGTGCCACGCTGCTCCCGTGGTGCGGGCTATCGTCGAGACGATGTTTGCGCGTTCATGACTGAAACTTTGGCGGCTCAACAATCCGACGGTAATTCGTCGGCGCAACAAAAGGTTCGATCGTTTTGCGCCGGCCTGTATCGTTGACAAACTGGGTTGCCATGATCGCCGCCATCATCTGAACAGCGATCGTTGTTGGGCGCGAAGTCGGAGAAGTCGTCTAGCTCGTCCATCGAGCCAATCATGTGGGCGTTGAGGCGGAACAGGACGCGGTACCGGGGCGATAGGTTTCCGAGATTGGCAGCAACGCTTTCGTAAGCTGGGTTCGCTACGCGGAAGGCATGGCCCCTCGCTTCACTATCACCACGACTCCCGCGCTTAATCTGGTGACAATCACCATGGGCGGGTTCTTTAGCCGGCCGGACATTGATGCGTTTGAGCACGCCCGGGACGTCGCGCATCGCGAGCTTAGGTGCGGGCGGAACCAGCATCTGACCCTCGTCGACATGCGCGAGATGCTAATCCAGTCCCAAGAAGCGATCGTCGGGTTTCAGCGGGTCCTGAACAACCACGCTACCAAGTCCAAGCGCATTGCGATCGTCACGAGCAAGACGCTCGCGCGGATGCAGGTCGAGCGGGCCGCGGAACGGCGAGACGTTCAATACTTCAGCGGCGATCCCGCAGAAGCGAGGGAGTGGTTGCTGGCTGGCTGACGGATCCGCCCCCGGCATGTCAGCTTGTGCGTTGGACGTGCCGGACCAAAGGAGATCTCGATGACTGAGCGCAACACACCCGACCCCCTCGACAACGTCAGTATCAAGTCGGGCGACGCCGACCGAACCGCGGACGGCTTCGGCAAGGGCAAAGGCTACTCCGGCGACGAATACGATGGTGCCGACCATGCTGCAGAACGCCATCTGCAGAACCGTGATGGTGCTCGAAACGCGGGTGCCGACGAGCCTGCGGACGGTCGCGACATTCCCCCGGAAGCCGGCAAGCGTGCCTACATCGATAACAAGACGGGCGAGGTTCACGGCAGCGGATCGAGTGCTGGCGGTGGCAACCCCGGCGAAGACATTGATCTCGACACGTCCCGGAGCGGTCCTGAAAAGTAATCAGTGGGGGCATTCTGGCGGTTTCGCGGCAGTTATCTACACGGAGGTATCTACACGGAGGAAACGGAGCCGCACTTGGTGCGAGCGCGGAAACGCCCCGCCATCACTGGCAGGGCGCTCCACTTCAACGGTGTCGAACCTCAGTGGATCGACTCGCCGCCCGGATCATCATCACCAGCCGCGCAGCAATCTCCGTCGGCCTCGCGGTCGGTGTCGCCGCCCAGCCCGTCCAACTGGTCGATCATGCGGGCGGTGAGGCGAGAGAGGACCGCACGCGGCAGGCTAGGGACGGACGCCAGCAGCACGTCCAGCGGGGTTGCGCCATAGGCTGGTGCTCGGCTTGCCATCATGCCTTCCCCTTCCGCTTGGTGCCGCGCGCTGCCTTCTCGGCCTCCAGGCGGGTCAGCTCGTCGTCTACGATCGCGGCCAGCTCGGGCTTGTGGACGCGCATCCATTCGAGGTTGCCGATGTTCCACCGCCACTTGCCGCGCTTGAGTTGGTCGAACTGGGTCAAGCTGGTGGCCGGGATGCGGATTAGCCGCTCGTACTCCAGCCACAACCGCGCGTCGGCTTCAGCCTTGATCGCGACCCAATGCGCCAGCCCGTCCTCGTCTTTGTCGTGAAGCGCCTGCGTGTGCTGGAGGTCGGCTAGAAAGTATTCGGCGTTAGCTATGTCGACCCGGCGGTGCGCTTTCCACAAGCCTTGCACCACGTCTTCGGGCGTCGTGAAGATGCGCAGGTTATTGCGGGGCAATGTCCTACGGATGCCGACCATCTTGAGCGCGGTTAGATGCTGTTCGCTACCAGGTTCGGTCCGAGCGAGGGCGTAGGCGCTAGCCTCGAAGCTGTCGGCAACGCGTGCGATCGCAGCGGTCGCCATGTCCTCGGGTCGGGTGACCTTCGCTATAGCGACGCCACGGCGGATCTTGACCACAACGGGGCTAGGCGCTGCGGGCTTGGTCTTCTGGGCGCGCTTAGGCGGCTGCGGGGCGACTGGAAGCGACACGCCGGGGAATGCGATAACCTGGGCCATTACAGTGCCCCTCCGTTCTGGCGGCGCTCGATGGCGGTCCGCACGGCTTCAATGCGATCGGGGTGGCCGATCAGCGGACGCATCAGGTCTTCAATGTCGACCGCTGCGCATTCTTCGACCACGAGCCAGAGCTTGCGGCCGGATGCGAGGGCATAGCCTCCACCGATCGAAACAAGGGCGCTGAGCCATGCTGCGGGGTCGAAGGTGGGGACGGACGGCGCCGCCCCCTGGTTGTCATACGTTGCCATGTTAGCGACCCTCCTGCGCAAGCAAGCGGCGGGCGTCGGCAACCACCAGCGCCATGTTCCCTTCATTCTGCGCAAGGTCGCGTTCCTTGAAGAACGCCAGCTTGGCCTCGAGATCGGCGAGGTTCAGCGCCGGGTAAGCGCATACGGCGTCCTCGGCAGCGACCATGATGTCATAGAGGCGGTCGCTCTCATCGCCCTGCGTGTCTATACCGCTCGCCTTGCGGACCTGCGTTATGGCCCGGTTACGGCGATGCTCTGCGGCAATTAGCTTTCTGGCGCGGACTACATCATCGCGCTTGCTCGTCCGCGGATTGTCGGCGACCAAATCCTTCGCAAGCGCCAGCGCGCGGGGGTGATCTGTTGACCAGAACGCCGGAGACATTTTCCACGCAGCTGATGGCTCAATGGTCGCATGCGGCACAGCGTCTTTTGCTGCCAACCAACGGAGGCGCGTGGGTTCAAAAACGTCTTCGTGATAGCGCGTTGACGTGCGTTCCGCCGCCGCGAGTGTTGCGAATGCTTGCGCCAAGCCAGAGCTAATGCCTACCGGCGCCGCCCCCTTCGCCTGCGACGCGAGCGCGATACCCCCGGTGACGATCGACGCGCCAGCCGCATAGGCGGCTGCGGTGGTGCCGAAGCGCAGGAGGTTGCGGCGTGTGGTGGTCGTGTTCATGCTTAGGCTCCCTTGCTCAACAGGCGCTTGGCATGGGCCAGCAGCCTTTCGGCGTTGTCGTCATCGAGGGCGCTTAATCCGCCGTCGCACTGGTGATCGAACAGGCGGACGAACTCAGCCCATGTCGTCGGGGTCGCGCGATCAGCTACGCGAGACGCGGCGATCATCGACTGCATTTCCCTGTCGTGCGCGGCCTCGTCGTCGGTCTCGAGGTTCACCGGCAGGGTGTTGAACCGGCGGGCTGCGGCGTCGCTTGCGTCGAGTGCCGCACGGAACGCGGCGGAGCCAGTGGGCGCGGATACTGCGGCGACAGCCGGGACAATCGCGACGGCAGCGGCGAGGCCAGCGCCCCCCAGGAGAGCGCGGCGGGTGGTCTGTGCCTTCATCGCTCAATGCTCCGTGCTGGAGGAGAGGACGGCGGCGACGGCATCGCTTGCGGTCGGCTGGTCGCACCACTGGCGGAAGGGCTCATAGGCCGCGTCTCCGTGCTGCATGTGTGCTTGCAACAGGCGGTCGTCCACCTCCATGCGGATCGCCTCAAGGGCCTCGACACGGTAGCCAGCGAAGGCCGTCCAGCGATCAACTGCGTTGCCGAACCGGCTGCGGTGTTCGAGGATGACGGGGGGAAGCGCGGCGCAAGATGCCAGCAGCTTTGCGGCTCGGGGGTCTGCGGTCCAGCAGGACGGGGCAGTCAGCGCGACAAGCGCCAAGTGCGGGGTAGCAGCGGCGGACGTGCCGATGCTAAGGGCGTGAGTAGCCATAACGATCTCCAAGTGATCGGTTGTTGGTCAGGCTCGGCGCTGGTGCTGGTAACACCGTGTCGAGCCGTCACCCTTCCGGGGTAACGGAAAGCGTTATGGCATGAGGTGGTCAGGGGGTCAAACGGTTTTCGTTGCCCATAACGGATTTGCTGCTTATAGGTTGCGGCATGCTAACACCTGCAACATGTCGTGCCGCCCGTGCTTTGGTCGATCTCTCGCAATCAAAGCTTGCCAGTGCCGCGGGCGTTGGGGAGTCGACCGTTCGGAATTACGAGGCGGGCCGCTCGGTCCCGATCGGGAACAACCTCGATGCTATCCAGCGCGTGCTTGAGAATGCGGGTATCGTTTTTCTCGGGGACCGAGAAAACGTCTCTGGCGGTCCAGGCGTTAGGCTACGTTGAGGTCGACGGGCCTGCGGGCGACCGGCGCGCTTGCGTGCCGAACTGTGTTCTGACGGCGGTAAATCCCCTACTATTCTGCCTCTACCGTCTCGGTCGAAAGGATCGGGATGGTAGACCACATGGACCCGCTCGGGGTGAAGCGAGCATCGCAGGACAACCGGAGGCGTCGTCACGCGAACCGGTTATCGACTGAGCAAATCTATTCGAGGAAATTGATCGCAAGTTTTCGCGATGTTCCCGGCTAGTTCCGGTCGGCGAACAGCCATAGAACAAAGGGTGGCCCGGGTCGTGTTTGCAGCACGCCCGGGCTCCCGAACAGGCGTAAGGAGCGCCGGTCCGATTGGCCCCATGTAGGGGAACCCTCTGACCATCTGCAAGGCGGTTTATGCGCGTTGGCGCTTCTCCCGCTCCTGGCGAATGAAGCTGCCTTGGCGAAGCTGTCATTTCCCGACTTAACTGCGGGCAAACGGCTAGACCATGACGAGCTAGGCGATCTCGGGATTTAATCAGCCATGTTCCTCGGGTTTTCCCCCCCGAACCGCCGATGCTTGAACCGAGCTAAGGCATAACCGCGTCACGATGTGGGCGTGTATCGGCAACGGTACACACTGCGACGACAGCACGAACGAAAAGCCCGATTTTTTTGGGTCCATATTCCTAGCCGGTTAGGGTCGTTCGATTGGTCGAGACTAGGGCTGGCCCCCCGGCGAGAGCTACAGGGCAGTCGCGGGTAAACGAGGATGAGGGTTCAGGGCAGTCCGTCGTGGTTCCTAGTAGGAGCCCCTTTCGACGGGGGTCGGGTTGCGCTTACTGGGCTAGAGCGTCGGACGTCGGAAAACTACCCACGCACTGACGGCGGTGCCTATCATCGCGGCAACAGGGGCGGCACGGTCCAGCCTCCAGTTGAATAGCGCAAGGGTGGGAATGAGCAGTACGACCATTACTAGCGTGAAGGACCAGACGACGGCGTTGCGGCTGTAGGGCACTAGCCACCGATCGCAGGCCATCCGCGCAACCACCATCCCGACCAGCGAGCCGGCAAGGATGCCAAGCACGTTCGCTAGATCAGCAGGCGCGCCGAGCCAAGCGGCATAGATGACGCCCGCGAGCCATGCCGCAGCGCCCGAGACGACGACCTGAACGGCGAAGGCCAGCACGATCGCCGCTACCGTCCGAAGCGGGGAGGGCTTTGGCTCGGTCGTTGCTCGCATCTGCACGTCATTCCCCTTCGGAAATATGCTGGCACGCGTGGTTATCTGCCGCAAGTGTTAGACATTCGTTAGACGCGGTGCTACGCCGGAGGCGCAGAACACGCGCTCGGCATTCTGCTTTTGCAATCTCCCCGCGAAAGCTAACAGCCGATGCCCTGCGCCCCGCGCCATGAATCCGCCCGTACCTCTGTGCATGATCGCACGGTGGCTTTCCGCGTGAACGCCGGACTGTTGGCAGGGGCTGAGGCTGCTGCCGGTCGGGAGGGCATGAGCCTTTCCGAGTTGATGCGCGCCGCACTTCGCCGCGAATTGCAGGAGGCCGCATGAGCGTCGACAGCGCAGCCGACGAACAGGCATTCTCTATCTTCGACCAAGCCGCGCGGGGTTGCCCTGCTGCTCTGTCAGCGCTCTTGGATCAGACGCTGACGCTCGGGGATGACGGCACGGTCCGTCCAGTCGAGGCGTTGGCCTGCGCTGAGCTGCTGGCCCGGATGGCGGCAAGCCACGGTGAGCTTGTGGACTACCGCCGCCTAGCCTCGGTGTTGATGATGCGGGCGAACTTCGAGCGGCAACACGGTTCGTTCGATCAAGCTGCCACGCTCGACGCGGAGGCGCTGGGTATCCTCGATATTGCGGCCGACGACGGCGACGAAATGGCGGGGCGCGTCCTGGCGGAAGCCGCGAGCGTCATGCCCGCCGCACCGTTCCAACTGCTGAGGCTCATGAAGGCGGGTGTCTATGACGCCGGTTGACCCTGATTCGCTTGTCCAGCTCATGTACGCCGCAATCCGGGCGGGGAACGTAGGCGATTGCCAGCCGCTTGAAGGGTTGGTCACCGCGGAAGCTTACGCGCGGTTAGCTGCTTCATCCGGCCGTCCGGATCTTCACCGGAAGCTTGCCGCGGTGCTGTTGTGCCGCGCTGGGTACGAGCGCGCGAACGGCAACTATGATCTGGGCGACAGAGCCGAGGCCGAGGCAATCGCATACATCGTTGAAGCGGCGAAAGGGCAAGACCTTCGAGCGACAGCAGCCCTGCGGTTTGCGTGCGCTGACCTAGCAACAGAGCTGCTGGTCGAAGCTGCCGAGATTATCAGCGCCCCTCAATTCAACCAACATTTCGCGGGCAACTGCTGAAAGGAAACGTAATGGGCGTATCAAAATCGAAAACGAAAACGACCAGCAATCAGACTGGAACCAACGCGCCTAGCGCCGCCTACTCGCCGTATATCGACGACGCAGCGGGCGCGGTGAAGTCGGCGTATGGAACAGCACAAGCCAACCTTCCGTCATTGATGGCGGGCGTTAACAGCGCGAACGACTATTACAAGACGCAGCTTTCAGGCGCGAACTTGAACGGGAATCCGTACACGGACGCGATATTGAAAACGACGAACGAAGGCGTCACCAACGACGTGAACAGCCAGTTTTCGGCGGCTGGTCGGTATGGCTCGGGCATGCACGCGGGCATCCTAGCCACGAAACTTGCCGACGCCGACAACGCGCTTCGGTACTCCAACTACGCCGCAGAGCGCGGCTATCAGGACAAGGCAGCGGCCGGGCTACTCAGTGGCACGGGCGTCGCGGCCGCGCTGCCACAGGCATCTGCGGGGTCCTACGCCGATCAGGTCCGCGCCCTGTTGGGCGGATACAACACAACGACAGGCACTAGCACCGGAACAACCACGCAAGGGAGTAGCCTCATGCAGGGCCTACTTGGCGTTGCCGGTGCGGGGCTAGGCGGCTGGGCAAGCGGAGGGTTTAAGCTGTGACACTGCGTAATCTCAAGATCACCTCTGCGCAGCCGGTCGCCCCAACTCTTGGCTTGGACGGCACGCAGCGCGATCGGCAGTTCGAGAGGTTCGGGCAGCAGCCGATGGGAACCGGCGACTTTGTCTCCAGCAACCCCGCCGATCGCGATAGCTTCATCAGCGCCGCCCTCGCCGCCGCGCCGAGCCTCGCGCATCAGCCTTCCGCGCAGGGGCCGGAAACGGGAGGCGTGATCGCCAACGCGCTCGCGACTGCCAAGAAACCGGGGTTTTTCGATGGCAACGGCGCTTGGCGGGGTGTCGTTGGCACGATCGGAGACGCGCTGTCCAACCTTACCGGGGGCCCGATGGTGTACCAGCAGGCCAAATTGCGCCAACACAATGAGCTTTTGCAGCAGGCTCAGGTTGCGCGTGAGGAACAGCGCCGCCAGCAGGACCGGACGTGGCACGTCGAGGACCGCGACGCGCTCCTTAACAAGCCCGAATACTTCATGTCGGGCCGCGACCGCGTGAAGTTCGACCCGGCCAGCGGCCAGTCGGCGGTGGTCTATGACGGCCCCGAAGATTACCAGACCTATGCGCAGACCATTGGCCTCAACCCCGACAGCCCCGACTATACGGGCGCGGTTCAAGACTATGTGTTGAAGGGCAATGGGCCAACGTCACAGGCCGCACGGCGAGCGCTAGACACACAGCGTAACATGCAGCGTGTCGCCCTTCGCGCAACGCCGACCTATGCGCAGACGCACCCCCGGCCTCGGTCGGGCGGCGGTGGCGGCGGAGCGCCCAAGAGCGCCAGCGCGGTGATCGCTCCGTTGTTGCTGAAGATGGCACAGGGCGGGACGCTTACCCCCGCTGAGCAGTCCGCAATGGCCTACGCCAAGGGCGGCTCCGGTCGGGGCCGTGGCGGCGGCGGCGGCGGAGTGAGCGCAAGCACCGGCCTTCCCGTCGTTCGATCGCCAGCCGAGGCGAGGCAGCTACCGAAGGGCAGCAAGTTCCAGACTCCCGACGGTAGCGTGCGGGTGGTTCAGTAATGGCCGGCGCCGATCCCTGGGCCGCGTTCCCCAAGGTCGCGGACGCCAAGCCTGCCACCGCTGCGGCACCACCCCCACGCGATCCGTGGGCGGACTTCCCCGAGGTGGCCGCTCCTTCATCCTCGCGCTCTACGGGGGCTGTCGGGACGCCTACGGGCCAAGCACACGACGGCGACACGTTCCGCACCACGTCGGGCGCTAACGCTCGCTTGTACGGTGTCGACGCCTTCGAGCTTAACCAGACGGGGCGCTCGCCATCCGGTGCGGTCGTGCCGCTCGGGCAGCAGGCGAGGGCGGGCTTGCTCCCCTTCGCGCAGCCTAACGGCAAGGTGACGCCGACGGGGGCCAGCACCTACGGCCGGCCGGTCGTCACGCTCGACAATGGCGGGGACGCGGGGGCCTCGCTCGTGCATGATGGGTTCGCGCTCGCTGAACCCCGCTACCTCAAGGGCAGTCCGCAACGGATGCTCGACTATATCCAGATCGAGCGGCTGGCGCGGCAGAACCGACGCGGCGCGCACGCTGACACGTTTCAAGATCCAGCGTCCTTCCGGCACGGCAAGCCCGACCCTTGGGAAGCCCCGCAGGCAGGCAGGGAAGGCAACAGCACGGCGGTATTCTGGGACGAGCCCACGCCGCAAGCTGGCCTCAAGCCTGAGGTGGCAAAGGGCTGGATCGCTCTTCACCGCGACCCGACCAGCACAGCGGCGGACATCAAAGCCTATGCCGCCAACAACGGGTTCGAGGTGGATGCCAAGGACGTTGACCGCTTCGTCAGCCAGCGCAACGCCAACCCGACCCGGCCTATCTCGGACGAGCTATCGCAGGCCAAGCCGGTTCGCGTCCTCACCGACAACAAGGACGGCATGACGGGCGCGGCTCTCCGCGGTGTGGCCGATCCCTTCAACGTCTTGGACGAACTGGGCGCAGTTGCGGACACTGTTGCACCTGGCAAGGAGCGCGAAAATCTATGGTCGTCCGATCGTCGCTTCGGTGACGTGTACGCCAACAACCTCGATCAAAACCGGGCAGTCCTCGCTTACGATGACGCCAAGCACCCATACGCACGGTTCGGCGGGCAGCTCGTCGGCGGGCTGGTTGCTCCGGGCGCATCGGTCGAGGGGGTCGGGTTCGCCGCAGCTCGGCAGGCTATCCGATCGGGGGCAACCCGCATGGTTGCGCAGTCTATGGCGCGCTCGGCGGTCCTTCGCAGGATGGGCCTAGCCGGTGCGATCGAAGGCGCAGCAGCCGGCGCAGGGCAGGGGGAAGACCTCACAGGCCGCGTGCAGGGTGCATTGATCGGTGGGCCGGTCGGGCTCGCTCTCGGCGTTGGTACGGGCCTTGTAGCCCCCAAGGTGGCGCAGCTTATCGGGCGTCCCTTTAGCCGCATGGGTGGCACGGACGGCGAGCGCTCGGCGCAGAGCTTCACCGACGGCGCGCTAGACTCCACGAAGGCGGGGACACAGAACAGGGCAACGGCAGGCTTGCCAGACGCTCCGACGGTTGCAGCCCCCGCGCCAGTCGTCCCGCCGCCTCGCCGTCCTGACGTGCTGAGCCTCCCCGATGTGGAGCCCGCGCCGGTTAATCCGTTCATGCCGTCGGCGGTCAACACTGCGGCTCCGGTGCGGCCAGCTCCCCCGGCGCGCACGTTGGATGAAGTCGACGCCGACATTCGCAAATGGGCTCAGGGGCGCGGCGCGCAAGAACAGAGCGGCACGGACATTCCCGGTGTCATGCTTCACGGCTCGCCCTATTCGGGGATCGATGAGTTCGACCCCTATGGAAAGGGCGGATACGGGCTGTTCGGCGCTGGCACATACTTGACCGACAGCCCCCGGATTGCGGCGGAGTATAGCAAGAAGGGGATTGCGCGAGCCGCGAAGGAAGGCACGGCCGATCGGACCATGTACGCCGTCCGCCAGTCGGTGAAGAACCCGCTCGATATGGATGCGCCGGCCGATCGTCAGAAGTGGGAGGATGTCGCTAAGCGGGTCCTGGGCGACTACGGGGATGGGTACTTCGGGGACATGCCCGCGGGCGCCACCAACGAACGCATGTTCCGCGAGGTCGAGGAGCTTCTATCCAACGAGGGCGTGACCGCCAGCGAAGGGCGCGAGACGGTCGACTCGGTTATTCGCAGCCTCGGGCATGACGGGATTACGCATATCGGTGGAGGGCGTGTCGATAAGGACGGGCCGCGGCATCGGGTGGTCATCGCGCTCGATCCCGAACAGACCAGCGTGGTAGATCGCATGTCGGTGGGCTCGCTGCTCCAGCCGCCCGCGCCTCGCTCGCCGGATTGGATCGACATCGCGGAGACTGCGCCATCGGGCAGCGCGGGCAGCGTCGAACGTCTCAAGGCATATCTGGCGACCAACCAGCTTGTTCGGCGGACAATGAACAGCGCCGTGGAAACGGATCGCCCCTCGATCGACGGGCCATCCTTCACCGACCCGTCGCTGGCCCGCGTGGTCGACCGCATCGACGTGAACAACCGGCCCCGCCCGCTGCTCGATCCGGCGACGGAGATGCAGCGCCAGAAGCAGGCCAGCGACTTGCGTCCGCTCGATGTTCTGCCCCTCCCGTCGAACGCGATTGGCAGTCTCGAGGAAGCCGAACGGATCGCGGCGGGGCGTATGTCGCCAGTCCGCGCACCGAACGAAATGGACGAGCTAGGCCGGCGCAACATCCCTTCACCGCGCGACGGTACGAAGACCATCCCGAAGCGTGGCCCGCTCGACATGGTGACCTGGCTTCGCACTCAGGGCGGCATTCGTGCGCAGGGTGGCGAGCTGGAACACTACGGCATCGACAACGCAGCGCGTAAGGGCGTGGACTTCGCGGGAGGCGAGAACCGGTTCGGGCCGCTCGTTGCCAACGACGGCATGAACTACGACGACGCGGCGCAGCGGGCATGGGAAGCTGGGTTCTTCCCCGACCACACCGAACGACCGACTGTTGCCGAGTTTCTGGACACGCTCAACGCCACGCACACCGGGCGGAACCGGGCGTTCCGTTCGGAGGATCTGCCGGAGGTGGATGCCTTCGAGCGGGCGCGATCGACGCGCTACGATGTCGAGGCGGCAAAGGAGAACGGGGCGCCGCTGGTGCAGGACCGCGGCCAGCCGGTTGGCCTTGACGATCTGGACGCGAATGCGCCGCCAGTGCGGGCCTATGAGGAATGGGGCGAGAACGCTCCGACGCTCGCGGGCAACATCCGCCTCGACAAGCTGGACAGCCCGCAGGCCATATCCCGCGCCATCGCTCACACGCACGCACGGGTCGGCGGGTTCGATACCGCAACGCGCGGGCGCATCACACAAGCAGAGACGGCGAAGCTAGCCGACGAGCTAGGCATGACCGCCGACGATCTGCTGAACCGTCGCAAGGGGCAGGCGTTCAACGCTGAGGAAGCCCTCGCGGCGCGGCAGTTGCTGGCCCGGTCAAGTACCGACCTCGTGAACATCGCCAAGCGGATGCAGCGGGTGGACAATCCAGGCGACGAACTGGAAGCGGCATTCCGGCAGGTCTGGTTGCGGCACGTCGCGATTCAGGAGCAGGTCGCGGGCATGACGGCAGAGGCGGGCAGGGCGCTCGCACAGTTCCGGCAGGTCGCGGACGCACGGGCCGTGGACCGGGTGTTGCCAAGCCTCGGGGATATGCTGGGCGGTCCCGATCGGTTGCGGCAGGTAGCCGACGCCATCGTTGACATGGAAAAGACGGGGACCACGCCGGGAGGGATCGCGAAATTCACCGCGCAGGCGCTCAAGCCCCAGTTCAAAGACAAGCTGATTGAGCTCTATTACAACTCGATCTTGTCGGGGCCGGCGACGCACGCGGCGAACATCCTGTCGAATACGCTGACGACGTTTAGCCATATCCCCGAGTACGCGGGGGCGGCTGTTCTGGGTGCGCCCCGCCGGGTCTTCAACAAGGAAGCCGAAAGCATCATCTTCTCGGAGGTAGGCGCCCGCGCTGTCGGCATGATCGCCGGCATCAAGGACGCAATGCCGCGAGCGATTAAAGCCCTCACGACGGGCAACCCGACCGACTGGGCCGGAAAGGTCGAGGCCAGCCGCCGCGCTATTTTGGACGCGAAGGGTTCGGTCATCCGCACCCCATCGCGGGCCCTCCAGGCGGAAGACGAGTTTTTTAAGGGGATGCTAGCAAAACAAGAGCTGTACGGCCTGGCGGTGCGCAAGACGGCGAGCGAAGGGCTCAACGGTCAATCAGGGCGGGCGCGAATCGCCGAGCTGGTCGACAACCCATCCGACGAGATGCTGCGGCAGTCGTTCGACGCGGCGCGGGTCGGCACTTTCACCAACCCGCTACCGAACAACGGGCCAGCCGCTGCGATCCTTCGCGTTACCGGCCGGCATCCGTGGCTCAAGGTGTTTATCCCGTTCGTGGCAACGCCTGCGAACCTCATCAAGTACGCGGTGAAGCGGACGCCAGCCGGGGCGCTCATGAAGGAGGTGCGCGACGATCTGGCGGCGGGTGGTATCCGTCGCGACCTCGCCGCCTCTCGCATGGCGATCGGATCCAGCATCGGCATCTATGCCGCCTCGCTGGCGCTGCAAGGCAGCATCACGGGCAACGGTCCAGACGATAAGCGCGAGCGCGACTTGCTTCAGGCGGACGGCTGGCAACCCTACAGCTACAAGGTTGGGGACACCTACTACAGCTATGCGCGGCTCGATCCGCTCGCGACGATCATTGGGGCCGCGGCGGATATGGTGCAAGCTTCGAAGGACACGAGCGATGACGGGCTGGCTGAGCAGGCCATGTATATCGCGCTGTCGGCGGGCAAGAACCTCGCCAACAAGAGCTTCCTGCCGGCGCTGAACGATCTGATGACGATTATCGAGGAACCCAAGCGGGCGGGGCCGAACATGGCGGCGTGGCTCGGTGGTCCCGTCGCTTATCAGCCAAGCAACCCGCGTGAATGACCCGATGGTGCGGGAATCCAAGGGGCCGGTGAGTAGGGCGCAATCGCGGATCCCCGGCGCATCGGAAAGCCTGCCAGCACAGCGCGACGTGTTCGGGCGGCAGCGGTTGGCAAGCGAAGGGTTCGGGCCGGATTACTTGTCGCCCATCAACACCAGCACGCGGGGCAACGATCCCGTTGTGTCGGCGCTGGAGGCTCGGGGCATCGGGGTCAGTAAGCCTGTGCGGGCTAAGACTTGGACGCCGGAACAGTGGGACCAGTTCCAAGCGGTCGCAGGCATGAAGGCGCACCAAGACCTCTTAGCCCTCGTCCGCTCGGCTAAGTGGAAGGCTGAGGACAAGGAGGATCAGGCGGACGCCGTTCGCACCACGGTCACGAAGGCCCGGCGGATGGCTAAGCGGTCGCTGTTCGAATCACCCGCGAGGAAGGCCAAGCCTGCGGCGGCGGCTGATCCCTGGGCGGAGTTTCCCGCGGTTCAGTAAATGAGCTTGGGAGGTGGGCGGTCCGCGATCGTCCACCCAGCCGACCGCATCGGTTCGAACCGGTTCGCAACGTCATGTTGGACTCGATGAGGGAACGCCAATTTGGCAGTCCGGCTTTTCGCAATAAAACCAACACCTTAGAAGGTGACGGTTGGCTCCCTGAGTAGGATTCGAACCTACGGCCACTCGATTAACAGTCGAGAGCTCTACCGCTGAGCTATCAGGGAACGTTGCCGGAGGCGGCTCTATAAACGGCCGGTCGGACGATGCAAGCCGGTTTCGCCGCAAAAATGCAAAGTCCGCGATAAACTGCGCTCAGGCGACGAACTGTTCCATGGTGATGCGGTCGTCGAGCGCGTGCTCGGGATCGAACAGCAGCGTGAGCTCGCGCGCGCGGTCCATGCAGATGTCGACCTGCGCGACGTCGCGGATCTCGCGCTGGTCGGCGACTGCGGAGACGGGGCGCTTGCCGGGGTCGAGCACGCGGATGCGGATGCGGGCCTTGTCTGGCAGGATCGCGCCACGCCAGCGCCGCGGGCGGAACGGGCTGATCGGGGTCAGCGCGACCATGCCCGAGCCGAGCGGCAGGATCGGACCGTGGGCGGAGAGGTTGTACGCGGTCGAGCCCGCCGGTGTCGCGACGAGGATGCCGTCGCAGGCGAGTTCGGCGAGGACGACGCGGTCGTTCACCGTCACTTCGAGATTGGCGGTCTGGCGGGTCTCGCGCAGGAACGACACTTCGTTGATCGCGGGCAGCGTGTGCGTCCGGCCATCGACGCCGATCGCGGTCATGCTGAGCGGGATGACCTTGAACGGTTTCGCGCGCTCCAGCCGGTCGGTGAGGCCGTGGTGGCGCCATTCGTTCATCAGGAACCCAACGGTGCCCAGGTTCATGCCGAACACGGGCACGGGTGGCTTGCGGCGCTCCAGCATCGTGTGCAGCGTCTGGAGCATGAACCCGTCGCCGCCGAGCGCGATGATCACGTCCGCGTCCTCGACCGGCACCCACTCGCCCATGTCGGCGAGCTCCGCTTCGGCGGCACGAGCAGGCGGGGTATTGGACGCGACCAGCGCCCGCCGCTCGTATCGGCTCATCCGCCGGTGACGCTCATGTGGCGAGCGACCGCAGGGCCTTCGCCCTGGCCGATGCGGAAGTCGTGCGCCTTGGGCTTTGCGAACAGGCCAGCGTCGATCGCTTCGTCGAGGCCGGCGGTCCCGCCTTCGCGCAGGGCAGCCTTCAGGTCGACTTGGTCGTCGTGACCGAGGCACATGTACAGCTTGCCCTCGGTGGTCAGGCGCACCCGGTTGCAGCCTTCGCAGAAATTGGCGGTCAGCGGCGAGATCAGGCCGAGACGCGTGCGCGTGCCATCGACGTTCCAGTAGCGTGCGGGGCCGCCGGTCTTGTGCGCGTCGCGGGCGAGTGTGAACTGCTGGCCGAGATCCTCGAACACCTTGGTCAGCGGCAGGAAGCGGTCGGTACGGTCTTCGTCGATCGCGCCGAGCGGCATCGTCTCGATCAGCGACAGGTCGAAGCCCTCGTCGCGGCACCAGGCGAGCATCGGTGCGATCTCGTCCTCGTTGAAGCCCTTGAGCGCGACCATGTTTATCTTGATCGCCAGCCCCGCGTCGCGGGCCGCGTAGATCCCGCCGATCACCTGCGACACGTCGCCGTGGCGGGTGATGTAGCGGAAGCGCTCGGGATCGCGGCTGTCCATGCTCACGTTGACGCGGCGGATGCCGGCGTCGACCATCGCCTCGGCATGCTGCGCGAGGCGCGTGCCGTTGGTGGTCATCGTCAGTTCTTCGAGACCCGATCCGATGTTGTGGCCAAGGCGCTGGACCAGTTCGGCGACGTCGCGACGCACGAGCGGTTCGCCACCCGAAAGACGAATCTTCGTTACACCGCGCGCGATGAAGCGCTCGGCTATGATCGCGATCTCTTCGAGGCTCAGCAACTTGCTGCGCGGCAGGAACGTCATCTTTTCGGACATGCAGTAGCGGCAGCGCAGGTCGCAGCGATCGGTCACCGAAATCCGCAGATACTTGATCGTGCGACCATGCGTATCGCGCAGCGGCTTTTGCTCGAGGGTGGGCGCGATCGTCATCTCCTCCGAGCTAGGACCTGACTGTCCCACTAACAAGGCCGGATCGGCTGGTATTGGATTGGCGCGCGGCGATACGGCGGCTAGGCTCGCACCGATCGAGCGAGGTGCGACGGATATGGAAGACATGCAGATCGCAACGACGCTGTTCGCGGTATCGTTCCGTCAACGTGATGAGATTGCGGAGATTTTGGCGAGCGCAGGGGCCGGTGCGGGGTGGCAGGCGGCGGTCGCGGGCGATGCCGAAGGGTTGGAAAGCCGGTTCCTGGGGAGCGGCGCAGCGGTCGCGTTGATCGATGCGCGCGGTGCGCTCGACGACGGACTGTCGGCGACACGCAGGCTGGGCGGGTTCGTCGCCACCAACGGTGCCGCGTTGCTGGTGCTGGTATCGCGCGGCGATGTCGAGGCGATCGGCGAGTTCTTCGATGCGGGCGCGACGCAATTCCTCGCCAGTCCGGCGAGTGAAGGCGAACTGGTCCAGGCGCTGCGGTTCGCGGGGCGCCATGCCGCGCGTGCATCCGGCGGCGCGATCGACCGGCGTGGGATACCGGGCGCGTCGCAATATGACAGGGAGACGGGTGAAGCGCGACGCTGGATCGTCGGGCGGATCGCCGAGGAGCGGCCGGTCGCAGTGGTGCTCGTCGCGCTGTCGCGCCTCGATATCGTCAATGCGGCGCATGGCCGTCCCGCGGTGGATGGCCTGATCGAAGCGGCCGTGTTGCGCGCGGAGACGGTCGCGCGCCAGGCGATCGGCGTGGATGCGATGGTCGCGCGGCTCGGCGGGTCGGAGTTCGTGCTCGTGATCGAGGCGGCCGGGGCCGCGGTGACGGCGGCGATCACCGCGTTGGATGCGGCGCTCGCGCGGCCGTTCGCGGTGGCGGATACGCGTGCTGTGCTCGGATGCCGCTTCGGCGTGGCGCAGCGCCAGCCAGGCGACGACGCGGCGGCATTGCTGCGCCGGGCGAGCGAGGCGCTGGCCGAGGCGAAGGCGAGCGACGGATCGGTGCTGCACGTCGCGCTGCCCGACGGAGTCGCGCCGATCGACGCGCTGGCGATCGACCTGCACCATGCGATCGAGCGCGACGAGATCGACTTGCGCTGGCAGCCACAAGTGGAGATCGCGAGCGGCAAGATCACGGGGGTCGAGGCTCTGGCACGCTGGAACCACCGGGCGCTCGGGCCGCTCGGGGCGGATACGCTGTTCGACGCCGCCGACCGCGCCGATCTGGGTATCGCATTGTCGGACCATATCCAGCGACTGGTGCTGGCGCGTGCGGTCGCGTGGCCGGAGGTTCTGGGGACGTTGCGCGTGTCGCTGAACCTCACGGCGGCGGATATCACGCGGCCGGGGTTTGCCGCGCTGTTCCTCGCGCGGATCGACGAGAGCGGGTTCCCGCGCGGGCGGCTGACGGTGGAGATTACCGAGACGGGGTTGATCGAGGATCTGGCGGCGGCATCGGCGTTGTTGGCGGAACTGCGCGGGGCAGGGTGCCGGGTGGCGATCGACGACTTCGGGACGGGGTATTCCAGTCTCGCCTATCTGAAGTCGCTGCCGCTCGATTACGTGAAGATCGACAAGTCGCTGGTCCGGGACATCGACGGCAGCGCGCGCGACCGTGTGGTGGTGGCGGGCGCGATCACGATGGCGCGTTCGCTGGGCCTCGCGGTGATCGCCGAGGGGGTCGAGCGACCATCGCAGCTCGAACTGCTCGCCGCGGGTGGATGCAGCCTGTACCAGGGCTTCCTGCTGTCCGAACCGGTGGGCGAGGCAGCCTTGCTGGACTTGATGGCGCGGGAGTGACGGACTGATGCGACGCATGATGATACCCCTCGCGATCGTCGCGATCGCAGCGCCCGCGATCGCGCAGACGCCCGCCGAAATCGCGATCCGCAAGGGTATGGAAGCGAGCGCGGCGGGCTGGAACGCGGGCGATCTCGCGCGGTTCATGGACATCTATGCCGAGGACGCGGTGTTCGTGACGCCGAAGGGATTGCTTCGCGGCAAGCCGGCGATTGCGGACAAATACCGTTCCAGCTTCAGCGGCACGGGCAATGCGCGCGGCAAGCTGTCGTTCGCGTTCCTGGAGATGCGCGGTCTGGATCCGGCGCATGCGACGCTGTTCGCACGATGGACGCTGACCGGGGCGTCGACCAGCGAATCGGGCATGACGACTTTGGTGTTCGAGCGGCGTGGCGGGACGTGGAAGATCATTTCGGACCACAGCAGCTGAATGTCCGACGAACGATGTGGGATGACACGATGACACAGCGGCTTGACCAGGCGACCGCGGCGCGATTTGCCGGGCTGACGCTGGGGCATCTGACCCGCGAATGGCCGTACAAGCTCGACCAGGTGCTCGACGGGCCCGGTGACCTGGCGCTCCCAAAGACGCTGCATCCGGTGTTTCACGGCAGTTTCGATTGGCATAGCTGCGTGCATGGCTGGTGGCAGGTGATGCGCCTCGCGAGGCTGTATCCGGACATGGTGGAGGCGGCCGCGGTCGAGGCGCTGGCCGACCGGATGCTGGTGCCCGCGCTGATCGCGGGCGAGGTGACGTATCTCGATCGGCCGGGCACCGGCGGGTTCGAGCGGCCCTATGGCTGGGGATGGCTGCTGGCGCTGCATGACGAGCTCGCGTTGCGGCCAGATCGGCCCTGGGCGGCGGCGGTCGAGCCGTTGGCACGCGCATTCGCGGCCCGGTTCGCGGCGTATTTGCCGAAGCTGATTTACCCGGTGCGGAGTGGGAAGCACGACTGCACTGCGTTCGCGCTGGTCCATGCGCTCCGCTGGGCGCGGACGCACGACGCGTCGCTCGCCGTGCTGATCGAGACGCGCGCGCGGGACTGGTATGGCGACGATCGCGACTGTCGGCCGTTCGAGCCGAGCGGAGAGGATTTCCTGTCGGCGACGCTGTGCGAGGCGGCGTTGATGAAGGACGTGCTCGGGGCCGAGTTCGCGCCGTGGTTGGCGGCGTTCCTGCCCGATCCGTTCGGCCCCGCGACGGCGTGCTTGCGCTCCCCCGCGATCGTCAGCGACCGGTCCGACGGCCGGCTCGCGCATCTCGATGGCGTGAACCTGTCGCGCGCGTGGTGCTGGCGGACGATCGCCGACGCGCTGCCAGATCCTGCCGCCGCCCGCGCGATCGCCGACGCACACCTGGCAGAGGCACTGCCGCATCTCGCGGACGATTACATGGGCGAGCATTGGCTGGCGACGTTCGCACTGCTCGCGCTGGAGGCTGAATGATCTGAAGAGAAGGGGCTGGCGTAGCGGACCGCGCTGCCTAAAGTCGCATCACTGAACGATAAGAGAGTGATGATGCAAAGACGCCTGCCGTTCCTGGCCTTGCTGGCCCTTTCGACGACCGCGCTGGCGCAGACGCCGGGCCCCGCTGCCGATCCGAACGCGTATCTCGAGGACATCCACGGCGCGCGTGCGCTCGATACGGTCAAGCGGTGGAACACGCGGTCGCTCGCCGCGCTCGAAGCCAAGCCGGGCTATGCGCGCTACCGCCAGCGAGCACTCGACCTGTTGCAGGCAGACCGTCAGATCGCGACGCCCGACCAGATCCTCGGCGATCAGGTGCTGAACCTGTGGCAGGACAAGACCAACGTGCGCGGCCTGTGGCGGATCGCGTCGCTGGCGTCGTTCACCAGCGGCAAGCCGGTGTGGCGGACACTGATCGACGTCGATGCGCTCGGCAAGGCGGAGGGCAAGAGCTGGGTGTGGAAGGGCGCGACGTGCCGCTCGCCGTCCTACGATCGCTGCATGGTCGCGCTGTCGAACGGCGGCGGCGATGCGGTCGAGGAGCGTGAGTTCGACATCCCCACGGGCAAGTTCGTCGCGGACGGTTTCGCCGTGCCCAGCTTCAAGACCGGGCTGAACTGGGCCGGGCCGGACGCGCTGTACGTAGCGACCGATTTCGGCGTCGGCAGCCTCACCAAGTCCGGCTATCCGCGCACCGTCAAGCGGTGGCAGCGCGGCACGCCGCTTGCTTCGGCAACGACCGTGACGAGCGCGACGCCGGACGATGTCGGGATCGAGACCAGCGTCTTCACCAATGGCGACCGGCGCTATCCGCTGGTGTCGCGCAACGTCGATTTCTTCCATTCGAAGCGCAGTCATATCGCCGAGAATGGCCGGCTGGTGCCGTCGCCGTTGCCCGACGATGCCGAGATCAACGCCGTCCTCGATGGACGGTTGATCGCGACGCTGGCGTCTGACTGGAAGGGGATCCCGAGCGGGTCGGTCGTGGCGTACAGCGTCCCCGACGTGCTGGCGGGACGCACGCCGACGATCGAGCGCGTGCTGGTACCGACCGCGACCCAGGCGGTGGAGCAGGTCGATTCGAGCAAGTCGGTGCTGTGGGTGAAGATGCTCGACGACGTCTCGGGCCGCCTCGTGTCGCTGACGCGCGGCGCGGACGGGCGATGGGTGCAGTCGGTAACGGCGCTGCCGACCGCGTCGACGATCCACCTCGATGCGACCGCGGGCAAGGACGACGTCGCCTTCGCGGTTGTCGAGAGCTTCCTCAGCCCGCCCGCGCTGTATGCCGTCCGCCCCAATGCCAAGCCGGTCACGGTCGACACGCTGCCAGCGCGGTTCGATGCCTCGACGATGCAGGTTGAGCAGCGGTTCGCGACCTCGAGGGACGGCACGAAGATCCCGTATTTCCTGGTGCAGAAGAAAGGCACGACGGGGCCGGTGCCCGCGCTGGTCCACGCATACGGCGGGTTCCGCAACGCGCAGACACCGACCTACCTCGTCGACCAGCCCTATCGCTCGGGGCCTGCGGGGCTGTTCTGGGTCGAGGAGGGCAACGCGTTCGTGCTCGCCAACATCCGCGGCGGCGGCGAGTACGGCCCGCGCTGGCACCAGATGCCGCTGCGCGAAAACCGGCAAAAGGCGTATGACGATCTTCACGCAGTCGGCGACGATCTTGTCCGCACCGGTGCCAGCGCAAAACGGAAGATCGCGGTCTCTGGCCGCTCGAACGGTGGCCTGCTGGTCGGCGTCGCGATGGAGCAGCGGCCCGATCTCTATGGCGCGATCGTGATGGGATCGCCGCTGCTCGACATGCAGCGCTACTCGCATCTGTCGGCGGGCGCATCGTGGATCGGCGAATATGGCGACCCGGACAAGCCCGCGGACTGGGCGTTCATCTCGAAATATTCGCCGTACCAGAACCTGAAGCGCGGCGTGCGATACCCGACGCCGTTCATCTACACCTCGACCGAGGACGACCGCGTCCACCCCGGCCACGCGCGCAAATTCGCCGCGCGGCTGGAGGCGTATGGCGACCCGTTCTTCTATTACGAGAACCCCGAAGGCGGCCACGCGGCGGGCGCCGACAAGATCGAGGACGCCAAGCGCGCCGCGCTCGTCACCGTCTATCTGAACGCGCAACTCGCACCACAACGCTGATCGTCAGGAATTCCAAGATGCGTAATTTCCGTCTGTTGCTCGGCGCCGCGATGCTCGCGCTGCCCGTTTCGTCGATCCCTGCGCCCGTGCTGGCCGCGCAGGCCGAGACGAGCGCGTTCGCGTCGCTATCGAAGCGCTACGTCGATGGCCTGGCGCGCCTAAATCCGTCGTCGGCGACATCGCTCGGCGATCACCGGTTCGACATGCAGATCACCGACATGTCCGCCGCAGGGCGCGCCAAGCGAGAAGCGTTCTCGAAGGCGATGCTCGCCGATCTCCAGCGGATCGACCGCAAAGCCCTGTCGCGCGAGGAGCAGGTCGATGCGGCGCTGCTCGACAATGCGCTGCGCTACGACATCTGGGATACCGAGACGCTCGGCGGGTGGGCGTGGGATCCGCAGGTCTATAACGACATCGCCGGCAGCTCGCTCTATTCGCTCGCCGCGCGGGACTTCGCGCCGTGGCCGCAGCGGCTGAACGCGGCGACCGCGCGGATGGCGGCGCTCCCCGC
>Ga0308164_10001936_pt1 | contig 21989 bp, 21 predicted proteins | sample PhyTR2_FD_201031 | JGI IMG/M metagenome (GOLD analysis project Ga0308164, IMG submission 201031) | Phyllosphere microbial communities from UC Gill Tract Community Farm, Albany, California, United States - DLSLT.R2 | ecosystem: Host-associated > Plants > Phyllosphere > Unclassified | place: USA... | reverse complement strand
TCCAGGTGCCGCAGCTCATCTCCTACCTCAGCCGGTTCATGACGCTGATGCCGGGCGACGTGATCTCCACCGGCACGCCGCCGGGTGTCGGCATGGGCGTCAAGCCCAACGCCGTCTACCTGCGCCCCGGCCAGGTGATGCGGCTCGGCATCGCCGGCCTGGGTGAACAACAGCAGCGCACCGTCGCGGCCTGAGGAAAACATGACAACCACAACCCAATACGAAGGCCAGGTCGCGGTCATCACCGGCGGTGCGCAAGGCATCGGTTTCGCGGTCGCCCGGCGCCTGCTGGCGGGCGGTGCGAAAGTCTGCCTGTGGGACGCCGACGCCGCCGCGTTGAAGGTGGCCGCGGAGCAGCTCGAGGGCCAGCCGGTGCAGACCGTGCAGGTCGACATCACCGATCTGCCGGCGGTCGAGGCGGCGGTCAATGCGACCGAATCCGGCAGCGGGCCCGTCGCCATTCTGGTCAACAGCGCGGGCATCGCCGGTGCCAACGTCCCGCTGGCCGACTATCCGCAGGCCGAGTGGCAGCGGGTGATAAACATCAACCTGCACGGCACCTTCCACGTCAACCGCGCGGTGGTGGCGGGCATGGTGCAGCGCAAGTACGGCCGCATCGTCAACGTGGCGTCCATCGCCGGCAAGGAGGGCAACCCCAACGCGTCCGCCTACAGCGCGTCCAAGGCAGCCGTCATCGCCCTGACCAAGAGCCTGGGCAAGGAGACGGCGACGCTGGACATCGCGGTCAACGCCATCACGCCGGCAGCGGCGCGAACCCGCATCTTCGAGCAGATGTCGCAGACACACATCGACTACATGCTGTCGAAGATTCCCCGTGGCCGCTTCGTGGAAGTGGACGAAATCGCCGCCATGGTCGGCTGGCTGGTGTCGAAGGAAAACTCGTTCACCACCGGTGCGGTGTTCGACCTCTCGGGCGGGCGAGCGACCTATTGACGCATGGTCCGGTCGGTTCGGTAATTTTTAGAAAAACACAGAGACAAAACATGAAGACAACCCAACTCCGCAGGCGTCAGCTGATCGTGTCGGCCGGTGCAGTGGCACTGAGCAGTTTTTCGTTGGCCGCGCAGGCCAGCGACTATCCCAGCAAACCCATCGAGGTGATCGTGCCGGTGGCCGCTGGCGGCGGCACCGACCTGGTGGGCCGTGCCTTTGCCGAATCCGCCAAGAAGTACCTGCCGCAGCAGCCGATGATCGTGGTCAACAAGCCGGGCGCCAGCGGGGCCATCGGAACGGCCGAACTGATCAACGCGAAGCCCGACGGCTACAAGATCGGCATCATCATCTGCGAGATCACCATCATCCCGAACATGGGGATCACCAAGTACACGGCGGCCGACCTGAAACCGGTCGCGCGGCTCAATGCCGATCCGTCGGCGATCACCGTGCGGGCCGACGCGCCGTGGCAGAACGTCGAGGAATTCATGGCCGACGCCCGCAAGCGTTCGAGCCCCATGGCCATCGCCAACGCAGGCGCCGGTTCCATCTGGCACATGGCGGCGGCAGCCTTTGCCGAGAAGACCGGGCTGCAGGTCAACCACGTGCCTTTCCTGGGTGCCGCACCTGCCGTCGTGGCGCTGCTGGGCGGCCATGTGGACGCCATCACCGTCAGCCCCGGCGAGGTGGCCCAGCACGTGGCGGCCGGCAAGCTGCGCACACTGGCGGTGATGTCCGACCAGCGGGTCGGCGGTTTGTTCGAAAAGGTGCCGACCCTCAAGGAACGCGGCGTCGATCTGTCGGTTGGCGTCTGGCGCGGCCTGGCGGTGCCCAAGACCACGCCGCCCGATGTCGTCGCGCTGCTGGGCGACGTGGCCCGCAAGGCCGCCGACGACGCGGTGTTCCGGGACGCACTCACCAAGGCCAGCCTGGGCTGGGCCTACGCCGACGCGGCGGCCTTCCAGACCGTCATCGACAAGGACCGTGCTTTCTACGCTGAACTGGTGCCCAAGCTCAACCTGAGCAAGTAGGCGACAGACCGGGGCGCCGCTGCCAGACCGGCGCATCTCGCCGCAAGCGGCGCTTCAGACGCCCCGCGCCCGCTCCGCCTTGAACTTCGCCCGGAAGGCGGTGAACGCGCCGGCATCCAGCGATTCGCGGATCTCGCGCATCAGGTTCAGGTAGTAGTGCAGGTTGTGCACCGTAGTCAGCATGGGGCCCAGCATTTCGCCGCAACGGTCGAGGTGATGCAGATAGGCCCGCGAAAAGCCTTCGCGTCCGCCGTCGTCCCACGACACGCCGCTGGTGCCGGCGCAGGCATGGCAGGTGCAGCTGGTGTCGAGCGGCTGGTGGTCGGTCTTGTGACGGGCGTTGCGGATCTTCAGGTCACCGAAACGGGTGAACAGCGTGCCGTTGCGGGCATTGCGGGTGGGCATCACGCAGTCGAACATGTCGACGCCCTGAACCACGCCCTCGACCAGGTCTTCGGGTGTTCCGACACCCATCAGATAACGCGGCTTGTTGGCAGGCAACCTGTGCGGCGTGTGCGCCATGATGCGCAGCATTTCGTCCTTGGGTTCACCCACGCTGACACCGCCGACGGCGTAGCCGGGGAAGTCCATTTCGACCAGTTGGTCCAGCGACTCCTGCCGCAGGTTCTCGAACATGCCGCCCTGCACGATGCCGAACAGTGCATTGGGATTTTCCAGACGGGTGAACTCTGCCTGGCAGCGTTTGGCCCAGCGCAGGCTGAGTTCCATCGACTTGCGGGCCTCGGCCTCGGTGGTGATGTGGCCGTTGGTGTCGTAGGGCGTGCATTCGTCGAACTGCATGGCGATGTCGCTGTTGAGCACCGTCTGGATCTGCATCGAGACCTCGGGGGTGAGCAGCAGCTTGTCGCCGTTGACGGGCGAGGCGAAACGCACGCCTTCCTCGCTGATCTTGCGCATGGCGCCGAGCGACCAGACCTGGAACCCGCCGGAGTCGGTGAGGATTGGTTTCTTCCACTGCTCGAAGCCGTGCAGTCCGCCGAAGGACTGCAGCACCTCCAGGCTGGGGCGCATCCACAGGTGGAAGGTGTTGCCGAGGATGATCTGCGCGCCCATTTCCTCGAGCGAGCGCGGCATCACGCCCTTGACGGTGCCGTAGGTGCCGACGGGCATGAAGATGGGCGTCTGGACCGGGCCGTGGTTCAGGGTGAGGGTGCCGCGCCGGGCATGGCTGTCGGCGTCGGTGTTGAGGAGGTCGAACTGGAGCATGTCGGGAATTGTCGGTGACTGGTGATAGGCAGGCGAGCTGGATGAAATGTGAAAATGTTAGTAATGGCTAACGTTTTTTTATTGAGGCGATCTAGGTGCGGAATGCTTTTGCCGTTCGTGGCGCTGGCGCATCTGGCGATTCTTTACGCGCTGGGTCGCCAGACCCCTGGCCGGCCGGAGCCGAAGGATCGTGTGCTGTGGGTCGAGGCGCGGCGCATCGTGGCATCTGCGCCCGCTGTTGCCGGTGTGGTGACACGGGCCGCTGGTCGGCAAAGGGTAGTGCGGTCGCGTGCGTCCGCGGCGCCCGAAGTTTCCGGCGCCAGTGGCGCTGACCAGGCCCTGTCGTCAGTGCCAGTCATGCCCGCCGCACCCTCCGCACCCTCCGCACCCTCCGCACCGCTCGATCTCAGTCCTGAAAGGCTTGGCAGTCTGCTCGGCAAGGCCCGTCACGGTGACACGCGAGGTGTGCCGCCACAGGCCTGGCGAGCAACCGCGCCTGACGAGTTCGCCCCGGTCCGGCAGTCGGAAACCGTAGGCGCCAGCGGCAGCCGCGTAACCCGGGTCGACGGACCGCTTGGCACCTACTGCATCCGCTCGCCGCAACCGGGGCGACCGCAGCCGTCCGGCGCAGGACCGGAGCTGGCGTTGCCGACCAACTGTCCGTGATCGGCATCAGGCCCTGCGTTGCAGCAGCATCGAATCGCCGTAGCTGAAGAAACGGTAGCCCTGTTCCACCGCGTGGCGGTAGAGCCCCATCACGTGTTCGTAGCCGGCCAGGGCGCTGACGAGCATCATCAGCGTCGATTTGGGCAGGTGGAAGTTGGTGATGAGCACATCGACCACCCGGAATTCGAAACCCGGCGTGATGAAGATGTCGGTGTCGCCGCTGGCCTGTCCGGTGCGGGCCCAGCTTTCCAGGGTCCGGACGCTGGTGGTGCCGACGGCGACCACGCGGCCGCCCCGTGCCCTGGTCTCGGCGATGGCCTGCTGGGTGGCCACCGGCACGTCGTAACGTTCGTGGTGCATGTGGTGGTCGGCGATGCGCTCGACCTTCACCGGCTGGAAAGTGCCGGCGCCCACGTGCAGGGTGACGGCTGCGCGCCGAATGCCACGGGCTTCCAGTGTCGCCAGCAGTTCCTCGTCGAAGTGCAGGGCGGCGGTGGGGGCGGCCACCGCGCCGGGCACACGGGCGAAGACGGTCTGGTAACGCTCTTCGTCGTCGGCCGAATCGCCGTGCTCGATGTAGGGCGGCAGCGGCACATGTCCGTGGCGTTCCATCAGGTCGTAGGGCGTGTCTTCGGGGCCGCCTTCGAATCTGAACCTGAACAGCGGGCCTGCGGCATTCGGCCAGCGGCCCAGCAGCACGGCGCGGAAACCGCCGGTCATGTTCAGCGCCGCGCCTACCTGGGGCCGTTTGCTGACCCGCATGTGGCAGGCCACGTCGCCGTCGGGCAACACGCGTTCGACCAGCAGTTCGAGCTTGCCGCCGCTGGCCTTTTCGCCGAACAGGCGGGCTTTCACGACACGGGTGTCGTTGAACACCAGGAGGTCGCCGGGCAGCAGAAGGTCGGGCAGGGAATCGAAGAAACGGTCGACCGGTGTCGCTTCCCGGCCGTCCAGCAGCCGCGAACCGGTACGGCGGGGGGCGGGGTGCTGGGCGATGAGTTCGGGCGGAAGTTCGAAGTCGAAATCGGCGACGTTGAAGTCGCGCGTGGAATCAGGTGACATGTGCTTGAGGACGGGACACGTCCGTGCCAAGAAAGTTGAAAAGGAAAGGCAGAATTCTCCCATGTCCGTTTCCGTCGTCCCGCCCGTTCCCGCAGCGCCTTCAGTGCCTGCACGCAAGCCGCTCAGCCCGGCCCAGCTGGCGCTGCGCAAGCTGGGACTGGTGCGTGACATCGATCTGGCCCTGCACCTGCCTCTGCGCTACGAGGACGAAACGCGCATCCTGCCGATCGCCGACACCCGCAACGGCGACATTGCCCAGGTGCAGGGAACGGTGGTGCATTGCGACGTGCTGCTGCAGGGCCGGCGCCAGCTGAAGGTGCTGATCGACGATGGCAGCGACACGCTGGAACTGCGCTTCTTCACCTTCTATCCGTCGCACCAGAAGGCGCTGGCCGAAGGCAACACGGTACGGGTGCGCGGAGAGGTGCGGGGCGGCTTCATCGGCCGCACCATGCTGCATCCGCACTTCACTTCGGTCGACGCGCCGCTGCCCGACGCCCTGACGCCGGTCTACCCGGCCAGCGCGCAATTGCCGCAGGCTTATGTCAGGCGCGCGGTGCAGTCGGGGCTGCAGCGCGCCGATCTTTCGGAGACGCTGCCGCGGCGTGCCGACCCCTACCCGCACGGTGCAGGCCCGTACACACCGCCATGGACCCTGGCCGACGCGCTTTGGTTCCTGCACCATCCCACAGCCGACGTGGCACTGGCCACGCTGGAGGACCGCAGCCACCCGGCCTGGCGGCGCCTCAAGGCCGAAGAACTGCTGGCGCAGCAGCTGTCGCAACTTGAGGCCCGGCGCGCCCGTGACGGCCTGCGTGCGCCACGCCTGGAGGCCCCGACCACGGCCGGGGCATTGCCGTCGCAACTGCTCGCCGCGCTGCCTTTCGACCTGACCCAGGCGCAGCGCCGGGTAGTGGAAGAGATCGCCGCCGACATGGCCGTGCCCACTGACGACGGCCATGCGAACCCCATGCACCGCCTGCTGCAGGGTGATGTCGGCGCGGGCAAGACGGTGGTCGCCGCCTTGGCTGCATGCATCTGCATCGAGGCCGGCCACCAGTGCGCGTTGATGGCGCCCACCGAGATCCTGGCGTCACAGCATTTCGAGAAACTGGTCGGCTGGCTGCAGCCGCTGCTGACGGCGCGGGGCAAGCAGGTCGCATGGCTGACCGGTGGACAGAAGAAGAAGGATCGCGCTGCCGCCCTGGCGCTGGTCGCCAGCGGCGAAGCGGCGCTGGTGGTGGGCACTCACGCGGTGATCCAGGGGCCGGTGGTGTTCAGCAGCCTGGCGCTGGCGGTGATCGACGAACAGCATCGTTTCGGCGTCGCGCAACGGCTGGCGCTGCGTGAAAAGGCCGGCGGCGAACTGGGCGGTGCGCCGCGCGAACCCCATCTGCTGATGATGACCGCCACCCCGATCCCACGTACCCTGGCCATGAGTTATTACGCCGACCTGGATGTGTCCACGCTCGACGAACTGCCACCCGGCCGCACGCCGGTCGTCACCAGGCTGGTGGCCGACAGCCGGCGCGACGAAGTGGTGGCGCGGATCGCGTCGCAGCTCGATCAGGGCCGGCAGGTCTACTGGGTCTGCCCGCTGATCGAGGAAAGCGAGGCGGTCGACCTGGTCAACGCAACGCAAACCCACGCCGACCTGCAGGAAGCGCTCCCGGGCACGGTGATCGGCCTGCTGCATTCACGCATGCCGCCAGCCGACAAGAAGGCGGTGATGGCCGAGTTCACGGCAGGACGCATGGGCGTGCTGGTCAGCACCACCGTCATCGAAGTGGGCGTGGACGTGCCCAATGCCTCGCTGATGGTGATCGAGCATGCCGAGCGCTTCGGCCTGTCGCAGCTGCACCAGTTGCGGGGCCGGGTCGGGCGCGGTGCGGCGGCGTCGGCCTGCGTGCTGCTGTATGCGCCCAACGAAGGCGGCCGGGTCAGCGAATCGGCACGTGAGCGGCTGCGCGCCATGGCCGAGACTTCGGACGGTTTCGAGATCGCCCGCCGCGACCTCGAGATCCGCGGGCCGGGCGAGTTCCTAGGTGCCCGGCAGTCGGGTGCCGCGCTGCTGCGCTTCGCCGACCTCGAAGAAGACGCCGACCTGCTCGAATGGGCGCGCGACCTGGCGCCGAAGATGCTGCACCACGACCCGGCACTGGCAGCCCGCCACATGGCCCGGTGGCTGGGCACAAGAGCGGAATTCCTGAAGGCCTGAACGGTGTGCGGCCACCATAATTCCGGAGGAAATCAAACGCACAACAAACCGGAGACCGTCACCATGTCATTCAAGCGCCTTCCCGTATTCGCCGCCATCGCCGCCGCCTTTGCCGCCGGTGTGTTCAGCGCCCAATGGATGCCCGCTGCAGAGGCCCAGGCCGATGTGCCCCTGGTGCCCACCATCATCCACCTCGGCCAGATGACCGATGCCGAGATCGGCCCGTCGCGCGCCGACATGGACTTCCGCTCGCGCACCTATGTCAGCAAGCCCGGCGCGACGGTGGGCGTGCAGGCCGGCAACATCTTCAAGCACTACCACCGCGATGCCGACGAGGTGCAGTACATCATCGAAGGCAGCGGCAAGTTCTGGCTGGGCGACAAACAGCAGGACATCGGCCCCGGTGACCTGATCATCATCCCCAAGGGCACCGCGCATGCGGGTTCGGTGGCCACATCAGGCCGGTTCAAGGCCATCGCCATCAAGACGCCGCCTCAGGCCGCGGACGACACCCATCGCCTGGATTGACGACCGGCCGCCACTACGGCGGCGGTGAGGCGTGCGTATGATCCGCGCCAACCATGACGCTCACCGAACTCAAATACATCGTTGCCGTGGCCCGCGAAAAGCACTTCGGCAAGGCCGCGGAAGCCTGCTACGTTTCGCAGCCCACGCTGTCGGTTGCCATCCGAAAACTCGAGGATGAACTCGAGGTCAAGCTCTTCGAGCGCAGCGCCAACGAGGTCGCCGTGACCTCGCTCGGCGAAGAAATCGTGCGACAGGCTCAGGGCGTGCTGGAACAGGCCGCCGGCATCAAGGAAATCGCCAAACGCGGCAAGGACCCGCTGGCCGGCGCGCTGACGCTGGGCATCATCTACACCATCGGGCCGTACCTGCTGCCCGACCTGGTCCGCCAGTCGCTCAGCCGCACCCCGCAGATGCCGCTGATGCTGCAGGAAAACTTCACGGTGAAACTGCTCGAGATGCTGCGCACCGGCGAGATCGACTGCGCCATCGTGGCCGAACCATTCCCGGACACCGGCCTGGCCACCGCCGCGCTGTACGACGAACCTTTCTGGGCCGCGGTGCCCAGCACCCACCACATGGCCAACCGCGAGAGCGTCACCGCCGAGGAGATGAAGGGCGAAACGATGCTGCTGCTGGGCACGGGCCACTGCTTCCGTGACCACGTGCTGGAGGTCTGCCCCGAATTCGCGCGTTTCTCGAGCAACGCGGAAGGCATCCGCAAGAGCTTCGAGGGGTCTTCGCTGGAGACCATCAAACACATGGTGGCGGCCGGCATGGGCGTGACCCTGGTGCCGCGCCTGTCGGTGCCCAAGACGGCGTTCGCCCCCAAGTCGGCTAAGCGCCGGGCAGACGACGACGCGCCGCATGTGCGTTACATCCCGTTCTCCGGCGTACCACCGACGCGGCGGGTATCCCTGGCCTGGCGCCGCAGCTTCACCCGCTACGAAGCCATTGCCGCACTGCGCAACGCGATCTACGCATGCGAGCTTCCGGGCGTCACGCGGCTCTCGTGAATCGCCAATCGCCGGCATAGGTCCAGACTGTTGGCGATGTCGGCGAGCCTCGGTAAAGTGGCCGCCATGCATGGGCTTCGAGCCCTTCGGTTTTGCATTCAAACGTCATCGGGAGATTCGACATGGCCACCAAATCCAAGAACGTCAAGAAACTCAGCGCACCCGTCGTGGCGGCGACACCGTCGGCCGGCAAGGTGCCGACCAAGGGCGGTATGTCCGTCGCGCCTTCGTCCGGCAGCGCCCGGGCGCCGGTCATCAACATCGGCATCGCCGATGCCGACCGTGCCTCCATCGCCGAAGGCCTGTCGCGTGTGCTGGCCGACACCTACACGCTGTACCTCACCACCCACAACTTCCATTGGAACGTGACCGGTCCGCACTTCAATTCGCTGCACGCCATGTTCATGGACCAGTACACCGAACTGTGGAATTCGACCGACGTGATCGCAGAACGCATCCGTTCGCTGGGCCACTACGCGCCGGGCTCGTACGCCGAGTTCAGCAAGATTGCCACCGTGCCCGACGTGCCCGCTCAGCCGCCCAAGGCGATGCAGATGGTCGCCATCCTGGTGCAGGGCCACGAGACGGTTTCGCGCATCGCGCGCAGCTTCATTCCGGTGGCAGAAGCCGCCAACGACGCACCTACCGCCGACATGCTGACCGCGCGTTGCACCGTGCACGATCAGACCGCGTGGATGCTGCGCTCGCTGCTTGAGGACTGATCGAACCTGTTCCTGAAAACGGAGCGGCACAATGGCCGCTCCGTTTTTTTTCGTCTCGAGTTTTCATGTCTGCTGGCCGAACGTCCCGCCTCTCCCTCTATCTCGACCTGATCCGCTGGAACCGGCCGGCCGGCTGGCTGCTTTTGTTGTGGCCCACGCTGGTGGCGTTGTGGGTGGCGGCCGACGGTTTTCCGGGCTGGCACCTGCTCCTGGTGTTCATCGCCGGCACGGTTCTGATGCGCAGCGCGGGCTGCTGCGTGAACGACGTGGCCGATCGTGACTTCGACCGGCATGTCAAACGTACCGCCAACCGGCCGGTGACCAGCGGCGCGGTCAGCACCCGCGAGGCGCTGGTGTTCGGCGCGGTGCTGGCCCTGCTGGCCTTCATGCTGGTGCTGACCACCAACACGCTCACCGTGCTGTGGTCCTTCGGCGCACTGGCCGTCACATTGTTCTATCCGTATGCAAAACGCTGGGTGTCGATGCCGCAGGCGGTGCTTGGCGTTGCCTTCAGTTTCGGCATCCCCATGGCGTTTACCGCCATTCAGGGCCGGGTGCCGATGGTGGCCGTGCTGCTGGTGATCGCCAACCTGTGCTGGGTGCTGGCCTACGACACCGAATACGCGATGGTCGACCGCGACGACGACCTGAAGATCGGCATGAAGACATCTGCCATCACGCTCGGCCGTTTCGACGTGACGGCGGTGATGGGTTTCTACGCCATTGCCATCGTGCTGCAGATCGTCGCCCTTTGGAACGTGGGCCTGGGCTGGCCGTTCTGGCTGGCAATGGCGGCCGCGGCGGGCCAGGCACTGTGGCACTGGCGGCTGATCCGCGACCGCAGCCGGGACGGCTGCTTCGAGGCCTTCCGGCTGAACCACTGGCTGGGCGCAACGGTGTTCGCCGGTGTGGTGCTGGGTTACCTTCTTCGCCAGGCTTAGGTCGGTTCAGCGGCCGAACTCTTCGCCCAGTTCATGGGCGCGTTTCTCGGCGGCGTGAAGGGCAGCGACGAAGCTGTCCTTCATGCCCGCGCTTTCCATGGCCGTCAGTGCGGCGTAGGTGGTGCCGCCCTTGGAGGTGACACGCTGGCGCATTTCTTCCAGCGGATCGTTCGATGCGCCAGCCAGGTGCGAGGCTCCCTGGAAGGTGGCGATGGAAAGCTCTCGCGCCTGTTCGGCCGACAGCCCCATATCCAGCCCTGCCTTCACCATCGATTCCAGGAAATAGAAGACATAAGCGGGGCCGGAACCAGAGAGTGCGGTGACCGCGTCCAACTGCTTTTCAGCGTCCACCCACAACGTGCGGCCGGTGGGGCGCAGCATGGTGGTGATGAGTTCGCGGTCGGCCTCGTTGACTTCGGGGCGGGCGAACAGACCGGTCATGCCCTGGCCGACCAGTGCGGGGGTGTTGGGCATGGCGCGCACCACACGGCCGGTGTCCAGCCAGCGGGCGATGCTGTCGCTGGGAATGCCGGCGGCCACGCTCAGGTGCAAGGCCTTGGGAGCATGCGGTGCGACCGCCGCGGCGGCATCGCGGAAAGTCTGCGGCTTCACTGCCCACACCACCACGGCGGCGCGCGACAAAAAGGGGCCGGCCTCGGCCTGCGCGCTGATGGCGAACTGCTGGGCCAGCCGGGCGCGGGCTTCTTCGAAGGGTTCGACCACTTCGATGCGGGTGGCGTCCAGGCCCTGGCGGATCAGGCCGCCGATGATGGCGCTGGCCATGTTGCCGCCGCCGATGAAGGCCACGGGAAGATCAAGTACGGGGATTTCTCGGATGTCGTTCATGCCCCGGATTTTCAACCAGCCGTGGTCTGCCTGACGGCGTGTTCCCACTGTTGCATTCGTTCGCGTGCCTGGGACCGATCGATGCCGGGCTCGAAGCGTCGTTCGGCCTGCCACAACGCCGACAGTTCCTCGGTGCCGGCGAACACGCCCGAAGACAATCCGGCCAGGTAGGCGGCGCCGAGCGCCGTGGTCTCGATGACCGCCGGCCGCACGACCGGAATGCCCAGCAGGTCGGCCTGGAACTGCATCAGCAGGTCATTGACGCAGGCACCGCCATCGACCCGCAATTCACGCATCGGCGCGACGCCCGCGGCGGCCGCATCGCGCTGCATGGCGACCAGCAGGGCGGCGCTCTGGAAGGCGATGCTTTCCAGCGCGGCGCGGGCGATGTGGGCCATGGTGGTGCCGCGTGTCAGGCCGGTGAGGGTGCCACGGGCGTCGGGCTGCCAGTAAGGCGCGCCCAGGCCGGTGAAGGCAGGCACCAGCACCACACCACCCGCGTCGGGCACGCTGTTGGCCAGGGCTTCGACCTCGCCGCTGGTGCCGATGGCGCGCAACCCGTCGCGCATCCACTGCACCACGGCACCGCCGACGAACACACTGCCTTCCAGCGCGAATTCCGGCTGCGTGCCGGGTTGTGCCGCACTGGTGGTGACCAGTCCGTTCTGCGATGTCTGGAACCGCTTGCCGGTATGCATGAGCATGAAACAACCGGTGCCGTAGGTGTTCTTGGCCATGCCTTCGCTGAAGCAGGCCTGGCCGAAGGTCGCCGATTGCTGGTCTCCGGCAACCCCGCCGATGCGCACCGGGCTGCCCAGCAGATCGGGCAGCGTGGTGCCGAAATCGGCGGCCGACGGCAGCACCTTCGGCATCATCCCGGGCGGTATGTCCAGGGCCTGCAGCAACTCGGCGTCCCAGGCGTTTTCATGCACGTTGAACAGCATGGTGCGAGATGCATTGGTGACGTCGGTCACATGCACCGCGCCGCCCGTCAGCTGCCAGATCAGCCAGCTGTCCACCGTGCCGAAGGCCAGTTCGCCGCGCTCGGCACGAGCCCGGGCGTCGGCCACGTTGTCGAGGATCCACTTCAGTTTGGTACCCGAAAAATACGCGTCGATGCGCAGCCCGGTCTTTTGTTGCACGCGCGGCTCCCAGCCTTCCTCGCGCAGCCGGGCGCATTCGGGTTCGGCGCGCCGGTCCTGCCAGACGATGGCGTGGTGCACGGGTTCGCCGGTCTTGCGGTCCCATACCACCGTGGTCTCGCGCTGGTTGGTGATGCCGATGCTGCGGATATCGGATGCCCGGATGCCGGCGGTCTTCAGCACCTCGCGTGCGGTGTCCAACTGGGTCTGCCAGATCTGGCGCGGATCGTGTTCGACCCAGCCGGGTTTGGGATAGCACTGCGGCAGTTCACGCTGGGCTTGCGCGACGATGCGGCCACGTTCGTCGAACACGATGCTGCGAGAGCTGGAGGTACCCTGGTCGAGCGCTAGAAGGTAGGTCATGGCGTGAAGAGAAAAGGGGTCAGTCCGTGGCGACGTCGAGCTGCACACCGGCTTCGGCCAGCAGGGCAGGGAATGGCTCGGGCGGCATCCGGTCGGTGAACAGGCGCTGGATCTGCGGCAGCGTGGCCGCCTCGACCATGGCGTGGCGGTTGAACTTGCTGGCGTCAGCCGCCAGCCATACCTCGCGCGAGTGCCGGATGATGGTCTGCGCCACCTTCACCTCGCGGTAGTCGAAGTCGCGCAGCGTTCCGTCTACCTCGATGCCCGAGATGCCGATGAGCGCGATGTCGACCTTGAACTGCGCGATGAAATCGACCGCCGCCTCGCCCACGATGCCCAGGTCGCGCGACCGCACCACGCCACCCGCGACGATCACCTCGCAGCCGGGGCTTTCGCTCAGGATGGTCGCCACGTTGAGGTTGTTGGTGATGACACGAAGCCCCCTGTGCTGCAGCAAGGCCTTGGCGATGGCTTCGGTGGTGGTGCCGATGTTGAGCATCAGCGAGCAGTCGTTGGGCACCCGGCGTGCGACGGCATGGGCGATGCGCGCCTTGCCCTCGGCATTCAGCACGGCGCGTTGCCGGTGGCCCAGGTTCTCGGTGGTCGACTGGGCGATGCGCACACCGCCATGAAAACGTGCCAGCGAGCCGGCGTCGGCCAGCCGCTGGACGTCGCGGCGCACGGTCTGCAGGGTGACTCCCAGCATTTCGGCCAGTGCTTCGACCGTCATGGAGCCGCGGGCCCGCACGGCAGCCAGGAGTTTCAGTTGTCGGGGGTTGGTGTTCAAAACGGGCGCGAATGCAGGCAAAAGAAAGGAGCAATGTTCGCAAAGATGATCCGCACTGTAAAACGAACAAAAACGAAAGAGATCCGGGTAAGTACCAGCGATTGACGATCAGAAAAGAACAAAAATGAAAGCATCTGAACAGTAACGAAAGGGCGTCATGAGATTGACGCTGGACAAGGTCGGCAAGTCGGTGGGCGCGGAAACCTGGCTGCGCGGCATCGACCTGGAACTGCAGCCCGATGCGGTCACCGTGCTGCTCGGCGTGACCCAGGCCGGGAAGACCAGCCTCATGCGCCTGATGGCCGGGCTGGACACTCCGACGACCGGTCGGGTGCGGGTCGACGGCAAGGACGTGACCGGGGTGCCGGTGCGCGAACGCAATGTGTCGATGGTCTACCAGCAGTTCATCAACTACCCGTCGCTGAAGGTGTTCGACAACATCGCGTCGCCGCTCAAGCTGCGTGGCGACAAGGACATCGCCGGGCGGGTCAAGGCGCTGGCCGACAGGCTGCACATCGGCGCCTTCCTGGATCGTTACCCGGCAGAGCTTTCAGGTGGTCAGCAGCAGCGCGTGGCGCTGGCCCGCGCACTCGCCAAGGGTGCGCCGCTGATGCTGCTGGACGAACCCCTGGTGAACCTCGACTACAAGCTGCGCGAGGGCCTGCGCGAAGAGCTTTCGCAGCTGTTCGCGGCAGGTGAATCCACCGTCGTCTACGCCACCACCGAACCGGCCGAAGCGCTGCTGCTGGGCGGCTACACGGCGGTGATGGAAAAGGGCGAGGTGCTGCAGTACGGCCCCACCGCCGAGGTGTTCCATGCACCGGCCTCGCTGCGGGTGGCGCGGGCCTTCAGCGACCCGCCGATGAACCTGCTGGCCGGCCAGGCGTCCGGCGGCGTGCTCCGGTTGTCCGGCGGTCTGCAACTGCCCTTGCCGGCGGCGATGGCGCAGGCCGGCGGCGCCCTGACGCTGGGCGTTCGTGCAGCCGCCCTGCGCACGACGGCAAGGCCCGGCGATCTGGCCTTGCCGGGCGTCGTCGAGCTGACGGAAATATCGGGTTCCGACACCTACGTGCATATCTCCACACCCGCTGGCGAAATGGTGGCGCAGTTCACCGGCGTTCACCACTTCGCACTGGGAGCGCCGCTGACGCTGTACCTGCATCCGGCCCATGTCTACCTGTTCGATGCAGGCGGCGTGTTGCTGTCGGCACCCGAACGAATTTCCTATCTCTGAGGCACGGACAGATGGCACGCATCGACCTCGACCTGGCGCACGCCTATCGCGCCGATCCCAAGCAGGACAGCGACTACGCGCTGCTGCCGCTGAACATGACTTTTCGTGATGGCGGCGCCTATGCGCTGCTAGGCCCTTCGGGCTGCGGCAAGACCACCATGCTGAACATCATCTCGGGGCTGGTGACGCCTTCGCAGGGCACGGTGATGTTCGACGGCCGCGACGTGACACGGGCCACGCCGCAGCAACGCAACATCGCCCAGGTGTTCCAGTTTCCGGTCATCTACGACACCATGACCGTGGCCCAGAACCTGGCTTTCCCGCTGCGCAACCGCAAGGTGCCGGCGGCGCAGATCAAGGAACGCGTCGGCCGCATCGCCGAGATGCTGGACCTGAGCGGGCAGCTTGACCAGCGCGCCGCCAACCTGGCGGCCGATGCCAAACAGAAGATCTCGCTGGGCCGCGGCCTGGTGCGGCCGGACGTGTCGGCGGTGCTGTTCGACGAACCGCTGACGGTGATCGACCCTCACCTGAAATGGCAGCTGCGTCGCAAGCTCAAGCAGATCCACCAGGAACTGAAACTGACGCTGGTCTATGTCACGCACGATCAGGTGGAGGCCCTGACCTTCGCCGAGGAAGTCGTGGTGATGACCCGGGGACGTGCGGTGCAGATCGGCTCGGCCGAAGCGTTGTTCGAGCGGCCACGGCATACCTTCGTCGGCCACTTCATCGGTTCGCCGGGCATGAACTTCCTGCAGGCCGAATCGGATGGACGCAAAGGCCTGCGCCTGGGGTCGCAGGACCTTGCGCTGCCCGGCGACGGCAGCGTTCCGCCCGGTGCGGTGACCGTCGGCATAAGGCCGGAATACCTGCGGCTGGTGCCGGTCGGCAGCGCGGGCGCGGTGGTGGCACGCGTCGAGCGGGTGCAGGACATCGGCACCTACCTTCTGGTGGCGGTCGACATCGGCGGCCAGCCCGCCAGGCTGCGGCTGGGCATGGGCCAGGACGTGCCGAAAGCAGGTGACACCGTCGGCCTGCAGGTGCTGGGCGACCACACCTGTTTCTATCAAAACGAGGAGCTTGTCGCATGAGCGTGACAACCAAGCCGGTCAACCAGAAAGCCTGGTTCCTGATCCTGCCGGTGCTGGTCTGCGTGGCCTTCTCGGCCATCCTGCCGCTGATGACGGTGGTGAACTATTCGGTGCAGGACATCATCTCGCCCGAACGCCGCGTGTTCGTCGGCACCGAGTGGTTCGCGGCAGTGATGCGAGACGGAGAACTGCACGATGCGCTGCTGCGCCAGCTGGTGTTCTCGCTGTCGGTGCTGCTGGTGGAAATTCCGCTGGGCATCGCACTGGCGCTTTCGATGCCGGCGCAGGGCTGGAAGTCGTCACTGGTGCTGGTGCTCGTGGCACTGTCGCTGCTCATTCCATGGAACGTGGTGGGCACCATCTGGCAGATATTCGGCCGGCCGGACATCGGTCTGCTGGGCCGCACGCTGGTGTCGCTGGGCATCGACTACAACTACACCGGCAACGCCACCGACGCGTGGCTGACGGTGCTGGCGATGGACGTGTGGCACTGGACACCCCTGGTGGCGCTGCTGGCCTTTGCCGGCCTGCGCTCGATACCCGACGCCTACTACCAGGCCGCGCAGATCGACGGCGCGAGCAAGCTCGCCGTCTTCCGCTACATCCAGCTGCCCAAGATGCGCGGCGTGCTGATGATCGCGGTGCTGCTGCGTTTCATGGACAGTTTCATGATCTACACCGAACCCTTCGTGCTGACCGGCGGCGGGCCGGGCAATGCCACCACCTTCCTGTCGCAGTACCTCACGCAGAAGGCGGTCGGGCAGTTCGACCTGGGCCCGGCGGCGGCGTTCTCGCTGATTTATTTCTTCATCATCCTGCTGCTGTGTTTCATCCTCTATACCTGGATGCAGCGCGTAGGCACCACGCAGCCGGAGGGCGCTGGCCATGACTGACCACAGACCTCATCAACAACGCTTCCGCAAGCGCACCATCTTTCTGGTGGCCTATCTGGTGTTCGCGCTGCTGCCGATCTACTGGATGCTCAACATGAGCTTCAAGACCAACACCGAGATCCTGTCGGGTTTCTCGCTGTGGCCTTCGAATTTCACATGGGCGAATTACCACACCATCCTGACCGATCCGTCGTGGTACCAGGGCTACCTCAACTCGATGCTTTACGTGGCCATGAACATGGTCATCTCGCTGGCGGTGGCGCTGCCTGCGGCCTATGCGTTTTCACGCTACAGCTTCCTGGGCGACAAACACGTGTTCTTCTGGCTGCTGACCAACCGCATGACACCGCCGGCGGTGTTTCTGCTGCCCTTCTTCCAGCTGTACACCACGCTGGGACTGATGGACACCCACATCGCGGTGGCGCTGGCGCACCTGCTGTTCAACGTCCCGCTGGCGGTGTGGATCCTGGAGGGTTTCATGAGCGGAATCCCGCGCGAGATCGACGAGACGGCCTACATCGACGGTTATTCGTTTCCGAAGTTCTTCATCACCGTGTTCCTGCCGCTGATCAAGGCCGGCGTGGGTGTGGCGGCGTTCTTCTGCTTCATGTTCAGCTGGGTCGAACTGCTGCTGGCGCGCACGCTGACCAGTGTCAACGCCAAACCCATCGTGGCCACCATGACCCGCACCGTTTCGGCTTCGGGCATGGACTGGGCGACCCTGGCTGCGGCAGGTGTGCTGACCATCGTGCCGGGCGCCATCGTCATCTGGTTCGTGCGCCACTACATCGCCAAGGGATTCGCGATGGGTCGCGTCTGACATCGCCCGCATCGGCCCCATTTCAAGGAAAACCACCATGTTCAACTGGATGGCCTGGACCACACCCGTGGCCGTGTTCTTCGTATGCATCGCTCTGATGCTGGCCGGCATGACCGTGTGGGAGTTGAAGTCGCCCACGGTCGAGCGGCGCGGCTGGCTGCCCATCTCAACCACCCGTGGCGACCGGCTTTTCATCGGTCTGCTGGCGGCCGCGTACGTCAACCTGATCTGGGTCGGATTGGGTGGGCAGATGACCCAGTGGTTCGGCCTCCAGGAAGAGCCCACGGTGTGGATCAGCTTCGTGGCGTCGATGCTGTTGCTGGGGCTCGTCATGCGCAAGGGCTGACCCCGGATTTTTTCCCGCCGCGCGGCGCCCTTGAATTCCCCCGGGGCATCGGCGCGTTGAGCTGGTCGCAGGGGGCGAGTCATCAAGACATCACTACATCACAACAGGAGACAGACATGAAGATGCGCTATACGGTTCTGGCCATGGCTGCGGCGATGGCGATGGGCCATGCGGGAGCCGGGGAGGCCGACGCCAAGAAATGGATCGACAGCGAGTTCCAGCCGTCGACGCTGAGCAAGGACCAGCAGACCGCAGAGATGAAATGGTTCATCGACGCTGCCAAGAAACTGCAGGCCAAGGGCGTTAAGGAAATCTCGGTGGTGTCCGAAACCCTGACCACCCACGAATACGAGTCGAAGACGCTGGCCAAGGCGTTCACCGAAATCACCGGCATCAAGGTGACACACGACCTGATCCAGGAAGGCGACGTGGTCGAGAAGCTGCAGACGTCCATGCAGTCCGGCAAGTCGATCTATGACGGGTGGATCAGCGATTCGGACCTGATCGGCACCCACTACCGCTACGGCAAGATCCTGTCGCTGACCGAATACATGGCCGGCGCAGGCAAGGAATGGACCAACCCGGGCCTCGACGTCAACGACTTCATCGGCAAGAGCTTCACCACTGCGCCCGACGGCCAGATGTACCAGTTGCCCGACCAGCAGTTCGCCAACCTCTACTGGTTCCGAGCCGACCTGTTCGCCCGCAAGGACCTGCAGGACAAGTTCAAGGCCAAGTACGGCTATGAGCTCGGCGTGCCGCAGAACTGGAGCGCCTATGAAGACATTGCCGAGTTCTTCAGCAACGACGTCAAGCAGATCGACGGCAAGCCCATCTACGGCCACATGGACTACGGCAAGAAGGACCCATCGCTGGGCTGGCGTTTCACCGATGCCTGGCTGTCGATGGCGGGTGCGGCCGACAAGGGAATCCCCAACGGATTGCCGGTCGATGAATGGGGCATCCGGGTGGCCGACGACAAGTGCACGCCGGTCGGCGCCAGCGTGTCTCGTGGCGGTGCGACCAACTCGCCGGCGGCCGTCTACGCGCTCACCAAGTACATCGACTGGATGAAGAAATACGCGCCCAAGGAAGCCATGGGCATGACCTTCGGCGAATCCGGTCCGGTGCCGGCCCAGGGCCACATCGCGCAGCAGATCTTCTGGTACACGGCCTTTACCGCCGACATGACCAAGCCCGGCCTGCCGGTGGTCAACGCCGACGGCACGCCCAAGTGGCGCATGGCGCCGGGCCCCAACGGCCCGTACTGGAAACCCGGCATGCAGAACGGCTACCAGGACGTCGGTTCGTGGAGCTTCTTCAAGGATCACGATGCCAACAAGGTCGCCGCCGCCTGGCTGTACGCCCAGTTCGTGACCGCCAAGACGACATCGCTGAAGAAGACGCTGGTCGGCCTGACGCCCATCCGCGAATCCGACATCCGCTCCAAGGCGATGACCGACGCAGCGCCCAAGCTCGGCGGCCTGGTCGAGTTCTATCGCAGCCCGGCGCGGGTGGCCTGGACACCCACCGGCAACAACGTGCCCGACTATCCCAAGCTGGCACAGCTGTGGTGGAAGAACGTGGCGACGGCGGTCACGGGCGAAAAGACACCGCAGCTCGCCATGGACAATCTGGCCGAAGAAATGGACCAGGTCATGTCGCGCCTGCAACGTGCCGGCATGGCCCGCTGCGCGCCAAAGCTCAACCCGAAGAGCGACAACGCCAAATGGCTGGGCACTACCGGCGGCGCACCGTGGGCCAAGCTGGCCAACGAAAAGCCGAAGGGCGAGACGGTGGCCTACGACAAGCTGCTGCAAGCCTGGAAGGACGGCAAGGTCCGTTGAAAATAGCACTCGTACCATCTGCATCCACATGACATCCATTCCATCGCCTCTCCCGACCGTCCGCGCCGATCTCATGGCGCAGTTAGCCCAGGAACGTTCCTACGACCTGGCCGTGGTGGGGGGCGGGGCGACCGGCCTGGGTGTCGCGCTGGATGCAGCGGCGCGAGGTTTCTCGGTGGTGCTGCTGGAGGCGAACGATTTCGCCAAGGGCTCGTCTTCACGCGCCACCAAGCTCGTGCATGGCGGCGTCCGGTACCTGGCGCAGGGCAACCTGAGCCTGGTGCGCGAGGCACTCCATGAACGGGCGGTGCTGCTTTCCAATGCGCCGCACCTGGCGCAGCCCCTGCCTTTCGTCATGCCGGCCTATCGCTGGTGGGAAGCTCCCTTCTACGGACTCGGGCTGGCTGCCTACGACCTGCTCGCCGGTCGCTCGGGTCTCGGCCGCACCGAACTCATGGGGCGTGAAAAAACGCTCGAACGGTTGCCGGGTGCGTCGCCTGCCGGGCTCAAGGGGGGTGTCCAGTATTGGGATGGCCAGTTCGACGACGCGCGCCTGGCGCTGGCGCTGGCGCGCACCGCGGCCACCCGTGGTGCGCTGCTGGTCAACCACTGCCCGGTCGAAACACTTCTATATGACGGCGGCAAGGTGTCCGGCCTGGTCTGCCGCGACGCCGAAACCGCGCAGGCATTCACCATCCGTGCGCGGTGTGTTGTCAATGCAACCGGCGTCTGGGTCGACACGCTACGCGCTCAGGACTCCGCCGCCAGCGGCCAGCCCGCCGAGCCGCTGGTGTCGCCCAGTCAGGGCGTGCACCTCGTCGTCGACGCTGAATTCATGCCCGGCGCCCATGCCCTGCTCGTGCCGCGCACCGCCGACGGCCGCGTGCTGTTCGCCGTCCCCTGGCTCGGCAAGGTGGTGCTCGGAACCACCGACACACCACGTACCGACACCGCGGCGGAGCCGAAGCCCTTCCAGTCAGAAATCGATTTCATCCTGGGCGAGTCGGCGCGTTACCTGCGCCGTGCGCCCAAGGCGGCCGATGTGCGAAGCACCTGGGTGGGCCTGCGGCCGCTTGTGCGCCCCCAATCGCAGCAGGGTGGTGCCGCCGCCACCAAGAAGATCAGCCGCGAACACACGGTGATGAGCGGTCCGGGCGGCCTGGTTACCGTCACCGGCGGCAAATGGACCACCTATCGCGCCATGGCCGAAGACGTGCTGCAGCACTGCGCCGACGAGGGACTATTGCCGGTTCGGCCCGCTGGCGCTACCAATCGACTGCCATTGGTGGGTTCGCCTTCGGATGGCAAGGCTGCCCAGTCCATCGGTCATGCACCTGGTCCGCATCTCTACGGAAGCGAGGCGGCGCTGCTGCAGTCATTGCCTGGAGCAGACACATGGCTGGCACCGGGCCTGTCGGAAGCCATGGTGCGGTTTGCCGTCCGAAACGAATATGCACGGACGGTGGAAGACGTGCTGGCGCGCCGCAGTCGCCTGCTCTTCCTGGATGCCGCCGTCGCAGGCGCATTGGGCGGTCGCGTCGCGCAGTTGCTCCTCGAGGAAGGCGTCCTGCAGCCCGACCTGGCGGGCTTCGACGTGTTGTGGCGGCAATTTGACGCAACTGCTCACCAGAACACTTGACCGACCGCTTTCTTTTTGCGATAGTCGAGGGCTTCGCCTCCTAGAGGTGAAATATCTGCCCAATAAGAAGCTCCGCAAAATGGTTTTGCGGGGTGGACGACGGGCCCAAGACTGACCTGAACTGCTATGCCGAGGGGCCGACCCCCAAGGGTGGCTGATCGGTACAAGTTGGGAATATTGCAATGATCCAGACAGAAACCCGGTTGGAAGTCGCCGACAACACAGGCGCGAAGTCCGTGCTGTGCATCAAGGTGCTCGGCGGCTCGAAGCGTCGCTACGCCAGCGTTGGCGACATCATCAAGGTCAGCATCAAAGAAGCTGCTCCTCGTGGTCGCGTCAAAAAAGGCGAGATCTACAGTGCAGTCGTCGTGCGCACCGCCAAGGGCATCCGCCGTGGCGATGGTTCGCTCGTCAAGTTCGACGGCAATGCCGCCGTTCTGCTGAACGCCAAGCTGGAGCCGATTGGCACCCGCATCTTCGGACCGGTGACGCGTGAACTGCGCACCGAGAAGTTCATGAAGATCGTGTCCCTGGCTCCCGAAGTTCTTTAATTTCCAGGACACGACATGAACAAGATTCGCAAGGGCGACGAAGTCATCGTGCTGACCGGCCGTGACAA